>Ga0209278_1000146_pt1 | contig 92857 bp, 80 predicted proteins | sample JI81BgreenDNA_FD_187504 | JGI IMG/M metagenome (GOLD analysis project Ga0209278, IMG submission 187504) | Wastewater effluent complex algal communities from Wisconsin, to seasonally profile nutrient transformation and Carbon sequestration -... | ecosystem: Engineered > WWTP > Effluent > Algae... | reverse complement strand
AAACAATTTCTCCACCAGCACTTCCACTTTCTGGACCAATATCTATCACATGATCTGCTACTTTGATAATATCCATATTATGTTCAATGACTAAAACAGTATTTCCATTATCAACTAGTTTATTTAAAACTTCTAATAAAATTCGAATGTCTTCGAAATGTAAGCCTGTTGTAGGTTCATCTAAAATATAAATCGTTTTTCCAGTGTCTTTTTTTGCTAATTCTGTAGCTAATTTTACTCTTTGGGCTTCACCACCAGAAAGTGTTGTTGACTGTTGTCCAAGTGTTATATAACCTAAACCGACTTCCTTTAAAGTCTTTATTTTTTGATAAATACTTGGAATGTTTTCAAAAAAATCAACAGCATTGTCAATCGACATATCTAAAACATCACTAATTGATTTTCCTTTAAAACGAACCTCTAAAGTTTCGCGGTTGTAACGCTTTCCATTGCATGTTTCGCAATGCACAAATACATCTGGCAAAAAGTTCATTTCAATGGTTTTTATTCCTGCTCCACCGCAAGTTTCGCAACGACCACCTTTTACATTAAATGAAAATCTTCCCGGTTTGTAACCTCTAATTTGCGCTTCAGGAACATTGGTAAATAAGTTTCGGATTTCAGAAAAAACTCCTGTGTAAGTTGCAGGGTTGCTTCTTGGCGACCTTCCAATAGGCGATTGATCTATTTCTATAACTTTATCAATGTTTTCTAAACCTTTAATTGTCTTATATGGTAATGGTTTTTTTACCGCATTGTAAACAAAAGTGTTTAATATCGGATAGAGCGTTTCAATTATTAATGAGGATTTGCCTGATCCTGAAACACCTGTAACACATATAAATTTACCCAATGGCAATTTTAAATTTACGTTTTTGAGATTATGTCCCGATGATCCTAATAACTCAATAAATTGACCATTACCTTTTCTTCTAATTTTAGGTATTTCTATTTTTTTAATTCCTTTTAAATATTGAGAAGTTATTGAACCTGAGTTTAAAATTTCTTCTGGTGTTCCTTCTGCTACTATATGACCACCTAACAAACCAGCTTTTGGGCCAACATCTAAAACATAATCGGCACTTAGAATCATGTCTTTATCATGTTCAACAACCATTACTGAATTGCCAATGTCGCGTAAATCTTTTAAAGCATTAATTAATCTTTGATTGTCTCTTTGATGTAAACCAATGCTCGGTTCGTCTAAAATATATAGAACACCTGTGAGTTGCGTTCCAATTTGGGTAGCTAAACGAATTCTTTGCGCTTCGCCACCTGATAGTGAATTTGAACTTCGGTTAAGTGATAGATAATCTAAACCTACATCCAATAAAAATTTGATTCTGGTTCTTATTTCTTTGATTACTTCTTTAGCAATTAAATTTTGTTTTGAATTCAGCTTTTCTTCAATTTCATTGATCCAATTAAAAAAGTCGCGAATTCCTAAATTGGCCAGTTCAGAAATATTTTTGTTTTCAATTTTAAAATAAAGGGCTTCGTTATTGAGCCTATTTCCATGACAAGTTGGACAAGTTGTAGTGTTCATAAACTCGCGAGCCCATCGACTTATGGTTGCGGAAGTATTTTCTTCTTCTTGTCGTGAAATAAAATTAACAATGCCTTCAAAAGTGAAAGTATAATAGTCGGCACTTACTCCAGTTTCTGTTTTTATTTTGAATGATTCGTCAGAACCAAAAAGCAACAAATCAATAAATTCTTCAGGAATTTCAGCAATAGGTGATTTTATATCCAAACCAAAATGTTTGGCCATTATTTCTATTTGCTTAAAAATCCAATTGCTTTTATATTCTCCTAAAGGAATAATTCCTCCTTTATAAATACTTAGTTTATTGTCAGGAATTACTTTTTTAATATCAACTTCCGTAACTTCTCCTAAACCATTGCATTTTTTGCAGGCACCATAAGGTGAATTGAAAGAAAATAAGTTGGGTGCTGGCTCATTGTAAGAAATTCCTGAAGTGGGACACATTAAAGAGCGACTAAAATGTTTTACTTCATTGCTTTCATGTTCCATAATCATCATGCTACCTTTTCCCATGCGCATGGCAGTTTGAATGGAATTATTAAGCCTTGTTTGAATGTCATTATCAATTTGAAGACGATCAATTACAATCTCAATATCATGAATTTTGTATCTATCCAATTGCAAACGAGGAACTAAATCAACAATTTCTCCATCAATTCTTGCTTTCAAATAACCTTGTTTTCTTATTTGTTCAAATAATTCTCGGTAATGGCCTTTTCTACCTTTAATTACAGGTGCGAGTATGTTAATTTTTTTCGATTCAAATTTTTCAACTATTAGGTTTAAAATTTCTTTATCAGAATATTTTACCATTTTTTCGCCTGTAACATAAGAGTATGCATCAGACGCTCTAGCAAATAATAGTCTTAGGAAATCATAAATTTCAGTTATAGTTCCAACTGTTGAACGAGGGTTTTTATTGACAGTTTTTTGTTCGATTGCAATAACTGGGCTTAATCCAGATATTTTGTCAACATCTGGTCTTTCAAGTTTTCCTAGAAATTGTCGCGCATAAGCTGAAAATGTTTCAATATATCGTCTTTGACCTTCAGCATAAATGGTATCAAAAGCCAACGATGATTTTCCGCTACCACTTAAACCCGTTATTACAACCAATTTATTGCGTGGTATTTTCACACTTACATTTTTAAGATTATGGACTCTTGCTCCAGTAACCTCTAAAAATTCCTGCTCGTTTTTGACTAATAATTCCATTTTAAAATTGGCTTAATAAGATAAGCTATAACAAATAAAAACGCCCGATGTTGGGTCGGGCGCGAAGGTAATTTTTTAATAGGCTCAAATCAATTTTAAAAATCTAATTTTTCATGATTTTTATTTCGTAAACTTTTCCTGAGCTAACAGTTAAACTGTTGTCTCTGAGCCATGGATTGAGTAATTTAATGTGTTTGTAAGTTGTATTGTTGGTTTTTGCCCATTCTCCAATATCAGAAATGCTGCTTGAAACTTGAACTGTTTCAAATTTATAAGGTTTGTACAGTTCATCTTCATCAATAAAAAAACCATATTTTTTTGGATTTTCTAAAACTGCCTTGGCTGCTAAAATTCTAAAAACGTAGCGAGATGTTTCTTCATTTAAAAATAGATCATAATAATTATCAGATTTTTGACGCGTTAATTGGCGAACAATTCCGGCATTTCCCATGTTGTAACCGCCTGCTGCTAAGCTCCAAGAACCTAGTTTTGCATGTGCATCTTTTAAATATTTGCATGCTGCTTCGGTTGCTTTTTCAACATGGTAACGCTCATCAACTTCTTTATTAATTTCAAGGTTATAAATTTTACCAGTTTCATCTAAAAACTGCCAAAATCCTTTAGCGCCTGCTGATGAAGTAAGATTCAAAAAGCCACTTTCAATTAATGCTAAATATTTAAAATCGTCAGGAACGCCATTTTCTTTTAAAATTGGTTCAATAACTGGAAACCATCTATTGGCACGTTTTATCATTAACAAAGTTTGTGAATGCCAATAAGTATTTACCAACAATTCGCGTTCAAAACGTTCTTTTACATCTTCTAAATCGGTTGGAATTTGCTCTCCTGCAAAGTTTATATTATTAGGAATGGGTATTGAAACTACTTTGTAATTGTCAGGAAAAATGGGTGCAAAATTTCTTTTTTGTTCAGTAAAACCTAAAGTTTGAAATAAAATAAAAGCAAGTGTAGCTCCCGCAAATCCTGAAAGCAGATGACTATTTATTTTTACGTTCATGGTTTCTTTTATTTTTATTGTAAACGGTTAATCCGTATAACGATAAAAATATCAATAAAATATAGAAACCAAATAAGAAAGTGTATAAAGTTTTCCACTGCTGTATGTAAATCATAATGACTAACATAATTAAGGGCGACAAAAGCGATATAAAAAGAAACACAAATGCAACTTGAGAATCGCTCAAACCGATGTATGATAAATTATGCGTAGTATGATCTTTTCCCCCAACAAATGGAGATTGTTTGCGCATTAGGCGATTGATTACAACTGTTGTTGTGTCAGTAATGGGTAAAATAAATACTAAAAGCACAAGAATTATGTGCCTAGATGCAATATGATCTTCAAATATTCCTGGGTTATTCCATAAAAATTCTATCCCGACAATGGCTGTTAAACTTCCCAATAATTGACTACCAGTATCACCCATAAATATTTTTGATGGATTCCAATTATAAAATAAAAAACCTAAAAGCCCACCTATCATACCTAAACTAATGGTTAAGTAAATATTATTTGAGCTAAATTGTAGAAACAAAACAAAAAGGCAAGCCACAAAAACTCCAATAGAAACAACAGTTGTTATAGCGTCCATATTGTCGAGCATGTTGATTGAATTCATTAAACCAACAATCCACAAAACGGTTAGAATTGAATTTAATAAATTGCTTTCAAATAATTCGATTTGGGTACCTGTGAAAAGTAAAATTAGCCCACAAGAAATTTGCACAATTAATTTAAGAAGCGGCTTGGTATCATAAGCATCATCAGATAAACCTAAAATAAAAGCAATACTAATGGTGGCTAATTGACCAAAAAATTTGGCACCTGTAAGCAGTTCTTCATTTTTAGTAATGAAAAGACCAACTACAACAGAAATTAAATAAATGATAAAAAATGAAATTCCACCTAATGATGGTTTTTGGAGATTTGTCCATCTAATCATTCCTTCAGGTAAATTCCGTAATCCCATGTTACTTGAAAACTTTAAAAGCAAACCGTTGATGAGAAAAGAGAAAATAATGGTTGAGATAAAAAATGCTAGTAATATAACAAGTGTAAATGATGGACTGATCATTGCTAAAATTGGCTGTTAAATTGTTTAAATGTCTCTCCTAATTTATCTTTTTCAGAAATAATTGGATTATTTACTTTCCAATCTATTGATAAATCTGAATCATTCCAAAGAATACAACCTTCTGAACTTTTATTGTAAACATTTGTGCATTTGTATGAAAATATTGTATTGTCATGAAGTGTAGAGAAACCGTGGGCAAATCCTGGAGGAATCCAAAACATGGTTTTATTTTCTTCATTTAACTCTATTGAAAAATGCTGTCCATATGTTGCAGAATTTTTTCTAATATCAACAGCCACATCAAGCACAGCTCCCTTAATAACCCTAACTAATTTTCCCTGAGCAAAAGGATTATTTTGGAAATGTAAACCTCTAATTACATTTTTTTGTGAAAGAGATTCGTTGTCTTGAATGAATGGTGAACCAAAATCAACTTCACTTAATTTAATAGCATTAAATGATTCTAAAAAATAACCTCTTTCATCTTTAAAAACTTGAGGTTGAATGATTAATAATCCTTCAATATTAGTTTTTTCTATTCTCATCTTTTAAATAATCTTTTTAAAAAACTTTTCTTTTCATCTAGTTTTTGGTCTTCTTCATAATAGCCATAACCGTAGCCATAACCATAACCATATCCATAACCATATCCGTAGCCATAACCATAGTTATTTCCATATCCGTAACCATAACCATATCCGTAACCATAACCATATCCGTATCTGCTCGAGTCAGTATCAACACCATTAAGTATTACAGACAATTTTGTGATTTTATTTTCGTAATACAATTTGTTGATGTTTTGAACAAAACCTCGTTTAGAATATTCGGAGCGAACAATGTAAATAGGATAATCAGAGCGACTTATAATTGAAATTCCATCCGTTACAATTCCAACAGGAGGATTATCAGCAATAACTACATCATATTTACTCATCAAATATTCAAGCGTTTCATTCATCCTTTCACTGATGATAAGTTCTGATGGATTGGGAGGAATTGGCCCAGCGGTGATAAAATCCAAATTTTCCATTTCACTATTTTGAATACAATCGTCAATACTGTCTTTATTAATCAAAATTGTACTCATTCCTTTTATATTTTTAGAATTAAAACCAAGGTGTATTTTTGGTTTACGCATATCTAAATCTATAATAATTACCTTTTTGCCAGAATATGCAATTATACCTGCCAAGTTAATAGCTACAAAAGTTTTTCCCTCTCCTGAAACGGTTGATGTAATTGCGACAAGCTTACTTCCACTTGTATTAGAAATAAATTCGAGATTGGAACGAACGTTCCTAAAGGCCTCTGAAATTTGCGATTTAGGATTTTTGTTTACGATTAATTGAGAAACAGGAATGTCTTTTTTGTATTTAGGAACAACTCCTAAAACCCCAAATGGAGCTTTAGATAGTTTTCTTATTTCTCCAATAGTGCTTATTTTATTGTGTAGGAAGTATTTTATAATGATTAAAATTAATCCAAACACAAATCCCAAACCAATAGCTACCCCGTAAAATATTTTTTTATTGGGCGATTCAGGTTGAGTAGGTGCAGAGCCATATTCTAAAATTTTATTTTTCGAAACAAATGATGCTTGAATGATGGCATATTCAGCTTTTTTCTCTAAAAGCAAATTGTACAATCTTTCGTTGATAGTAAAAATTCTTTGCAGTCTGGTGTATTCAGTTTCTTTTGTAGGTGATTCAATGAACAACTTTTCTAAATAAAGTGTCTTTTCGTCTAAGGTTCTTTTTTTGGTATCAATTACATCTTGAAAAGATTTAACGCTTTCTGCAATAAGTCGCTGTTGCACTTTTATTTGATAATCAATTGATCTAACCGATGCGCTAGAACCAGTTGAATTAAATAAAGCTAGTTGTCGTTGGATAATGAGGTCATTTAGCTTTCCTAATAAAACAGAAATTGAACCTTCATAACTTGTTCCGCTTATTAAGGGGAGTATTTTCCAAATTTGATCAAGTTTAGAAGTATCTAAGGCTATATTAGCTATTTCTATCAATAATTGTTCTTCAAAATCGACATTTATTTTTTCTGTTTCAATTTTATCGAGTTTCTCTAAATTATTACTTATTATGTTTTCGTTTTCTAAAACTCTATTTTCAGTTTTGAATTGTTGAATTTTTGTTTCGTTATCTTTTAGTTCAGAAAAAACTTTATCAACTTGTTTATCCAAGAAGTTTAAAACATTTAGCGAGCTTTCACTTTTTCTTTTGATATCGCTATTAATAAATTCTTGAGCCACAGTATTAACAATGTCTTGTGCTTTTTGAACATTATTATCTCTGAAAGTTAGTTGAAGCGTGTTAGCTTGAGCACTTAAAATAACAACTTCAAATTTCTTTAAGCATTCATTCACAATAAATTCAGGGTTATTTATTCTGAAATAAACTTTTTCTGATTTAATCACATTGGTTTCTGATTTAAGTGATTCGGGATTAAAAACCGTTATTTTACCAGAAAATAAATCAGATTTAATGTAGTAATCCTCACCATTGAGACTATTAAAGCTAAAATTTTTTAATTGGCCATTAACATTGTAACTTATAATTAATTTTTGATTTTCTATTTTAATATAAATTGGAGAACCTATTAGGCTTGAGTGATAGTTTTCGGGCTCGACCTTGAATGAATTGTTTTTGTAAAGTTCATTTGTTAGAAAAGAACCTTCAACAAAATAGCTTACCTCTAATGGTAACTGCTTTATAACATTCGTAAAAAAATTCTTTGAGCGGATGTACTCAATATCAGAATATATATCTTGCTTGTTTACATCTTGAATTTTCAGTAGTTCGGTGGCTTGATTTTCGAAAACAATTTGAAGTACAGATGAAGATCTGTAAATTTCTTGGGTATATCTTAATATAAAGTAACAAGAAGTAACAGTAATGATAATAAATACAAAAAACCAATAAATATTGCTTCTTGCAATATAAATTAATAAACCTAAGTCAAAATCGGTATTGAGTGACGAATCGGCCCCTTTTTCTTGAAAACTTGTTTGTGAATTAGTTGGCTCCATTAAAGGGTTCTGGTAATAGTTATTATTAACAAAATAGAAGTCAATATTGAAACAATTGGAGCGATTTCGCCCAATACATTTTGTGCTATTTTTAAACGTGGTTCTACATAAATGACATCGTTTGCTTGCAAAATAATGTGTGCTGATTTGTAGCCTTCAATTGTCGATAAATCAAATTGATAAACTTTGGCGTTTTCGCCTTCACCTCTAATTAATTTTACTTTTTGAGCAATACCGTCATTGGCTATTCCTCCAGCTGAGGCCAAGGCTTCTAAAACATTGACATTGTCATTAATTAAAGTCACAACTCTTGCCTCACCGCCTGCTCCAGGAAATACAACTACTCTTCTATTCGTGACTTTAAGTATCACAAAAGGATCAACATAATATTCTGTATATAATTCTTCTAAATATTTTTCTGCCTCTCGCAATGTCATTCCAGATAATTTTACTTTTCCCAATGACGGAAGTTTTGCAAAACCATCAAACTCTACTTGTATTTCAATTACACTTAAAAACTCGGCAGAACCTGCCCCACCAGACGCATTTAAACTCCCTCTTTCAATCAATTTGAAACCTTTATTAGTTAATAATTGAAAGGATAATTTATCATTTTCTGAAATTTTATAGGCTATATCCTGAACTGAATCAAGCTTTGCAAAAGCATAATCTCTTTTTGTTTTTAGCATTATGCTAGAGTTTAATCTGCAAGAGCTTAAAACAAAAATTAATATAATAAATGTCAGGTATTTTTTCATTAAGCTGTTTGGCTTCGCGGCAAATGTAATCATTTAAATTTTCTCAATTTCAAATGGTTTTTTCTAATTTTTTTTATTGAGCAAATCATTATAAAGTTTAGCAACATCTTTCACTAGTCTATTGTAGCTAAACTTTTGAAGAACGTTTTCTTTTCCTTTTTTACCTCTTTTTATTCTTTCGTCTTCATTTTCGGTGAAAAACAGAAGTTTTTCGCTGAATAAGTTTTTATCAAAATTGTCGATTAAAAATGCGTTATCGTTTTCAATAACAATATCTTCAATTCCACCAACTCGAGTTGAAACAATTGGTTTTCCTGCCGCTTGTGCTTCAATTAAACTAACAGGTGTTCCTTCATTTAGGCTTGTTAATGCCACTATATCTAGACCTGCATTTGCCCAATCAATGTCTTTAATCCAAGAAGTTAAAACAATATCTGTATTAGGGTTTAGATTATTTATCTCACAGGTTTTTAGTTGCAAAGTGGCGCATTTTTCAAGGATTATTTTTTTGTCTTCACCATCGCCAATAATAAATGCCTTTATTTTTTTATTGGTTTTTTGTTTAAGTAATGCGAAAGCCTCTAAAAAAAAGCTATGATTTTTTATGGAAGTTAATCTTCCAATTATTCCTATAGCTATTTCATTTTCAGAAAGTAAAAAGTGTTTTCTAAAGCTTTCTCTTTTTTCATTTTGGTTAATAGTAAATCTAGTTAAATCAAAACCAAGATTAATAATTTCAAATTTTTCTTTAGGGGCAATTTTGTGTATTTCACATAATTCATGAAGTTGTGCAGGACTTAAAGTAATTATTTTACTAGAAAATGAAGCGCAATATCTTTCCAATTTCTTAAATAATTCTGTTTGCCATCCGCTAAAATAAGAGTGGAAAACATGTCCATGAAAAGTATGAACGATTACTTTTACACCTTCATGTTTTGCGGCTAACCGGCCAATTAGTCCAGCTTTTGCAGCGTGAGTGTGCACAATATCGGGTTTAAACTCACGAATTAATTTTCGTATTTTCCAATATGCTTTCCAATCGTTTATTGGATGAATAGCCCTTTTTAATTCGCTAATAATAACAGGTTTTAAGCCTAAATTTTCGGCAATAAAAAGTGAACTTTCTTCGGCTTCTTCTTTTTCGCCACCAATCAACAAAGTTTCAAACTCAGGTGATAAATATTTAGTTAAATAACAAGCATTAAATGTTGGTCCGCCTAAGTTGAAGCGATTGATAATCCTTAAAACTTTAGGCATTTATTTTCCCTCCAAATTTATTGTGCCAATTTTGAAAAACTATCAAGTTCCAAATTTGCCAAACTGAATCGCCTGGATTGTTAGAGCTCAATTCAAATTTTAATTTTTTAATTTCTTCGAAGTTAAAAATTCCTTGTGCTTTTATTTTTTCTTCGGCTAACATATCTTCAAAAATGAAACTATTTAATTCATTTTTAAACCATTTTAAAAGAGGAACCTCAAATCCTTTTTTTGGTCGATTATAAAGTTCTTCTGGTAAATCTTTTCTAAAAGTGTCTTGCACAATTTTTTTGCGCATTTTACTATCAATTTTAAAATGAGCAGGCAAATGAAAGGCAAAATCTACCAAACGATGATCTAAAAAAGGAACACGAACTTCTAAACCATTTGCCATTGACATTAAATCAACTTTGGTGAGCATGTCATTTGGCAAAACCATTAACATATCAGTTAGCAAAAAGTCATTAATACTTTTCGAATCGCTTATGTTTTTGAGTAAATCTGTTTTTCTGGTAATATATTTTTGCTCTTGAATTTCGCTTAAATAATTGCTTTTCAGCTTTTCATCTATGGTTTTTTCACGGCAAATTCCAGCCAATTCCCAATAAACATTTTCAGCACTTAGTGAAGCTGCATAGCTTAACTTTTCTAATTGACGAAAAATATTAGAAAATTTATCGTTTCTCGATTTTGGTAAATTATTCCAAAGCGGATGCGTTAAGGCAATTAATTTGTTTCTTAATTTGTTTTGGCGAAGAAAATGAGCTGCCGAATGTTTATTGTAACCCGCAAAAATTTCATCAGCACCATCGCCAGACAAAATAACTTTTACTTCCTTTTTTGTATTGGCCGATAAAATATAAACTGCCAAAGCTGATGAATCTGCAAAAGGTTCATCAATATAATTTAAAAAATCGAAAAAATGCTCTAACAAATCGTTGTTTGATAAGCTGAAAACAGTGTGATTTGATTTAATTTTTTTTGCAACTAAATTGGCATAATGCGTTTCATCATAAAAGGGCTCATCTTTAAATCCAATAGAAAAAGTTTGCAAATGGTTAAGCTTTTGAGCCGCTAATGTTGAAATGACTGAAGAGTCAATTCCACCGCTTAAAAAACATCCAATAGGAACATCTGAAACCAATCTTGTTTCAACTGAGTCGCTTAATAAACGATACAGTTCCATTTGAGCATTTTCGTAAGTTATGGTCGATTTTCTGCTTGGCTGGTAATCTATTTGATAATACTTTTCTATTTTAAAACTTCCTAAACTACTTATTTCTAGAAGGTGTCCTGGCATCAATTTTTTGATATCCTCGAAAATTGAATTGGGCGCAGGTATGTAGTTAAACTTAAGGTACTGTTTGATAGAAGTTTTATCAAGTTTATTTTTTTCGGTAAGTTCTAATATTGCCTTCATTTCGCTGGCAATAGCAAATCCATCTTTAGTAACTGAATATAAAAGGGGTTTTATTCCCATTCTGTCGCGCGCAGCAAAAATGCTTTTGTTATGATTATCATAAATTATAAATGCAAAAAATCCGTTAATTTTTTGAAGGCAATTTTTGCCGTATTTTATAAATAAATAAAGTAAAACCTCTGTATCTGAGCTTGATTTAAATGGAACGCCATCAGCTAAAAGTTCTTCTCTAAAAATCTGATAGTTATAAAACTCACCATTAAAAATAATTGTGTATCTACCTGAATAATCAGTAATTGGCTGGTTGCCGTTATTTGAAGTATCAATGATTGAAAGTCTTGCATGACCAAGATAACAATTGTCAATTTGAATAAAATTTTGATTGTCAGGGCCTCTTTTTGAAAGTTGCTTCACTGCTTTTTCTATTTGCTGTGAGTGACTTTGATTGTTAAATGAAAAAAAGGCTGTGATTCCGCACATTTTTATTAAAATTCCAAATTTTTCCGAAGATGAGACTTTTTGTTTTAGAAATGAATTTCTGTCTATTAAATTTCAATTACAATAGCCTTTTGATAATAATTGTTTATTTCATGTTTCACTGAAACTGTTCTAACAAATTGATTTCTATTTAACTGAAAAAGTAATTCATTTGGCGCTTCATTTTGTGAAAGCAATGTGTTTATTTCCTCAAAATTCTCAATAATATCAAATATTGAAATATTTGCTTGAAATGAAGGTGAATTTGGATAAATGCCAATCACAGTAATTTTTCCGTTTATTTCCATGGTTTTTAAACCTAAGTTTTTTTCGAAATAATTTTCACTGCTTTTTTGTTCACACTTAAAACCTATGTATGGAAGTGATTCTTTTACTTTTTCGAAATAACATACTCTTTTGTTAATTAAGTTGTACCAAATCCATGTAAAGTCAGAACCAGTTATTTCGGTGCAAATATTTAAAATGGAAAGATGGTCATATCCTTTTTTTAATTCACCAAAACGTTCGTAAAAAACTTTCATCGCTTTATCTAAAGTCAATTTTTGAAGACTTATTTTTCTTAATTCTGCGTCAATAATTAAGGCAATTAAAAAACCTTCGTTATAAATAGAAACTTTACGATTTGGTGCAAATGTTTCATAGCCATCAACCCAAGTTTCCAAACTTGAATCTGCTAATGAATTGTGGAACCTTCCGAAATTATCCAAATGTTTTTGAATGGTTTGGCTAAATATTTCAGCCATTTTTTCTTTCGAAAAAAGATTGCATTGGTACAAAATCCAATCTCCGTAATAAGTTGTAATTCCTTCATAAACATAACCCGATGCTGAAAAATTTTCTTTATCAAATCTGTAAGGCAACATTTCAATAGGACGAATCGATTTCACATTCCATAAATGAAAAAATTCATGGCAACTTACACCTAAAAAATCGTTGTAACGGTCATTAAAAACTGAATTTTCTGGACCTAAAGCAATTACTGTATTTTTTTGATGTTCAACTCCATGAAAAAATTTAAATGGTAAAATTTGAAACAAAAAATGAAATTCATTTACCGGACAAGTTTTAAAGATTTGAAAATGAGCTTCAATAAATTTTCTAAAATCGTTTTCTAATCTAATAAAATCAGGATTTTGTAATCCATTAAACCAAACATTTATTTGGCATAATGAAGTTTCAAAACTATGTCTTAACAATTGATTTGAAGTTATAATAGGTGAATCAAAAAGTTCATCAAAATTTTGAGCTTCGTAAGTATTAGCAGTTTTTTGTTTTAAAGAACAAGCTATTTTAAAATTATCAGGAATGTCAAAAATAATGTCACATTTTTCATTCATTTTTGAGGCAATGTAAATCAAACAATTAACTGGATTAATGTATAATTGATTCTCATCAATATAGCTTGAACCTGCGTTTAATTCATCGGCATAATATTCATAGCAAATTTTTACAGCTTTACTATTTTGAGTTTTAATTAACCATTTTTCTTTTTCAATCTTTGAATAGGGCAGAGGTTCACTATTTTCATTATAAACATGAAAATTCCTTAGGTTTTTCATGAAATTTCCTGTTATATATCTTCCTGGACGCCAAATGGGCAGTTGACAAATAATTTCATTTTCATTCCCTATTTGGCAAGTAAATTCAATGTTTATAAATCGCTGGTGATTTTTTTTATAGATAATTTTATAGGTCATTGAATATTATTTTGATTTAATATTTTTCCAATCTTATCATAAGTTTCAGATAGGATTGGGTATAATTAAAAGCAGATTTATTAAAAATAGAAATGCCTAAAATAAAAAAGGTTTTCTCGAAATGAATCAAGAAAACCTTTTAAGGTAAATTTTATGAAAAAATTAATCGTTTTTAATCATTAATGGCATCACTAACATTAATAAATCTTCAGCAACATTTTCATTATCGGCAGGTAATAAAATACCAGCTTTGTTAGGTGCTGACATTTTTAAATCAACTTTATCAGTTTGAATGTTGTTTAACATTTCCATTAAAAATCGAGAATTGAAACCAATTTCAATATCTGTTCCTTCAAATTCGCAAGGCATTTGTTCTGCTGCTTCATTAGCAAAATCAATATCTTGAGCAGATATGGTTAAAGATGATCCTGCAACTTTTAATTTGATTTGGTGAGTCGATTTATTAGCAAAAATTGAAATCCTTCTAATGGAAGTCAAAAATTCTTGACGATTGACAGTTAATTTATTTGGGTTTTCTTTAGGTATAACTGCCTCATAATTAGGATATTTGCCATCAATTAACCTACAAACTAAATTTATTTTTCCAAAAGCGAAAAATGCGTGTGATGGATTATATTCAATTTTAACTTCTTCATCGTTTGAACCTAATAAATTTTTTAAAAGGTTTAAAGGTTTTTTAGGTAAAATAAATGAAGTAGATAAATCTGATGTAAAATCAGTTCTGCGGTAGCGAACTAATTTGTGGGCATCAGTTGCCGCAAAAGTGGTGCTTTCATCATTTATTTGAACAAAAACACCCGACATAACTGGTCTAAGTTCATCGTTACCTGTCGCAAAAATGCACTTATTAATGCCATTTGCTAGCACATTAGATGGTAATTCAAAATTATTGGTAGACTCTTTTTCCGGTGTTTTAGGGAATTCAATTCCATTTATACCTGCAATTTTATATTTTCCATAATCAGAACTGATTTCTACTCCAAAATTATCGGGGTCAATCAAAAATGTTAATGGAATATTTGGGAATGTTTTTAAAGTATCTATTAAAAGTTTGGCTGGAATAGCCACTTTACCTTTTTCTTTTATGGTGGCAGAAACTTTTGTAATAATAGTAGTTTCTAAATCAGAAGCACTTAAGGTTAGTTCTTCATCACCAATATCAAATAAAATATTGTCAAGTATTGCTAATGTGTTATTGGAATTAATAACTCCTGCAAGCATTTGCAACTGTTTTAAGATATCATCTACGTGAACCGTAAATCTCATTTTTGTGTGATTTTTTTGGGTTATAATTTGGCAAATTTAAAGTAATTTGAATACCTCAATTAATTTTTCTTTAAAGTTATTAAGATAATTAATTTGCTGATTGTATTCTTTTATTTTATGGTTTGTGTAGCAGTGCTATTGGTGTTATTTTTTTGAAAATAGTTAACTGGAATAACTATTTTATCAAAAACAAAATATTGCATTACTACCCAACTTTTCCCGCCAAAAACGGTTCCATAAAACCTATCTAAATCATATTCAATTTCTTGTTCTTCAAAATTTTTAGTTCCATTTGGTACGGGCTTTAAAAATGCATTTATTGTTTCTGTTTCATTGTTTTGATTAGTTACCGAAAGTTGAAACATTTTCAAATTTTCTTGAGTTTTTATTGAGTCTTGTTCTGTTTTGCGCGTATAGTTATCACTGTAATATTCGAAACCAACTTTTTGATACAGGTTCAGGTATTCGTATAGTTTAACTGTATCTATATTTTGCATTTCCTCATTATTAGACAGTAAAATCCTGAATTTACTTTTACCAGTTGATTCAATTTTAAATGAGTTTTCAGGATGTTTGAAATTATTAATGGTAATGTTTTTGATATCTTCAATTTTGTATTGAAAAATTACTGTATTTCTCCAAGCGGTTTCATCAGTGAAAAATCTAGTCGATAAATATCCATTATGTCCTTTTATTTCCATAACAAAAGGTGTTGAAGATCCTTCTAATAACATATAAGTTCCAAAACCGTCAGCAGTTGAACTGCCAACATAAATAGTTTTAATAAGCTGGTTATCTTTTGAGTAAACTTCACATTTAGTGGAGTTTCCAGCTAAATCTTTTACTACTTTTTCATAGGACGATTTGGCTACAGGGGCTTTCACACTTACATGATAGAGAGTAAATAATAGGTTACGGATAAGGTCTTTTCTCGCACCATATTTTCCGTTTATTAACCATTCGTTGTTTTCTTTTTTTTCTAATAACACTTTTTCTCCTCTTGAATTAGCTAAAAATACTTTTGTAATATTGCCAGTGTCTTTGATAGCAAAGTCGCTCAATTCTTTTTTGATGGTAGTTTTATCATCTGAAAAAATTAAATAGGCTGCAACACCTGAGAGTAGGAGAACTAATAAAAATGCGATTAGGTTTTTTTTCATGCTTAAATTGGGTTTATGCGTATTTTCTTTTTCTAATAAAGAATAGTAGTATAGCAGAAACAATAACTAGTAAAATTGGAATAAAAATATTTAGAAACTGCCAAGCTGCTTTTTCCTTGGCTAATTTTCCTTTGTCTAACAAACGAAGTTGAATTTCTTTACCTCTAACACTTATTAATCCTGAGTCGTCAAGGAGATAATTCATGCAATTTAAAATAAAGTTTTTGTTGGCATAAATATTATCACTAAATCTGTCATAGCCCAATGGATATGGCTTTCCTGTGCTCATTACAATGTCGTTTCTAATAATATCGCCATCTCCAATCACAATCATTTTGGTTGCTTTACTTTTTTCTTTGAATTTTATTAAGTTGTTTTCTAATAAATTTTGAGGTAAACGATTTTTGTAAACCGATTCAAATTCACCTTCTAAAAGCACTGCCATTGGAACATGAGGTTTATTATATTGTTCCATTTGAGGCTCATCACGCAAAATATTTAAACTAACCCTAACTGGTGAATTTAACATTTTGGTATATTTTGAAGAATGTAATAAAAATGTTTTTTTAATTCCTGGTTTTGCAATAGTATCAACCGAACTACCATATTGAAATCTAACGGCATTAAGGTTTTTAACCAATGGATTGTCTGAAATAGGAATGACTAGTGGATAAAAATACCAAGGGAAAAGTTTTTGTTGCGGTTGATTTCCAATATATCCTAAAACTACTGGAATGGGTGATGACTGCAAATCCAAAACCAAATCAGAATTTATGCGAGCACCATATTTAAATAGCTGATCATCAATATTTAATGATCTACCAATGGCAAATGTGAAACTGTTTTTTTGCAAGCTATCATGATTTACTTGCAATTGATCAATTAACCATAGGCATTTTCCGCCTCGCATTATAAATTGGTCAATAATAAATTTATCTTTTTCATCAAATAAGCTATCAGGTTTGGCAATAATGATGGCATCTACATTATTTAAGGCATCTAACTGCTGATTGATCCTTATTCTTTCAACATTATAAAATTGACTTAGCTCAAAAGTAATGTCTTTAACGTCCAGTTCTTTCAGCTCTCCTTGTCCTTCAATGAAGGCAATTTTTGGTTTTACGTCAATTGTTAGTTTTCTAATGGCATTGGCTATTTCAAACTCTAATTGTTGAACCGAGTTATTAAGCATTACTTCTGGATTGGCACCAATTTTACTTTTTAGCAGCTGTAAAGGAATTTCTTTGTTTTTGTAGGCTACCATAGCTCCAGGAAAAATAATTTTTTCCAATTTTTTATCGCCTTCCATGTATTCTAAATTGGTGTATTGCAAACCCATTTTAGACAGTTGTCGGTAAACATCATTTCTTACTTTTTGGTCTGGATCGGCAGAAGGATCTATAAATTCATATTGAATATTTTCTGATGAAACTGCACGCAATTCATCTAATAATTCTTTGGTAGAGTTTCTTAATCTTTTAAAACCTGCAGGGAGATCACCGTCTAAATAAACTCTTACAAAAACAACATCATCCAAATCTTCCACCATTTGTTTAGTTGCTTTTGACAAAGTGTACCTGTTTTCTGAAGTTAAATCGAGTCTAAAAAATAATTTACTTCCAATGAAATTTAATAAAATGAGGATTACTACAGAAAGAGCTAAAGAAGCTAAGTCTTTTCTTTTGTTATTTAAAGGCTTTACCATTTTCTACTTTCCAATAAAGTTTTGGTTAATAAAATAAATAAAGCATCTAAGCTTAAAAAATAAACGATGTCTCTTGAGTCAATTACTCCGCGGCTTATAGATTTGTAATGTTCATTAATTCCTAGTTGAAAAATAAGACTATCAATATTTCTAAATATTTCTAATGTGGCAATTGATTCAAATCCTAAGAAAAAGAAAAAACTTAAAAATACGGCTATTATAAACGCAATTATTTGATTTTCAGTAATGGCAGAAGCAAATATTCCGATTGAAACATAAGCGCTAGCCAAAAACATTAAACCTAAATATGAACCCCAAGTACCTCCATGATCAATATTGCCTATTGGATTTCCCAAAATGTAAACCGATAAATAGTAAAATAAAGTAGGGATTAGTGAAAAAATAACCAAAGTAAATCCTGCCAAGTATTTGGCTAAGACAATTTGTAAATCACTTAATGGTTTAGTTAATAATAATTCAATGGTTCCTGTTTTTTTTTCGTCAGCAAATAATCTCATGGTTACTGCAGGAATTAAAAAAAGAAAAACCCAAGGACCAATTACAAAAAGGGTTTCTATTGATGAATATCCAGCATCAATAAGATTTAATTCGCCTGGAAAAACCCACATAAATAAGCTTACCATTACTAAAAATACAGTGACAACGATATAGCCTATTAATGAATTGAGAAAGCTGCTGATTTCTTTGCTGTAAAGTGCAAACATGAAAATGTTTCTTAATTATTCGGGCAAATATAATAGAATTGAATGCCATCAATCAATATTTTTGTTAAACTCTCTTAATCTGCTTGTCCCAGTTGATAAACGGCTGTTTTTTACACATTTTGAGTAAATAAAAATCTAGAAAAAAATACGCTTTTCATGTTAGTTTTTAGATTATCACGCTAAGTACCTTCGGTTGTATAAACCAAAATTATGAAGAAAATAGTTTTTCTGGCTTTTTTTAGCCTTTTAACAATGCGTATTTTTTCGCAGGATTTTAATAAATTATACGATATAAAAGCAGATTTTAAGCCTGATTTAGGATGGATTTTTTCTAAAGATGGAAAGTATTTGCTTCTTAGAGGTGAAAGCCAATCAGCTTTATATTCGGGTGAAACTGGTGCATTAAATTGGAAATTAAACTACAAAGAAAAACTAGGAGTTAAAAGTTTTGATAGAGTGGTTGAAAATTTTGAATTGGGTCTAATTGCGCTATTTGAAAAGGGGTCTGAGAAAAAAGGAGGAATTATTTCAGTTATTGACATGAATAATGGTTCTGAAATCTATAGAGTTAACAATTATCCAGGAAGTTTTGAATCAGGAAAATTTAATTTCATCTACAACTTCGCAAGAGCATCAAAAGAATTTCCGTTTTTTCCTGCTTATAATACCTCCACTCAAAAAATTGAAATGATTGAAGCTAAAAATGGAAAAATTAAATGGTCAACTCCTTATCAAATTTCATCCATAAGCGATTTTGATTTATATACAAATTCTGAAAATCTAATCGTTGTTTGTACTAAAATAGGAAAAAGAGAATATAATTTTAAGTTTTTGAATCCCCAGAATGGCGAGGAAATTGCATTTCAAGGTAGGAAATTTAGAAAAAATGAAGGCATAAAGAGTTTTTCATTGAATGATGGTTCAACCTTAAAACTTTATTATGAATATGGGCTAAATATGCTTGATGGGAATGACATTGTTGCAGAATATTATAAAAATGGACTTGTTTGGAGAAAAGAATTTAAAATGAAAGTTGCCATTACTGTTGCAACTGATGATTTTTTATTTGAAGTAGTTGAAAACGAAAAATACATTAGCATTGTATCACAAGAATTAAAAGTGTTTAATAAAAATAATGGTGAAAACATTTACAATCAATCATATGAATCAATTGACTTTGATGGCCTTCTAAAACAAAGAGTTTTAATTTCTGCTCTCCCAATTTTAAAAGATAATTTTCTTTATTCAGTTGATTTAAAATCGTCTCAAACACTAAGAAAAGTAGATTTAAGCAATGGCTCAATGGTATGGGAAAACAAATTGTTTCGAAAAAATGACATTGCTCCAATATTAGTCATCACCGATGGAGTTTTAATTGTTCAAACAGGCGGAAGAATCAATATTCAGAAAAAAATTACCACTGATAATGGTACCACTTTAAAATCTTATTATGCCTTTGAAGGTGATCCTAATGTTATTGCAGTAGATGAAAATAATGGTCAAAAATTGTGGGATGGAGAAACAATTGGTAAAAAATTAAAAGATAAATTTAACGATAGAATTACTAATATAAAATTGGTTGACAATCAAGTTTATTTGGCTACTTCAAAAAATATTTATGTTTTTGAACCGAAAACAGGTGAAGCTAAAAATTTTATTGGATTAAAAGAGTTAAAAGCTGGATATCCTCTTGATTTATTGGTGCTTGAAGAAAAAGATAGAACGGCATTAATTACTCAAAATGGAGTTCTTGGTTTTAATAAAAGTCCTTCTAAACCTATTTATAATTCAAAAATTGGAGAAATTATAGATTGGGAAAAAAAAGGTAAATCTTTTATACTTGTAACCAAGCAAGATAAATATCTAGAAACAACTGAGTTTGTGATTTTTGATTTAGAAACTGGGGCAATAAATGGCAGAATGAAATGCGAATACCTGCCTGGATTTACTGAAGATGGTGAGTATTTTTATGTAAGAGATGATAAAAAGTTCAGCAAATTTAAAGTGAAATAATATTCAAAATCAATCAATTAATTTTGATTAGGGTAAAAACAAACAACTATCACCATAGCTTAGAAATCGATAATTGTTATTTAAAGCATGTTGATAAATATGGCGCCACTTATCGCCTAAAAAGGAGGCGATTAATAACAATAGGGTACTTTTAGGTTGATGGAAATTAGTAATTATACCTTTAGCAACTTTTAAATCATAGCCTGGACCAATTAATAATTGAGTCTGGGCTATAATGTTTTCTAAATGATGCTTATCCATAAAAAGAAGCAGCTGAGCTAATGATTCTGATAAATCAGTATTATTACTAGTTAAATTATAAGCATCCCACTGGCTTAAGTTTAAATTTGTTTCACCATTTTTTGCTTTTATTCCCATCCAATATAAACTTTCTAATGTTCTTAGGGAGGTAGTGCCCACAGCAATTATATTTCCTCTATTGGCAATAATGTTTTGAATGCTTGATTTTGAAACATCTATAAATTCAGCGTGCATTTCATGTTCACCAATTGTTTCTGATTTTACAGGTTTAAATGTACCAGCTCCAACATGAAGTGTCACAAAATCTTTTTTTATATTTTTTTCCTCTAATTTATTAAAAACACGATCTGTGAAATGTAAACCTGCAGTGGGGGCTGCAACTGAACCTTCCCACTTAGCATAAATGGTTTGGTATCTATTTTTATCTGCAATTTCATCTTCTCTATTCATGTAGGGAGGCAGAGGAATGTGTCCAAACGTTTCTAAAATTTCGGCAAAAGTTAAGTGTTCAGGGAACCAATTGAATGCTATTTGGAAAGTATCGTTTTGTTGCAGAAGTTTTTCAGCTTCTAATTTTATATTTTTTTCTTCAATACTAATTTTTCCGTTTTTCCATTTTTTTGCTCCTCCCACCAAACAATTCCAAACTACATTGCCTTTTTGTTGCAAAGCAGAACTAATTTCTTTGCTACCTGCGGGTTCAAGACAGAATAATTCAATTTTACCACCACTGATTTTTTGAAGTATTAATCGCGCTTGAACAACTTTAGTATTATTGAAATATAAAATATCTCTTGGACTCAAATATTCGCTCAATTCAAAAAAGTTAGCGTCAATAATTTCTTGATTTTTAAAGACTAAAAGTTTGGACAAATCTCTTTCGGATAGCGGAAATTGAGCGATTTTTTCATTCGGTAAAGAATAATCAAAGTCTTCAATACTTAAATTTTTAAGCGATTCCAAATTCAGAAAAATTATAGAGTGTTTAAAATTTCAGTTATTTCCTTCTGAATTTCTTGGGTTCTGTCTTTGGCATACCATGCATGCATATCAGCATAAAATGCCATTTTTTCTTTAGTTGGATTTTTTTTGTATTCCAAAACCATTTCTTGTGTCACTTTTGGTCTTGGTCCCCAATGCGCTAAGGCATTCAAATTGTTATCCATAAAAACAACCACAGGAATACTTTTAGTTCCATTAGTTAAGAACTGATTCATTAAATCCTCATTTTCATCCCTTAAAAATAAACGAAGATTAACTTTAGGATTAATTTTACTAAAAAAATCAAATGCAGCCACACTTTGAGCAGCATCTCCACACCAAGGTTCAGTAATAATTAACCAATTTATTGCTTTATCATTTTTTTGTAAAGCATTTTCAAGATCTGCATTAATATGAGTGGTTTTGATGACTCTTTCAGTTCTTTGCAAATTTAGTTTTGTGTAATTGACCATTTCCTCACTTTGGTCTTTACCAGTCGTACTTTTGTTTTCAACTAATTTTTCGAACAAACTTTTATAGTCATTAAAAGTCATTCCTTTTTCAAATCTATTTTTTTCTAATACCATGGCGCGAAAGTAAAAAATTGAAATTATTTAAAGTCTATTATTTCCATCTTTAAAACTTGTGAAATCTCTGAAAGATTTCTGGCTATCAGAAGACACAGAAACCACAAAATTGTTTATCAAAAATCTAATGAGTTTTTTTCTTTGAAATCCTTGGAATCTGTGAGAAATATTTTGGTGCACAGAAGTCACAAAAAACACAGAATTGTTTATCAAAAATCTAATGAGTTTTTTTCTTTGAAATCCTTGGAATCTGTGAGAGATATTTTTTGGCACACAGAAGTCACAGAAAACACAGAATTGTTTATCAAAAATCTAATGAGTTTTTTCTGTGAAATCCTTGGAATCTGTGAGAAATATTTTGGTGCACAGAAGTCACAGAATTGATTTAATCTAAATCTTTTTTATCAATGTGTAATTTCTTTGAAAAGATATTTTAACATTTACTGATAAACCAAAATGTGAATTTTATCGTTATTCTATCAAACAGCAATGTTTTTCATAGGTTAAGGTTGAGGGTAGACATTTAATTGTCTGCCCTTTTTTATTTACCTCTGCCTTTTAAAACAGTTAAGACAGTATATATTAAGATTTTAAAATCTACTAAAAGCGACATATTTTCTATATAAAGCAAGTCATATTTTAATCTTTCAATCATTTGCTCTACATTTTCAGCATAACCATACTTTACTTGTCCCCATGAAGTTACGCCAGGAGTTACTTTTAGTAAATGCGTGTAATGAGGTGCTTTTTCAGTAATCTTATTTATGAAATATTGACGTTCTGGCCTTGGACCAACCAAACTCATTTCACCTTTAAGAACATTAATAAAGTTGGGTAATTCATCAATTCTATATTTTCTTATAAATTTTCCTGTTTTTGTAACCCTATCGTCATTCGAGCTTGATAATGCCGGTCCATTAGCCTCAGCATCGATAAACATAGAGCGGAATTTTATGATTTTAAAAGGTTTTCCGTTTTTACCAATTCTTTCTTGGAAATAAAATATTGGACCTTTTGAGCCAACTTTTATTGAAATAGCTACCAAGATTAATACTGGTGAAAGCAGTAGCAGGGCTAAAACTGAAACTATTAAATCAATAATTCTTTTGATATTTTGTTGCCACAACGGCATAATTTGAGTTCTAACCTCAATAAGCGGAGCATCAAAAATAGAGGTCATTTTAACTGAACCTGATAAAATATCGTACATATCAGGTATAATTTTTATCATCACTTTTGATTTGTCGATAGAATTTAAAATTCGACCAATATTTTCATGTTCTGATGACTCAACAGCTATAATTACTTCTTCAACTTCTTTTTCTTCAATTATTTGATTAATTTGAGTTGAATCACCCAAATAGGGAAGATGTGGAATTAATAAATCAACATGATTATCAACTTGTACAAAGCCAATAAACTTGTGACCGGTTGACTCTTTTTGACTTTGTAATTCTTTAAATAAATTTAATGCTTTCTCATTGCTGCCAACCATTAATGTGTTGAAGCCTATTATTCGGTTGTGTACTTTTTTTACGGTATCAGTAACCAAAATGAGTCTGGGTATAAAAGTTAAGGCAAAATGTACAGAAAGTAAAAAGACATACGATCTGTAATAGTCTTTATAACCCAAAATTTCATCGTCTAGTATAAGTAGAAAAAAAATAACTGTAACTCCCAGAATACTAGCTGATAAAGTTTTTCCTAATTCTGACAATCTTGATTTTCTGAAAACATCCCTGTAGGTGCCCATTAGGTAATACAATATCATCCAAAAAGCTGAAATGATTGCCAATGAGATGAAAAACTTGGAATTAAAATTTACAGGAATTTCATACCCATATTTATCCGACTCAATGTAATATTTTCGATAAGAAAAAAATAATACCCAAACGGCTGTAGATGAAATTAAATCAACAATAATATGATGCGCTTGCTTATTGCTTTTCATTGAGATTAGTAAATAAGCTTGAAGTTGTCAAAAAATAATGTTCCAGTACTTTGTCCTTCCGGCAAACTGCTTTTTACATAAAAATAGTGTTCAACAGCCGATTGATTGTATGAAACAGCGTTTGTAAAATTGATGTAAATTTTATTCCAATTGGTTTTTGGATTAACACTTAAAATGTCCCAATCTTCAATTTCACCTGACGATTGAACAGAAGCTAAGCCAATGGTAAATGATACATCATTTTTGTAATCAAGTTCTAAAAATACATTTGAGCCTCCACCTGGTAATTTAATTGGGACAGATTGAAACATACGACTTTTAAAAAAATTTTCAGTATTGTTTAATTCAACAATTCCCGATCCTGTGCCTTCATAAATTTGATTGGTATTAGTTGTTCGCTGCATAGTTGCTAGGCTGCCGCTCATGTTTTCAAAACTTAAACCAACATCAAAATCTTCTTTAAAGATAAGAGTCATATCTTCAATATATCTGATGGTATCCTTAATTTCAAGTGTTTTTCTAGCCTCTAAGTTGTATTCTTTGGTGTTAAAATCGAAAAATGGATAACTTATTTTGGTTGCTGAAATACCGTTCATTTTTACTCCACCATTAATTCTTACTCTTCTTTTACCGAGTTTTAATACAGGAAAATAAGCAGGAAGTTCATAAACACCTTGCAAATCTTCATCTAAATAAAACCAAACGTATTCTATTTTTTGACGGGTCGAACCAACTTCATCAGGATTGTCTTTAAAAGCAATGGCATCAATTTTTACATAAGCAGGTACTTGCTCGGAAGGGTTTATGATTTCACATGAATTAAAAAAGAAAGCAGAAAGTATGATTAGTAAAAGGCTACGCGACATAATCGAAAAATCGAAAAACGTGCAAATGTAAATTTTATTATCTATCTGCCTATTTCAGTTAGTGATTCTATTTTTTCCAAAATTTGATGCGCTACTTGAAGTGATTTATAACCATCTTCTAAACTAACAATTGGTGATGAGTTATTTTTAATGGCATTATATAATGATTGTAATTCATCCTTTATAGCATTTCCTGAAGGAACTTCAGGATTTTCAATGTGAATCTGTTTGTTTATTTTCCCTTCGCCTAATTCAAGAATCATGGCTAATGGATCAATATTTTCAGAAACTTCATTTAACCTTACAACGTTCAATTTTTTATCTAAAAAGTCGACTGAGACGTAGGCATCCTTTTGAAAAAAGCGAGATTTACGCATATTTTTTAATGATATACGCGAAGCAGTTAAATTGGCTACACAGCCATTATCGAATTCAATTCTAGCATTGCAAATGTCGGGGGTTTCACTTACAACAGCAACACCGCTTGCACTAATGCGCTTTATATTAGATTTTACTGTACTTAAAACAATATCAATATCATGAATCATTAAATCAAGCACTACCGATACATCTGTTCCTCTTGGGTTAAATTGCGATAATCTATGTGTTTCAATAAATAACGGATTGTTTAAATATTCTAGCGCTTTTCTGAAGGTTGGATTAAACCTTTCAACATGTCCAACCTGCACTTTTACGCGGGCCTCATGCTCAAAAGTCATTAATTTTCTAGCTTCTTCTAACGTATGTGTGAGTGGTTTTTCAATAAACAAATGTTTGTGTTTTCTTAAAGCTTCAGATGCAATACCAAAGTGAGTAAGCGTTGGTGTCACAATATCAATTACTTCAACAGCATCAATAAAGTCTTGAAGATTGTCAAATGCCCTTACATTATTGGCTGCTGCAACTGCCTTAGCTTTTGGTATATCAATGTCGTAAATGCCAACAATTTGATATATGTCATTTAATTCTTGTAAACATTTTAAATGAATTTTTCCAAGATGACCAATACCAATAATACCAATGCTTAGCATGTAACAAAATTTTACACAAAGAAACTTAGGAAGAAAATAACATAATTCGATAGATATTTTAAAAAATAACAAAAGCATGTTCATAACTGATTTTTGGAGAAGATTAATAACCATTTATAACCATAAATTTGCTATAGAATTAAGATATGATTGATAGTTATAAATACCAAGGGCTTAGGAAAAAATTAGTGGAGGAACTTGTGAAAAAAGGAATTGAAAGTAAAGCTGTTTTACAAGTTATAGAAAGTATACCTAGGCATTTTTATGTATTAAAAGGTTTTGAAGAACAGGCATATTTAGATAAAGCATTGGCTATTGATGTTGGTCAAACCATTTCGCAGCCTTTTACAGTAGCCTATCAAACAGAACTATTGGAGTTAAAAAAAGGTGAGAAAGTATTAGAAATTGGCACTGGATCGGGTTATCAAACTAGCGTTTTGTCAGCTTTAGGCTGTAAAGTTTTCACTATTGAACGACAAAAAGTACTATTCGAAAAAACTAAAAAACTATTAGAAACTTTAAATATAAGAGCAAAAACTTTTTATGGCGATGGGTATAAAGGATTGCCAGCTTATGCTCCATTCGATAAAATAATTGTAACAGCTGGAGCCCCTTATGTTCCCAAAGAATTGCTTGAACAATTAAAAATTGGAGGAATAATGATTATTCCTGTAGGTGATGAAAGTCAGGTAATGACCAAAATTGTAAAAAAAACTGGCACAGAATATGCAAGCGAGCAGCTTGGAAATTTTAAATTTGTTCCACTATTAGAAAACAAGTCCGACTATATCAAAAACTAAACAAAAAATCAAAAACGAACAATTATGAAAAAATCGATTCTATTTTTAGCAGCTGCTGCCATTATTGGTTCAGCTAACTCACAAGAATTAAAAACCAAGAAAGGTTTTCCTATTTTACCGGAAGCTGGTGATTGGGCATTACAAATTGATGCTGTTCCGTTTTTAAATTACACAGGTAATTTAATGAATAACACAGCCGGTAACACAGTAGGCGCTGCTCCAGTTATGCCTTTTGTAATTACTGGTAAGTATTTTACTGATGCCAAAACAGCATTCAGAGGTCATTTAAGATTAGGTTTTGGTTCAGCAACTAACAAAGCTTTTTCTGTTCAAGATAATCAAACAACGATTGATCCAACTGTTGTTGTTGAGGACGCTATGAAAATATCAAGCAGCAATATCGTAATTGGTGCTGGTATGGAAAAACGTAAAGGAAATGGCCGTTTACAAGGTTATTATGGTGGTGATTTTATGATTGGATTATCATCACAAAAAACTACTTATGAGTATGGTAACGCATTTAGCGCTGATAATGTTGCACCTACTAGAACTGATTTTGGTTCTAACGTGGGTGGTGCTGGCGAATTTACTACAGAAAGTAAAAATGGCAGCCAGTTTGGTTTAACATTAAGAGGTTTTGTTGGAGCTGAATATTTCTTCGCTTCTAAAATGTCAATTGGTGTTGAATACGGTTGGGGATTAAACTTCAACACTACAGGTGAAGGTGAAAGAACAACTGAAGAATGGGATGCTGCCGCTGCAACTCCAGCTGTTAAATCAAGAACATTCAAAACAGGTGGAAACAATGCTTTTGGAATTGATACTGACAACTTAGGTGGTGGAAGAATCAATTTAACATTACATTTCTAGGATTTTTAAATTTTTACGGACTTGAAGATGGACAAAGACGGCTTTTTAGCCGTCTTTTTTTTTGTTTAGCCAATCTAAATTTTAAGCTTCTTAAATTTATTTAAGGAGTTATTTGTTTTGCTCTTTAAGTCTTTCAATCTCTGCCTCTAATAATTTAATGTATTTTTCTTTATAATCATCAGTGTAAAAATTTATATTTTCAGCTTTTGCACCTAAACCTTGAACGGAGTTATTATTATTTACATTGAAAACCTGTGTAGCATCAAAATTTAAAATTTGAGAAACACTTACTTCTAAAATATTTGATATTTCGTTTATCCTTGAAAGTGTTAAGTCAACTTCATTTCTTTCTATTTTGGAATAACCGCTAAGGCTCATATTTAGTTCAGATGCCATAGTCTCACGGGTCATGTTTTTCAACTCCCTAAATTTTTTTATATTATCTCCAATGTTTATCATGCCACTAAAAGTAGCAAAATAATATTATCTGTGGCAAATTAGTCTAAAAAAATTTTAAATTTCAATAGTTTAATTTGTTTATTTGCCTTTATATTTATCTTTCCTTAATTTATTAAAGCTTTCCTATTATAGGTAAATTTCTTTTAAAAACAGATGATATGTAAATATTAATAATTAAATAAATACCCTATGCTAAACAAAAACAACTTGATTATTGCTGCAATTTTGGTTGTTGCAACAATTTTAGAATCAAAAGCTCAATGGAACTTAAATGGTAATTCAGGTATTACCTCAACCAATTGGCTTGGAACTATTAATAATGTTCCTTTAACAGTCAAAACCAATAATACCTTTCATTCCATTTTTAACAATAACGGAACGTTAGGAGTAGGTTTAAATAATCCAATTGATAAATTACATTTACACCAAACCACGATTTGTAATGGTGAAGAAGGTCTTCCTCCCGAAAATGGAGATCCAATAGATCAATACTGTGTAGGATTAAGATTATCTCATACCAATACAGGGTCAGGAACTATGGATGGCTTTTCAATTAAATTAACAGGAGCCAACACATTAATGACATCATGGGAAGATAATGCAAGCATTGGTTTTTTAACCCAAGCTGGAAGCATAAATTTTCATCAAAGAGTTTCAGGACAAGTTCATAAACGTTTTGGTGTGCACAGTAATGGAAACATCTTTATTGGAAACATTACTCCATCTGCCAAATTACATGTGAAATCTGAAAGCATAAGTGACTGGTTGGGCTTTTTTGAAAATAATGCTAATGTGAGCAAAGGTTTAAAAATAAAGGCAGGGAAATTTGGAACTACCAATGCGGGCAACATATTAGAATTGGGCACGGATAAAGATGGAAGTTATTACAAAGTTTTTACTGTTAATGCCAATAATGGGAAAACTTATGCTCGTGAAATAATTGTTGATTTACAAGTCAATTGGCCTGATTATGTTTTTGAATCTAATTACAAAATGCTGTCTTTAAAAGATTTAGAAGCCTATATTCTTGAAAACAAACATTTACCGGGTGTAAAATCAGCCAATGAAGTAAAAGAACAGGGTGTGAATATTGTTGAAAATCAAGCGGCATTGCTAGAACAAATTGAGCAATTGACACTGAGACTTATTGAAATGAACAAAGAAATAGAGCTTTTAAAGAAAAAATAAATATTTTTCGCTATACAAACTCTAAGTGCAACATTTAATTCTATTTATCATGAACAAGCATATGTCTTTTTTGGGAATTATACTTTTGCTTATCAATGTTTTGGGTTGCAAATGCAAAAAAACAGAAATAACAGATTGTTTTGAGCCAACAAATCCACTTTGTAAAAACTACGACCCTTGTTATGGTAAAAAACCTGTAAGTGCTGAATTTATTATCGAGGATAAACTCAATCTTGTTGATCCTGAAACTTTTATCATTGAAAATGAAACACTAACGCTTGGTACAATTAGATTTACAGCTTTAGAAGAAAATGCAAAATACACTTGGTATTTGGGCATCGAAGTTCTTCATGATAAACAAATTCAAAGAAATTTTTATGAAGATACAAGAGGGAAAAATATTACTGTTAGTCTGGTGGTAGAAAAAGATTCTGATGCTAAATGTTTTCCAATTGATGATGGAAGGGATTCAGTCTCAAAAACGTTTTATATTGTTGAAGATGTTTGCCAACTTGATATCGATAATAGTTTTAAAGGCGTTTTAAATACAGCCCCAAACGATAGTTTTGTTTGCTCTGTAGCTTTTTACACAATTACAGGTGGAGGTTATATTCCATGTGGTACAGGTAATATAACTCAATTTGAAAATCTCAGAAATTTAGGTGATACAGAAAGAGTTAGCACTTACCCTTGCACTAATTCATACATGAGAATGACTGACCGAGCTATTAATCGCCCTTTTGGAGAGATTAAAGTAAATAAGTCGAAAAATCATGTTTACATGAAATATAGATGGGAAAATGTTGACTATGAATTTAATGGACGAATTTTAAACTAAAAAAATTATGAAAAAAGTAATATTTATTTTACTAATCTTAAATAATATGATTTACGCACAATGTGTAAAACATATTTCAACAAACCCAGAAAATCCACTAAATAACGAACTGCAACTTTTTTGGGAAAATAATGACCTACCCTATTCAGTAAATCCATATTTAAATAACACAAATTTGTTTCAATATAATGCTGGAGTAGGTTTTTATAATATCAACCTAAATTCTAATGTTAATTGGCAAATGAGCAATTATCAAAATAATCCTTCTAATCTAAATATGATAAATCCATACAGCAATGATATGGGTGATAATTATATGTATTTGAGAAGACCCATTAATGGTAATTTCGTTGATCGTGATTTTCATTGGGAAGATGGTTGGGAAATGCTTTGGTTAGGAACAGGTTATTTCCCAAATGGAGATGATTATACTGAGATTGACAATATTGACGGGCATCCCTATCAAGGAATGGGCGTTTATCAGATGGCGAGCGATAAAATTCCATTTTTTGTTTTATACAATCGATATAGAGGAATCATACGCATTTTTGCTAATGTTTTTTTAGATATTAATGATTTTGATCACATGAAAGTCACTTTAGAATTTGAAGGAGACCCTAATAGCGGAAATCAGACAATTGTAAGTGGTCTTTTGCGGCACGCTAATTCAGCTGACTTGGCTATGGATCATTCAACAGAGGTTTTTAGCATTAGTTCTGCTAAAATGCATGCTCCTAATGACAAAGCTTGGTTTTCGGCTGATTTTCAAATTGGTTATGACCCTTGTACTTGTTTTAATCCAAGTTCTTTAAAATTTAAAATTGAAACATTTGAAGAAATGGATGTAAGAGGAAAAACAGTTGCTTTTAATACTGAAGTTGAATTAGAAAAATTTCTAAGTTCTGACTACATGGAAAAGGCCTTTCTTAATCTTGAAAACTATGATGGCACCAATACTACCGGTGGCAGTATGATTTTTCAAAATTATGAGGGTATGTTTAACTCATACAAGAAAAAACTAGATGCTTATAATGCACAAGGTGATAAAAAATCTACCCTAAACGATTTACTTAAAATTGGACTTTCAGTAGTTTCTGGTTATGTGACAAATGGAATAGCTTCATCAATAGACTATCCTTTAATGTTATTATTTGCCGATTCGATTAAAAGAAGCGATGATTTAGAAAAAAAATATGAAACAAATATTAAAGGAATTATTGGAAAATTTATTGACTATGGATCTCAACAGCTAGGAAAAGGTTCTCCTCAACCGAGTTTAAATAGACCAACAATGCCTGTTGCCAATGTAACTGAAAGTTATTATCAGGGAACGATTTCAAGCGGTGTATTAAGGGATATTCCAGCATTGAAAACTCCAGGAACTTATCCAAACGCCCATAATGGAAATTTTACTGAATTAAAAGGTTATCCAGCTTATAATGAAGTTTTAGGACTTTTCTCAATGTTAAATACACCATCTATAAAAATATATGAAAAAAGAAATGTAGAAAGCAAGGATTCATTTTTAGTAAGAAACTACTACTTATCTGATGAGTTTGGTGTTACAGATTCTACTTATTGGGCAGATACATTAGTTAGAAAAGGAAGTTTTAATTATGATTTATATTTAAAACTTGATAAAAAGCTAAAATATTACCTAAATCCTGCACTTGATTTTGATATGGAAAAAACTAGATTTTTTGGGGCACTTAAAATAACTTTAAAAGGGAATATTGATAATACACTTGATATAAAACTAATTGATTCAAGTTATTTTCATACTGCTCATTGGTTTACAAAACCTTCAAATATTAATGGTATAGGCGGCTATGTTGAAGATAACGAAATAGTTTTTGAAACCCCTTATATAGATTTTGAAGATTTAGGTGAGGAATTCTACGGCATTACATTAAATGATAGTGTAGTTAAAAAATGGGTTAGAAAAAGTAATTTTCCAACTGGTTTTCATAGTTATAAAAACTCATCAGACAACATACAGTTCATTCAAGTAGAGTTAAAAGTAATGGCTGATATGTATTTTAATCAGGTAGGTTGGTTTGGGAAACAAGTTAATACAACTCAAAATTTTACTTATGTTCTTTATGGAAATTCTAACGGAAAAAATGTTGATAATGTTTCTGCGTACGGTTCAAAAATAAATGACAAAAATGAGATTTATAACTACCATCCAAATACATTAAAACTTGAAGGTCATATTACTCCAAACTCACCTTATATAAGTGATTCAGATGGTTCAAACTTATACATCTATGCATCAAATATTCAAGTAGCAAACAACTTAACTGTTGAGAACGGTTATTATGTCCATGCTGTAGCAATTAACAATATTAACTTTCAACCAGGAGCATCTATTTCACCAAATATTCGTTTTTCGATTAATAAAATTTTGAATTTTGGAGGAAATCCAGCATCAGATGAAGAATATGTCACTTCATTTTGTAATGATTTAGAAAATGGATACAAGGGAAATAATCTTAATCGAAAATCAACAGATCTTTATGCTTCCATTAAGGCAAAAGAAGCTGAAAGAGTGAAAAAACTAAATTTATTCAATAAACTTAGAATTTATCCCAACCCGGCAACTGATGTTTTGTATTGCGAAATGAAAAACTATCAAAACGGCAATTATAACATTAGTGTAAAAAATATCATTGGGCATGAATTGTATTCAAGAACTGTGAAGGTGGAAAACAATCATTTAGAAATGATGGATATTAAAGAATTAGCACCTGGAACTTATTTAATAACAGTTAGCAATCGCGAAACTGGTTACATTGAAACTGAAAAGGTGATTGTATTGTAAATATTAAAATTGGGAATAGAAAAAGAGAAGTCGCTTCAAAATGAGGCGGCTTTTGTTTTTTAATAATTTTAGACGCATAACTAAAATGAAAAATTAATTGAAATAAAATGATTTTTATTTTAAGATTATTGATTCTCGTATTTCTATTAAGCGCATCAAATTCAATGGCTCAATCGAATTTGCAAATAATTTTGGGAGCAAATTATGGCGGTTTATATTCTGCAAAAAAGACTTTTAATAATAAAGGTTTCAGATTTCAATCTGGTATAGCTTATGTGGAACCGTTAACCAAAAACTGGAATTTTGGTTTTGAGGTGAATATAAGTGAATATAAAATTTTTGATAGTTACAGAAACTTAAATCGAAATTATACGGAGTCCTATTTTCTTGAAATAAATTACAAAGCACAAGCAATTGGACTACAATTATCTTTCGAAAGATATTTATTGCATAGAGAAAATTTCAAACTGTCTTTACCTCTCAATATTGGCTTTTCAAGAATGATTTTTTCAAAACTAGAAGGTATTGAAATAAGAGAAAAAGATACTTATGTTAAAGATTCACTTGGCGGAGAAACTAGGATAGAAAAAGCAGTAGAAAAGAATGTGTTAACTTCTCACAAAGATTATAAAGAGCATATATTTTTTGGAATTTCTCTTGGTTTAAAAGCGTATTTTAAACTTTCCAATAGAATAGATTTATTGCTTCAAAACTCTTATTTTTTATCAACGCGTGCAGTAAATACGTTTTTAATTAGAAATTCCACGTTAACAGTTGGAATTAGTTATCGTTTAAATAAAAAGTTGAACATTTCTAAAATTCTTGAAAAATCAGACAATTAGATGAAAAAAGGTCTATTTACTTTTATTTGGTTGTTATTATTTTATGAAGTTCAAGCCCAATCGGATATTGGTTTTAAGTTAGGTAATTTAAATACAACCCTTTTGTATTTCAAATCACAGAAAATTAAGGAGTTGTCAATATCAAATATAGGTTCTGAAAAAAGAGGATTCTCAACCTCATTTATATATGAAGAGACTTTAAAAAACAATCAATTCACTGGCTTTGAAATAGAATGGTTTCGCTATCAGTTCGATTTAGATTGGTTTTATTCAATCAGTAGTCCAGGAGGAGTGAGTTCACACAGTTTTGCAGGTGATTATCATTTAAATTTTGTAAATCTCCATATCAATTATAGAAAAGCTTATAAATTAAATAGAACAGTTAGCTTAGGATATGTTTTAAATCCAGTTGTGAGTTTCACTATTGCGGAGAATTCTGAAAATATAAATTGGAAAATTATTACGGATACACTTATTACTTCAGAAGGTAACAAACTAGTTCAAACTAGAAATATAGAAGAAAAAGATAGCAAAAAAAGAACTAGAGATTTTAGTAAAGTAAATTTTGGAATAAGACTTGGTGCACAAATAGATTTCAAGTTAAGCGAAAAATATAAGTTGTTTGTTTTATATTCATCCTCTGTTAATTTATTCAATGATGTAAAACGAATGAAATTAATAAATTACAGATTTAATAATCAGTTAAGTTTAGGGTTAATCTATTCAATTAGTAAATCACTGAGGGTTAAAGAAATTTTTAAAGCTGCTGAATGAAAAACTTATTGCTTTTTCTGCTATTTATTTCAATTTCTTGTGGTGGAATTGCTCAATCTGAAATTGGTTTAAGTGGCGGTTTAAATTGGTTTGACTATTATTTTCTAAATGCTAAAAAGTTTCCCAATGAAGAATATAAATCAGTAGGCTCTTTTTCAGAAGCAATGTCAGTATATTACAAAGAACAAGGAGAAAGTGGTAAAAATTATTATGGTTTTGAATTAGAATATAGAAGAGATAAAGAAGCTAAAAGTTCTTCTGAGGCTGGAATTAGTGGTATTTATAGAACGAAAGATAAAATCAATAACTATTTAATGAATGTTTGTTTTTTAGTAGATAAACGAATTGTTAATTCACCCAAGTTTCGTTTGAGTATAAATTTGAGTCCATTCTTAAGCTTTCAAGTTTTTGCAAAAGGAACAAGATATATCTATCATAAATCGCCAATAGATATTACTGAATCTTCTCAAGAATTAAGAGGTTCATTTAGAGTTTCGCATGCAGGTTTTCGCGCAGGACTTGAACTTTTTGTTCCTATTAACGCTCAATTTTCTTTCATTTCAAGGGCTACTTGTTCCAACAATATTTTTATTCCTAGTTTAAATAGAATTATTCCTAATAGATTTAATGCTCAGTTTAATCTTGGTATAGCTTATATTTTATCCAAAAAAATAGATTTATATAAATGGATTAATCGAAAATGAGTGCAATTTATCACACAGAAGTCACAGAACTCAAGGAATTGTTCCTCAAATAATTATTTTTCTGTGAAATTCGTGAAATCTGTGAGAGATATTCTGGCCTACATTTTCTTAATTAAACTTAGCAATCGATTTTTCAGCGAAATTTTGTTGAAAATACATTTAAGAGGGTCTCAATACATTGTTTTCTAACCCTATTTTTGAAACAAAAAATTGTATGTCAAAACCTTTGATATTAGTTACAAACGATGATGGAATTGCCGCCCCAGGAATTAGGGCTTTGGTTGAAGTAGCTAAAAAATTCGGTGAGGTTTATGTGGTTGCCCCTGATAAACCACAATCAGGAATGGGTCATGCCATTACTTTAAATTCAACTTTGCGGGTAAACAATGTGAACATTGATCCAGAAGTTAAAGAATATTCCACCTCTGGCACTCCGGTTGACTGTGTGAAACTGGCGGTTAAAAAAATATTACCTCGTAAACCAGATTTATTGCTTTCAGGTATCAATCACGGCTCAAATTCATCCATTAGCGTAATTTACAGTGGCACAATGTCAGCAGCTGTTGAAGGTGCTTTAGAAAATATTCCTTCTATCGGTTTTTCATTGTGTGATCATGGGATAGATGCCGATTTTTCAGCGGCTAAAATTATGGCAGCAAAAGTTATTGAAAGTGCTTTAAAGAATGGAATTCCACCTCATACATGCTTGAATGTGAATTTCCCTAAACTCAGCATCGATGAAATAGCTGGTATAAAAGTTTGTAGACAAGCAGGTTCTATTTGGGAGGAGGATTTTGACGAAAGAACAGATCCTTATGGTAAAAAATATTATTGGCTTTCAGGAGTTATGAATGCCTATGACAAAACTGAAGATACGGATGAGTGGGCATTAGAAAATAATTTTGTTTCTGTGGTTCCAGTTCAGTTTGATTTAACAGCACACAAACACATTAATTATATTAGTAATTGGTTTTAAAATGAAAATTGATAAATTTCATATTATAGGGTTTTCGATAGCATTTTTATTGCCCTTTTTATGTTTTTATGGCTATTATGAATACGAATTTTTCTTTTGGAAATGGAAAGCATTCTTAAAAAATGCTTATGATTCGCATTTGATAGCTCCTATTTTGAGCCTTTGTGTAGTCCCTAACTTGGCGTTGTTTTTTATTTTTTATCAAATGGACAATCTATCGGGCATTAGAGGTGTAGTTTTTGCAACATTTATTCATGCCGCTATTATAGCTTACTTTAAATTTTTGACCTGATAAATATGAAATACTATATAATTTCAGGCGAAGCTTCGGGCGATTTACACGGTTCTAATTTATTAAAAGAAATAAATAAGCTTGATAAACAAGCCAATGTAAGAGCTTGGGGTGGTGATTTGCTAGAAGAACAAGGAGCTAAATTGGTAAAACATTATCGCGATTTAGCTTTTATGGGTTTTGCTGAAGTTATAATGAACTTAAGAACGATTTTAAACAATATTAGTTTTTGCAAAAATGATATTCTTCAATTTAAACCCGATGTTTTAATTTTAATTGATTATCCGGGCTTTAATTTAAGAATTGCAGAGTGGGCTAAAAATGAAGGTTTTAAAATTTTTTATTACATATCACCCCAAATTTGGGCATGGAAAGAGGCTCGTGTGCATACCATCAAAAAAGTGGTGGATGAAATGTTCGTGATTTTACCTTTTGAACAAGAATTTTATAAAAAATACAATTTCCCAGTTCATTTTTTAGGTCATCCATTATTGGATGCGATTGAAAATAGAAAACAAAATGAAAAAGGTTTTGAGCAATTTGTAGAAGAAAATAAGCTTTCAGGAAAAAAAATTATTGCATTGCTTCCGGGAAGCAGAAAGCAGGAAATAAATAAAATGTTGGGTGTGATGTTAAAAATGCCTGAAAAATATCCCCAATTCGAATTTGTTATTGCTGGAGCGCCATCAATGCCTGCATCTTTTTATGAACCATTCTTAAAAAATTATCAAACAAAAATATTATTTGGCAAAACTTACGAATTGCTTGAAAACGCTCATGCCGCTTTGGTTACTTCTGGCACAGCGACATTAGAAACCGCTCTTTTTGAAGTTCCGGAAGTGGTTTGTTATTCCGGAAATGCCATTTCAATTTGGATTGCAAGGCAATTGGTTAAAATAAAATTTATTTCACTCACCAATTTAATAGTGGATAGAGAAATTGTTAAGGAATTAATTCAAGACGAGTTTAATGAAACAAATCTTCAACTTGAATTTGATAAAATTTTGGATGAAAAAAGAAGAATTCAGATTAAAAGCGATTATCGTGAATTAAAAGAAAAACTAGGTGGAGTAGGAGCATCCGCAAAAATTGCCCAATTAATGGTTGAAAATTTAAAAAAGAAAATTTGAGCATTTTAAATAAAATTTCACTTCTAGTTTTATTGAGCTTTTTCTGGTCTGGAGCTACTCGAAAATTGCATCCCCTTCAAACTATAACAAGTTTAAAGATTGCGATTTTTACAGAGTTTGATTTAAAAGCTATCAATGTTAGTCCTGAATATGGAAAATATTTTATTTGGGCCGATGGCAATAAAATAATGGATATAAATACCACTGCGGTTATAACCATTGATGCCAGAGAAGGAAATGTAGATTTAAGAAACAAAGGAAGTTTTATTGGCAGTTATAAAAGAGTTAAAATTGTAGGAAGTGATGCCCCAAATGCCATCTCAATTCGCCCAGTGAGTATTAAAGTTACTGAAAGAATTTATGACAATAACTTAGAAATTGTTGCCTTAAATAATAAACTCAAAATAATTAATCATGTAAATATTCAATTCTATGTGGCGGGTGTGGTAGAGGCTGAAAATGGACCCAAACAAAATTTTGAATTTTATAAGGCCAAAGCAGTTATTTGCCGAACTTATGCATTAAGTAATTTAAGAAGACATGAAGCAGAGGGTTATCATGTTTGTGATCAAGTTCATTGCCAAGTTTATCGCGGAAAAAGCTTATTAAATGATGATATTGTTATGGGCGCTTCGGCTACAAATGATATTGTAATTGTAGATCAAAATATTAATTTAATTACTGCCGCTTTTCATTCAAATTGTGGCGGGAAAACGCTCAATTCAGAAGATGTATGGTCATTGAGTTTGCCCTATTTAAAAAGCACAGTAGATACTTTTTGCTTAAAAATGCCTAATTCGAAATGGGAAAAAAGAATTTCGAAAAAAGAATGGAAAAATTATGTTTCGAAGTTTCAAAAAGAAATTTTGTTAGATAGCAATCATGCTAATTGTAATTATAATTACATTCAACTAGATAGAGAAATTGATTACGTAAATCATGGTGTTTACATTCCTTTAAAAGATATTAGAACTAAATTTAGGTTAAAATCAACTTACTTTAATGTAGAAGAAATAGATGAGCAAACCTTAGTTTTAAGCGGAAGAGGTTATGGACATGGAATTGGATTGTGTCAAGAAGGCGCCATGCGAATGGCACAAGCAGGTTATAAATATCCCGAAATTTTGCAATATTATTACAGAGATATTCATTTGGTTGATATTTCCGCCTTAGATTTTTTTAAAGAAGATTAAATTATGTCATCGAAAAATATATTTCATCTTTTTTTTAAACGTATTGCACCCATTTTCAAAATTTGGACGGGTTGGTATTTTTCAAAACCACGAAAATTTAGTTATAAAAACATCAATATAATTGTTTTTCCAAAGGTATTTTTTCCTCAATTTACAATTAGCACTAAACTGCTGATTGATTTTATTGAGAATAAACCATTATCAGAAAAAACTTTGCTTGAATTGGGCTGTGGCACTGGTTTAATTTCAGTTTATGCAGCCAAAAAAAATGCAAAAGTGATTGCCTCAGATATTAACCAAGAGGCTTTAAAAAACACTTTATTTAATGCTGAAAAAAATAAGGTTTCAATTCAAGTAATTGAGTCCGATTTATTCGAAAAATTAGGAAATTTTCAATTTGATTATATTATAATTAATCCACCTTATTACCCGAAAAATCCTAAAAATATTGCAGAAAATGCCTGGTTTTGTGGCGAAAATTTCGAGTATTTTGAGCGATTATTTTTTCAGTTAAAGGATTTATATTACAATTCTGAAGTTTATATGATTCTTTCTGAAAATTGCAAAATAGAAAAAATTAAAGAAATTTCATTTAGGCAAAATTTTAAAATGGATAAGGTTTTTGAGAAAAAAGTAAATGGTGAAAACAATTTTATTTTTCAAATTTTGTCTGTCACCGTCTAACTCTAAAAGCTTAATTATTTTCTAAATTTTCCCACCATTTTTTAGAAATATGAGTCGAATCTAAACTAATTTTTTCACCAATTAAAGGATGAATAGGTTGAATGTTTTTATCCGCAGCCTCTTTAGTAACTTCATTTATCGGTTCGTCCCAATCATGCAATGCTAAAGTAAATTTAGCCCAATGTACTGGCATAAATTTTTCACTTTTTAAATCTATAGCTGCTTGCACTACTTCATTTGGCATCATGTGAATGTATTTCCAGTTTTTGTTGTATTGACCGCACTCAAGCATTGCCAAATTAAATGGTCCGTATTTTTTGCCAATTTCTTTAAAATGTGTGTCGTAACCCGAATCACCACCAACATAAATAGAGTAATTTTTTGATTTTAATACGAATGAAGTCCAAAGTGATTGGTTGCGGCTAAAAGCCCTACCTGAAAAGTGTCGAGCTGGAGTAAGTGCAATTTTAAAACTATCATTTACTTCGATTTCATCCCACCAATCTTTTTCAATTATTTTATGAAGGTCATAATTCCATTTTTCAAAATGTTCGCCCACACCTAAACCGCATATTACTTTTTTTACTTTTTGATTGAGTTCTACAATCGTTTTATGGTCTAAATGATCCCAATGGTCATGCGAAATCAATAAAAAATCAATTTCAGGAAAATCAGAAACACGATATGCGTCAGCACCTCTGTAAGCTTTTGTGGTAAAATATATGGGTGAAGCAGAACCGCTAAAAACAGGATCGACCAATATTTTAACGCCATCTATTTGCATAAAATAGGATGAATGACCAAACCAAACCATGAAATTTTCATTTGGGTTTATTCCTTTAAGATCAATTTTTTGATTAGGTAAAATAATTTTGGGTTCACTTCTTTTACTTTTTCCGAACAAAAATTCAACAATAACCGAAAAGTAGTTTGCATCTTCTGACAAATCGGGGGTTTCTGATAAATTTTGAAAGCTTCCATTTTTGAAATTTTTCGAAAGTTTAATTCTTTCAAAACGCTCACCTTTTGGTACGGAACCAAATTTTTCTTGCCTAATAAAAACAAGAGTAAATAAAATTAAAAGGATTAGAAGGGAAACAAAAATTAAGATCATTTTATAAATTATTTTCATTTTTAAGAATGTGATACAGTTTTTAAACCAATAATGGATGCAATGAGTGTAACAATAAAAAATACGCGCCAAAAGTCTGCGGGTTCTTTAAATATAAAAATTCCTACTAACACTGTTCCAACTGCTCCTATTCCTGTCCAAACTGCATAGGCTGTTCCAATTGGCAAAGTTTGAGTAGCTTTTATTAGTAATATCATGCTTATGGAAAGGCAAATCAAAAATCCAAAAAACCACCAATAAGATTCGGAGCCGCTGCTCTGTTTAGCTTTTCCTAAACAAGCTGCAAACGCTACTTCAAATAATCCGGCTATAATTAGAATTAACCAATTCATGTCAATATTTTTGATTGACAAAACTAAACAAAGAAGCAAGCATTATTATTTTTTAAAATTGATTAGTTGAGATCTAAAATGGTGAAGTGAGACAAATAAAGATTTATAAATCACCTTCTTCAATCATTTTTACAATTTGTTCTATGTTTTTATCTTGACCATTGGGGTCGTATTTGGTTTTCAAATTGTGTCCAAAAACCCTCGCAACAGTTTGCCACATAAAAGCATTGAAGTTTCCTTTAAAATCTTGCACTAAATCAAATGAACTGTTTCCAGTTTGTCTATCAATGAGTTTTATTAAAATGACTCCTTCTGAAACAGTCATGTTTTTTAAATCGTCTTCAAACTCAGCAAAAAGCATTTTTTCTTGGTCTTTAACGAAACGTTTTTTATCCCGTTTTTTATCCAACATATTCATTTGAGCCTCAATTATTTTAATACGCTCACCAGCCATTTTTGCATATGGATATACTTTTTTTACTTTTCTCACCAAACGTTCCCATTCCAAACGTTGACTAGCAGATTGATGTGCACGAGTGGTAGCAATTCTAACTGTTGGAAGATTTACCATTGGAATGGTATCGCCTTCATAAACAGTTAAAAAGGCAGGGGTTCCTTTAATGGGAATTTTTTTCATCGAATCAACTCTGTAAATTTCAAAATCTGATTTCCCTTTGTTTTGAGCTGATACGGAAGAAACAAAAAAAGTTATTCCAAACAAACCAATAATGCTTATTTGGAATAACTTACGGTTGGAAATTAAAAAACTAAAGCGTTCTATTAAGTTTCCAATTAGACCTTTTGTCAGATGCGTTGTTTTGTATTTTAACACTGTTTTTTGTTTCGGCTAAAATTTGTATTGCCAAAATTGATGCCAATTCAGCTTCCTCTTCGTTATAATAGTTTAAATACTCAGGTTTAAAATAATCTTTCACAAAATTGGTATCAAAATCGCCCGATTGAAAGGCTGGATGTAATAACGCGAATTTGCAAAATGATAGTGTATTTTCAATTCCTGTAATTTTATAATCCTCAATTGCTCTCACCATTTTAGCTATGGCTTCATCGCGGTTTTTTCCATGTGCAATCAATTTCGAAATCATTGGATCGTAGTAAATTGGAATATCCATTCCTTCTTCAAAACCATCATCTACTCTAATTCCATTTCCAAAAGGAGGTTTGTAGGTGCTTAATTTACCAATATCAGGCAAAAAGTTATTGGTAGGATCTTCCGCATAAACTCTAATTTCAACCGCATGACCATTTATTTTTAAATCTTCTTGAGTAAAACTTAGTTTCTCGTTTCTAGCTATTTTAATTTGTTCTTTTACCAAATCAATTCCTGTAATCATTTCTGTTACTGGATGTTCCACTTGTAAACGGGTATTCATTTCAAGGAAATAAAATTTGCGATTGCTATCCACTAAAAATTCAACAGTTCCTGCACCTGAATAATTGCAAGCTTTACAAACATCAACAGCACATTTTCCCATTGCTGCACGCATTTCAGGAGTCAAAACACTTGATGGAGCTTCTTCAATTACTTTTTGGTGACGTCTTTGAATAGAACATTCTCTTTCAAACAAATACACAACATTTCCATGATTATCAGCCAAAACTTGAATTTCAACATGTCGCGGACCAGTTACAAATTTTTCAATAAACACCGCTCCATCGCCAAAAGCAGCTTGCGCTTCGCTAATGGCTCTTTTCATTTCTTCTTCTAAATCTTCTTCTCTTTCAACAATACGCATTCCTTTTCCACCGCCTCCAGCTGATGCTTTTATAAGCACTGGAAAACCTGCTTCACGAGCAATTTCTTTTCCTTTTTCAACATCGTCAATTGCGCCTTCCGAACCCGGGACTAATGGAATATTGTATTTTTTTACGGCATCTTTGGCAGAAAGTTTATCGCCCATAATTTCCATTGCTTCAGCGCTTGGCCCAACCAAAATGATATTTTCAGCTTTTAATCGTTTGGCAAAATTTGGGCGTTCACTTAAAAATCCATAACCTGGATGCACCGCATTAACTTTCAAATCTTTACAAACTTGAATTATTTTTTCAATCTGTAAATAACTTTCAGAAGAGGGTGGAGGACCAACACAAACAGCTTCATCAGCATATTTCACAAAAGGAGCATTTCTATCAGCTTCAGAAAAAATGGCCACTGTTTTAATGCCCATTTCTTTGGCAGAGCGCATAATTCGTAAAGCAATTTCGCCACGATTGGCTATAAGGAGTTTTTTCATTGTTTATTTATTGAGTATCAATTTTGAAAAACCGATTTTGTCATTATTAAGGATTACCCTAAGAAAGTATATTCCGTTTTCTAATTCTTCTGATTTTACTAAAAGTCGATTATTGAAATATTGCGTTGAATATTGAATTATTCTTTTTCCACTGAAATCATATAATTCTACTCTAGATTCATTATTCAAATTTTCAGATTCAATTGTAAAATAAGAACTAAAAGGGTTTGGGTAAATTTTAATATCATTTTTTTCCAAGTCAATAATATTTACCGTAATCACTTCACTGTATCGTGGTGATGAGTTGGTTGAATCATTTTTTACCACATAAATATTTTGATAACCTTTATCCCCAAAACTATTTGTATTTCCTACAATTATATAGCCTTTGTCATTTGTTCGTTTTAAATCTCTACCAATTTCGTTTTCAGCTTCTCCCATTGTGGGGCCATTGATATAGGCAAAGTTTTTAGTAAAAATTTTGCAATACATATCGTTTTTGCCACCACCAAATCCATTTGTGTATCCAGTAAAAACATGGTCTTCATTATCTCCAACAATCATTCGGGTTATGTAATCATCTAAATTTAATTGCTCAACTAAAATGTTAGATATATTTCCCGATTGATCTATAATAGTTAAAATTTCATCCCAATTGCTGTCATTGCTATAACTCCTTGTGTTTCCTAGAATTGAAAAATGATTATTGATATAAGCAATGGTTTTAAATTCATCATCAAAAGCTTGCCCAGAAGTTATTTCCCATTCTTGATTTCCATCATCATCAACTTTAATAGCCCAACCATCATTTAAACCATTTCCAATGCTATTTGTGAAACCAACACAAATTATTGAAGTATCATTTTTTAGTTCGATAGTTTCGAATATTTCTTCATTATTTTGATAACCGAATGTTTTACTCCAAATTAAATTTCCTTCTTTACTAACTTTTAGAAGGTATGCATCTTTTGCACCAGCACCATAACTAAATGTATAGCCCGAAATTATGTAAGAACTATCTTGCAATTGAATGATATGGTTACCTTCTTCCCAATCGCTTCCACCAAATGTTTTTGTAAATAATGTATCTCCATTCGAGTTAATTTTCACCAAATAAACATCATAACTGCCATTTCCAAAACTGCTGGTATAGCCTGTAAACACAAAATTTCCATCAAAATCTTTAATCATGTATTTTGCTGATTCCTGCTGGCTACCCCCGTAAGTTTTAAACCATTGTGTATTTCCAACAGAATCAAGTTTAAAAATAATTGCATCCGAATTTGAGATATTATAACTTGATGATGAACCTCCAATTAGAAAGCCATTATCGTCTGTCAAAACAACTGTGTTTCCATAATCTTCTCCTAAACCTCCAATAACTCTTCGAAAGTAATTTTGTGAGAATGTGTTAATTCCGAAAAAAAGCAAAAAAAACAAAACTAAAATTCTCATTAAAACCTCCTGCTTATGGCTATAAATACTGATTGTCCAAAACTTTGTTTTGGTAAAACTAATGATTCTATATTATCGCTAAATAACTGAAATTGATAATGTTTCAATACCAAAGTTTTTATGCCTAATCCTAAACCAAAACGCCCATAACCTCCATAATTGATATTTCCTGATAAATGAATGTTTTCTTTTATTTTATAATTTGCGGAAGCATAAAGTTGGGTTAAAAAAACAGATTCAAAACGATGGCGCAAACCTGCTCCTAATATTAGTTTTTCGCTGTATTGATATTGATAATTGAAATGCAAAAAATAAGGTAACAATTTAGTAAGTCTATTTTTTTTATTCACACTTAAGTTTTTTTGTAAAGAATCAGCATTTAAGTCATCAATCGATTTTTCAACATCAGGATTCAAAAGGTTATTAATTTCAATTCCATTAAATCTATAATTAGTATCAAAACGTGTTTCCAAACTTTTATTATTAAAGAATAAAATTCCAAAATCGCGCACTTCAACCATTAAACGATGTTTGTTTAAACTATCTAATTTAAAATTGTAATAGGCATCGAATGAAAATCCGCCACCATTATTGTTTAGAAAATTTTGTTTGGCTGTGTCGCTTCTGAAATAATATCCATCAGCGGTTAGCTTCAAAAAATCGGTATTTTGTGCTGTATAAAACAAACCATTGTTTAATTCTAATTCCTGAAATGAAGAAGCATTTAAATAAGAAAATGCAAAACCTCCTTTTCCTTCATTAAAACTCAATCCCAAACGGATTTGCTGATAGTTTAAGGTTTGAAATTTGAAGGGTGCTAAAGCAGCGTCTTTGTCAATAAAATCTTGATTTCCAAAAAACACGAGTCTAAAAGCATCGGAAGTATTTAATAATTCGCCTTGCAAACGTTGTCCAACACTTCCAAAAATACCTAAACCTTTAACTCCAAAAAGGCTATCGGGTGTATAATTCATCCAAATAGCTGCATCTACATCAAAACCTGTAATTTTCTCAGATTTTATACGATTATAATTTCTGGTTTTGGTGTTTTCATCAATAAATCCTCCTTGAATGAAATGATTTACAAAATGTTTGTCATAAGCTGATGAGGCTAAATTTCCATATGCATAAACCCCCGTTTGCAGACCTTTTTGTTGCCAAAAGCTTTGTCCATAATTATTTTGAGCTAAAGTTATTTGGCTCAAAAAAATGAAAAAAAGTAAGTTTTTCACCCAAAAAATATTTCGATTAAAGTAAAAGCGATTGGTATTTTTCACAGCAAATTATTTAATCTTCATTTTATATTTAAAATCAGCATGTATACCTAGATTTATTTGATAGTCTTGATAAATTTCTAACAACTGATTTTCTGGATAGGTATGAATTTTTAGGCGTATTGTTAAGTTTTTAGTAGTTTTTAATGCTTCAATTTTTTCTTTACCAATGAGCTGCATCAATTTTGAATTTTTCACACCTGCTGTTCTCCCGGAGCTAATTTCTAAATCAGCTGCATCAATAATCAAATTGTTAAATAAATTGCCTTTGTTTTGATTGTTTTCATCCAACATATCAATGTTTAAAGTTAATGCAAATGGGAAGCTATTGTTGGCTGTTATAAATATTTTGGCTTCTTGAAGTGGGTCAATGTTTTCTGTATTTTCTATGTTTAAAGCAGTTGTGTCTACAAAAGTTAAATTGTTAGCTGAAAAATGAAGCGGTGCTTCTAAATCTAAATCAAGCTTTAAGGTGTGATCAGAATTTATAAAATCGTTACCCCCGCTCACATCGCCCAGTGGATTAATTTCTAAGTCGAAATCGTAAAGTAATTTGGATGGTAAGTTTTCGAAAAAGTTTACGAAATTACTATTGCTTGGTGTGAAATCATATTGATAACTCTTTTCTATAACCTGAGGATTTCCATTTAAATTGTCAACAGCACGCTCAATATTAAGCGTTTTACCAATTATTTCGTGGTTTAAACTAACTACATTTTTTGCAAAATTTTCGCCTGCTAATTTGTTTAATTTAAGTCGAGCATCGGCTCCAATTCCATTTATTATTTTCATTGAAAGCGAAAATTCCTGCATGTCTAGTTGCCCATCAATTAGTTTACTAAATGCATCAAATCTGCTAGAGTCGCTAACATTTTGGGTTGGTCTTTGACCAAAAGTTCCTTTCGCATAACGAGGTTTAATGCCTTTAAAAGTGGTTTTAAATACTAAACTTTCGTTTACCTCCGCTTGAAACTGACTGGCATTTGGGCTAACACTTGCATTTACTCGGTATTCAATTTCGTTAGCCACATTACCCGAAATACCTGTTAAATCCAAAGTATAACCTGAAACGTCAAAGGTTCGGGTTATTTTTCCTCCATTCGTATTTCTTCCCGGAACGTCCATTATTACTTCAAATGCCTGACCATCTTTAAGCATTTTTGGTATGGTGTATTTTATCCTTATTTCTCCTAGAAGCGTATTTGTGCCTTCAAATTGTAATTGCCCTTCTTTAATAATCGCTAATCTTAAAGCAACTTGGTCGAAATTATAATTCGTTTTTTCTACTGAGTTTAAAATAACATCATTAGGATTTAATGGCAGTGTAAAAGGAATTACCGTTGAATTTATAAAGGTGGTATCTTTAATTTCAAGCAGTTCATTTAAGTCAAGCTGAAATAAATTTCCTTTAAAAATTAAATTTAAACTTCCATTTGGGTTGCTAGAAATTAAGGTGTCATTTACCAGATCATTTATTCCCAAATTGGCTTTAACCAAAGGAACGCTATAATCTGTATCCCAAGTGGTATCTTGTTTTTTACAAGATTGAAAAAGAAAACAAAATATTAGAATTAATCCCGCTATTCTCATTAGGCCAAAACTAGAAAAAAATGTATATTATTTGGGTTTCAGGTTCATTTTAATAGTAATTGAATTTAATTCTATCTTCATTTACCTACTTTAATTGTTTATTCACCTACTTTTTTGATATCACAACCTATTCATCATTTTACCAATGCTTTTAGTAAAATATGTTTGCATCATAAATTTTTAAAAAAGAAAAATTAATGGAAACTTCAACTAATTTAAATGATGATGAATCATCAAACAGAAATTTTAAACAATCTAGGTTAGGCAGAATTTTAGGAGGGCTTGTAATTATTGGAGCTGGCAAATTGCTTTTACTACATCAATTGCACCTAATTTATTTACCAGAATGGTTTTTTGGTTGGGAAATGATAGCCATTGGTATTGGCTTATTTTTAGGAGCAAGAAGTCGATTTACTGATAAAAATTGGATTTTACCCATTTTTTTAGGGTCATTTTTTTTAATTGACGATATTTTAATTCACGTCAATCTAAAGCCTTTTATTATTCCAGTAATGTTGATGGTAATAGGAACTTTGGTTATGTTTAAATCCAATAAAAGAAAAAACTTTAAAGCAGCTCGAATAGCTCACAAACATTATGAAAGAGCTAATTATTTTGAGGAGAAAGCAAAAAATGTGGACAACAGAAAAAGTTTTGGTGAATACATAGAAACCATTTCTATTTTAAGCGGTGCCAAAAACATTGTTACTAATAAAAATTTGCAAGGCGGAGAAGTAATTTGTGTTTTTGGAGGCGCTGATATTGACTTAACTGAAGCTGATTTTACTGGAAAAATTGAAATTGAAATGGTTCAAATTATGGGAGGAGCTAAAATAATTATCCCCTCAAATTGGGAAGTCAAAATTGAATCAACTACCATTTTGGGTGGCATAAACGATAAAAGAAAAAGAGATAGTCAAATTGAACAAGACTCAGAAAAACTTTTAGTGATTACCGGAGTAATTATTATGGGTGGAGTAGAAATTTTTAACTATTAAAACCATGAACTGGTATTGTGCTAAATTGATTTTCGAAATTAAAGCTGAATTGTCAGAAATTAAAAGTCAAACCGAAGAAAAGCTTATTTTAATTAATGCCCATAATCATAAAACTTCAATTGAAACGGCTAAAAAGGAAGCATTAAAATTCGAGTTTGACTTTTTTAACAATAATGGAATAAGAGTGAAATGTAAATTTTTATCCCTCCATACCATTCATTTTCTTGGTTCTTTGAATAATGGATTAGAAGTTTTTTCTCAAACATACGACCAGGTTGATTATGCTCAAAACCATTATGCTTTTAAGATGAGAGAAAAATTTATTGAAGAAAATTTTGAAAAGCAGCCTTTAACCTTATTTGTTTAAATTCGTTTTTAAAGCCAATAAATTGAAACTTTTTACCAGAAATAATTTTAGTATTTTTTTTATAGGATGGTGGTTCTTATGGGCCATCATTCATTTTTTTATTCTCACTTTTTATGGGTTTAATTTTATAATTGCTTTTGGCGATAGTTTCATAAACAATATCATTTTAGCCGCTTTTGGCTTAGCAATGAATAATATTTTACGATTTTACAGGCCCGACAAAAACAACTTTTTCTTGCTTTTTGTTTGGTGTATAATTATTGCTTTACTGGCAAGCGGACTTTTTCAGTGGTTAATTCTTAAAATTTTTGCTGCACAAAGCATTTATGTCGATTTTTTAATAAACTCCATTCCACTTAGGTTTTTGTTTGCATTGCTTATGACTGGCTGTTTAACATTGGTTTCATGGTTTATACACAGTGCCAATGAAAATGCAAAAAATGAAGAACATAAAATAGAAATTGAGAATATGGCCAAAGAAGCCGAACTTTCGAAATTAAGGCAACAATTACAACCTCATTTTTTATTTAATAGTTTAAATTCTATTAATTCATTGATAGGCAGTAGACCCGATGAAGCCAGAAAAATGGTACAACAATTGTCGGAATTTTTAAGAGGAACAATGAAAAAAGAAGACAATCAAATTAGTTTGTTAAGTGAAGAAATTCAACAAATTGAATTGTATTTAAACATTGAAAAAGTAAGATTTGGTCATAGATTAAGCACGCAATTTAATATTGATGAAAACACATTAAAAGCCCAAATTCCAGCACTTTTGTTGCAGCCATTGTTAGAAAATGCCATTAAATTTGGCTTGTATGGAACAACTGATGGAATAATAATTTCTTTGAGCGCACAATTAGAAAATGATTTTTTAATCATTTCAATTTCCAATCCTTTTGATGAAAAAGGTAGTGCAAATTCTGTAGGAACTGGCTTTGGAATTAAATCAGTAAAAAAGCGACTTTTTTTAATTTATTCAAGAAATGATCTGCTGAAAACAGAATTTATAAATGAAATATTTACAGTAACACTAAAAATACCTCAGCAAAATGCTCAAGTGCATAATAATTGATGATGAACCTTTGGCAAGAGAATTATTAAAAGAATATTTGCTCAAATTTCCTGAAATTGAAGTTATTCAAGAATGTAATGATGGTTTTGAAGGATTAAAAGCCATTCAAAACTCACAGCCAGATTTGCTGTTTTTAGATATTCAAATGCCAAAAATTAATGGTTTTGAAATGCTTGAATTGGTTGATAAAAACATCTCCGTAATTTTCACAACTGCTTTCGATGAATATGCCATGAAAGCATTTGAGGCCAATGCAATCGATTATTTATTAAAACCATTTTCACAAGAAAGATTCAATAAGGCCATTCAAAGATGGAAAGATTTTAAACCTCAACATGATTCTAATATGCAACAATTATTGGACGAAAGAAATACAGTTTCTGAACTTCAAAATAGAGTGGTAGTAAAAGAGGGGAGTCAAATAAAAATTTTGAATTTGAATGACATTACTCACATAGAGGCTTTTGATGATTATGTTAAAATTTTCACTGAAGACAATTGTTTTTTGAAAAAGAAAACAATGACTTTTTTTGAAAACAATTTACCTAAAAATCAATTTGTTAGAGTTCACAGGTCGTTTATACTGAACATTGAATACCTTTTAAAATTAGAATTATTAGAAAAAGAAAATTACCAAGCTAAATTAAAAAATGGGCAAAATATTAGTTTAAGCAGGGCAGGATATACTAATTTGAAAAAAATATTAGGAATTTAACAGATTAATAACTCAGAATAGTTTAATTCTTTTATCATTGCACAAAATTTAATTAATTTGAGAAATTTACTATTCATATTGTTTTTTTTTAGTAGTTTTTTATTGAGCGCTCAAGACACTATATACTTTAAAAATGGCGATAGACTTGCAGTTTCAATTCTTGAAAAGGGTAACAAGTTTACCGTTTTCAAATTATCAGAAAGTAAAAAATCGCCCGAAATATCCGTTTGGAGTTACACTATTGAAAAAATAAAAGAAGCAGATAAAGCCGAGGTTTTTTATTTTAACGACCACGAGCTAATTACCCCTAAAAAGCCTTTAACTGACGAAGAATTGTTTGATTTAGGAAAAAGAGGTGCTAATAAAAATTTCAGAAGACACCATTCAGCCAATATTGTTGTAGCAACAACTACTATGCTTGCGTCTCCTATTATTGGAGGAATACCAGCATTTATTTATGCTACCCGAACACCTAAGCAAAAACATTGGAAACATGAAAATTCGAAACATATGCGCCATGTTGCCTATATTGAAGGATATGGTAAAAAATCTAAAGAAATTAGGTTAGTTGGTGTTTTAGCTACTTGGACTGTTACATCAGTTGTTTGGATTACGGGTGCTGCTTTAATTTTATCGGACACAATTCCTGTTGATTTTTAATTATGAAAAATATTGGATTAATTCTTTTGTTGCTTGTAAATGCTCATTTATTTGCTCAATCAAGCATTAAAATTGGAAAGAAAAAGGTTTCTGTTAATGAAATTATATCTATTAAACCAGACACGATGGTTTATACCACTTTAAATGAAAATAAAAAGGTGGACACCAATTATGTTGAAACATCTTCAGTTAGCTCAATTGTTGTTGATAAAGTAGAAATTGACATGAATTTTATCAACTCTTATTATAGGGAGATTGATGAACTTGGTTTATTTGACCAAGGTGTTAAAGATGCAAAAAAAAGATATAAAACTAATTTTGGTGCAAAATTTCTGTCATTTGTATCAAGTTATTATGTGCCTTTTCCCATTTTAGGCGATTATGTTGGTGCAGGCATAGTTCTTGCAAATTATAATTATCATGTTCCAAACCAAAGAAAGTTTAATCTCCCAAAAGAGTATCCACGAAGCCAATATTACATGAAAGGATATGAAAACCAAGTTGCCAAAAGAAGAAGAAGCACAGCTTGGCTTTCTTTTCATAGCGGTTGGTTTGTAAAATATGCTTCTATAACCAGTTTTTTTATAATCCTTTCACAATAGACTTCAAGGTTAATTATCCTACATTTCAAGGTTAATTATGGTTAATCGCTTTTAAGTGATTTTATTGCCCTTACTTTTGCTTTGAAATGAAAGGGAAAAAAGTAAATAGACTCATACCTATTTTATTGCTGATTTTTTTTAGCGAGTTCTTATTAAGCATCTTATTATTTAATTGGTTAAGGAGTGAATACAAAACTGAAAAAAGCAAATTAAAAGCTGATTTAGTTCGAAATTTCAATGAAGCTGAACAAAATGCACAAGATTCAGTACTATTTAGAAATTTAGTAAATCCTGTTTTTCAAGAAATTAAGGTTAAATCCTCTAGCTCTTTTAGTTACAAGTTTTCAAATTCAAAAGTAGTTACTGAAAACGTTGAACCTGGGAAAAAAATAATTGTTTTGAGCGATGACAATGGCCAAAACAAAACCCAGATAATTGAAAATAGCGTTATTTCCAAAGACCGAAAATCGCTCAATAAAACTGTTTTTGTATCCAGTTTTAATAACGATACTACTCAAAAATCAGATGGTTTGGTGGCTGAAATAAAAATGCCAGAAAACCCCGATGAAAAATTTTTTGCAGATACTACCATTTTAATTAATGGAATGAAACTTTTGCTTGATAAATTTAGCGATAGCCCTGATCTGGAAACAAAAATTAGCTTCCCTTTTGACTCTTTAATGATTGAAAAATTGTTCAACGAAAAAGTTGTCGGAATAAGCAAAAAGCTGGAAACAAAATGGCGATTTGATCAAAAGTTGGACACCAATAACCAAAAAATAATAATCGCTAGTAGCAGTCCTTTTTATAATTACTCAGTTGAAATTTTAAACGCGAATTATTTCCTTTTCCAGCAAATTTTACCTGAAATTTTATTTGCACTAACCATCTTAGTGTCAATTTCTCTTGCCTTTTTGTTCGTTTTTGGCAGCTTAAGAAAACAAATGCAATTATCTGAATTAAGAGAAGATTTAATAAACAACATAACTCATGAACTAAAAACGCCAGTTTCAACTGTTAAAGTTGCCTTAGAAACCATGAGAAATTACAATGTTTTAAATGATCGAACCAAAACCGAAGATTATTTAAACATGGCCAATCTCGAAATGATTCGATTAGAAATGTTGATAAACAGTGTTTTAAACAATTCTTTATTAGAGGAAAATAAACTTCAACTTAATTTTAAAACAGAAAATTTGGCCGAAATTATTGAAATTGCCATCAATACTTTACAACTAAAAATTGAACAAAAAGGAGCAAAAATATTTTTCGAAAAACCTGAAAAAGAAATTTTTTATTCAATTGACCAACTTCATTTTCAAGGTGTTTTAATCAATTTAATTGATAATAGTTTGAAGTATGCCGAAGAAGAACCTCGAATAGAAATTAAATTGGCAAATTTCGATTCTTATTATCTCCTTTCAGTTTCTGATAATGGAACTGGAATTCCTGAAGATTACAAAACAAAAGTTTTTGAGAAATTTTTTAGGATTCCAAAAGGCAATATTCACAATGTAAAAGGACATGGTTTAGGATTAAATTATGCTCAAAAAATTATATCACTTCACAAAGGAAAAATTTGGGTTGAAAACAATGAAAATGAAGGTTGTACATTTTTTATTCAGCTAAAAAAACAAAATGAAAACTAAAATTTTATACGTTGAGGATGAGCCATTTTTAGGCAAAATTGTGAAAGACACACTGGAGCTTAAAAACTATGAAGTTTTAATGAAAGATGATGGTGCGCGCGTTTTGGAGGCATTTTTTTCTTTCAATCCTGATATTTGCATTTTAGATGTTATGTTGCCTAATGTGGATGGATTTACTTTAGGTGAACAAATTAGAAAAAGAAATGCATTGGTACCTATTATTTTTTTGACTGCCAAAAGTCAAACTGATGATGTTTTAAATGGGTTTAAATCAGGTGGGACTGATTATTTACGCAAGCCATTTAGTATTGAAGAATTAATTGCAAGAGTTGAAAACCAACTTCATTTATTAAAAACCAAAAGCGAAAACCTAATTCCAAAACCTAATTTTGAGGCTGTACAAATTGGTAATATTCGTTTTTTTCCTGATAGGTTTGAACTTCACAATTCTCTTCAAACCATTAAATTATCACATCGCGAAGCACAAATTTTAAATTTGTTTTTTACTGCTCAAAACCAAACTATTGATCGAAAAGAAATGCTTTTAAGCGTTTGGGGCGATGATTCATTTTTTAACTCTCGAAATTTGGATGTTTATATCCGAAAAATTAGAGAATATCTCAGTCCAGAACCCAAAATTGAAATTATTACTTTAAAAGGAAAAGGTTATCATTTTTTGATAAAATAATATCAAAAAATTATTTCATTACCATTTTAATTAATTTGGTTTTTAGCTCACTATATGGCGGGTATTTTATAGATGGATCGAGCCATGTGCTTGTTTTTATAATGGCTTTTTGATGACTAAAAACATTAAAACCAAATTTGCCATGATAACTTCCCATTCCGCTATTTCCTCTTCCGCCAAAAGGCAATTCAGGATTTCCTAAATGAATTAAAGTATTGTTGATGCAACCTCCTCCAAATGGAATTTTGGTTAAAATTTCTTCTTCAGTTTTTTCATTATTTGTAAACAGATAAAGCGCTAATGGATTTTTGTGTGTTTGAATAAATTCGAAAACTTCTATCAAATTTTCATAACTGAAAATGGGCAAAATAGGTCCGAAAATTTCGTCTTGCATCACCTTGGCATTTTTATCTAAATTTTCAATCAAAGTTGGTGAAATGTAAAGCACTTTTTCATCCATTTCTCCGCCAATAATAATGTTGCCTTCGGTTAAATAAGTTTTTAAAACATTAAATCTTTTTTGATTAATTATTTTGGTAAAGTTTTTAGACTCCAAACTCAATTCGGCAATTTCGGTTTTTAAAAGCTGGACAAATTCAGCTTTTATATTTTTGTGAATCAGCAAATAGTCTGGCGCAACGCAAGTTTGCCCTGCATTGATAAATTTTCCCCAAATAATGCGCTTAGCAGCTACTTTCAGATTGGCATCTTCATGAATTATAGCCGGACTTTTTCCTCCTAATTCTAAAGTTGTGGGAACTAAATTTTTAGCAGCCAATTGGGCAATATTTTTTCCAACGGCCGTACTTCCAGTAAAAAACACATGGTCAAAAACAAAGTTTTCCATTAAATTAGGAATGATAGTATGGCCTTCACCTTCAACTAAAGCAATATAATTTTGATTAAAATTTTCTGCGATTATTTTAGAAAGTAATGCCGAAGTGTTAGGAGTAAATTCTGATGGTTTTAAGATGGCACAATTTCCTGCGGCAATGGCTCCAATAAGTGGGCCAATGGTTAATTGAAAAGGATAATTCCAAGGTGCAATAATCAAAACAACTCCCAAAGGTTCATTCACAATAAAACTTTCTGATGGAAAATGTAAAAGCGGTGTATTCACTTCTTGTTTTTGCATCCAATCGCTTAAATTGTTGATGCTGAAATTTATTTCATCGTAAATAATTCCAATTTCAGTAGCATAAGCTTCAAATTCTGGTTTGTTTAAGTCTTTTCTTAGTGCTTCGATTATTTCATTTTCATAAGTATCAATGGCTTTTTTGAGCTTTTTTAATTGGTTTATTCTAAAATCATATGTTTTAGTGGCATGTGTTTCAAAAAAACTTCTTTGATTTTTTGCCAATTCTATGTGCTCGTTTTTCATACTCCAAAATTTATTCTCGAATTTGAGCAAATTCAAGCTGAAAAGCAATAGCTGAGAAAGAATGTCTAGCAATTAGCACACTGAAATGATTATTTTTTTAAATCATCGTGTTTATAATCATTAAGCCATTATTTTCGTTATTCAATTCTAAATTTTAAATTATTTGAATGCAGCGCTTTAAAAAACTATCTAAATGGCTTTTGTATATTTTTTTAGGAGCATTTTTATTAGTGATGATCGCTGTTGTTTTGGCATTCGTTTTTGAAAAAGATGTCAAAAAATATTTGGTTGGAAATCTTAGTCAAAATCTTAATTGCGAGGTTTCTACAAGCAATATTAATTTGTCATTAATTAAAAAGTTTCCACTTGCATCGCTTGAGTTTAATGATGTTTTAATAAAAGATGCTTTTCCGGAAAAAAGGAAAAGTGACGATACATTATTGTTTGCTCAAAAGCTTTTTTTGCAGTTCAATTTGATTGATATTTTTAATAAAAACTACACCATTAGGCGAATTTCAATTGCAAATGGAACTATAAAACTGAAGTTTGATAAAAAAGGTGAACATAATTTTAATGTTTTAAAGGAAGATTCAGTTAAAAGTCAATCGGCTTATAAAATTCAACTTGAAAAAGTAGATTTAGATAAAGTTCGATTCAGTTATTCTGATTTAAAGGAAAATATTTCATTAAAAAACATGTTTAATTCAGCCATTTTAGCTGGGAATTTTACTGAAAAAGAATTTGAATTGGCTTTGTTTGCCGATGTTTTTAATCATCATTTAAAAATTGACCAAACAAATATTTTAGAAAATAGGAAAATTAAATTAGATGGCTCCATTTACATTAATAATGAAACCAATAAATATCAATTTAGAGAAACCAAATTAAGCATTGAAAAGTTAAATTTTTTGGTTTCAGGTTATATTATTCAACAAATAAAAGCGGTAAAAATGCAATTGGCTTTTGATGGAAATCAACTTAATCTTTCTTCTTTTATTTCCTTACTACCCAGCCAAACTGCTGATAAACTAAAAAAGTATGAATTAAATGGAAACATATATTTTAAGGCAAGCTTAAATGGTGTTTTAGCAGAAAAAATTAACCCAAGTTTTAACGCAAATTTTGGTATTGAAAATGGAATTATAAATGTAACAGACATTGATTCAAAACTAATGGACCTTTTTTTAAAAGGAAACATTGCAGTTGGCGATATTAGCAATTTCAGTAATTCAGTTTTAAAAATTGATACTATTTCCTTCAAAACCAAAACAGGACCTGTGTTCGGGAATTTTTCAGTTCGAAATTTTGCCAAACCTCATATCGTTGTAAATGCCAATGCCGATTTAAATTTGAAAGACATTTTGGCTTTTTTGCCTGAAGGAAGAGTTGAAAGTTTAGAAGGTTCATCAAAAATTAAATTGTTTTTCGATGGCTCATTTTCTAATCCTTCAAAACCTTCGATTAATGATTTTAAAACTGCCAAGACAGATGGTTTTATTCAATTAAATGAAGCAAATATTAAATTCAAAAACAGTCCGGTTGCGCTTGAAAATTTAAACGGAGAATTATTATTTGATAACAACAATCTATCCATCAAAAACTTAAAAGGAATAATAGGGAAATCCGATTTTGAAATAAAAGGTGAGTTTCTTCAAATTTTATCCTTCTTTTTTATTGAAAATTCAAAGTTGATTGTAAAAGGAAATTTTAAGTCTGATAAAATAATTTTAGACGATTTGGTAAACAATACATCCAATTCTAGTCAAGATTCAGCCTCTGCTTTGGCTTATTTGGTAAATCCAAAGGTGGATTATTATCTGCAATCAGATATCAATTTTTTGAAAATAAACAGCTTTGAAGCAACTGATATTTCAGGCTATTTTATTTCAAAAAACAATCAAATTTTATGTGAAAACTTCAAAATGAAAACTTCTGATGGTCAATTTGAATTGCTAGGAAAAGCAGATGCCAATAATTTAGATGAAGTTTTAATTACCTGCGATGCAACTTTAAAAAATGCTGATATCCAAAAACTATTCAACAGCTTCAACAATTTTGGGCAAAACACATTAACAGCCAAGAACTTAAAAGGAAAAGTAAGTGCTGAGGCACAAGTGGTTTTGGTTTTAGACAAAAATTTAAATCCAGATTCAAAACAAATGTTTGTACAAAGCGATTTAGAAATTTTGAATGGCGAACTCAATAATTTTGAACCTTTAAAAGCCCTTTCGCGATTTGTAAAAGTAAGTGAACTTGAAAACGTTAAGTTTGGAAAACTTAGCAATAGAATTGAAATTAAAGATGAAACCATTTTTATTCCTCAAATGGATATTAATTCTACAGCTATGAATTTAAGACTGTCAGGCAAACATCAGTTCAGTCAAAACATCGATTATAGTTTTAAAATAATGTTACGCGAGCTTTTGGCTAAAAAAGCTAAAAAGAATAAAACTGAAAATTCAGAATTTGGTGAAATTGAACAAGAAGTGAATAGAGGAGAAGGTTTAGCCTTATTTATTAGGATGTTTGGACACATTGATAATCTCAAATTTACTTATGATAGAAAAGGCGTAAAAGAATCGTTTCAGCAAAAAATTGAAACCGAAAAATCGACCATAAAATCACTTTTGAAGCAAGAATTTTGGGCATTTAAAAATGATACAACTTTAAAAAATTATGAGGAGCTTCAAAATCAAAGAAAAATTGAAGTAGAGTGGAGCGAAATGGAATTAGAAAAGAAAAAAGAAGAAGAAAAACGCCTTTCAGCCATGCAGCAAAAATTGAAAGAAGAGGAAGAAAAAAAGAAAAAAGAGAAAGGAAAATTTGGTAAATTTTTAGATAAAGTAGCCAAAGAGGAGCTAGAAGAAGAAAAGGAAAAATAGTGCTTAATTAGATTGTTAACCAATTAAATAAGCAAAAACCTAAAATTCAATAACCTAAAATATACTACAATTGGAGTATAGTAATTGATTTATTTCTTAAGAAGTTTGATTCAAATTAAAAATCAATCTATTATGAAAAAAATCTACCTATCAATTTTGGCTGGTTTTGCCGGTTTAACAACATTAGCACAACCAACATTAAACATTAGCTCTTGGAACAATGGAACAAGTTTTGGGCTATATGGCGATTTAACTGGAGGAACTATTCTTCCTTCAATAGGGGCTGCTGGCGCCAATCAAACTTGGGATTTTAGTACTTTGTCATTTACAAAAGTGGCAGATTATTCATTTAAAGCATCAAGTGCAACACCACATGCAGCCGAATTTCCTAATGCTCCATTAGCTGCCGAAATTATTTTTAATGTTGCCGGAAGCACTTTTACACTTTATGGTTTTTATGATGTTACTTCCGAGGGCTTAATAATTTATGGACAAAGAAGCGCATTTGCTGGCGATAAAGATTACACTACCCCTGAGCTAACCATTCCTTTAGGACTAGCCTACAATCAAACTAAAAACTCAACCTACCAAGAAACGGGCGGTTCAGTTATTAGCAAATCATTTAAATACGATGCTTATGGAACATTAACTGTTGGAGGATCTACTTATTCAAATGTGATTCGTTTTGAAGTTACCGATGGCGGTGATATAGCTTACGAGTGGTATAACTCAACCAATGGTTTACCATTAATGAATGTTGAACAAGATGGCAGCGATCCTCAATATTTTGGAAATGCTGTAGTTAGTAATGTAACTGAAAATGTAAAAAACACTTCATTGAATGTGTATCCAAATCCTGTTGTTAATCAAGCAAAAATTTCTTTTGAAATTAATGAAGCTGAACAAATGGAAGTTGTTTTATTGGATATGACAGGAAAACAAGTTTTAGAAATTGCTAATAGAAATTTTAGTGCTGGAATTCATACACTTTCATTTGCGAATCAAAATTTGCAAAACGGTGTTTATTTCGTGAACATAAAATCAGGCAATCAAAACATTACCAAAAGAGTAGTTTTAGCAAAGTAAAAGTCTGCTTTCATTTAAAATAAATTAAACGTTGAAAAGTCCCAAGCAATTGGGACTTTTTGTTTTTATAAACATTTATATTTGAAGCCTTATAAAATTTTGAATATGCAATTACTACAAGGGAAAACAGCCATTATAACAGGCGCATCTCGCGGAATAGGAAAAGCTATTGCCGTAAAATTTGCGCAACAAGGTGCAAATGTAGCCTTTACTTATTTATCATCAGTTGAAAAAGGTCAAGCTTTAGAAGCTGAATTAGCTGCATTTGGCACTAAAGTAAAAGGTTACAGAAGCGATGCTTCAGATTTTAAAGCAGCTGAAGATTTTATAAATGCAGTAGTTGCAGATTTTGGACAAATTGATGTAGTTATTAATAATGCTGGAATTACCCGAGATGGTTTGCTGATGCGAATGACAGAAGAAAATTTTGACGAAGTAATCAGAGTGAACTTAAAATCTATTTTTAACATTACCAAAGCAGTTCAAAAACCAATGCTGAAACAACGTTTTGGTTCTATTATCAATATGAGTTCGGTTGTGGGTGTAAAAGGAAATGCAGGCCAAGCCAATTATGCTGCCTCCAAAGCTGGAATAAATGGTTTTACAAAATCTATTGCGCTTGAATTAGGTTCTCGTAACATTCGTTGCAATGCCATTGCTCCAGGTTTTATTGAAACAGAAATGACCGAAGTGCTTGATCCAAAAGTAAAAGAAGGTTGGATACAAGGTATTCCCTTAAAACGCGGTGGAACACCTGATGATGTTGCTAACTTATGCGTGTTTTTAGGTTCTGATATGTCAACCTATATTACCGGACAAGTTATCAATGTTTGTGGAGGTATGTTAACCTAAATTGTTTTCTAAAAATATCTGATGAGCCTAAGTTCTGAGTTTTCTTTATACTTTATCCCATTCATAGTACTAATTGCTTTTTTACTTGCGCGATTTCTTTATTATAAGGATAGTTTAAGTAAAGAAATTTCTGTTCAATTGAAATGGTTGTTAATCATCCTCAGAACTTTAGGTATCTCTTTTATTTTGTTTTTTCTTTTAGGTATTGTGCTCCAATCAAACTCGCTACAAACCGAAAAGCCATTTGTATTAATAGCACAAGACAATTCATCATCTTTAGTTATTGGAAGCGATTCTGCATTTATCAAAAATGAATATTTGAACCAATTAAAATCAATCGAAGAAAAACTTGGTGATAAGTTTGAAGTGGCTTATTTTAGTTTTGGTGAAAAGGTTAATAAAAATAAAAACTTTAATTTTCAAGAAAAGGAAAGTGATATTTCAGAAGTTTTTAAAAATTTCAACAATAATTATAGTAATAGAAATATTGGCGCTGTTATTTTAGCAACTGATGGAATTTATAATAGAGGAAGTAATCCTCAATATCTTAATTTCGATTTTATAGCGCCACTTTACACCATTGCTTTAGGCGACAGCAATCAAAAAAAAGATAATTTAATTAGCAACGTTTTTTCTAATAAAATCGCATTTTTAGGAAACAATTTTCCTGTTGAAGTTAACATTGAATCGTATTTTTGTGAAGCTTGCAATCTAGAAGTTAGCATCATTAACAATGGCAATGAACTAGTTAATGAAAAATTTAAATCTGGCAATAATTCTTTCTATAAAAGTTTCAATTTTCTTTTAAAAGCTGAAAAACCAGGTTTACAGAAATATACGGTAAACATTTCAAGAACAGATGGCGAAATTAGTTATCAAAACAACTCTTTCGAATTTTATATTGATGTAATAGACGGGCGTCAAAAAGTGCTGATTTTGGCCAACTCGCCACATCCGGATATTTCGGCTTTAAAAAACACTATTGAAAAAGGTGAAAACTACGAAGTGAAAATAGCTTTGGCTAAAGATTTTAATGAAAAGCTTAATCCTTATAGTCTGGTTATTTTTCATCAAATTCCATCATTACAAAACAGTTATAGTTCTTTAATTGAACAAAGTTTTGCATTGCAAATACCTAGATTATTTATAGCTGGTGCCCAAAGTAATTTTCAATATTTAAATGCATTAAAAGATTTTCCACTTAAAATAAATCAAGCTGCTAATAAATTTAATGATGTAACCGCTTCGGTAGATAAAAATTTTGGGCAATTTACTGTAAGCGATAAATTAAAAAACAGTCTTAATGAATGGCCGCCACTGTTAGTTCCTTTTGGTGAATATTTTTCGAATGGAGAAAATTTTAGCCTTTTAAAACAGAAAATTGGAATGGTACAAACAGAAAGTCCATTAATTAGTTTTTCCGGAAATTTAAGTTTAAAAACGGGCGTTATTTTAGGTGAAGGAATTTGGAAGTGGAAAATGCGCGATTATCTTATTAACAGCAACAATGAAGCTTTCGATGAACTAATCTCTAAAACAATTCAATATTTAGCGGTTAAAAGAAAAAGTTCGCAGTTTTTGGTTAACAATAAAAATCGTTTTGCTGAAAACGAAGAAGTGGTTTTAGAAGCCGAAATATATAATGATGCTTTCGAATTGGTGAATGAAGCCGAAGTGAAATTGAGTTTATTTGATTCATTGAATAAAGAGTTTAAATATGTTTTTTCAAAAATGGAAAACAACTATCGTTTGAACTTAGGAAACTTAAAATCTGGCGATTATAAATTCTCGGCCTCCTTCAATAATAAAGGAAAAGAGACTATTACAAATGGATTTTTTAGCGTCAGTAAATTACAAATTGAAAATTTAAAAACAGTTGCCAATCATGGACTGCTTAATAGTTTAGCTTTAAGTAAGGGCGGAAAAATGTATTTTCCTAATCAGTTGGAGCAGTTAATTAATGAAATTAAATCAAGAGAAGATATTGTAGCCATTAATTATGAGTTGGAGGAGTTGGAAGAGTTGATAAATATAAAATGGTTATTTTTCATTATTATTTTGTTTTTTAGCGCTGAATGGATTATTAGAAAATGGAGCGGAGCCTATTAATTAAATAATTCAAATAGTGCTTTTCGATAAAAAATTGCCACCAATGAAAATTCTATATTTAGGTACGCCAGATTTTGCAGTTGAACCATTGAAAATTTTAGTAGAAAATGGTTTTAATATAGTTGGCGTAGTTACAGCCCCAGACAAGCCAGCCGGAAGAGGTTTAAAACTACAAGAAACGCCAGTTAAAAAATATGCACAAGAGCAAGGATTGGCCATTTTTCAACCTACTAATTTAAAATCGGATGAATTTTATGCGCAGTTGGAGGCCTTAAACCCCGATTTGGGCATTGTGGTAGCTTTTAGAATGTTACCTGAAAAAGTTTGGGCTTTTCCAAAGTTTGGCACTTTTAATTTACATGCATCTTTACTACCGCAATATCGTGGCGCAGCACCCATTAATTGGGCTATAATGAATGGTGAAAAAAAAACGGGTGTTACTACTTTTTTTTTAAAACATGAAATTGATACAGGAAATATAGTTTTCCAAGAAGAAGTGGAAATTGGAGAAAACGAAACTGCAGGCGAATTGCATGATAAATTAATGATGGTAGGTGCAAAATTGGTTTTAAAAACTGCAGAAGCAGTTAAAGCTGAAAAATTTGAAACCATAAATCAAGAAGTTTTAATAAACAGTCAAAAAGAAATTAAACACGCTCCTAAAATTTTCAAAGAAGATTGTTTGATTGATTGGCATAGAATAGCCATTATAATTCACAATAAAATCAGAGGATTGAGTCCATATCCAACAGCTTATACAAATTTTTTATCACCTGATGGAAATACCTACCCAGTCAAAATTTTCAAGACCGAAATTCATCATTCAAGTGGTATTCCGGGTAAAATTGATAGTGATGGAAAAACGTTTTTAAGAATATTTGCAGTTGAAAACGCGCTCGATATACTCGAATTGCAATTAGCAGGAAAGAAAAAAATGCCAATTGATGAGTTTTTGAGAGGCTTTAAAATGAACAACTTGTGGAGAATTGAACAAAAGTCGTTTTTGTAGTTGCCTGAATACTAGGCATTTAAGGAATGTCTTATTAACAATATATTGTTTTTATCAACAAAATGTAGGTTTTTTATGCTGCACCTCTTGTGTGAGTAAGGAATTGGTATAAATTTGTTTATGTTTAAACATCAAAAAAACATTGAACTATGAACAAAGCAGAATTAATCGATGCAATTGCTGAAGGTTCTCAACTTTCAAAAGTTGATTCAAAAAAAGCATTAGATGCATTTATCGATGCAATCAGTGGATCACTTAAAAAAGGTGACAGAATTTCTTTAGTTGGTTTCGGATCTTTTTCAGTATCTCAAAGATCAGCCAGAACAGGAAGAAATCCTCAAACAGGTAAGGAAATTAAAATTCCTGCTAAAAAAGTCGTAAGATTTAAAGCAGGTGCTGATTTAGCTAAAGTTGTTTAATAAAACTTCTTAAATCATTAAAATCCTGAACATTTGTTCGGGATTTTTTTTTGTAATTTACCCAAAATCATTCCTATGAGTTTGTTGCTTTCTGATTTTACTAATACAAGCGAATTAAATGATGTTCAAAAGGTTCATCATCTAGTCGAAAATTTAAGACCTCGATTTACCCAAAACAAATCCATTGCGCAGGTAAATATTCAAAGCTTAATCGAACAACTAAATGAAAATGCACAACTTAAAAATGAAATAAGTAATACCTTTAAAAATATACTTTTAAATACCTCTTTAATTGATTTATTTACCGAATCTGGCATTCATACTAGCGAAGGTTTTTTTAAAGAATTGTATGCTAAAATTAGCCATAAAATTTTGCCTGATGTAGTGAATCAAAAAAGTTTGAAAGACCTGCTATTAAAGTGGTTTTATGACAATAATGATTACAATTGGTTAAACCAAATTAGTGACGCAGTTTTTAATCAATTTATTAAAATTATTTGGGATGAACTTTGCTCTGATGAAGCACTTGCTTTAAAACTAAAAAATGAATTAATAGAATGTATTGGCATTGTTTCCTACCGACTATCTTCTATTGGTTTAGAAAATGATATTTCATCTCGTTTGGGTATTAAAAGCTTTAAACAAAATCCTTTTGTTTATCAAAATCAAATTACGAATAATTTACTCGAAAATTTCGAAAAACATAGCATTGATAGTACTCAAAATGAATCATTATTTAATGATTTACAGCATGAAATTCAAAACTGTTTATCTACCATCGATCAAATAAAACATAACAGAAAAGAATTTGGAGCAAGCATTGCTCTTACATTTCAGCTTACTCGATGTTTGCAGTTATCCAATCGCTTAAAATTACTTTTAACATTTATCAATCCTAAACATTTAAGTTTAATAAATCACACTGGAAATTTTATAAAATACACTGTTTGGAATGAATGCAATAAAAATAGTATCAGAAATCATTTTAATGGAAATATAAATTTATTGGCGCTTCAAGTAACGGATAATGCGCATAAAACAGGTGAGCATTATATAACCAGTTCTAGAAAAGAGTATTGGAAAATGTTAGGTTCTGCTTCAGGCGGAGGTTTAATTGTAGGTTTTTTGAGCTTTTTTAAACTGTTAATTTATTATGCTCATTTTCCACTTTTTGGCACCGCTTTTTGGTATAGTATGAATTATAGTTTTGGGTTCATAGCAATTCACTTAAACCATTTTACTTTAGCTACCAAACAGCCTGCCATGACTGCTTCCACAATAGCTAAATCACTCGACAATAACGATGGTTCAGGAATAAACTTCTCTTCATTAGCTGATTTAGTGGTGCGTTTAAGTAGAAGTCAATTAATTGCGTTTATTGGCAATGCAGTTGTGGCTTTTCCTGTGGCATTCGGCATTGCAGCTATCTATTATTTAATAACTGGTGAAAATGTGGCTAGTCCTGTAAAAGCTGGAAAATTTATAGATGAAATTAATCCTTTCACCAGTCCAGCGCTTTTTCATGCGGGCATTGCAGGTTTTTGGCTTTTCCTTTCGGGTTTAATTTCAGGTTATTTCGACAATAAAGTAGTTTTTGATAAAATTCCAGATAGATTAAGACAAGTAAATTGGCTAAAAAAATATTTTGGAATAGAAAGGAGTGAAAGAATAATCGTTTACATCGAAAATAATTTAGGAAGTTTAGCTGGTAATTTTTTTCTTGGAATTTTTCTTGGAACCACTGGAACGATAGGTTTTATTTTAGGTTGGGACATTGACATTCGACACATTACTTTTTCGAGTGCCAATTTTGGACTAGCATTTTTTACCCTTTGGAAGTATTTAAGCGCGAAAGATATACTCATAACCATTTTAGGTTTAGTGGGAATTGGTTTTATGAATTTTGCTGTAAGTTTTAGTTTGGCATTATTTATTGCTATTAAGTCAAGAGGCGCTAAAATTTATAACATTCCTCGACTTTTCAGATTGTTGTTTATCAAATTTAAGTCTAATCCAATGGCTTTTATTTTTCCACCAAAAAATGCTGGAGATTCAGAGCATGGTTGAGGTTGGAAGGGTTTTATAAATTTTAAGAGGTTATTGATTAGGTAGGATTAATAAAATTAATCATTGTTCATAGGCAGTTTATTTTCATGAAATTGATTTTCTCATTCCATATTAATTAATTGTCAACTTACATAAAGAAGTCTTATAAAAACTAACGATTAGGGCATTATTTTTTTAAATTAAAACAAACTAAATTTGAACGTTTAAAACAAGGTGATGAGTAAGATAAGAATCAAACATTTTGGTCCCATCAAAGAAGGTTATCAAGAAAATGATGGCTGGTTGGAGGTTAAGAAAGTTACTGTATTTATTGGTAATCAAGGAAGTGGAAAAAGTACTTTAGCTAAAGTTATTTCTGTACTAACTTGGTTAGAAAAGGCAATAAATAGAGGCGATGTTGATATTTCAAAAATGTATAAAGCTTTATTCTATGATTTTTTTAATTACCAACGAATTGAGAGTTATTTTAAGGATGATACAGAGATAGAGTATGTGGGTGAAAGAGTTAGAATTCATTACAAAACGGAGTTTGAATACCCGGAAATTAAATTGTTAAATAGTACTGAGTATAATGTGCCTAAAGTAATGTATGTACCTGCAGAAAGAAATTTCCTAAGCGTTATAAATAATGCTTTTGAAAGCAAAAATCTTCCTGACACGCTATACACCTTTGCTCAATAATTAAGGAAAGGGCAATTAGAATTAAACAATAAATCACTAGAATTACCAATAGGTAATATTCGTTTTAGTTACAATAGACAAAAGGATACCTCTTTCATAGAAGGAAGCGATTTTAAACTTAACTTATTAGATTCTTCTAGCGGTTATCAATCAATAGTGCCAATGTATTTAGTTACAAAATTTTTAACTGATGAATTGAATAAAGGTCCAAGTGTTTTAAGAGAACAGTTAAATGTTGAACAGAGCGTAAGAAGAAATAGTGAAATTGCTAAAATTATGCTGAGCGACACTTTAACGGAAGTAGAAAAAAATGTAAAAGTTAAAGAAGTAGATAAAAAATATCTAAGTACTTGTTTCATTAATATAGTTGAAGAACCAGAACAAAATTTATTCCCATCTTCTCAGCAAAAGATATTGAACAGTTTACTGGAATTTAATAATATGCATAATGGTAATAGGTTAATTATGACTACTCACAGTCCATACATGATTTCCTATTTAAGTATATCCATTCAAGCGGCCTATTTAAAAGAACAAATTATTAAAAAAGCCAAACATGAATTATTGAATAAACTTTATTCAATTGTTCAAGAAAATGCACAAGTGAAATCAGATGATGTTCAAGTTTATGAGTTAAATGAAAACTCTGGAACAATTACCAAATTACCCAATCCTTATGGCATTCCATCAGATAAAAACTATCTGAATCAATTTATCAAAAAAGGCAACGAAATTTTTGACTCACTGCTTGAATTAGAAGAAGAATTATGAGTTTGAACTTTTTGGATAACACCTGCAAAGAGCCAGAGAGATTTAATCTTTCATTTGGACTTTGCGATAAAGAGGACGGCACTAAAGCCTATAGCGATGCAAAAAACCGTTCAACATGGATTGCTACTGTTAAGAATGATAATGCGGTGGGTTTAACATTTACACCAATTGATAAATGTCTAATAAAGGACAATGAGCATAAAGGAAGGGGAAGATGTGATGGGATTTTAACATCTAATAAACATTTATATTTTATTGAGCTGAAGAATCAATCAAAAAATTGGATTGCTGATGCAATAAAACAATTGGACTCTACTATTAAGTTTTTTAAAGCAGCTCACGATATAAATCAATTCAAACATAAAAAAGCATTTGCTTGTAATAAACGTCATAGCCATTTTCAAGAAGTTGATAATGAAATGAATCTTAGTTTTTTCAAGGAACATAATGTCAGAATTGATATTCAGGCAGAAATCATTGTTGTGTCATAAATAGTTCAGAATGAATAGGAATAAAATTCAATTTTTAGCACTTTTAATTTTGGGATTATTGTCTTGTAACGATCATAATTCAAAAGATAATTTTATTGATAAGGCTAATCAGCCGAATACAGAAAATGTAGATACCTATTATAATACAATTAACTTGAAAGTTAACAATCCAACTGTAATTGATAGTTCGGAATGGATTCTTTACCCTTTAACTTTAGAAGAGGTTGAAGAAACTGAAAAAGGATTTAAAAGCATAAGTTATGGACGACAAAATGCTTTTTGGAATATTGTTTTTTTTAATTCAGAAACGAAACAAACTCAACTGCTTTCAGATAGCTTAAAAATGCTAATAAACTCAATCCATACAAGTAACAATAATGCAGTTAATTCAGCAAATCGAGCTGAAATTATCAAAAAAACAATTTTCTATTCCATTACTGTGAAAGATTTCAATCAAGATGGAGAACTAAATGGAGAAGATCCAAAATATTTATATGTTTCTGACCTTTCTGGAAAAGAATTTAAACAAATATCACCAGACAACTTTGACCTAATTCATTGGCAGACAGCGGCAGCAAATAAAATTTTAATTCAGACCCATAATGATTTAAACAAAAACAAAAAATTTGATATTGATGATGAAATAGTATCTTTTATATATGATCTAGATAATAAAAAACTTGAACCAATTTTTAGCAATGAATTTATTTTAAAGACTAAGAAAATATTTAAAAACCACTGGCTAAAGAAAAAATAAGGTACATCCAGAAATCGACTTCCCTTAATTAATTGATCATGCAATTAAAGTCAAATAAAAAATATACTGCTGCATTTGTAGTTTTTTTGATTGTTTTTGGACTAGCCGCTCTGAGTTTTAAAATTTTAGGGACTTATTTGGACGAAAATATAAATACAATCATTCATAGACTATTCATTTTATTTTCAGCAATTCTCTTAATTAATCGTTTCAACAAAAGAAATATACAAGAAAACAATTTAAATAATTTATCAAGTTTTGACTTTTTGTTAATTGCGTTTGTAGCTATTCTATTTTTATTAAACAATATATTCTCAAAAAAACTTGGAGTTAATTTTGACTATAATTCAATTTGGATTTTCTCATTAGTAAAACTTACTATTAGCTCAATAGCTGAAGAATTTTTTTATCGTGGATTTATTCAAACTTATATCAATGAAGGCCAAGATGATGCTAAATTTAAGATAAGTAAAGGAAATTTGTTTGCCACGGTTTTAATGACCATTACACATTTTGGTTTTTTCTTAATTATGACTCCATCATTTGCTATAATCTCGCTTATTCTTGTTGTCATTTTTTCGTTAACAGCAGGGTATCTAAAAGAAAAAACAAACGGGCTTGTAATACCAATAACCTTTCATCTAACAATTAATGGTTTGCATTTAATAATTCAGACGATCAATTAGAAAAAAGAAATTTTCTGAATGGTATTGCAAAATCACAAATTCTCCACCACCAATTTTTTGATGTCATCGTAAGGTTTGTAACCCTTAGAGATGATTACTTTTTTGCCGTTTTTCTTTAAAATTAAACAAGGGAAAGAATCCGCGCCCATTAAAGCAGTAGTTTGAAATTCCGTTTCGGCCAGCTTTTGATATTTCGAATTTTGAAAACGTAATGAAAATTCCATCGGATTGATGTCATAAGGTCGAATCAAATCTAAATAAGTATTGATGTTGTTTAGGTCGAGCGCCTTTACAAACAATGCTTTTTGAATAGCCAAACCAAATTCAAAAGCTTTTTCAGGTTTTAGGGCTTTAAAAACCATTAATGCCCGCGCAGGAATATCAGAGTTGTAAACATAAGTGCCACTATCAACCAAAGCCATAAATTCTTTACTGAATTCAGAGCTAGAAACGGTTTTTATTTTGGCAATTTCTTTTTTTAATCCAGGATAAGCATCTTTTATACTGGCTGACCACGCGCCTGTGGCTAATCCTCCGCTCATTAAAGTAAAATTTAAACTGTCTTTCAATTCGGCTTGCAATTTTTCTACCACAGGATTGAAGCCATAACTGAAGGTGCAAAGCGGATCATAAACATATATTAACTCTGCTTTTTCGTTTTGAGCCAGAACCAATAAGGTATTTGAAAAACAAAAAATCGAAATGAAAATTCTAAAGAATACATGTTTCATAAGTCGAATTTCCATACAAAAAGCCAATCATTTTTTAAAAATGGAATTAGTTTTTAAAAACGGAGTTTTAATAAGTCTGAATTGTAGGGTAATTATAAAATGTGATTGATTAATTAAAGAATTTCAAACCTTCTGGAAATACTTTCTCCGTTTTCATCTACAACAGTTATGGTGTGTTTTCCTTTATTGGGCGAAATTTCCATTTTGTGAAACTGCATTGTTTTACCGATAAATTCATTGTCAACATGCCAAAACAAAGTGATGTTGTCTTTTCTATTCGCCACTTCAAAAACTGCTTTTCCTTTTATTCCATTTTTGGTTTTTGGCAAAACAATTTTCGCAAAGTTTTGAGGATAAATAAATTGCATAGAAAGTTTGTTGAAATTATCGCTTTTGCAATTGCTTAACCAATCGGGTAAATTTTGATAATCGGCATGTTTTATTTTGTAGAAAAATTCTCTTTCTGGGCTTAATAAAAAGTAGTTTTTTACTTTCATTTTGCTGTTTGGATAACAATCGGAATTGACCCTAAATTTTTCCGTTTCGTCTAAAAATATGGCTTGATGAAAACTACAAAAACCAGTTTTTTCGCCTTGTTTTGGATATTCTTTAAAAACTTTTTGTTCGCAATGTTTCCCAGCTTTGTAACCCGATTTGGTACAAATTTCAAATGTTTTAAGTCCTTGCGTAGGTTTTGAAAACCATAAAGATTTGGGTAAAAATCCAAATACATCAAACATTATAGGTGCAGCAACGCTTACACCAATTAAACCTGAGCGACCTTCACCATTAGCATTTCCAACCCAAACTGCTACAGTATAATCTTTTGTAACACCAATGGCCCAGGCATCTCTAAAACCAAAACTAGTTCCGGTTTTCCAAGCAATTTTTTGTGACGATTGAAAAAACTCCCAATTGGTTTGTGTAACAGGCCTTCTGTTGGCTGTAATGGCATTAAAAGTTGCCCAAATGCTGTTTTGAGAAAGGGCTTTAATTTGATATTTTTTTTGGTGAAAACTTCCTTTTACGGTATTTGAATATTGAATGGAAAAATCATTTTTTCCTGTTTTGAGTTTATTTCCCAAAGCAGCATACAAACCTGCTAATTCCCATAAATTGGCTTCTGCGCCACCCAAAATAATAGATAAACCATAATGAGAAGCAGGTTTTGTGAAAGAGGAAATACCCAAATCTTTGTTTAATCGTAAAAACTTTTCGCTACCAAATTTCCGAAGCAAATTCACACTGGGTACATTTAACGAACGGGAAAGCACTTCATTGGCTGGCACAACACCATCAAAATCTTTTAGAAAATTTTGCGGAACAAAACCATTGTAAGTCACCGGAAAATCATCGACCAACATTTCTGGTAAAATACTTCCTTCTTCAATCAAAGCCGTATACAATATAGGTTTTAACAAACTTCCATAACTGCGCGGTGACATTACAATATCCACATTATTTCCATGTTCAATTCCTGATTTTGCTATATTTCCTATATAAGTTAAAATGTCGCCAGTTTTGTTATCAATAATCAACATCGTAGCGTTGTTAACGCCATTGCTACTGAAATATTTATAATATCTATCAATCAACATATTGCAGCGTTTTTGCAACTCAAAATCGATAGTTGATGTTACTTTTTGACCCATTAAACCATCATTCAAAACCCTGGTTAACAAATGCGGATTGGTTTTGGGCATTTTTTCCGGTTTTGAAGGTATTTTTTCGGCCTTCGCTAAAGTCAATTCTTCGTCATTAAAATATCCTTTTTCGAAAAGTTTGTCTAACAATTTGTTTCTTTTTACCAGCAACTTTTCTTGATTTTTTCCTGGATAAATCAAAGCTGGTGAATTGGGCAAAACCGCTAATGTTGCTGCTTCAGCCCAAGTTAATTGATGAGGTTTTAACCCAAAATAACGCCAAGAAGCTGTTTCTAATCCTACCACATTGCCACCAAATGGCGCATGCGAAGCATACAGGTTTAAAATTTCGGCTTTGCTGTAAATTATCTCCGCTTTTATAGCCATCAAAAGCTCTAGCAATTTTCCGAAATAAGTTCTTTCTTTTTCTTTTCGGGCAATTCTAGCCAATTGCATGGTTATGGTGCTTCCACCTCTTTTTATTTTTCCCGATTGAATATTGCTTTGTGCTGCTTTTACAATAGAAAGCGGATTAAAACCAAAGTGATAATCAAAATATTGATCTTCAAAAAGTAAAAGTGCAGTTTTATATCTTTTAGGAACAGAGTCTGATTCTGGAAAACGCCATTGACCATCAGCGGCAACCATTCCCGCCAATAGTTTGGTGTTTTTATCTTCTAAAATGGTAGAGTAAGGGTCGCTGAATTGAATGGTGGGTGTAAAAACAAAAATCAGTACGCTAATCAGCATCAATGCCAATAAAAAACGTACTGATTTAGATGTTTTCAATTCAATGAATCTAATTTTTGGTTAAGCTAATTCTATATCTAACAGAAATAATTGTCCCGATTACCATGATTACACAACCTAACCAAAGCACATTAATGAATGGAAAAACAACCGCTTTCATGATAATAAATTCAGTTTTATTTCCTTTTTTCTCTAATAGTTTAATGCTTAATTCACCTGTTTCAGGGTTAATTTTATCGAATATAAATTTTACACCTAATGTTTCAATTTCAGCAGGAATATTCACAATTTCATTTCCTTTAATTACAAAAATTGGATTTGCTTTAAATGTATTGCTGCCAATGTCTGTGGCGGTTAAATGTGCCATTACAGCTAAATCATCAGCATTTAATCCAAATTGATTTTTATCAAATCTTTGAGAAAGAGAGTCTAATTTAATGATGCTATTTTTAGAATAAATAGTATCGCCCACTTTCATTAAATTTTCAATTGGTTCTTCAAAACCTTCATGATCTTCATGTCCAGCATGGTCATGATCAGCTTCTTCTGGTTTTTCAACCTCGGCATAACTGATAAATGAATACACATCTTTGTGTAAAAAGTGGCGAGTGTCTGGTTCAGCCGCATTACCCATTCTTGGATTTAATTGAATGCGCGGATGAAGCGTAAATTCCAATTCTTTTTTACCGTTTTTATCTTTCAAATAATCAATTTGATAAAGCAAGTTAATGCCTTCTTTTTTGCGCTGCACATAGGTTACAAAATATTCACCCATTTTTAAAGTATCGCCTTTATTCAGGAAAATATTTTCATTGTTTTTAAAGTCTTCACTCAATGATTCAACATCAACACCTGAAGTATTTTGAGAAATTACAACACTTTTACCAGTTGAAATTAAAGCACCTAACAATATCAAAGCAAAACCAATGTGGGCAATAGAACCACCCGCAAATTTCAATTTCCATTTTAAATTAGCAACTAAATAATTAAAATTGGCTATTACAGAAAAAGCAGAGGTAAACAACAATAAAAAATAGGCAAAATTGTATAATTGTAAGGCAAAAGCAATAGCAGTTGAAAGCACCAGAGCAATTACAAAAGGCCAAAGCAGTTTTTTAATAAAATCGTTCCATTCTGTTTTTTTATACCTGAAATATTGACCAATAGCAGTCAGCAAAGCAATAATGATAGCAAAAGGAACTTGAAACGAATTGTAATGTGCAATAATTTCAGTTGGTGGCGCTAATTGTGTTCCAAAAACCTTGTTAATTACAGGAATAGAAGTAGTAAAAATGATTTGAAAAGCTGAAATTAATAAGGTTAAAGCACCAATAAACATCCAAAATTCACGGCTTAAAATATGTTCTTCTTGCTCAGATTTTGGAAAATGTTTCCAGTTGATGGCCAACAAAACCACCGAAAGCAAAACGAAAAATAGCAGGTAAATCAGCAATTGACCCGACATGCCTAAATCGGTAAAAGCATGAACGGAAGTTTCGCCTAAAATTCCGCTACGCGTAAGGAATGTAGAATATAAAATGAATAAAAAAGTAAGTAAGGTTAATACAAAAGTGGTGATTAAACTTCCGCCTTTGTTTTTATGAATCAACATTACATGTGCTGCGCCAACAAAAGTAAGCCAAGGTACAAGCGATGCGTTTTCAACAGGATCCCAAGCCCAAAAACCGCCAAAACTCAAAGCTTCATAAGCCCAAGCACCGCCCATTAATATACCAGTTCCTAAAATCATGACTCCAAAAAACGACCAAGGCAATGCCGGTTTCATCCAGCCTTGATAGTCTTTTTTAAACAAACCAGCAATGGCATAAGCAAAGGGTACTAAAGTAGAAGCAAATCCTAAAAACAATGTAGGTGGATGAATGGTCATCCAATAGTTTTGTAATAATGGATTTAAACCTCGGCCATCTAAATTTTCTAAATAAGTAGGAATTTTTAAAAATGGTAAATTAGCATTACTAGGGTGTTCACGCAATAAGGTAAATGGATTGCTACCAATGTTAAAATCGCCAACTACAATACCTAAAAGCATGGATGCTAAAAACATTTGCACCAAAGCAAAAACAGCCATTACGCCATTTTCCCAATTTTTGGAAGTAAACATTAAGATATTGCCCAAAACTACATGCCAAACAGCCCAAAGTAAAAAACTACCTTCTTGCCCTTCCCAAAAGCAGGAAAGTATGTATTCCATTGGCATTTCGGTGTTTGAGTGCTGCCAAACATATTGATATTCAAAACGATGATTAAATAATAAATAAAATAAAGTGGCTACAATGCCAAAAATGGAAAAACTATGCACCCAAAAAGAGGCGCGTCCCAGTTTTTTCCAAGATAAATCGAGGGGATTTTTTTCGGCATTAAAATATGAAATGGCTGAAATTAAAGCCGCCAACATGGCTAAAATAACAAAAGCATTGCCCAATTTTCCGGGCAAAAGTTGTTCACCTAAATAAGTAATTTCCATTTTTCGGTTTAAGCGTTTGCCTTAATTTCTGTAAGTTCTGATGTTCCGTCATTGTATTTTGAAGGACATTTCATCAATATGCTATTGGCATAAAATTCACCTTCATGATATTTTCCAATTATTACAATTTGCTCAGAACGCTCAAAATCTTGTGGTTTGGTGCCTTTAAAATTTACTTTGCATTCTTTACCTTGATTGTCTATCATAAAAAATGAAAATTTATTAGCATCCACTTCTGGCTGATACAGCATTTCTTTTTCTTTTAGCAGTTTACCAACTACATGAAATTCTTTGTCAGGATTAGCTTGAGCAATTTCTAAGTTGGCATAAGTGCTCGATTGGCTTAAAGTAGCCACCATAGAACCGATGGCAACAGCTATAATTATTAATGCAACTATATGTATTTTTTTCATGATGAAATATTATTTTAATTTTTCATTTACTTCATTTTCAATTGATTTCAGTTTTTTATCGATAGAGATTAAATAAACCAATAAACCAACAAACAAAATTATAACAATAGCCAAAACAACATAAATTTTACCATTGCTACGCATGGTATCAGCCATTTCAATTTCTTGTGCTTTTAAAACAAAACTTTGTAAAATAAAAAGTAGAAAAAGTATTTTTTTCATTGTTAATCTGAAATTTTTTGTTCAATTTTTTTGATTCTAATTCTTAAAGTCATCATCCAAACACCTATTAAAGTCCAGCCAATAACGGCAGGATAAAAAACTTTTCGCATGTTGGCATCAAGGTCATAAGAACTAAATGCTGGATTTCCACCATTTCCCGGATGCAAAGAGTCAACACCATTTAATCGAGGCATAACCATTATAAAAACCAAAAGCATTACGTAAGCAAAAACATTGTAAACGGCCGATAGTTTAGCTTTTCTGATTTCATCGGTTAATGAAATTCTTAAAATTAAATAAGCTAAATAAATTAAAAGTGAAATAGCTGCTCCATTTAATTTAGGATCGTTTACCCAAAAAGCACCCCAAGTAAATTTTGCCCAAATCATACCTGTAAAAATGCCTATGAAGCCCATTAAAATTCCAACATTGGCCGATTCAATGGCAATTAAATCATCTTCTAATTTATTACTCGACAAATATTTGATGCTATAAATTAAGGATACAAATAGCAGAATAAGCATTCCAAACCACATGGTTACATGGAAATATAAATTTCTTATGGTTTCATTTAAAATAGGTAATCGGGGAACATCCGACAAAAAGCCGCTGATAAGGGTATAAAAAACTAGAAAAATTGCAAGAATTTTCCACCAATTTTGCTTCAACATAGCCATCTTTTACTCGCGCCAAAGGTATGGAAATAATATATAAGCCAATACTAGCACTATGATATTCATCATTATTAACACTAATAGATAGGGATTGTTTATGGAGTGGTCAATTCCATCGATAGCATTTTTTGAAATTTTGATAAGTAAGAGCAACATGGGCAATAAAATAGGGAAACTTAAAATGGCCATTAAGGTAGAATTGTTGCCTGCTTTGGCTGAAATAGCCGATACTAAAGTCATGACACTTGAAAAACCAGTTGCGCCTAAAATGAGTGTAATTAAAAAATAGCTTTTGTCTTGAACAATGTCGCCAATAAAAATGGAATAAATTAAATAAGTAAGTAAAGAAATAAGCACCAAAAGCAAAGCATTGTAAATTATTTTAGCAATTATAAGTGGCTGAGGAGCAACAAGAGTGTAGAGGTACAATTGTCTTCCGGCATTTTCTTGGACAAAACTTTTAGCTACAGCATTAACCGATGCAAACAATAAAATAATCCACATTAAGGCATTCCAAACTGCAGGATTAGGAATAATTTTAAATGATAAATAAGCGGTGAAAACAGTAGAAACTACGTAAAGCAAAATGCCTGAAATGGCAAATTTTATGCGCCATTCGAGGTTAATTTCCTTCTTAATTAAGGTTGCTATTTGTGCTAACCATTCTTTTTTCAATTTCTTAGCTTTTTAATTATTTACTGGTTTTAAACCCAATTCATCTGCTTTTATTAACAACAAGTTTTTGGCGGCTTCTAACTCATTTGGTATTTCACCTTCTAAAATTGCTTCACGAATGGCAGTTTTTAAAAGCCCAACTTCGCGCGATGGACCAATATTAAACATTGCCATAATGCTTTCGCCATCAATTGGAGGTTGCCAATTTCTTAAATGATCTTTTTCTTCTACTTCTTTAATTTTTTGACGCACCAATTGATAATTGTACAAAACCTTTTTTACTTTATTTGGATTTTTTGAAGTGATATCGGCATCGCAAAGCAACATTAAATCATCTATTTCTTCGCCTGCATCAAACAACAATCGTCTGATAGCCGAATCTGTTACTTCTTCTTTCGACAAAACAATGGGTCTTAAATGCAACAAAACCAGTTTTTGAACATATTTCATTTTGGCATCTAATGGCAGTTTTAAACGTTCAAAAATTTTAGGAACCATTCGTGCTCCTTTGTCTTCATGCCCATGGAAAGTCCAACCCACTTCTGGATAATATTTTTTGGTAGCAGGTTTAGCAATATCATGTAAAATAGCAGCCCAGCGCAACCATAAATTATCGGTGGTTTTGGCAATATTGTCCAATACCTGAATGGTGTGATAAAAATTGTCTTTATGCGCTTTTCCTTCAATGGTTTCAACACCATGAAGTGCAGCCATTTCAGGGAAAATAATTTTTAACAGTCCAGTTTTGAACATTAAATCGAAACCAATAGATGGAGTAGGAGCGAGCACTATTTTATTTATTTCGTCAATAATGCGCTCTTTTGAAACTATGTTTATTCTCTCTTTATTGGCAATAATGGCTTGAAAAGCAATATTATCGATTTCGAAATTTAGCGTACAAGCAAAACGAATGGCGCGCATCATTCGAAGCGGATCATCTGAAAAAGTTTCAACCGGATTAAGAGGCGTTCGAATTAGTTTTTTTTCTAAATCGATTAGTCCATCAAAAGGGTCCAATAATTCGCCAAAGTTTTTTTGGTTTAATGCCAAAGCCAATGCATTGATAGTAAAATCGCGTCTGTTTTGATCATCGGATAAAGTACCATTTTCCACCGCTGGTTTTCTTGACTCTCTTTGGTAAGATTCTTTTCTAGCGCCAACAAATTCAATTTCTAAATCTTGGTATTTAATCATGGCAGTACCAAAATTTTTGAAAATGTTGATTTGCGAAACTTTTAGTTTTTGAGCCACTTTTTGCGCCAATTCAATACCTTTTCCAATCGCCACGACATCAATATCTTTGCAATTGCGTTTCAAGAAAAAATCGCGCACAAAACCACCGATGGCATATGCATCCACATTTAATTCATCGGCACATTTTCCGATTATTTCAAAAACGGGATGTTGAATAGCCTCTGGAAATTTGTTAGCAAGCTTCATAAGCCGCGAAAATAGAAATTAGTTATGAGTATTGAGGTTTAGTTGAAAGTTGTAAAGTTAGAAGGTTAAAAAGTTGGAAGGTTGAACAGTTTTGAAAGTTGGAAAGTTTGAATTTATGGCACTATGAATTAGATTACGTGAAAGTTAAAAGGTTTTAAAGGTTTTGAATTTTTGATATTTCAAAAATCTCATTTCTGATATTTAATTTATTTTTCAAAAGCTTTCACACCTGCTTCAATCTTAACATCTAAAAAATTTTCTGCTGGCGGAATAGGGCAGGAGTATTTGGCGTTATAAGCACAATAAGGATTGTAGCACAAATTGAAATCGATAACAGGATTTTTCAAATCTTTTATTCTCAAATCTAAATATCGTCCACCACCATAACTTTCTTCCCCTGAAGTTAAATCAGTAAATGGAATGAATAAATAATCTTCATAGCCTTCTTTGTTTTTTAAATCTTGACTTTGATAAACGGTTAATTCTAAAGCTTTTCCATCTATTTCAAAATACAATTTACCATAAGCTTTATACAAAGGCAATCGTTTGGTGGTGGTTTTCATTTCGAAAACTTTGGCTTTTTTTATGGCTTTAAATTTTGCCTTTACCCTAAATTTTTCATTAGCAGGATAAAAAGCTAATTCGGTAAATTTTTCACGGTATTTTTTATCTAAAATACTTGTACTGCTGTCTTTAAAAGCACCATTAATGCTATCGCGATGATGTTTTATTTTAACGGAAAAATCACTTTGAGCTTGGTTTTCAAACATTAGAAATAAAAAGAATAACAGCAGCAAATGTTTCATTTTTTAGAATTTTTTGACAGTTTAATGAAACTTTCATTTGAACCAAAACCATTGTTTTTAATAAACTTTTTAAATTGTTTTTTGGTAGGTGAATATGTATTATTTTTTGAAATGGTGTCTTGAGGTGTTTCGGTTATTTCATCAAGTTTTTTTATTTCATCTTCTGTAGAAATTGTGCCAATATGGAGTTGTCCTTTTTTCAGTTGAATTTTTTTCACTTCCCATGTATTGTCATCTAATTGCAGATTTAAAAAGTAATAGCCTTTCATTTTCCTTACAATATGCTTGTTATCTATTTGAAATAAGGTGTCTTTGTAATTAATGTGTATTATTAAGCTATCATTTTTTCTTATGGCTAATTTTTTTTCATTAGAATTTAAATCGATTAAAGTATCACCCGACAATTTTAAATTAGAATCAATTTCATTTATACTAAATTGAAAATCGTAATCATAAATTCTTAAAATCAATGAATTGTCAATTGAAATTATTGAACTATCAGTAAGACTTAAATATTTTCCTTGTAATCGATTTGGAAATTTTGATAAATTGCTAGTATTGCTTGGCTGAGGTTCATTAAAAGTTGCCAGTGGATCGCAGGCCAAAAACAATGATAAAATGGACAATACCAGTATTACCTTTTTTAGGTTTATTAATTGTTTCATTCGCTAGTTATTTATGACAATGAAGATGAAACAAAAAAATGATAATTTTTAATCAAGCTCCTACCCATTTTTTAATTTCATTCAGCTTTAGCAAAGCTTCCATTGGGGTTAAATTATTTACATCTACTTTTTCAATTTCTTCTCTAATTTGCTCTAAAACCGGATCATTTAGTTGAAAAAAACTAAGTTGCATATCTTGTTTGGCGGCTTTTCCAGCTTTTTTGGTCAATTCTACATTATGACTTTTTTCAAGTTTTAATAAAATTTCATTTGCTCTTTCGGTTACAACTTTCGGAATACCTGCCATTCTTGCTACATGAATCCCAAAACTATGCTCGCTGCCACCTTCTTTTAGTTTTCGTAGAAAAATAATTTTGTTGTTGGCTTCTTTTACTGATACATTAAAATTTTTAACGCCATCAAACAAATTGGCCATTTCATTTAATTCATGATAATGCGTTGCAAAAAGCGTTTTAGGTTTGTGTTCACCATTTTCATGTAAAAATTCGGCTATGGCCCAAGCTATTGAAATGCCATCATAAGTGCTTGTTCCGCGACCAATTTCATCTAAAAGAATTAAACTTCTATTCGAAATATTGTTCAAAATGCTAGCTGTTTCATTCATTTCAACCATAAAAGTTGATTCGCCCGATGAAATATTATCAGAAGCGCCAACACGTGTGAAAATTTTATCGACTATGCCAATTTTTGCAGCACTTGCTGGAACAAAACTACCTACTTGAGCCAACAAAACTATTAAAGCAGTTTGACGCAACAATGCCGATTTTCCTGACATATTGGGGCCTGTAATCATTAAAATTTGTTGCTTTTTATCATCCAAATAAACATTATTTGAAACATATTCTTCACCAATTGGTAATTGTTTTTCAATAACTGGATGTCGGCCTTCTTTTATGTCAATTACTTTCGATTCGTTTATTTCAGGACAGATATAATTGTTTTGTTTGGCTATTTCAGCAAAATTGCACAAACAATCGAGCGATGCTAAAAGCTGAGAATTTAATTGAATCGGTTGTATGTATTCATTGATTGAAAGCACCAAATGATTAAAAATTTTAATTTCAATTTCAGCAATTTTTTCTTCAGCACCTAAAATTTTGCTTTCATATTCTTTTAATTCTTCGGTTATGTATCTTTCTGCATTTACCAAAGTTTGTTTCCTAATCCAAGTGTCTGGAACTTTGTCTTTATGTGTATTGGTAACTTCAATGTAATAACCAAAAACATTATTAAAAGAAACTTTTAATGATGGGATTCCAGTTAATTGACTTTCGCGGGTTTGAATTTGAATCAAAAAATCTTTTCCGTTGTTCGAAATATTTTTCAATTCATCTAATTCTTCATTCACACCTTTTTTAATGCAATTGCCTTTATTTACGGCTACTGGCGCTTCTTCTTCCAGCATTTTTTCAATTTCATCCCACAAAACTTTGCATGGATTAAGTTGATCGCCCATTCTTTTCAGGCTTTCATTTTCAGCAGCATCAATCAATTCTTTTATAAATTGAGTAGCCGAAAGCGAGCGTTTTAATTGAATAACTTCTCTGGGGTTTATTCTTCCCAAAGCAGCTTTCGAAATCAATCGGTCTAAATCGCCAATAACTTTTAGCGAATCTTTAATTTTTTGACTAACTTCTTTGTTCTCAAAAAAATAGCTCACCAATTGTTGCCTATTTATAATTTGCTGAACATCTTTTAAAGGCAAGGCCAACCATCTTTTTAAAAGTCGCGCTCCCATTGGCGAAATGGTTTGGTCTAAAACATCAATCAATGTTTTGGCTTCGTAGTTGGGAGAATCAAATATTTCAAGATTTCTAATTGTAAATCGATCTAACCAAACAGTTTGTTGCTCATCAATGCGCGAAATGGAAGTTACATGGTTTAAATTATTGCTTTGAATATCGCCTAAATATTGTAAAATAGCTCCAGCAGCAATTATGCCTGTTTTATAAGTTTCAATTCCAAAACCTTTTAACGATTTGGTTTGAAAATGTTGAATCAGTTTTTCGTATGTATAATCGAATGTAAACATCCAATCATCCAAGCCATAGAGATAAAAACGTTCTTGTAAATTTTCTTCTAAAGTTTTTTTCTGCTTTTTTGGAAGAATAATTTCGCTTGGACGAAACGATTGAATTAATTTTTCGCAATAAGCCCAATTGCCTTGCGCAATAAAATATTCACCAGTTGAAACATCAATAAATGCAATTCCCCAAGTTTCATTTTCTTGAAAAATGGAGGCTAAAAAATTATTTTTTTTCTGTTCTAAAACTTTGTCGTTGTAAGAAACCCCAGGAGTAATTATGTCAGTAACACCTCTTTTGACAATTTTTTTAGTCATTTTTGGATCTTCCAATTGCTCACAAATAGCCACTCTTTGTCCAGCTCTCACCAGTTTAGGTAAATATGCATCAAGCGAATGATAGGGAAAACCTGCCAATTCGATATAGGTAGCTTTTCCATTGGCTCTTCTGGTAAGCACAATGCCTAAAATTTGAGAAGCTTTTATAGCATCTTCTCCAAAGGTTTCATAAAAATCGCCTACTCTAAACAGCAAAAGTGCATCAGGATATTTTGTTTTTATATCATTGTACTGACGCATGAGGGGCGTTTCATCAATATTTTCTTTTTTTGACACAGATTTTTTTATTGATAGCTTGCAAAAATAGAAATACAAGCATGCCTTGTTCATCAAATTTATCACACAATTTCAACAAAATATGAGAAAATTAAGCGCAGAGGAAATGAATCGAAAATCGAAGGAAGATTTTAAAGCTTCAACTAAATATCCTATTACTGTGGTTTTGGATAATATAAGAAGTGCTTTAAATGTAGGTTCAATTTTTAGAACGGCCGATGCTTTTTTGATTGAAGAAATAATTATTTGTGGTATTTCGCCTCAACCGCCCCATAAAGAAATTTATAAAACTGCTTTGGGTTCAACTGAATCTGTAAATTGGAAATATCTAGAAAATAGTTTGGATGCGGTTCAAGATTTAAAAGAAAAAGGTTATCAAGTTTTTGCTATTGAACAAACCCAAAACAGTATTTTTTTGCATCAATTTGAGCTTGAAAACCATGCAAAAATTGCTATTGTTTTTGGCAATGAAGTTTCTGGAGTTGAACAAGAGGTAATTGATATTTGTCATGGAGTAATTGAGATAGAACAAAAAGGAACTAAACATTCCCTGAATGTTGCAGTAACTGCTGGAATTGTAATTTGGGAGTTGCATAAAAAAATGAATACCTAAGATATTTGTTTTCAGATTAATTACACATTTTTAAACTTACTCAGATTAATTTGTTTATAAAAAAATAGCTAAAATTAGAGGCACTAATATTAATTTTTACTTTTGCTCGCAATGGAATTTTCAGCACAACAAATTGCCGCATTATTAGGTGGAACTGTTGAAGGTAACCCTCATGTTACCGTAAATACATTGTCAAAAATTGAAGAAGGTAAAACGGGATCAATTTCGTTTTTGGCCAATCCTCAATACACACCTTTTATTTATGATACCGATGCCAGCGTGGTAATCGTTTCAAAAACTTTTTCACCAGAAAAATCATTAAAACCAAGTTGCACTTTAGTTCGCGTTGATAATCCTTATGAATCTTTTGCAGTATTATTAAATGCATATGATAGTTTCAAACGCAATAAAAAAGGAATTGAACAACCGTCATTTATAGCTGAAGGAGTTGAACTTCCTGAAGATGTTTACATTGGTGCTTTTGTATACGTTGGAAAAAATGTGAAACTGGGAAAAAATGTAAAAATTTATCCTAATTCATTTATTGGTGAAGGTTCAGTTATAGGCGACAATACTACCATTTTTGCAGGCGTAAGAATATATCATGAAACCTTAATTGGCAACAATTGTACTATTCATAGCGGTGTAGTAATTGGTGGCGATGGTTTTGGATTTGCACCCAATTCAGAAAATAACTATCAAAAGGTTGCCCAAATTGGAAACGTAATTATTGAAGATAATGTTGAAGTTGGAAGTAATACCACTATCGATAGAGCCACAATGGGCTCAACCATTATTAGAAAAGGTGTAAAACTTGATAATTTAATTCAAATTGCCCACAATGTTGAGATTGGTGAAAACACAGTTATTGCCTCACAAACAGGCGTAGCAGGTTCAACCAAAATTGGTAAAAATTGTATGATTGGCGGCCAAGTTGGAATTATAGGTCATATAAAAATTGGTGACAATGTAAAAATTGCTGCACAATCTGGAATTGGCGGAAATATTGAAGAAAATGATATTCTTCAAGGCTCTCCAGCTATGAATCATGGTAGTTTTAAAAAATCATTTATTGTATTTAGGAAATTACCTGAATTACTAAAAAGATTAGAATTACTAGAAAACTTATTTAAAAAAGAACAAACCAAATAATATGGCAGAAAAGCAAACTACCATAAAGCAGGAAGTTAGTGTTAAAGGCATTGGTCTTCACACGGGTAAAGTAGCAACTTTAACCTTCAAACCTTCTGCTGAAAATACAGGATATACTTTCAAAAGAATTGATATAGAAGGCCATCCAACCATTAAAGCGGATGCAGATTTAGTAGTTGATACTTCAAGAGGAACTACTTTGGAGCAAAATGGTGCAAGGGTTTATACCATTGAACACGTTTTGGCTGCTTTAGTTGGGTTACAAATCGACAATGTGTTGATGGAGGTAGATGGTCCCGAAATGCCAATTATGGATGGCAGTTCATGGATGTTTATTACTGCCCTTGAACAAGTTGGAATTCAGGAACTAAATGCTGAAAGAGAATATTTTGTGGTAGAAGAAAATTTAGCATTTGAAGATACCGAAAAGCAAATAGAAATGTTAGCTGTTCCCCAAGATGAATTCCGATTAACTGTTATGGTTGATTATCGTTCAAAAATTTTAGGAACACAACATGCCTCTATGTATCATATTGGCGAATTCAAGCAAGAAATTTCAAAATGTAGAACTTTTGTGTTTTTCCATGAATTGGAATTTTTGTTCAAAAATAATTTGATTAAAGGCGGTGATTTAGACAATGCAATTGTGTTGGTTGCTAAGCCTGTTGGAGCAGAGGAATTAGAAAATTTATCAAAACTTTTAAATAAACCTAAAGTTGAAATAAAAGGGATTGGTGTTTTAAACAACACTGAATTACATTATGACAATGAGCCAGCTCGCCACAAATTACTAGATATTGTTGGTGATTTAGCTTTAGTAGGAAAGCCGATTAAAGGACATATTTTAGCTGCTCGTCCCGGTCATTCTGGAAATGTGGCCTTCGCTAAATTGATTAAAAAGGCCATGAAAGAGCGCCAAAAACGCGAAGCTCCAAAATATAATCCTAATGCTAAGCCTCTTTTTAACATACAAGACATTCAAAAAATGTTGCCTCACAGGTATCCATTTTTATTAGTAGATAAAATTTTAGAAAAAGGGGATGATTACATTTTAGGGTATAAAAATGTAACCATGAATGAGCAGTTTTTTACCGGTCATTTTCCAGGTGAGCCAGTAATGCCAGGTGTTTTACAAATTGAAGCAATGGCACAATGTGGCGGTATTTTTGCACTATGCTCAATTCCCGACCCTGAAAACTATACCACTTATTTTTTGAAAATTGACGGAGTTAAATTCAAACAAAAAGTGGTTCCAGGTGATTCTATTTTATTTAAACTAAATTTACTAACTCCAATAAGAAGAGGAATTGTGCACATGAAAGGAAAAGCTTTTGTTGGTGACACAATGGTTATGGAAGCAGAAATGATGGCACAAGTAGCAAAAGTTAAATAATTATGATTCACCCACTAGCAAATATTCACCCAGACGCCAAAATTGGGCAAAACGTCAAAATTGACCCTTTTACAAACATTTATGCTGATGTAGAAATTGGCGATAACACTTGGATTGGATCTAATGTTACCATTTTTGATGGTGCAAGAATTGGAAGCAATTGTCAAATTTATCCGGGAGCAGTTATTTCTGCTGTCCCTCAAGATTTAAAATATAAAGGAGAAAGAACATTTACTGAAATTGGAAATAATACCTCCATTCGTGAATGTGTTACAATAAATCGTGGAACAACCGATAGAATGACTACGAAAGTAGGCGATAATTGTCTTTTAATGGCATATTCACATGTTGCACATGATTGTTTTGTTGGCAATAATGTAATTATGGCAAATATGGCAACACTTGCAGGGCATATTACTGTAGAAGATTGGGCCATTTTAGAAGGTTTAGTTGTTGTTCAGCAGTTTGTAACAATTGGAGCACATGCATTTGTTACAGGTACCTCAAAAGTTAGAAAAGATATTCCTCCTTTTGTTAAAGCAGCTAAAGACCCCCTTTGTTATGCAGGAGTTAATGTTGTAGGGCTTAGAAGAAGAGGTTTTTCAGATGAAAGAATAAAAAATATCGAAGATTTGTACCGCATAATTTATGTAAGAGGTTACAACATGACCCGTGCATTAGAAATTGTTGGTGCTGAATTGCCGGATTCTGCCGAAAAATCACAAATTGTTGATTTTATAAAATCATCGCAATATGGCGTTATAAAAGGAATGATTGATTAAAAAATCTCACTTTGAAAATAAATATTGATAAAGCCGGAAAAAAATTCAATAAAGAATGGATTTTTAGAAGGCTTTCTTTTTTAATAGATAAAAATACAGTTCTGCTGGGCTCAAATGGTTCAGGGAAATCTACTTTGCTTAAGAGTATAAGTGGCATTCAATCGCTTAATGAAGGCTCAATTGTTTATGAACAAAACGATAATAAAATTGATGTAAATGATATTTTTCAATATTTAAGTTACGCAGCTCCATATTTAGAATTAATAGAAGAATTTAGTCTTCAAGAAGCAATAGATTTTCAGCAAACTTTTAAAAAATACAGTTTAAGCAAAACTGAAATAATTGAAATTATTGAGTTAGAAAAACATCAAAATAAATTGCTAAAAGATTACTCATCAGGTATGCGTCAACGAGTTAAATTAGCTTTGGCTATTTTGTGCGATTCACCTATATTATTGTTGGATGAACCAACTAATAATTTAGATAAAAATGCTATAAAATGGTATCAAAATTTGGTTGAAAAATATGCTTCTAATAAATTAATAATTGTTGCCTCCAATCATTTGGAATATGAATATGAGTTCTGCAGACAACAAATCAATATTCAAGACTATAAATAAAACCCTTCCTTCACTTTTCTGATAAACTATTTCGGTTTAATAATTATTTGATTTTCAATATATAATAGTTAATATTGATTTAAATATTAACCTTATTCTTATGAAAAATGCCATTTTCTTACTGTTGTTTTTTTGCCTGCATCAAGCATTCTCACAAGTAAATGAATCGAGTTACGACCGTTATTTATGGTCAAAAAAAGGAACCGAACCACAACCTGGATATATTGTTCTAAAAAGTGGAACAAAAATGGAAGGTACGATTGAACTTCGAGGCACTTACCAAAATATTAAAGAAATTATTTTGGTGAAAGAAGGTAAAGAAGTAAAAATAGCTCCAACCAGTTTAAAAGCTTATGGTTTATTGACAGGTGAATTAATTAATGAATCGCCCGAAGAAATGTATGAGTGGCGCACTGGCTCTACAACAACTAATATGTCGGGGGTGCAAACCATAAATTCAAGCACAAAACCAAGAAGAGGTTATGTAATTTTGAATGATGGAACTAGAATTGATGGCGAACTAAAGTTAAAAAAAGAAAATAATGTTTTAGATGAAATTGTAATTAAAGGCAGTACGGATGGAAAATCTTCTTTTAAACCGGCTGAAGTTTCAAAATATGGCTTACAACCAACAATTGCAGATATTACTAAAGGTGGAAAAAAAATATTTGATGAGGATGGTAAGAATTTTTATAAGGGTTATTACCTAAATAAAGAAAATCAAAAAGTAGAAGGAATGCTTGCTTTTATGAAATCGCAAAGAATTCCTAATAGTAATGGTTCTTATTTATATACCAATCTCTATTTCTCGGTAAATGAAGAAGAAGCTGTTACTGTAATTGAAAATTCACAACTTCAAAAAGTAGTTCAAATAAATAATTCAATCGAATCTGTTTATATTCCTTACAAAGATGGTTTTGTAGATGAAAAAAGTATTGGAGAATTAAGCATGAAAGATTTATTTAGAATATTTCAACCTGGAAGAATTTCATTGATGCACAATCCAAGAGAAATTACTGGAGAAATTCTTCAAATTAAAGGCGAAAGTTCTGACTTTAATACTACCTTAAATTTTAAGGATGAATTCGGGCAAATTACCAATTATAATGTTTCTGATATCAATTATTTTGAACAAGATATAAAAGGTAAAACACATCGTTTTATAGCATTTAATGAAATTTTTGTGGAGTTAATTTATTATGGTGAGGTTTTTATGTTTTTTAATAACCCAAACCCAACAACAGTGAATGAAAAAGCTACAGCAAGGGCAAAAGCAGGAGTTAATGTGGCAGGAATAGTTGGCTCTTCAGCTGCGGTTGGAAGTATAAAAGGTGGTGACGAAAAAGTTAAACAAGATGCAGTTGAAATGCTTAGAAATATGAGCGATGAGCAATTGGTTGAGCAAAAATTACAAGCTGAAAAATTAAAATCAGCAGCCCAAAATCAAGAACAAAAAAACAATATTACTAAATTAGAAATTGCCATTGCTGCTGAACAAGCTCGCAGGGTATCTTCTGAAATTAAAATAATGAATGTTGAATATTTTGCCATGAATAAAAAAAGTGGCGATAAATTAATGCTTACCAAAGCAAATTTTGAAAAGGATATGGAAAACTTACTTAATTCTTGTGAAAGTTTTTTAATGATGTCAAAAGATGAAAAATCAATTTACACCAAATTTGAAAAACTAGACAGAGCAATGGTAATTTTAGAAGAATGTTATAAATAATTTTCAAGATTTAGAGAAAAAGGCTGATAACAAAACTATCAGCTTTTTTTTTATGGTTTAATTTTCAGAAGTTAATTTAAAAGCCCTGAACTCAACTAAAACTTCCCATAATGAATGCAGTAAGTCAAATTTTCCATCTTCATCGGCATCCGTTGCTTCTTTTACTTTGGTAATGGCTTCGTTTAATTCCTCAAGTGTAAATTTATTGTTCATGTTTTCAATTACAGTTAAGGCCTCAAAACAGATAATATAATCACTTACAATAGCTAAATCAACAAAATAATTTAAAAAAGGACTACAATCAATATTAGCTTCCCAACAAGCCGATACTAAAAGCCTTTGAAACTCAGCATACTCAGGATCATTTATATAATTGATAATAATTCTTATCGCTTCTGGGTTTTTTAGGTCAAATAAAAAGTGCATCACTTCATTGTGCACTTCCTCTAAAGGACAATATTTAAGGACTTCAATAACAGGTGGAATGTGGTCTAAATTCCCGGTTTCTCTCAAATCATTTATTCCAGAAATGATAACTTCACTTTTACCAGTTTTTAGTTTGCTTAAAGCATCCTTAATTTTTTGGCTCATTTTTTAATTTTTTGCGAAGGTATTCAATCAAATTAAATTTAACTTCGGCCTTCGCAATTTAGCTTTCTTCGCTATTGTGATTTAAACCTTTTTAACCATGCCTGAAAAAACAATAATTCTAAATAATAAGCAGATTCTTCAAAAAATGGATAGAATGGCTTATCAGATTTATGAAAATTACTATAATGAAAATGAATTAGTTATTGCAGGCATAGCGCCAGATGGAGAAGTTTTGGCCAAAAAAATCATCGAAAAATTAGAAGCCATTTCAAATATAAAAGTTGCTTATGCCAATATTCTTCTTCATAAAAACAATCCACTATCAGGTTCTGTAAATTTATCAATAGACAATAGTCAATTCGAAAACAAGCATATCATAATAGTTGACGATGTTTTGAACTCAGGTTTAACTATGATGTATGCCATTAATAAGTTTTTAGAAACCTCCGTAAAGTCTATTAAAACGTTGGTTTTGGTAGATCGCTCGCACAAACGATTTCCAATTAAGGTAGATTTTGTCGGCTTATCACTATCCACAACTATGCAAGAACATGTGCAAGTAAGTTTAGAAGAGGGTAATTATTCAGCTTATTTAATTGATTAGCTTAGTAATTGTTTAATTTCTAAAGCTATTTCAGTAGGGTTTTTGTTGTCAGTTTTTACAGTAAAATGAGCTTTTTCGTAGTATGGCTTTCTAATCTTCAATAACCTAACAATATGAGCTTGTAATTCTGGCCCTTCTAATTGATGCAATTTTGGACGTTTATCAATTTCATTCATTACCCTTTCAAATAATATTTTTTCTGAAGTTTCAAGATAAACTAATTGGCCATTTTCAAGAATCCATTCCAAATTTTTACAGTAACACGGTGTGCCACCACCCAAAGAAACTATTGCATCATCTTGTATCGATTGAATGGTTTGTGCTTCAATATTTCTAAAAAAATCTTCGCCTTTTTGATTAAATATTTCAGCTATACTTAAATTTTGTTGTTTTTCAATTTCATCATCTAAATCAATAAATGATTTACTCAAAAAATCGGAAAGCGCTCGGCCAACCGAAGTTTTTCCACTGCCCATAAAGCCGCAAATGAAGATGTTAGTAAGATGCTTCAAATTGAAAATATTTCAACCAATTTAAATAAATCTTTAGCTAAAATCAAAATTACTTGATGAAAGTTTTTTAAAATTCATAGAAAATTAGATATTTGAATCAATTGAATCAAAGCGGATAGTGTCAGGGAAACAATTACTAAAATTCTTCTTCACATTTTTAACACTCATTTTATTTGCTGTGAGCTCATTGCAAGCTCAAAATGTAATGGGTGATAGTGAATACGATAACTTAATAAAACAAGCCGATCAATTTTTAACTGCCAAACAATTTGTAAAAGCACGTACAGCTTATCAGCAAGCTTTAAAGTTGAAGCCCGATAGTCAATATGCCAAAACGCAAATAAAAAAGGTGCAGGCCGAAATCGACAAACAACTCGATAGTGAAATTGACGATATGCTTATGGACGATTCTAGCAATGAAGAGAAAGAGAAAAAATATCGAGAAAATGTAGATAAAGCAAATGCTCTATTTGATAAAAAGAAGTATGATGAGGCTAAAAAGTTTTATCAGCTTGCCTTGTCTTTTGTACCCGATGAAGATTACCCTCAGCAACGTTTAGAGGCTATCGATAAATTAATAATTGAACAACAAGGAGATGGGAAATTTAAGGAATTGGTAGCTAAAGGTGACGCAGCGCTAAAACTCAAAAAATATCCTGATGCAAAAGCCGCATACGAAGAGGCAAAAAAGTTTAAAGCTGGTGATCCATATCCTGCTCAAAAAATTGCAGAAATTGATAAAGCACTTGAAGAACAAGCAAAAGGTGAAAAACTTGAAAATGATTATAAAGCAGCAATAAGTAAAGGAGAAACTGCTTTCAGTGCCAAAAAATATGATGAAGCTAAAACTTCTTTTGAGCAAGCTGCTACCTTAAAGCCAAATGAAAAACTTCCTAAAGATAAAATTGCTTTAATTGAAGCAGAAATAGCTAAAGCTGCTAAAGCTGAACAAGTTGAAAAAGATTTTAAAGCAGCTGTTGATGCAGGCGACAAAGCTTTGGCTTCAAAAGATTTAGACAACGCAAAAAAATCATTTACTGAAGCTCAAAAGTTAAAGCCAACCGATGCTGGTGTAATTGCAAAATTAAAAGACATTGAAGCACAGCTCGCCACAAAATTAAAAGAAGAAAAACTAAATAATGATTTCCAAGCAGCAATAAAACAAGGCGATGATGCTTTTGCAAAAAAGGATTACAACATGGCTAAAACTGCCTACAATCAAGCATTAACAATCAAGCCAAACGAAAAATATCCAAAAGATAGAATAGCCGAAAGCGATAAATTGTTGGGCGATTTAGCAGCACAAAAAAAATTAGATGAAGATTATAATGCTGCCATTGCCAATGCTGAAAACCTTTTTGGGCAAAAAAAATATAATGAGGCTAAAACTGCTTTTGAAACTGCTTCCAAACTTAAACCAAACGAGCAAGCGCCTAAAGCTAAAATTACCGAAATTATTAAACTGATTGAAGGCGAAGCCAAACAAGCTGAACTTGATAAAAAATACAGCGAAACCATTGCTAAAGCTGATGAAGCGCTAAAGGCGGAAAAATTAACTGAAGCTAAAGCCGCATTCTCGGAAGCTTCTGCTTTAAAGTCAAATGAACAATATCCAAAAACAAAATTAGCAGAAGTTGAAAAGCTAATTGCTGAAAAAAATAAAAACGAAAAACTGGAAGCTGATTACCAAGCTGCTTTAAAAGAAGGTGAAACAAAACTGGCGGCTAAAGATTTAAATGCAGCCAAAACTGCCTTTGAAAATGCATCTAAATTAAAACCAAGTGAGTCATTACCAAAAACCAAAATTAGCGAGGTTGAAAAATTGATAGCAGAAAAAATGGCTGGCGATAAATTAGAAACTGACTATCAAACAGCGCTAAAAAAAGCCGATGATGCCTTTGCAAAAAAAGATTATACCAATGCTAAGTCGTTTTATAGCGAAGCCTTAAAAATAAAACCAAACGAAAAACTACCCGCTGATAAAATAGCCGAAAGCGAAAAAATGCTGAACGAGTTGGCCAATCAGAAAAAACAAGATGAAGAT
>Ga0209278_1000145_pt1 | contig 92925 bp, 145 predicted proteins | sample JI81BgreenDNA_FD_187504 | JGI IMG/M metagenome (GOLD analysis project Ga0209278, IMG submission 187504) | Wastewater effluent complex algal communities from Wisconsin, to seasonally profile nutrient transformation and Carbon sequestration -... | ecosystem: Engineered > WWTP > Effluent > Algae... | reverse complement strand
TCTTGCGGGAGTAGCCCAGGGAGCGGCTCCTAAACGTCTGTCGAATACGCCATAGGGCTGCTTGTCATATGACATTGCGAAGGATGGATAGCCTTGAGGAGTTGAACTAACTCCAGTTACTTTAGCTGAACTAGCAAATCTGCCAGTTCTGTTAACTAAAGAGGGCTCACCCATCTGTGCTACTGTTGCAGCCATAAGCTTTGCGTTAATAATCGGTAATAGAGCTGCCCAATTCTTAGTAGGTGCTTCATCTTGGATAACCATTTCTGGTGTTGAAGCAGTAGATTGAGTTGTTTTTCTCTTACCAGTTAATTTTGTGCTAACAGAAGTTACTGATGCAGGCTTTTGAACTGTCTTTTTGTTCCCTGCTGCAATAATTGCTTCTATTGCGGACTCCTTGAATGAGGGAGAACCCTGCACTCTAGGCCAATTAATGTTTTTTGTCTCAATTAACTCTTTTACAGCGTTTGCTACAGCGGTAACAGCCCCACGTTCACCCTTTAAAACGGTGTTAATGTTGGAAGCTCTTCCTTCATCTGTAACATATATCTCAAAAGTAGTATTATTTAAACTAGGACTGATCTTTTTCAGAAATATTCTGACAGATTCTTCTGTTTCAGCTAGAGTTCTGATGGTTTCTAGTGAACTTCCTAAGCTTAAGGTTCCTGCGGTTTCAGCAATACTGGAACCTATCTCGTGACCTACGTCAATAAGACCTTTGGATTTGTCTCCGCCGCTAGAGTCGAAGTTACTCTTATCAAGATTCAGAGCTCTCGCTACTTTTCTTTCCAAGAGTCTGTTGTAAGTTCTTTTTATGTCCTTAATTCTGCGGAAAATATTCTTTCCGTCAGAGGGCATTCTTATTTCGTACTTTCCAGGACCCTTTTTGACAGGCATTACAGCAGTCTGGAGCTTCCCTCCCTTTAATCTGCCGCCCTCGGAATACTTTAAAAACTTGTTATTAGCAAATGCTTTAGCTAATTCTTCTACATACCAGTTACAAGCCTGTCTAATACCATCTATTTCCTTATCAGTCGGAGATAGTCTATAACGGCTTCTAAGGTCAAAGAGAATTTCTTTTAACAGGTTGTCTGAGTCTAATAAATAAATGTGAGTTTGTTGCGCCGAAAGTGCATTTCTTACATAATCTTTTTTACGTACGTCCTTCTCTATTTCAGAAAGTACACTTTTTAGACTCTTTCTAGACATCTCTGTGCGCGTTCAATATGTATTGAATGTGAATAGGCCACTCATTTGTAACCTGATAGTATTCAATAGTTGAACCCCCTAAGCTTCTGCTTTGCTTGTGCTCGTCATTAATGTAGAAATCTACTAATTCATATGCAGCCAGTTTAATGTCTGCGGGAGTGGTTTCTGTACCACCCTTGTAGGTTACTACAAGATTAGCATTCTCTTCAAATTCATAATTCAGAAAACCAAAGTCGTTATGAACAGATACCTTTTCAGTAATATCCACTCCATTCTGTAGTACGGATACAACCTCAACTACAGGAATTTCATTCAGAATAACAGTTTTCTGTCCTTTTCTAATTTTAAAGTTTACAACTTTAGCAGTATCGTAGTATTCTACGAAAGTTCTATTACAATATGCTTTGATGAGGGCATTCACTGAATCTACGACTGGCTCAATAGTATTATCTTTGTTGGGATTGTTCTTCCCTTTATATTCTTTGTACTCTTCCAGGGTAATTAGCATAATGTCCTCACCAAAGCTCCGGGGCCGAAGCCCCGGAACCATTGTTTAATTAAGCGCCGTACGCAACAGCAGTTACAGACTTAGCATCTGCAATAAGTTCGGTGAACCCGAGTCTTTGTGTGGATGCAAGCACCCAGTGCTGTCCTTCTACGCTGTACTCGGACTCTGTGGTTAGACCACGTAGTCTTGGTACTATGAAGTTTCTGGTGTTAAGTGCGATTGCACCTACAGCGTTATCAGTGGTTAGTTCTGACATTTCAGAAGAAACCATAACTCTGGAACCGAAGATACGTCCGATTTCACCAGTTACCTTGGTTCCTGTTCCAACTTGGAAGTTGTCGTGGAACTCTTGGTCATCTAGAAGGTCGTAGTATGCGGTTACGGATACTAGGTAAACTAGGTCAGCTGGGTTAATACCATACTTACCAAGGTTACGGCGTCCCTTCATCAGGTGAGCGGCGGTGTACTTAGAACCTGCAGCAGGTCCGTCTACGGTTCTAGAACCTGTAGCAGCGTACTTCAGAAGACCCTTGGAGGTCATGTTAGGGAATGTGGACCCTGAAATACCTGCGGTAAGCATCATTTGGTCCATGGACTTAGCGTGCTGACGAATCATACCTTCACGAATGATAGGTAGGATAGGAAGAATTGTATCTTCTTCTGTGTCGTTAGCTAGGTAAGCCTTGGAAACTAGCTTATCAGTACGAAGGATTACTTCGTTCAGGCTGTAAGGCTGAGAACCACCAACTTCGTTAAGAAGTCCGTTTGGCTTAGTACCTGGAAGTGTAGTTCCAGAAGCCTGGTGGGTTGCATAACCTGTGTCAGGAGCGATCGCTAGGATCTGGCTCGCAGATGTTAGGTTGATGGTACGGAACATAGGAGCAATAACTAGCTCTAGTTCAATATCACGCATAAGTTCGGTGCTTACTCTTTGTTCGAAGTCAGCGCTGGAAACTTGTACGGAAGAATCGGCGTTAACCTTTTCAACAAGTCTCTTCTGAGATTCGATTTGATCTAGTGGCTTCTTGAGCGCCTTAGAAAGAATATATCCTTCGATAATTTGGTCTCTTTCAGGACTACCCTTTTCCCAAATCTTGTTGCTCCCGTTGCTTCCACCTGGGAAGAAGCCTTCACGACTACGGTCATGGAAAGCCTTGATTTCTTCAGCGTGGTTCTTTAGGGTTTCTTCCATTCTGGATACAGCTTCTCCGAAGTCTGCACCCTGATTCTGGTCAAGAGCCTTAGCAAGTTCTTCAGAAACCTTTTCCGCTACAGTTTCACCAACAACAGCCTTAATACGGGATTCATCTGCAGCAGCCTTTTCAGCTGCTTCAGCTGCCTTAGCTTCTGCTTCAAGGCGCTTCTGTTCGGAAACTTCTGTCGCAGTTGTCACGGCGTCAGCAATCATTTTTTCAATTTCTTCTTTTGTCATTTGATTTTCAATTGACGCCGGGGCGTCCTCGTCGGTATCCTTACCGAACTTTTTAAGTATCTTCTTATAGTCAGCTTCGGATGATGCTGATTTAGAGAGTTCAAAGGTAGCGTCCTGATTACATGGAACCGAAACTACCGAAACTTCAAGAAGTTCCGCTTCAGTAATCAGTAATCCACCAGTACGGTCCAAGTATTCTGCATCCTTAATAAGGAAACCAACAGAAAACGTTTTTAAAACACCGCTCTTAATTAGGGCATATGTGTCTGCCGCAGCGTTATAAACAGTGCCTTCGATGTATAAACCACCTTCTTCTGCTCTAACTAACTCCGCCTTACCAATTGGCTTGTCGTAGTTGTGGTTAAATAGAAGAATTGGGTTCTTAGTATAGTTGTTTAGTCCGCCCTTAGTCCAAGCTGAGGCTTGTATCACGTCGCGGGCTCGGTCTTCGGAAGGGGTTGAAGCGAATCCAGCAATCTTTAGCTGCCCAGAGTCCTCATTTTCCGTGACACTTTTTATCTGAGCTAAAAGATTAAACATTATTCCTTCTTTTCTTCAACCCTTTTTACAGGTGCTTTTTTAGGAGCCGCTTCAGCCGCAGCTTCTTCGATAGGCTGCCCTGGGGCAACTACCAAGATATCCTTGGCTAGGTCTGCAGGAGCTTCTTGTCCTGGCTCAACTACTGCAATAGTGGTTGGTAAAATGAACTTCTTAGTCATTGGTTTCCTCCGGCGGTCTTCCGCCCTCTGCTGGGTTAGCGTTACTTCCTGCGATATTAGCTGGAATTCTTATTTTCGTTAGAGACTCGTCTTTTAGGTCTTCTAGACCAACCTTGTCTCTGGCTTCAGCAGGAGTCATAATGCCCCCGTTTACTAGAGTAGATAGATAATTCCCTAGTTCTCTTAGGTCTGGCTGAAGCGCAGGAACTGCGGACTCTTCAATAACAATCTCATAACCGAAGTGAAGAGATAGTGCCTGACTAATTTTTCTATTAATAGGAATGATTGTCTCTACGTAGAAGAGTCTCAGGTTAGGGGAAATGTTGGCGTTGTTACCTCCGTCTAATAGGAGATAAGGGACACCCATTCCCTTTGCGATCTTCTTTTCAAGATTTTCTGCGGAATTCTCAAAGTCCATCTCACGGAACGTGGATGTGTTTACGTTTTTGAGAGTTATACCACCATCAAGGAAGGCGGGACTTCTTGCCCCATTAGTAGGGTTGAAGTCTTCTTTCCATTCCTGAATCTTTCTCTGCTTTACCTTTTGGGTAAGAGTGTTTGGAGACTCAAAGATGATTCCGGGTACAGCATTGTTATCAAAGAAATTGGCCTGGAAAGCCTTCATTTTCTTATATAGACTAAGATCGGCTGTCAGGCCCGTAAATCTAGAGTCTCCCTTTAGTATACTCTTTCCAGCGTTGTCCTTGATATGTATGATTTCTTCCGGTTTGAACTTTAGTTGCTTTACATCATCTGCAAGCTGTCCGGTAAATTCGTAGTAGTCTACTAACTTAGTAGAGCTTCCGAAGACTGTCATATCCTTTGCAGGTATATAGAATAGTTCGTTATCTCTAAACAGAATAAAAGCGTTCCCGTGTGCAAGAAGATCAGAGATTACCTTGCGCCAAAAGAAACTTGCGTCCATTCGGCTGTTAGGTTGTCTATTGATTAGCTTCTCGATTGCGGGAGGCTGTAGTTTTGTTTTAGGTGTAGGAATCTTTGTTCCCTTTACCTCGTATGGAACTCCTGAAGCGGAGTCCACAATCATGTTAAAACATCTGTTTGCAGTAGAGTTCTTAAGTAGAGCTTCAATGCTATATGGATCGTCTCCAGGTAGCTGCCAAACTGCACCCTTATCCGATACAGAAGTGGTACCAAGAAACAGTTTTTCTCTAAGAAAGTCAGTGAACTTCATATTTCTCTTTCTGTTTCTCTATCCATCGCATCTGCTTTTTAGCTGTGCCCAATGTAGGATTCTTACCATAAATGGAATGTAGCTTTTGGTGTAGAGAGTTGCAGATAGTCACAGCATGGGTATAAAGTTCCTCATGATGTTCTTGAATAAATTGGTCTCTTACTTCTAGTAAGTCCGCCTCACAGTTAATAACTATCTTGTTTTTCTTTAGCCATTTGTTAAAGAGCGGTGTTAAACTATAAAAGTGATGAAAATCCAGGTTAGTTGTAGAACCACATACGTAACACTTGGTGTCCTTCTCGTATGCCGATTTTGCTCTGTCTCTAACATATTTTATGGGGTCGCGTTTTAAGTCTGTAGCCATAATTTTTCTCTCTTTATTTGAAATAAATATAAACTTTTTTTAACTTGCAGTCAAGCTCCAAAAGTTTGGTACCTCTATCAATACTCACTGAGCGCTCCGCCCTTATAGGTGAAGATAGCATATCTGATAGCGTCCGCCATGTGACACGCCTTGTCGTGAATTGGCTTTTCCTTGATAAGGTTTGGATTGGGGTCCCAACGATACTGGTCGAAAGTAAATAACGCATTGGTGCACGAGCTAAGTACTTTTAGCTTCCCCTGTTGTATCAGCGAACCGATGAAACCAATTCCGTCGAGAACGTTCTTATTCGCGTTATCTGTAGGAATACCATAGGTGTAGGCAAAGTCGTATCTCTGCTGTTGGTTGGCAGAGTCAATGTAAATTACTTCGATATCCCATATGTTCATTAGAGACTGAATATTTTCCGCCTGTGTCGCAGTAGTTGCTTCGGCATCGTGATACTCATCTACAATGTAGAATATTTCTGTCTTAAAGTCATAAAGAACTGTAACGAATGCTGTGGGGTCTCTGAAACCTAAGTCGAGTCCACCAATTACATCGGAGCGTTGTAGTACACCCTCGGGTAGTTCGTCAATAACATGTTCATCAGATAGTTCCCAAATCTGACCTTCGAAGACTGAGAAGTCTGCTTCGAATTCCTGTGCGAATTCCTGGTCGGTCATGTCTCTGCGCGCCGATTTCACAACGTCAGGAGACAGACGTGGGTTGTCCTTCCAAGTAGCCTGTACGGAGAACCATTCTGGTGTTTCTTCTGAGAATCCTCTGTCGTAGAACTTGGAGAACCAGTTCTTCTTACCACGAGGAGTTGAAATGAATAATGCTTTTGCGTTGCTCTTGTCCAGGGTTGGAAGCAGCGCGATGTTAAAGGCTTCTTCCCCATCCTTCGTTAGGGCGGCCTCGTCGAAAATGATTAAGTCATATGATCTACCAACAACAGAGTCAATCTGATTGGCGGAACCTAGACGAATTGTAGAGCCGTTGATCAGCTCGATAACCTTATCCTTGGCGTTATCCTTCACAAGTTCTAGATTGAACTGCTTCATAAGCTTATGCTGTAGTTCCCAAGAAATTTGGGTCAGAGAGTAGTTAGGAGCCACAATTAGAATAGAGCAGTTGGGGATCAATGCCACCAACTGCCCTATCACATTAGCGATGAACGTCTTACCAGTTCTTCTGGACAGAGCTGCGCAACCGAATCGGTACTTAGGGTTGTTCATTCCGTTTACTACGGCTGTTTGGGGTGGAATGAGTTCCATGCCCATTTCGCCCATGTAAACGTCTACAGGTAGCTTTAGGAACGCTGCGTCCCCAAAATCTTGTAGTCTGTCTGTCTGAATATCTGCTCTACTTACGATCATCTTCTTTTATAGTCCCTTAATTGTTCATCGGGGCATTCTATTGGGTACTCCGGTGGTTGTTCTACTGGTGGTTGCGGAGCTTGCTCTTGTACTATAGAGTCTCCTTCGAAGTCCACACTATCTTTTAGTTCGAAACGGTCTCTAGCAATAACTACTGATCTCTTTACTAAAAGAGCTACGAATCCGGTTTGCATTAAACCTATAAGAATAAGTAATCCAATTGCAATTGTTAATAAAGCGTGGGCTACTCCCGATAGTAGGAATATAATCCAAGCAAGTAGGAGAGTCATAGAAATGGCTCCCCCAGCTGAGAACAGAATTGCTAAATATCTTCTTATGTCATAGGAGTCCGTTATCATCAGAAAGTTCTTCTTCTTCTCCATCATCCTCACCTAGATCAAGCATTTCTGCTTTCTCGACGTACGGCTCTTTATGCAGCTTTCCGTTCTCATCTCTCCATTTTCTGTATCCTCTTTTAACTTCCATTATTATTCTCCTTAGTATGGTTTAAGGTAGCCGCCCATTAAGGATGCTACTGATCTTAAGTGTGATATTATGCTTGCGGCTTGTCTATCCGTTAATTTCTGGGTGTATCCTGCCATAATATAGCCAATAGGATACTCTGCATTATTCATAACTGGACATGCCACGATAGTTTCAAACTCAAACTGTCTATACCTACGCTTTAGAACTATGTCTTTGAGATCGTTAGTATAAAAGTACGTGCAAGATGGCTCCGGCTTCCACAGCTTAGAATTGAAATTGGACATTAATGATAGCGGTGTATCCTGGTAGGCATTAAAGCCTTCTGGAATTTCGCCCGCTAAGTAGGTTGTAGATGCGTATAGGAATGGTACATTTGTTAGATCATGTTTACCATTGTGATACTGTACTACTGTAGCCGAACTAGCGCTATAGTCATCAATGAGAACATCTAGAGCACTATTAATAATATAGTCTCTTTCTATAGACTTTTGAAAATAAGTAGATTGGTCTTCTACACTGGGTGGAATTAAATCTGCAATTAACTTCTGTTGCTCGTATAAAAATAATAAACCTATTAAAAGTAGCGCGAAACTCATGAATCGTAGTGGCGACTCTTTAAATGCATTGTATAACTGAATAAACCAGTTAGCTTTTTCCTCCACTTATTAACCTCTGGACTAGACCCGCATAATTACTACCCTCTCCAAAGGAGGCGATATTAACCTGAGTATTAGGGGATTCTAGCTTAGCCTCATCCATTTTCATTTTATGGGAGAACTTCAATAACTCTAAGAGATCCGCGGAGGTCCATTCTTCAGACTCCTCGGCTTCCTCAATTTTACTCTCTATCATTCTGTCTAATAGAGCTCCTATTTTTGATCTATTTCTGTACCCCGTGTCTAAGAATACCTCATTGATGTATGCTTTAGCTTGAGGGTGAGATACAGTATCAGAAATTTCCTTTAGGGGGAGACCAGAAGCTTTGGAAGTTGCCTGCATATCAAAACCGTTTTTGATATATAACTGAACTATGTCCAGAACCTCCGGTGTTAAAGCTTTATTCATGATTCCTCCAGTAGATAGTTAAATACGCCTTTATTAAAAGTACTTTGGTACCTCTTTAAAACTTTGTAGCTCTTTCCATCAATTGTAAAGGAGCTTGCATTTGTGCTCTTAGCCATAGCTAAAACATTACCACTAAGGGCTGCTCTGGTCCCATCAATATATACAATCATAATTGATCCACCTTTAATCCTAGGGTTCTTTGTTTTGTTCTACTAGGGGTTGAAGTAGTTACAACGGTTAGCTCAATTGGCAGTACAACTGGGGTTGCTATCGGCGAGCCGTCGAAGCTAAACCACATAGTTATAATAGTTCCTTCTATAGAGGCCGCTCTGGTTCCCGTTCCTAGTTCTAATCCAAAGAGCAGGGATTCTGAAGGTAAACTTAAGGAGAAGGAAGCTATATCCTCGTCCTCTTCTAAGATAGGAGCACACTCTACCTTGTACTCTACAATGTCTTGTGGGTCCATTATCTGCTCCCATATAACTGCGTTTGGTGTCATATATTTATCCTAGTAGAATTGCTTCTCTGTTGGTGTCCACCAACTCGGTTAATCTGGAAATATCTGTGTTGAGTGTAGTATCTCTGGCTATAATTACTTCTAGAGGGATAACTCTGTCTATTTCTGCCAATAAAGTTGCGATTCTACTCTCTGGAGTAACCGGAGCAAATCCTAGTGTACCCACTGCAGAGACAGTCGCGTCAAATAATAGTAGACTACCTTCAACTGTTGCTGTACCGTCAACAGGAATAGCCGTAAATGTACCTGAGGCTGAGGAGATAGCCCCCAGGACTAGGTCCTTATTTATTTCACCTGTACCCGTTACATCGTCTACTTCATAGCTGGCAGCAGAATCTGCACTAACGAATAATAGTAAGGTTGTTTCGGCAGAAACTACACCAGTTACATCTTCAATGTGAAGGCCCAGCGCCTCAGATAGAATACCAAGGGATATGCTGCTTTGTGCTTCAACGGACCCAGTTACATCATCTACTTCGTAACTAGAAGATCCACTAGCACTTATTCCTAATGAAATTGAACCGCTAATTTCCCCTGATGCAGTAACTGATTCTATGTAGGAACCAGAAGCTTCAGAAGTTGGGGCACCTAGGCTTAACTCGGGTGCTATGGCACTGGCAACACCAAATAAAGAAGAGTGCTCTGCTGATGCTGAAGCTGTAGGGTTATCTAGGGTTAGTGACCCTTCAATAGTACCTGAGCCATCTACAGGCACTGCCGCGAACTCAGCTGAGGAATTCGCGCTTATATTTAGTAATAGTTCAGGAGCATATAGCTCACCTGAAGCAGTTTGCTGTCTAAACTCGGCTTCGGAACTGGAGGATACACCAAGGCTGATATTTACAGTTAACGAACCGGTACCAGTTACATCTCCTATCTCGTAGGAAGCACTTACTGATGTATCAATCCCTAGAGTAAGCGAGGATGTTCCGGCCCCCGAAGCAGTTACTTCAGCTAGAGTAAACTGAGCAGAACCAGAGGCTGCTATTCCTAAAGTTAGGTTAGCCGTTGCACTTCCGGTCCCGCTTACCTCCAGTGCTGTAAATGTTCCAGAGCCAGAAGAAGTTGTAGACAGAACTATAGATGCTGTACCAGCACCTACACCAGTCGCTCCACCAGTATCAAAAACAGTTGAATTAAATACTAGTGGATTAAATGTCACTTAATTAAAGATGCTTGATGAAATAGATCATCAATCTGAGTCTTTGTTAGACCCAGACTAGGTCCTAACGACTGAATTAATTGGCTGTCTTTTCTAACTTCCGTCGCGTATTCCCATTCTATTTGGGCAGCTCTTCTCAGAGTTACGTCGGGAATAGAATCTATAGCGTTTTCTACATCATCTAATAAACCTACTGAGAGAAGAGCTAATCTTGCCTGTCGCATAGAAACACTAGAAGCGGAAAGATCAGGAGGAGTTAATACAGGGGGAGTAAATACTCCGTTTTCAAATAAAAAGCCTATACTTACTTCGTCAGGTGCTTCCACCCATCCAACGGAGACTGCAAATTCTTGTTCCGCTAAAGCCACATTAACGACTTTACCTTGTTCTATGATTGCGTATCTTTTCATATTTATCCCCATGTTGTAATACGAGCGTAGCCGTTACCACCTGCTCCTCCGGCCCCCGAGTTGGTACCGTTAGTAGATGCGGCACCGCCGCCTCCGCCACTAGCTATACCCCCGGCTCCACCGTTACGGGTAGTATTACCAGCAGCTACGGGTCCCCCGCCTCCGCCTCCTTGGAATGGACCGCCGGCGGATCCATTAGCGTTCACGCCACCGGCTCCGCCACCTCCACCATATCCAGGTACTCCGCCTGCAGATATTAGGGAAACATCTCCATTTTGGGAGCCCCCTGCCTTACCATCAGAGATTACAGTATTTGAGGAACCTATTGAGCCTCCAGACCCACCTCCACATCCGCCTAGAAGAGACGTGAACCCAGTTCCTGCATCGGTTGCTAAATCGGCTAGTACACCGCCACCAGCTCCTCCGTATACTGAGTTTCCTCCACGGAATCCACCTCCGTTAAAACCTCCAGAAATAAGTACGGCTCCGGTTGAACCATAGTAATCTGCATACCCACCGCCTCCGTCGCCGTAGTTACCGTCACCAAAGCCACCAAAGAAGGCTGCCCCTCCTCCGGCTTGTGGCCAGCCAGCGTTCGCATTTCCGCCAAAGCTTCCCCCTCCGACTTTCATTATGTCTCCAAAGGTCGTAGTACCTCCGTTTCCTCCGGTTGAGCCTGCAGTATTATCAGTTGTGGAAGAAGCCCCTCCAGCCCCTCCAGCCCCAATAGTTACTAGAACAGTTGAGGGAAGGTCTGCGGCACGGAACATCTGTTGACGGTATCCACCGCCACCGCCACCGAAGCCACCATATCTAACATTTCCAGCAGCAGAACGGGTTCCACTACCTCCGCCTCCTCCGGCCCCCCAAATTTCTACAAGAACCATTCCAGTACCTGGATTGGTCCAAGTTGTAGATGAGGTTATGGCTTGAATGTCAACGGAGCCAGCACCATTTAGTCCTGGGGGACCTTGAATCCCTTGGTCGCCCTTTAGAGTTCTTAGAGCTGTGACGTGTCCATTTATGGTACCCTCTCCAAGGTAGTAAAGTATTCCCATGTCACTCGCAGTTGTGCTGCTTTCAGTCGCAACTATACCAGATCCAAAGGACCTTGTAGTGCTCGTAGGAATGTTTGTGCTAATTACTTCTTCGTATAATAGTTCCCCAGTGTCCCCATTTGTAACAGAAAATACTACGTCTGTTCCAGCTGCATTCACCTCAATGTCAAATACATACGGAATATCGAGGGATAGTGTTATAGTGGTGCCATTTGTGGTACGAGTGCCGTTATTTGCTGTCTTTGCGGAGCAAACGTTTCCGTTGATTTCGAAATAGGCACCGTCTGTGGCGTCTGCACTAGTTGAGGTATCGTGGAATCCGAGACGTACTAGACGACCTGTAAAGGAGGTTAGCCACTTGAAAGTGCAAATGAATTTGTGGGATGCCTGTCCAAAGGTGTCTCCTGCGACAACCGAAGTCTGATAACGGTATCCACCGTTCGCAGTGGTACTGGAGCGTAGGAATACACCATGACGGAACTTTCCGCCAATGGAACCTGCGGGTATTGCAGTATTGTTAGTACCTGAGGATACTGCGGCACCTGTCCATCTGTCTGGAGAAGTGGCCCCGTTTGCGGAGAACCAAGTTTCCTGCCAGAAGTCATGGGGTGCTCGAGCGACTCCTGTTCCAACAACGGCATTTATGGCTTGTGTAGTACGCTGTGGGGTCATTAATTTGTCCGTAGCAATACCTTCCTCCGCCTCAACTTGAGAGGCGATAGGTACTATGTGGTCTGCATCCCATTGTGCTTCTCCGAGACCTTCTGAAGGACGGTCTGCGGCAGCTGTAGCGTGCTTTATACTTACCATATTATGCGTATGATGCTGTCTGTGTCATAGTTAGAGAGGACACAAGAACGGAACCTCCTGCTACGATTTGTCCTGCGGAGAGTCCTGATAGATTAAGCTCTTGGCCTGAGGCCCCTGCGGTTCCCTGATAGACTACAGCGTCAGCGGCAGTCAGAAGTCGGAAGAATGTAGGGGTTCCTGTGGCATTGGCGGATGTATCTGCGGAGATGGCGTTGGCTGTAACGACACCTGCGGATGCGGCTCCGAATGCTGGAGTGCCTAGTGTTGGCTCTGCCAGGACTGTGTTTCCTGCGAGTGCTGCGTTTGCGTTGGCTGGAGCTGTTCCAGAATAGATTATAAGTTTGCCCCCGTCGAGTGTGGCTGCAATGGCGTCAATGGCTGCATCACGTGCTGCGTTGACTCCAACGGTTTGGCTGGCTGTTGTAAAAGTTCCCATAAATATTTTTCTCCTTTCAAGAATAATAGTTGAAGTTGGGTAAAAAGTCAAGGTTCAAAAGTTTGCTTTGTTGGCCGCACCCTAATCAGCAGTTTTTACCCAATTGAGGCCGTGAAGGACAATTAAAATTTATTTGTTGACATTAGGGCGGTTTTTGTATAAAATGTGTTATGAAAAAATGGACAGAAGAAAATATCGAAATGTTAAAGTCATACAAGTCTGAGGGTAAGACTAACTTAGAAATCTCGGAATTAATGGGACGTACTGTAGAGTCTATAAAAACTAAGTGGAAAAGAATAAACTACATTCCAAAGGCTACAGTCACTTGGAGTCAGGGAGACCTAAATTTAATAAATAGTGGTTTGAACCTAGGTGAACTTTGTGAAAAACTGCCTCATCATTCTCGTAGGGCTATTCAGTCTAAAAAAGAATTAATAGGCAACTTTGATGACTATAGAAATTGGTCTGATGAAGATTTGATTAATATAGTGAAAAAGTATTCAGACAAGAATTTATTAAATAAGTATCGACTTGCAGGGGAGCCATCAGCTGGGGTCATAGAGAGACGTTTTGGCAATTGGAGTCTTGCAAAGAAATCTGCGGGTATGGATGTTGATAAAATATTTAGGCCGACTATGTTGTACTTAGTTGACTTCGGAGACTTTAAGAAAGTGGGGATAACTCAAGAAGGTCTAGAAAAGCGTTTTAATCAATTTCCTAAATATACTCTTTTAGATTACGTTTGGGTGCCGACTCGTATAGAGGCGTTGGAACTTGAACAGGCTATATTGAAGAACGTAAACAAAATAAATGAAAAATTACTACCTAATGGTAATACTGAATGCTTTTATTCTATCTGCACCCTACTTGAAGATTTGACCTAATTGTGGCCGCGGGGAGTAGTCAGCTATATAATAGCCACTAGTATGTCTAATAACCGCCCCCTGTCAACCCCTAAATATATTTATTTGTGTAACTATATTACGTTGTGAACGTAAACAACGTAACAAAGTTACGCCGATTTTAGCAGATAATTTTAGGTGTGTCAAGAGCAAATAAAAATTAATTGTGGAAAGATTTTTGTTGACGGCTAGGCAGGCTTGACCTAAGGTGGTTTCATCAACAAGGAGTCGGACATGAGCATTCTCGCAGAAGTTGAATCCCTCAAGGGTTCGCGCTTGACGACTAAGGAATTGACCGCTTATCAGGAAATGCGCGAGTTGGGCTATGCGAATGCCTATGACATTTGTGACATGATGAGGGAATGGTGATGGAGATTTTCATTTGTTTTATGGTATTCTGGCTTTGGTGGGCAGCAAAGGCTGACGAGGAATTCTTCGCTCACTTTATGGAAGAAAAGGACATTTGAGCCTTTGGGTTGCTATATGCAACCCAATTGGCGCCGATTTTAGCAGCAATTTTTCAGCCTGTCAAGCCTAAAAATAAATTTTATTGTGGAAAGATTTTTCTTGACTTTCGTTTGGGCATTCCCTATATTCGAAGCATAGGAGGAACGGACAATGTTGACGCAATATCAGCTTGGTGCAAAGAACGGTCGCAAAGACGCTCTTGATAAGGTTTCTCCGAGGGGTTCGCGTTTGTGGCAGGCTGACTACCGCAAAGGCTATTCCGACGGGTATTGGAAGGCTCGCGGAAAGCCCACAAAATATTGAGGTGTCAAATGATTGAAAAGGCAGGACGAGATGCATTCATAAAAGGTTGGCCTAAAACGGCTAATCCCTTTAGCCGTGGAACGGTTGAATATGTGCAATGGCTTCGCGGCTATAACCTTGAAAGGAAAGGTAAATAATGTTTAGACTTTGGTGTGAATGGGATTGTGGGCAAGAGGCTGTTGCGTTTACTTCTAGGGAGACTGCAAAAAAATTCTTTAACACTAACCCTATGAATGTTGAATACTTTGAAGATGAAAGGTCTGAGGGAGACGATCAGGACAACGCCTTTGACTTTTTTGTGAATGAGGGTCTTGTGAGCCTTGAAGAATTGAAGGTAATTTAGTGCTTTGGTGTGTTACTCATGTAACACACCATTGGCGCCGATTTTAGCAGGTTTTTTATATGTTGTCAAGAGCAAATAAAAATTATTTGGGGATAAGTTTTTCTTGACGGCTGGCGCGGCTTGCCCTAGAAGGGTGAGGAAAGGAACACGGGATGAAAGAGACAGAGCTAGGGATGCTTCTTAGAAAAAAGCAAGAAATTATCGAAAAATTGCTTGACTCGGCATACGAATTGGCTAAGATTGAAAAAGAAATTGCAGCATATGAGGACTCGAAATGATTTACCACGTTTTTGACCTTGACGGCACTGTGATTGACAGCCGCCACCGCTATCGTTCGCTGCCTTGCGGCAACATTGACCTGCAACACTGGCTTGACAATTGCACAAGAGAGCAAACTTTCAAAGACACTTTGATGCCTCGCGCGCACACTATGCGGCGTGTTTTCAATCAGGGTTTTCACACCATTGTTTGCACTAGCCGCACGATTAGCCCGATTTGGCTTGACTTTTTGGACAGTCACGGGCTTTATGCCGACGCTATTCTGGCACGGCCTGAGGGCTGCACGGATAGCGATGCAGACCTAAAAGAATATATGCTAGATGAATATTTTTCGGGTTTGGGGACTTGCCTTGACGCTGAACGTGTGGTAATGTATGAAGATCACTTAGGCGTAGTTGAACGACTTGCTCGCCGTGGTGTGCTTTGCTCTATTGAGGGATATTCGGAATGAAAACTTTTCCTAAAATTCTAAAGAATATTGGAGCAATTACTATTTGGAGGGATGGTAATGGTATCTCTTTTATTTGGCGATGGTGGCACCCTGTGACTTGGTTTTTTGTTCCTTTGCTATTTATAGCGAATGTTTTTCTTGAGGGATTGCCCAATACTTGGAAATATAAGGACAGTATAGGGCTAGGGTTATCTAATTATTGGAAGAAAAACAAAAACAAACGTAAGTTTCTTTGACTACTTTTGGTGTGACAGAAATGTCACACCAACCGCGCCGATTTTAGCAGGTTCTAGAACACTTGTCAAGAGCAAATAAAAATAAATTGTGGAAAGATTTTTGTTGACGGGGAAGGGCGATTGGCCTAGAAGGGTTGGGAAGGGGACGAGAAATGGATTTGTTCAAAACTCGCAGATTTGGAAAAAAGGGCTTGCTTTTGTTTTGGTATGCCCCTAGCACAAATATGGATCAAACAAAAATTTTCGCCTATAACTTTTCAATTTACATCGGAAAGCGGCTGGAATTGAAACTTATTTGGGATAAGGTAAAATGATGAAGCAATTTGCAGAAACAAAGATTGACATTGACGAGGCAACCCGGCGGCGTCTAATCCTCATTATTGAGGAAGATCTTTTGCATGGCGAAGGAACGCCGGGAATGTCTGAAGTCTTGGCCGGTTTGATGTATTGCGACCGCATTATTTTGGAGAATTGAAATGAGGAATATTGACCTTATTAACCGCGATATTGCCAATACTGAAAAGGAAAAGGCGCGTATAACGCAAAAGCTTAACCTTTTGATTATTGAACGAAACGAGGCGGTTAACGCTATTGTGCGTCAAACCACCTGCGAACCTTTGGAGGCTTAAATGGACTTTGATATTTCAGACGAAAACAGGCGATTGCTCATAGACCTTTTGCGTAATTATGGGCCAAACAATATGACGGATGCGCAAGAAAATTTCTTGGAAGAATTATCGTTGGCACTTATTAACTGTCACATTGTGGGAACCACAATGCATCTTAACTTTTAATTACCTTCCCACGCAACAATGTTGCGTGGGTTGGCGCCGATTTTAGCAGGCAAATTTTATCCTGTCAAGAGGAAAATTATTTTTATCTGTGGATAAGTTTTTATTGACAAGGTTTAGGCGTTGCCCTAGAAGGGAGTTGCAGCAGATGAAAGGGCTTGCAAATGCAAAAATTGATTAACACTGTTAAGGAAATGCCAGCCGCAGAATTGGGCGGCTGGGTTGGAATGTGCCTTATTCATGGGGCGACAATTCCCGTCACTGTCAGCAATATCATGGGGTGGAGCGATCAATTGCCGCCCTTGTCAATGGTGCTGCTGGTTTGGGGAGGGCTAGCGCTTTTCTTGTGGCGCGCTATTGACCGCAATGACGTTCTGTATATTGTCAGCAATGCCGTGGGTTTTGTGCTCAATAGCGTTTTGCTCGCGCTTATCGTTTTTCCGTGGGGTTAACATGACTCGGCAAGAAAAACTAAATACTATTACAGAACTGCGAACAAACGCTTTGCATGAGTTGCAGGAACTTTACAATTCCTCAGATACAAGGGATGAAATATATCACGCAACTAAAATAACCGCATATGCTACACTTATGACAGCAATGTTGGCGGATTTGAAATGATTAGCTATTTCAGGAGAATAAAATGTCTGGTTTTGCAATAGCTTATTTGCTCATTAACTTGTTTGCTTTGGGTGTTATTGCTGCAAGGCAAGGCCAACCCAAAACAGGCGTTTGGAACATTTGGCCCACGCTTATTGTATGGTGTGGCGTTACTTTGCCGCTACTCTATATGGGCGGATTTTTTGACTAACTGATTAAGCCCTTGTTTTCAGGGGCTTAATTGGCGCCGATTTTAGCAGGCAAATTTTATCCTGTCAAGCGCAAAATTATTTTTATTTGTGGATAAGTTTCTCTTGCACTATGTCACGGCTTGTCCTAAACAGAATAGGCCGAACGGCGAAACACAGGAAACACAGTATGGCACGTAAAAAATATTTTTTGGTAGTTGACAGCGAAACTACGCAAACCGATAGGGTTGCGGATTTTGGCGCGGTAGTATGTGACAAGCAAGGAAATATCGTAACATCTTGCGGCGTTCTGGTGCGCGATTTTTATCTTGACCGGGAAAACCACCCCCTATTTCATATGTCACAAGCCGGTGACTTGTGGGGAAAGGCCAACTTGCCCAAGCGTTATGCGGCTTATGATCGGATGCTTGAAACAGGCTCGCGGATGCTGGCAAGCCCTAACGCTATCAATCGCTGGCTTGCGCGGGTTGCCGAACAATATCAGCCTGTTTTGACAGCATATAACTTAGCTTTTGACAAGGACAAATGCCGCAAAAGTGAAATTGACTTGGACATTTTTAGCCAATCATTTTGTTTGTGGCACGCTGCCGCGGAAAAGTGGGTGAAAACAAAGGCTTATCGTCAATTCGTGCTTGACAATCATTTGTTTAATGCGCGGACGGGTCATGGTAATATGTCCTTTACTACTAAGGCGGATTATTTGGCGCAATTTATTATTGGCCCCGAATTGCCGCCCGAACCGCACACGGCGCTTGAAGATGCGCGCGATTATGAGGTTCCTATTCTTGCGGCGCTAGTAAAGAGCACAAGCCCTAAAGAATATATGTCCCCTGAGCCTTTCAATTGGCGCAAGGTGCAAGTAAAAGACTGGTATCAGCCTAAGTAAAAGAGAGGGGCGGCGAGTAATTGCCGCCCCCGTTTCTTGGAGAATAGAAATGTGGGAAACTCTAAAAAATATCTTGACAGCTAGGGAACCAGGATGCGGCTACTTTGGGGGCGCGGAGGGTGCCATAAGGTTTTTGCTTTTGTCAATAACTATTTTCGTCGCCATAACTATTTATTGGGTCGTGTGACATTTTTGTCACACGATTGGCGCCGATTTTAGGCCCATTTTTCAGCAATGTAAAGCGAAAAAAACTAATCAATAGGCTCTCTGTGATCGGTTTTTTGCATTAGACGGGGCGGATTTTTCTGCTAATGTCAATTCATCGGAAGGGGAGACGCCCCGGACGAGAAAAAAACCGGACAGGATGAAAAATAATTGTTGACATTCATTCTGGCCTAGGCTAAAACAAATTCATCGGAAGGCAATCCCGCCCGAAGATAAAAATGGAGATTGATTATGACTGAATATACTAAGGAAATGGAACAGGAACTTCGTTCGCTCTCGCCGGTCACGAATGAAAAGGCGATTGCCTTCGCTGACAAGTATGGTATCAGCGTGCATTCCGTCCGTCAGAAGTGTGTGCGCTCGGATGATATTGAGTATCAGAAAAAGCCGCAGACCCGCAAGGACGGCTCGGCTGTGGAAAAGAAGGCTGAAATCGTTGCAGAAATTGCCGAACTTTGCGGCATTGACGCTGACAGCTTTGAAACGCTGGGCAATGCCAACCGCCTCGTTCTGGTTCGCCTGCGCGATACCCTTGAGGCTGGCAATCAGGCCATTGCGGATGCTGAGGACGCCGCAAGCGAGTAACTGATCTGGGGTGTGGCAGAAATGTCACACCCCTTTTCGCCGCCGCCTTATTGCTAATGATTCTCATTAGCAGCTTGCTGGCGCCGATTTTGGCAGGTCGCCGCGAACTTGTCAAGCGTTATTTTTTATTTTTTGGGCTTGACAGGCGTGTTTTTCGCGTCTATACTCGTCCGCTTTAAGCGGGTCGGATGCTATGTTATCACATCTCCTGTGAGAATGAGTCGCAATAGCAAATGAGATGATATACTGTATCATATGCGCAGCTCCGCTGCGCCAGTGCGAAATCAATGTGCAAAATCAACTATTACGCGCCGGTCAGTGCGTGGTCAACAGTGAAAATTCTACGTAAGCACCGAACAGTGCAGTGTCAACTCAATTATTTTACATGTTCGTGTTTGCGTTATACGATTATGACAGATTCAGCGCGAAATGTCAATATAAATGTTTTTTCCGTTGTTTTTATGTGTTTTCGTTGTGTTCATGCTTTAACTTGGTGTTTCTGGCGCGTTCGTGGGCTTTCTGGTGTGTTAGTGAGTGAAATTTTGGACTTGAAATTACTTGTTGCGCCGGAAATCACGTTATTTTCACGAAAAACTCTCTCCTGTAAACAGTGCTTGATCAATTTTGGTATTGACTTTCTCTCTCGGCCATAGTATAACAGTGCATACAAAGGAGAAATGGCGTGGATATTATCGAGGGTTTCGGTCATTGGTGGACTAATGGTCGTATAAAGTATAAAGAGGGTGAGACTGTTACCGAGCATGATGTAGCTCTTGAAGCCTTTGTTGCTGGTGTTACTTTCGCTTTGGATAAGTGGGAAGAGTCTCAGCGTAGTAATACTAGGCATCTGACGGACTTCAAGAATTTTGAGCTGGGTAAGTACGAAGATGAGGAGTAATTATATTCCCAAAGACTCTTCGCCTATGCCATATAATTTGGCTCAACTTATGCGGGATGTTGCCAATAGTCAATACAAGGGCCTAGACCATGTTCGCTTTGGGTATCTCTGGATTAAGAGAGACCAGCAAGGATACATTATTAATCCGGATAATATGGCCTTAAAATGTGGGTGGGGGCCTTGCGAGAAGACTGCTTACATGCATTTTCTGGAAAGAAATGGCTTTGATTGATTGGTTTAGGTTTCACTTTGCATTTGTGGGTTTCACTTGCAGAGTTGTAGACAATAAGATTTTGTTGGGCTTCTGGCTTCGTGATAAGTTTATCGAACGACAGTTCGATGACTGGAATTCCGCGGTTAACTTTTCGAGAGCTGTAAATAAGGCTTAGTCTGTTTTTTGACTAGTCTGTTTTTTAAGGGGTCTGTTTTTGTGACACGTGATGAAATTATTGCAGAACTAGAGTCTGAGATTGACGGTGGTTCCGCTTTGTTTGATATTTTCCTTTGGTTGGAAGAAAATCCGACGGCCAGAGAAGATCAGGCTTGTGATGTATTTGATTCTTATTATTTTGTTTGTAAAGATTGCGGTTGGACTTTGCCTATGAGTTCTCTTGCATATGACGCTCATGATGATATTTGTGAAGACTGCTACCAACCTTCTGAAGATTTGGATTGACATTTGGGTTCGGCCCGGCTATAAAGGATGCATAAGGAGCGGCGGAAATGTTTACACTACTGTATGATGACGAGTATCTAGCTGAATTTGAGACTCTAGAAGAGGCTATGGAATTTATTGCGGATGAGTACAAAGAATACCAGGAATGGAAAATTAAAGAGCCGGACCTTTCGGAGGACATTGAATTTTTGTTTGAGCCTTACAAGATTGTTTCGGTTGTTCTTGAAGGTTCTGACATTGAAGAGCGCGTAAAAAATAGTTGTTGACTCCCAGCCCAAATGGTGCTATAAGGGTTCATCAAATGAGGGAATTCTAACCGATACGAGTTTGAAAGAAAGGTAGAGCGGCCTTTCCCTTCATAAATCTCCCTAGGGAGCGGTAGGTGTGCAGCTACAGCGAAAGCAATCTGCACAGGGTTGAGTTACCAAATAGCTCGCAACAGGCCCCGTCGGCATGGGCGACGATAAATATCCCTCTAACCTCTTGAGCGTAGTAGCTTAGGCGAAATTCCAATGTTAGCGATTAAGTGTGCGATAGACACGGTGGTGAATTCCAATACATACTTGTAGATTCGTCGAAGGTTTGTAGGATTGGTGTGGAGCGAGTACGGGGGCGACCACATACGAGTTTTGAAGTAGTTTAATTAAATCCGCGAGCAAAACGACTGTTGAAGTGCGTGCATGGATACGAGTATTTTCCAGTTTACCGGTGCTGGCTTCAAATTAAGAATTGGCTTAGCGGCCAATCCCGTGTGCCCTTTGGGCTCTTGTGCAGGATGAACGCACGACTCTTGCTGGTGGGAGACCACATCAGTCCTTGAAGTGAAAAGGTTCACTGGATAGGCCCAGATGCATATGGGTTCTTGTTAGTCAGGTAGGGGTCTAACAAACAAGTTTTACGAAAATCGCCCCCTGTTCGTCAGGACTTGTGGCGTCAGAAGGGATGTAAACCCTCGTATGAGTGGGAGGCTCTAGGATAGTTGAGGGCACTTTAGCAGGTCTAAGGGGTGTGGACGATTCCGAGGAATGTAGGCACGAGGTTGTTTTGAGACCTTAAAATTACACTACGAAAGGGTGACGTAGCCAGCGTTGTCTGCCTTTGCCTTCGAGAGGGCCGGTTTAAATACTCTCGACCAGTTTTTGAAATTAGGCTACAGCCATGTAGCCTGATCGGTCGCCAGACCGAGACCTCTGGCCGGGTTGCAAGGTTGTCGATACGAATCCTTGTCTGTGCTTATTTCAGTAGCATGATAAGCCCTAATCCGTGGTGATGGTGAAGACACGGCGCAGGATTCCAGCTGTTGTGACAAGTGGGACAGAGCCTCTCTAGGCTATGTGAAGTATAGAGTGAAAAAGAGTTTTGCCCACTCCTTCTCTAAAGGATGTGGGGGCCTTTAATGCAGACTTCGGTCTAACGAGACGGGAACTCTTAAGTGAGCTAAGTCCTCTAAGCGCAAGGTAGTGGAAGCGTTGCAGTGTTTGGTCTCTAGTTCGCGGCTAGAGATAGTTTGTCAGTAGTCGTTCTACAACTGACTAGGTGTTATACTTGTACCTAATACAAAACCAAGCGGGGGCTCTCCTACGAAACTGAGGGAGGTCGTTTTCTGTGCTGGCCCACTCCGCAAGAGTGTAACGAACAGAGGTAGCCCTCAAGGCATTGAGGTGGTTGTGATTTGCAGGAGACGGGTGCTACACAACATTTAAAAGGATTAGTAAATGTTTAATTGGTTTCGGCGGTATGTTGACCGTCTCTTTGAGGAGAAAATGAATGAATGGCTCTAATATCTCGGACATGGTTATCCTGACTGCAAGTAACTTTGCTATTAGTATGATGAAGGACGTTCTACGTCTCGATACCCAAGCCGAGGAGGACAAGTATATGGGTCTTATGAAGGACTTGATTGACGACCTGTTCAATAGCCTTCGAATTGACGGCTATGACTCTCAGGCTGTGAAGATCGTAGAAGACTTCCGAGCCGCCAATGGATGAGTTTGATAAAGGTGTTCTAGTTGCTTATGCAGCTACAGCTATCGTAGCCTCATTTGTACATATTACAACTATTGGCACTATAATTGGCACTGTATTTTATATTGCTGGAACTCTCCTATATAAGGAATTTAAGAATGCTAAATCCTGAAGTTGCTGCTTACCTCGTCTCCATCAAGTCGATGCCTGCATTGACCCCTGAGTTGGACTATGCTCGCAAGAATATGAAGGCAGAGGACTTTCACCTGTTTATGCACGAGCTTCGTCGTTTGACTACTCTCATGTTTGACTATTACCAGTATGACCTTAATCCAGAGGAACTCTATGAACTCGTACACCAAAGAAATGGAAGTCTACCTCAAAACTGAGTATGAGGTAAACCCTACGAGAGAGACAGTCGACCGTATCGCGGAGGAGCTTCAGGTTTCTCCGCGATCTGTCATTGGGAAACTCGTATCCCTGAAAATATATAAGGCCCCTAAACGAGTTCGAAAGGACGGAAAGCCTGTCGAAATCAAGAGGGACCTTGCAAAAGAGATTGGTGATATGTTTGGGCTCGAAATCCCTAGCTTAGCCAAAGCAGAAAGAGAGGAACTCCGCGCTTTGCGCGATGCACTCATAGACCCGCTTAATCTCAGAGCCTTGTTAACGGATTTGGAAGAATGATTATCTTAATATACATTGTAATAACCCTTGGAGTTTGGGTATGGAATCCCACTGCCTATTACATGGTTTTCTGGCCTATTCTAGGGCTTCAGTGGTTTACTCGGAATTTAATTGCAACTTTATTTAGTAAGTGGGAATAATGTATAAGATTTCAATAGACAGAAATGGCGCTCGCATAGAGAAATTCTATGAAGACAAGGGCACTGCCTCTTCGAGGGCAGGAACCCTGTGGGATATTGAGGAAGTTGATTCTCTACCTGCTTGGAGAACCAGAGTGACTAGGGAGAGACTCTCTGAACCCAAGTGGGAGGTTGTCGCCAAGGGTATGAATCCTATCCCTTTTATGACTGAAGGAGTAGCAAACTCAGCTGCGGAAGAATTAGCGCATTTTTATTCAGATGTGATTGTCCGTAAAATCTTGGCTATCCAATAATTTTCAGACTTCTGAGTCGCTACAATCGCACATTTAACTCTGTCTTCTATAAATACAATACTCCCAGTTCTTTGATCACCCCAGTAAAGTGAAGTCACTAAGTCGACATGATCAATTAAACATTAGAAGTCATTAAAAGCCTTATCTTAAGTCATTGTAGTCATTAACCTCTTTAAGTCAATGTAACTTTAACTTACATGAAAGGAAGCGGATGGTAAAGAAATCTTCGAACTCACTCTTACTTGCTCTGCCGATGGCTTCTGGTGCCCTGAGGGCGAAGCCGCAGATCAAGGAGATCGCTCTTGATTTCTTCCATTCCGCGATTGCTTCGCAACCCCACAATGTAAGGTGATAGTACCATACGTTTGACCTCACGTCAAGTGTTATTTTTTGTAACCTCTAAGAAAGAATTTATATGCGCAGAAACGTAGTGACCTGGGTGGATGGTAAAGTCCTCACCAAATACATGAATGAATTGCAGGTTGAATTGATGGAGTGGCAGAAGTTTGCCTATGACGTTCAATTTAATGGTGCTCAGCCCTTTGGTGGAGACTCCTCGGTGATTGTGGCTGCAATTAACCTGCGTAATATGTTGGACAAGATTATTACAAAATCGAATGAGGAGAATGCGAAGTGATTAGCCAACGATTTAAAGAAATATTTGATCAAATTTATGCCTATGCTTATCAAATGAAGGCCCCTGCCCGTAATGAAAAAGGGTGTATGTATCGCTCTCCAAACGGACCTTGCTTGATTGGCTCTGTAATCTCTGATGCAGAGGCAACCCTCGGAGAGGGTAGAGGGGTGGGAAGAAATATTTCTGACAAAAGGTTTACTTCTCTGGACTGGACGAACGCGGAAGAGCGTAGGATCTTGCTGGAAATTCAAGTGGCTCATGATGTGAACTCCCTATATCCAAATTGGCATGAGCAGATGATGAAAAGACTAAACGAAATTAGGGAACTTATTAATGGCTAAGAGAGCATGGGTCTATAGTGACCCCCACTTCTATCATGACGGCATCTGCCGTTTCACAAATGCCGACGGCTCGAAGGTGCGACCTTGGGATGATTCCACTGTAATGACAGAGGAAATGATTGATATGTACAATGAACTGGTTGCTGACACGGACAGAGTTTATATTCTGGGCGATGTGGCCTTTAGTGCCGCTAAGATCAGAGCTGCCGTATCTCAGCTGAAGGGGAAGAAGGTTCTTGTTCCCGGAAACCACGAGCCGCCAAAGATGCGTCAATACTTCGACGTGTTTGACGATGTGCGTGGCTATGTTCAGAGACGGGGCTTCATCATGAGTCACATTCCTCTGCACCCGGAGTCTCTGGGCCGCTGGGGTCTGAACATTCACGGTCACTTGCACTCTAATGTTGTGAAGAGTGTTATGCATAAGGGCCCCTTTGCAGGTCTGGAGTATCCTGACACAAGGTACTTCAACGCCTCTGTGGAACAGACTAATTTTAGGCCAAAGCTTTTGGATGAAATTTTGCATGAAAGACTTGGGTCTTGACTGTTTTACTATAATTTGGTATAAAGGATGCCTAAGGAGATAATTGTGTATACAGATCGTTTTAAGGAATTGTTTGAGAAGATTTATGCCTATGCAAAGACGATGGAACGTCCTGCAATGGTGGACAATCAATGCCTTTATAGGTCCGTTTATGGGCCTTGCCTTGTTGGTCATGTAATTAGTGATGAAGAAGCCGCGGCATCTGGAAGCTATGACTTTCTTTCTGCCTTTGATGAAGGGTGTATGCCCTCTCTTTCATGGATGAACCAAGCGGAACAAGATATGATGGCTAATATTCAGAATTCTCATGACCATATTTATTTCCCAGGTTGGAATGCTTTAATGATGCAGTTTCTTGACGAATTGAGAAAGGAAATTTATGCAGTATGAAGTCCATTCTCTTGCGATTAGACAAGACTCTGTATACACATTGGAACACTCTCTAAATAGACTTGAAAAAGAGATTGTCTCAGTAATGTTCATCCGAGAAATTCACACCACTCGCTTCTATGAGGTAGTTACAAAATGACAATGCAAGAAACTTTCGATAAGGTCTATGCCTACGCTCAGACCATGACTCTTCCCGCTTCAGAAGAGGGAGTATGCCGTTACCGTTCTGTCAACGGCCCTTGCTTGATCGGCCTTCTGATTACAGATGAAGAAGCAGAAAAGGCAGACGGTGAAGACATGCCTGTGGACAACGCCATTAGCTGGGGTGTAATCAAGAGTCTTGATACTTCAGAGGATTTCTCAGTAGACTTCTATGCAGCTCTTCAAGCTGCACATGATTTAAATACGGGGGACGATGAAGCCACTCTAGATAAAGAAGCAATGCTAGAAGACCTTCGAGGGGTTGCAGAAGCTTACGGATTGACAGTTAATGGGTGAAGAAATCAAGGCCCAAATTGCCAGCCTATACTGTGAATACCGCAATATAGGCTGGTCAGGCCCCGATCGCTGTGAAGGCAGAGGGTTCTGCCCATACTGTAGAGATAAGGTAGAGGAATTTTTGAAATGATGCAAGAATATTTTGACAAGATCATGGCCCGAGCTCTGGAAATGGAGAAGCCCGCCCTGAATGGGCAAGGCAAGTGCTCTTATCGAAGCGTTAATGGCCCTTGCCTCATTGGCGCTCTAATCACTGATGTAGAGGCTGCACGTGCCGACGCTCTGTATCTTGGAGTTTATAACGCGTACAACTGTGGCTACTTCAATCAAACCTTTGAACATTTGACTGAGCAGGAACTGGAGTTTCTACGCCGCTGTCAGATAGCTCACGACTCCGTAGCAGACGCAGACACTTTAGACTGGGCGGGAGAAGATTCTAAAGAAATGATGATTAAGAATCTTCAGGTGATTGGTAAGGAATATGGATTGGTAGTATAATGTACGTAGATATGCATTTCAAAAACGAATTGGAGCGGGCTCTAAACAAGCCCGCTCCTTGGTATGTCAAAATGCTACAACGTTTGGGATTTATACCGATACCCCTGAAAGTAGAGTCACCTTCTACTCAGATTGCTCGGCACATTGCCATGCTCACAATTCAGAACATGGAAATGCCTAAGGAATACCGTGGCCTTAAACTTACACATAGGCATTATGTAGACAACTCTATTCTTCGTAATAGGCCAGAGGAATATAAATGGTCCGATTATTCCCTAACTGAGGGTAAGGGGAAACACAAAACGGAAGTAATTATATTTTCCAGCAGTGAACAAACAATTCTATATAATGCAAAACAAAAGGCTGAAAGATTAAAAAAAGAACATGAGAGCCTGACGTATGAAGCAGGAAGACAACAGAAAGCGATTGATATTTTATGTGGCACATACTCGAAGCCTACAACCGTAGAGTCGCTAGAAAAGTCGACTCCCGATTTGCAAATTACCTCTACGAAAAAGTCGGAGGAAGACTGGCTAATTCACACGTGCCTAGCTACTGGGGGGACTTATCGGGGCCAATCGAAGGCAGTGAAGTTCAAGAACAAGGAGGAAATGTTAGACTACTATCTAACATAATAGGATACGTTACAAATGCAAAACCGCTATACACCAATGGATGTATAGCGGTTATAGCTGATGGAATTGAGATTTGTAGAGTCACGCGCAAGGAAGATGCGTTCCGCATCATGACAGCGCTAAAGAGAGATTATAAGGACATTATAGTTTGCGCAGTATTATAAACGACGCAATTAAATTCAAGCTCTATACAGATACCGAGAGCATCTTCTATCATCTTCTCACAGAGAGGAACGATCTCATTAAAGAGATTGTAATGATTGACGATTGCTCTCTAGGCATGATCTTTAAGTATCCCGAAGACCTTGACCTAGAGGGAGACCACATTGGAGTATATGTTCTTCCAGAAAAGCGAAGACAGGGATACGGCACAAAAATTATCGAGAAGCTAGGTGGAATTCAAGACCGCAACTGGCTTATTGGCGAAGAGGGTTCAGGAGAGTTTTGGACATGTTTGAATTAGAAAGAGTTGAAAAAGGAATCGTAGTTCACTTCTCCTACTTTGGAGAAAGAATGTTCAGCACTCGCCCTCTCATGAATGAGGGCGAAGCCTATTTCTACATCAAGACCCTAAAAGAAAGGGTTCCTATCGCCGGAACAATAGGAACCCTAGATAATCTATTTAAAGAAGTAGTGTGAACCAATTTTACACGTAAATTGCTTCTTGGGCCAAGCCTTATAGGTGGCAAAGTACAAAGCGCCGCCTGTAGGGTCTGGCCCCGGATTCTGACAAATACGGAGGATACTTTCCCAAGCGGGACCGTATCCTCTTTTGTATTTAAATTGACTTCTTTGTGTTATTACTTCTGAGAGGGTGTTAGGAAACTTTCCGCTCTTTACTCTATTGAGCGCCACGTGGGCTACAGCTCTTTTCCCTAATTCACTCTCTCCACGGGCTTCCGCCCAAACCATTTCTTCTAGTTTAGCCAAGTTTCTTTCGCGATCGCTTTCTTTTATCTACGATGCTAGGCTTCTCATAATAATCGTGACGTCTATATTCTTCCCAAAAGTTTTCACCCTTGAGCTTTTTGTTGAGTACACGAAGTGCACGATCAACATTGTTATTATGAACCTCAACCTTCACTCTTTTTCACTCCTGTGCTACCAAAGCCCTTTTCACCCCGAGAGGTTTTTTCAAGGATTTTACCTTCTTCAAGCTTAGGAGTCTCGTATTTGGCAAATACCATTTGCGCAATACGATCACCTTTCTCATAGTAGAAGGGAGCGGAGCCCATGTTAGCTAGGAGTACTTTTACCTCACCCCTATAACCTGAGTCAATCGTTCCGGGTGAATTTAAGACCACGATCTGCTTCTTTAAAGCAAGACCAGAACGGGGCCTAATTTGTGCCTCCATACCAGGCTCTAATTCCATCTTGAATCCACAAGGAACTAAGAGGAAAGAGCCCACAGGAATCATACCATTCTCTGAGGCGTGTATGTCATAACCAGCATCACCCTCGTTAGCACGTTCAGGTAGTTGGCCGTTAATAATCTCAATTTTCATCAATTAAACTCCTTGTTGACGATTCATTATGATACAAAAATTTTGAGCAAAAGTCAAGAGTCATTTTTAACCAACCTCTAAAAAATATAGCTTGACTTCATTCCTCAACTGCGCTATAAGGGATTATATGGAAAGGGAACCAACTATGCGAAATACACGAGAAATGCTTGAGATTGCTGTTGAACTCCTGGAACGATTTGAACGGGAGTTCTTGGACAAAGCTTACTTGACGGAAAGCCAGATCGAGCTTGGTGACGACTACGACGAATTTATGGAAGAATACAATGGATGATTGGGGCTGCGAACACTGCCGCAATGACGGTCATTTAAACGACAATCGTTGTCCCTTTTGTGACGCAGAATACGGAGAAGAAGAATGACTTTATTTATTGGAGGTCCTTTCGATGGTCGTAATATTGAAACAGATTTGAATACTGTTCAAGCATTTAATAAAGATGCTAAGAACCCCTGTGAAGAAATTCTTTTATACCGTAAAAGAAGCTTTTTCGGTTCTAGAAAAACATTTTATGTCTACGCTTTGGAAAGCATGACTGCTGATGATCTCGTTGTAGCTCTTATTGAAGGATACAAAAATGTTGAATGAAGCTATCAAGATTGCCCATCGTGCCCACTCAGGACAGGTGCGTAAGTTCTCTGGACTGCCCTACATTGTCCATCCCATGGAAGTCATGACTACTCTACTCCAAGCAGGAATTGAGGAAGAAATGACTCTCGCTGGAGCTGTTCTTCATGACGTGATTGAAGACTGTGAAGAAAAGTATTGGCAGCAAATCTTGAACCTTGATATGGATCTTTATCTTCTGGTTCTGTCCCTAACTAAGGGGCATGAGAACTTTAGTGGCTATAGGGCTCAGCTAATCAAGACCGCTGATATCGGCTCCAACACTCGTGACAGCACAAATAACAAGTATCTTCGTCAGAAGCTGGCGCAGCTTGACAGCTTCGATCTTGTGAAGAAAGCATTCTTTTACAAGCGAATTCGCGGTAATATTCAAATTGCACTTGGAGAAGCGATGTGATTTGGCAAATTGCTCTAACCGTATTCTGTGTATCTATTGTATTAGTAAAGATCGCAGGCCATATGGATAGCCCATTCCCTCTGATTAAGACAAAATGGACTTATATTGCAGGTTTGTCTGGAATTCTAGCCATCGTCTCTGGCCTTACTTTCGCTATAACCGCTATTTGGGGACTTTAATGACACCTGTAGAAGCAGCCGCAGCTTATTTGACCTCTATTGGTCAGGCTGGCAGTGCAGAACAATGTAAGAATGGTCGCTTTCGCCTGACGGTGCAAGCATTTGAAAACTTTGAAAAGGCAATTAAAGATGTACAGTAACATGAGTAAGCAAGAACTCGAAAAACTCAGCAAGGAACTTTATGACCGAATTGCTAGGGATAAGGTTGAGCGTGAACTAGTTCAAAAAGCTATTGAGCAAAAAACTAACTACCCTAGTCTGCATGATTTGCTTGTAGACTATGAGACAGAAGTCAAGATTATGAGAACCATGGAAGGTGGACGAGAAGGTTCTGGAATCCGTCCGGCGGCTCCCTATAAAGACAGGGCAGAACAAGCGGATAAAGTTAAGGCAGCTCGTCTGCGCTTGCTCTCTTTCAGCCCAACCCGTGAAAAGATTAAGTCTGCACTAGAGAAAGCCTTTAAGGAAACCGGAGCTTGTATTATTCTGGAAGACTTTGATTGTGAAATTGGAAACCCTAATCGAGACGACTTAGAAATGGTTGTAGGAATTCTACTTGAGGAACTTTATAATGAAAAAGGCTGAACTAGAACAAGTTCGTGATAAGTTGAAAGCTGAACTTGCGGAAGTTGAAGAAAAGCTTTCCGAGTTGGAATTTATTCGTGAGCATAGATACATCGTTATTAAACGAAAACATCTAGTACCTTGGCAAGAAACTCAAATTACCAAATTCATGAAAGAACAGGGAATTCCTACAATTGAGTCTGTAGTTGTTGAGAGTGACTGGCCTGAATATAACAAGGTGTGGAGGCTTATTGAAGCTCGTTGTATTGGTGAGCCTTTGGCAGTAGCTGAACCTCTAGACGAAGACTGGATCAACGAAATTGTAGAATCTTACTGCGATCAACAAGGCTGGCACTCAACTAGTTGGAATGCTAAAGTGGCACAGGGTGTACTAACTTTTGTTAGGCTTTATGGTGTGAGACGCCCATGACTAAAGAAGAGCTAATAGTAAGACTCGAAGATATTGCAGGTGCGATTGAAATTAACGTCTCTCCTGAGTGGATGTATACCGCAATTCGCCATTGCCAAAGAAATATAGACTTTGACTTAGATAATGTAGTTGAGTCTAATAGATATGATGGGGAGCATATTGCTCACTTAATAAATATGCTCCCTAAAATAATTGAGGCTTTGAAAGAATGATTGAGTGGTTTATAGCAACTATAACCACTAGTACAGTAGCACAAGGGGTCTTTGCGGGCGCAATTGCAACGGCCCCTTTAGCAGTTCTACTGTGGTTGGTAAAAGACTTTCCAAAAACTCTATTTAATTATGTAATGAATTTCCTGAGAAAGGAAATCACATTCCTGTCCACTATGGACGATTACGAGGACTTGGTTCACTATATTCAAGACTACGTAAAGTGGTCTCGTCACAAGACCTTGATGGAAGACAACATTGTAACCCTAGGTTACGGCTCCCACTATGGTAAGTATAACGGAGTATACTTCAAGCTTGTAAAGAAGCTTGAAGAGTCCAATGACTCTTATAACTTCAAAGAACGAACCTCCATCTATTTCTATGAAATTAGAGATAAGACCATTCCCAAGTACGTGAAGTCTGCAATCAAGTGCAAGAAGCGTGACCTGAAGGTATATACGAATGCAAACCACGGATGGGATTGCTCTGGTCGTGTTCCACCTCGCAGACTTGAGACTGTATACTTCGATCATAAGCAGCAGATTGTTGACCACATCAATGCCTTTACGGAGCAAGAAAATCTCTATGAAGAAAGGGGAATGCCTTATCACACAGGTATTCTCCTGCACGGTATTCCGGGCACTGGTAAGACCTCTCTGATTAAGGCAATTGCAAACAAGTTCAATAAGGATATTTATATTCTGAACCCTGCGAGCCTGAAGAAGGGTGGACTTGGCGATCTGTTTTACAACGATTGGAAGGACAGACTTCTTGTAATCGAGGACATTGACGTAAGCGGTATAACTGTGGACAGAAAGACTGGTGAACCCATGTCTAATGCATCCACCCTGTCAGAGCTTCTCAATGCTCTGGATGGTATCACTACCCCTCATGGAATGGTCACTATTGCAACCACAAACAACATCGAAGCACTAGACACGGCGCTCACGCGGCCAGGCCGTTTTGACCTTGTTCTCGAAGTCGGAAAGCTCTCGGAGGCAGAAGCACAACGCATGGCCCAAGCCTTCAATCAGGAGCTTCATGACTATACTCCCATGACTGGCGCAGAACTTCGTCAAAAGTTTCTTAAAAATAACTCTTGACTTTCGAGCCAAAATCGACTATAACAGACACAGTAAATGCGAGATTTACTTAAATACTCAGCACGCGGGGGCAGTACCCGCCGCGTCCACCATTAGAACTGAATAGATGATTATGCGGGTCTACGAAGCCTAAAGAGTCATCGAAAAGTATAGCGTCTAGCTTTCGTAGAGCAAAAGCACGACCGTCTTGAAAGCGGTTAGACCAGTGTAGGCGCACTGGAGTTGGCAGAGGTCAGCGTAGTGTAACTTACCTTTCAGTTCTATTGATGGGCGCGAACTAGGATCGACTGAGGTAGGAGAGTGGTCAATACAAAATCGTGTTTATGACGTTAAATGCAAACGATAATGCACCTGTGATGGCACTTGCTGCCTGACCGAAGTTCGGTGGACACTTGGCAACAGAAGTCCACCTACAATAGCAAGTGGTCACAAGGGCAGATAAAGTATCTGCCTGCGTAGCAAAACAAAAACTTTAGACTAGTTGTGACGTAATGAGTCAGTAATGGCTATTGTAAAGGGCCAGATGGGAGCCTTAATCCCATCACCCATATAGGCACACTTGACGGGGTCGAACCCGTCGCGATTAGCTGGCCAGCTAAGGGATAGTAGTAACGTTCTGCTATTCCGAACACTAAGGACGGGCGAAACGGGGTTCGACTCCTCAGCCTTAGAATCAAAAGTGTGTCTTTATAGGTTGGTCTACATTAGCACACCATCTAGTTTGTCTTAAGTAGACTAGGTAGTATGGTACTAACGTGAACGTATGCACGAACATAGGGGTTCAAGTCCCCGGTGTGCTATTGTAGGTCAACACGTATACTTATTTAATCCCCTTCGAGACCGCTGCAGGTCGATTATATAGAGGTGCACACTCTATATAAGGGGTTTGAGTTAACAATGGGTAAGTATATTGAGGGGACGGAATTGGCGAGTAGGAGTGCGTCCTCCCACAAACAGAAACGCCAAGTGTTGATCTAACCATTTTAGGAGATAATATGTTTTACGTAGTTCCGTTTGAAAATGAATCTTATATAGTTCATGGAACTGAGTCCAGAGTCCTAACAGACGAAGATTTAGACCAGATCAGAGAACTAATGATAGAGGGTATGACTACTCAAAAAGCACTTGAAAAGGTGTGGACCTCATGATACCTTTACCTTACAAACTTCTAGGGGGTGGCATAGCTGCCCTCGTTCTCGTGGGCGGTGTCTTCTACATGGGAAATAGCTACGGCTCAACCAAGAAGCAAGGCGAATGGGACAAGGCCGAAATCTCAGAACTTAACTCCGAGCTAGCCGAACAGAAAAGAATAAATGATTCTCTTATGACTTTCCGGGAAGAAACGGATGTGCTCAAAGAGGATATTTCAGAACGAGTGATAAACAATACTCGAACAATCACAGAAGTTCAGTATAGAAACAACGACGTAATCAAGGAAGTATTCCGGGATACTCCGTTTCTATCTAACGGTTGGGTATATTCCCACGATCAGCTATCAAAGGGTCTCCCTATAGACCCTCTATTTGCTTCTGACAGAAGCGCATCATCCTTTACTGAGGAAGACTCTTTAAAGACTATTGGAGAAAACTACACCAATGCAAGAGCCACTATTGAACAAAAAGAAGGCTGGGATGATTTCTATGCTGGCGTTGTTGCTGCTAACGAGCGCCTGCAAGACAACGCCCAACGAGGAGTCCCAGAGGATAGTAGTAACTCCTCTTCCAACTCCACCAGCGGTTCTAACCGCTGATCCTATTCCACCCAAACCTATTAGGAAGTCACCTGAATGATTGAAAAAGTACTAGAAGAACGCGGCTCACGTTATGGAAAATTCTCCGAACACGCGAAGATCGCACAGGCTCTACAACAGATTTTGTGGAACCACCCGAACTGGGAAAAGCTTCCCACTGATACTCGTCAGTCTCTTGTAGTAATCACTGACAAGATTGCTCGAATGCTGAATGGTTATCACGACTATGATGATAACTGGGTGGACATTATTGGTTACGCAACTCTTGTGCTAAACCGCATTCGTGAGGATGAACGTAATGAAAGCCTTACTAAGCAACCAGCTGATGTAGTTCCTCAAATTACCTCACATATTCGCTCAATCCCGCCAATTACTACACTACCAAACTTATACCCTACGGGTATTGATGGTAGAAATATTACCGCAGCCGATATTTCGAATGCTTCAGTAGTATACCCTAGCAAGCCCACCCCAAAATGAACATATTCTATCTAGATGAAAACATAGATAGATGTGCAGAAGCACACATTGACAAACACGTGACCAAGATGCAGTTAGAACTAGGCCAGATGCTTTCTACAAACATCTGGATTGATGAAATTTATGGTTATGTTCCTAGAAAGTTAGAATCTCATGAATATTCTACTATACGTCTGGCTTCCCAAGATGCAAATTATCCTACATCAGTTCGATATAAGCCTTGTTTCCACAATCATCCCTGCACTATTTGGATGAGAGAATCCTACGAGAACTGGGAGTATTCCTGGCTTCTCGTAGATGCTTTAAATCAGGAAGCGCAGTGGCGAGGCTTCAAGCCTCATGCAAGCGCAAAGATGGTATCGCAGCTCCCATTCCCAACCAAAATGGAGAGCAGGGGGCTAACCACCCCCGCGATGGCCATGCCTGACGAGTATAAGGATGAAAATCCTATTGTGGCATATAGAAACTATTATATCCACGAAAAACTTAAACTGAGCGGCTATACTCGTAGAGAGCCGCCACAATGGAGTTTAATTAATGCAAGTTAAATTTGTTGCGGGAACAACCCATCCCGAAATGTCACCTGAAGAATTCTTAGCCTATTGTGCAAGAGTCAGTAATCCCTCTAATCAGATGAATCATGAAAGTAGTGGCAAGCTACTCAAGTATCTGATTAATAACGCTCACTGGTCCCCGCTTGAAATGGCAAGTGCGACACTAGAGATTGTTACTACTCGTGACATTGCTCGTCAGATACTGAGACACCGTAGCTTCTCCTTTCAGGAGTTTAGCCAACGGTATGCTGATGTGACAAAAGGTGGCTTGAACTTTGTAAAGAGGGAAGCACGACTACAGGATACAAAGAACCGTCAAAATTCTGTCAAAACAGATAATGATGATTTACTTTCTTGGTGGATGCATGAACAGTCAGACTTAATTAGGCAGATTGACAAACTGTACAAAGCAGCACTTGATCTAGGTATTGCAAAGGAGCAAGCACGTGCAGTTCTTCCTGAGGGTCTTACGGAAAGTCGTCTCTATATGTCTGGGACTATTCGTAGCTGGTACCACTATTGCGATCTACGGAGTTCTAATGGAACTCAAGCGGAGCATATGGAAGTAGCCAAGGGAGCCTCTAACGAGCTAAATAAGTTTTATCCCAATCTGTTTAAGGTATACGAATGAATGAGCACTCAATAATAGCTTCATTCATGAAATGCTATAGAACTAACTCTCCTCCTCCACCCCCTCCTGTAATAGAAAAGTGTGGTAGCTTATTCGGAGATAAAGAAACACTACAATCCAAGAAAAATAGAGAGATTTACTCTATTTGTTTGACAGTTTATGATAACATTTTGGAAGAATTATGAAACTTAGAATTGAAGTTGATGAAATGGGTAGACACGTTCTTATTCTGCCAGAGGACATTGTGGAAGAGTATCAGCTAGAAGATGGCGACTCTTGTACTTGGTACATTGATACCGATATGGATAACGCCGTAATCCTTCATTTTTAGTGTTGACATTCTATCTCAAACTTGATATAAGAAGTCTTGAAAGGGATAACAATGGCAGTTAAAAAGAAAGAGGGCGAAAGACTTGACGATGAACACATCGAAAAGGTAATCGCACATCTGGAGAACGGCGGAACAAAGAAGGAAGCTTACGATATTCTGAATATCAAAGCTAACCCTACGCGTCTGCAAAAGATCATTGATGAATATCACTCAAAGGTAGAACTTCGTTCACGACTTCGTAAGGAGAATAGAGGCAAACCTGCCTCTAACTCTGATATTCAAACAATTATCCAAGGTGCTCTTGACGGAGAATCTCTCGAATCCATCGCAGAATCTCTGTTTCGTCCGGTATCCTTTGTAAAGAATATTATTGAAAGAGTGGGTATTCCTCGGAAACTTCCGGGAGAATACTGGGATAGACGTTATCTTACCTCTATCCCTGATGCTTGTGTAGCTACATCGTTCTCTAAATATGAGATTGTATGGAGCAATAAATATAATGGTCTCGCTATCGTTCTCGGAAAAGATGAAAAAGGTGTATACCAGATTTATGTTATCGAGAAAGTAACGGTAGAACCAGAATTTGCCCTAAACGGGAAAGTATATACTGGATATGGCGGGCATCATGCTTTTCAACGTCCCGAAGAACTAGGTTCTCTGGAACACTTGAAGCAGTATGGAATCGACCTTTATAAGCCTTATCGAGCATACTTTCCTAATTGGCTTGGAAAGGCTTAAATGCAAGCATATGATTTCAAACCTGTTTTAATAACCCAAGAGAGTCTAAGACTAACTACTTGGGACAATACAGAATGGTTCGGTGTGCACTGGCCCTATGTTCCTTATTGGGATGCTAACGAAGATCACGTCGCCTACGGTAGATACCTAGGCGGCGTGTTAAACCTAGAAATAGCGGACGACTTTATATTTCTGGCTGTGTTTCTAAATGGAGAGTTTCTATGCTCTTTTGAAACCTCAGGAGTTATAGATTTCCCCTCTGTCCTAAGTCTTAAAAACATGGGCTTAATTAGTAATAGTAAAGGAATACAACGTGCGGTTTGCTCTAGCAAGTGATACTCATAATGAGTTCTACGGTATCGGACACATTCCCGATTTGCCGAAGGCTGATGCTGACTATCTTGTCTTAGCTGGTGACATTGAAACCACCAAGGTGCACGACAATGATTGGTGGGATCGTACCTGTCGTGGTTACAAGAATGTATTCTACATTCCAGGCAACCACGAATACTACGGCACTTACTTCACAGACTATCCTGTGATGTATTACCCTGATAATGTAATTCCTTGTGGGTTTCATCAGAACTCTGTTCTGGTCCATCTTGACGGAGTGAACATTCTTCTCGGAACTATGTGGTCCGATCTGAGTGACCCCATGGCTGAAATCTATGCAAAGGATCAGATGAATGATTACCGAAAGGTAAAGTATTCTCGAGATCGTTATTGGTTTAATCCTGCGGATACTACTGACCAGTTTAAGCGTTTCAAGCAAACGCTTAACAATGTGAGGCCTGATGTAGTTATTACACATCATGCTCCGTCAGCCCAGAGTGTAAACCCTGCTTATGCCTACTATAGGGACTTGAATAAGGCTTACTATAGTGACATGGATTTGACTGGGGTTAAACTTTGGATGCATGGACATACACATTATCCTGTAGACTATGTGCAGCAGGATTGTAGGGTAGTATCCAATCCTGTGGGGTATCCGGGAGAAATTAACGGATTCCAGATGAAGGTATTTGAAATTTGAGGAAGGTGCCGCCGAGGTGGCAAAGCGGATTTGAACTCCGTGGTATCCGAAAGGTTAGGGTTTCGATTACTCCACCTTCCTCCATTTTTAGGAATTAAATATGATATTTAAAGTTAGAAAAGACGGTGGCCCAGAGAGTAACGCTACTGGCTACTGGCTATGTGAATTCAAATCCCTGTTTTCTATCGTGCTTATGAAGTTTGAGGGTAAGTCTCGTGAGGCTTATCACAGTCATGCTTTTAACTCTTGGAACTGGATACTTTCTGGTGAACTCAGGGAAACCCTTAGAATACATCTGGGGGACTATATTTTGAATACCTATACGCCATCAATTAAACCTATTTATATAAGTAGGGATATGATGCATAAAGTATCTTCTGATGGAGTCTCGTGGGTTCTATCCTTTAGAGGCCCTTGGTCTAAGACCTGGAAAGAAATTAGAGACAACAAAGAATACACCCTAACAAACGGCAGGGTAGAAATTTAATAAGGAAGGTTGGCAGAGAGGCCGATTGCGCTCGCTTGGAAAGCGTGTGAACCGTAAAAGGTTCCGAGGGTTCGAATCCCTCACCTTCCGCCAGAAAGGCAAAATATGATAGCTCCTGAGAAGATTTTAAAACCAGAGGATGTTCATAGTACTCATAGAGTGTATGATAACGGCTGGTTTGCATCTGATCCTAGATGTGAAGTATGTGGTGTAGGTGTGTACGACGATTCTTTTAAAAGACTCACAGTTCCTTGTGAGGGAAAACAGTCCTCTATATTTGAAATTTTGAAGGACCTAACTCTATGATTGATTACTGTTTATTTTGCGGCAAAGAAGCCGATTATATACGCCATACACAATTCGCAGGGGATCATCCCTTTTGTGCGCAACACGCAGAAGCTGAGGATGATTTTATGTCTAATGACTCTTATACGGGTTGGAGTAAAATATGATTGAAGAAATCAGTCCAGTGAACCTTGTTCACGTCACTCTATCAAAAGAATATGCTAGAAAAAATAATATTGATTGGGTGTGTTTCCGTACAAACCAAAATGGGGAGTACTGGGAGAATTTAATGGGAGAGTCTTGGGAGTCCGAAATGGACCCACCCCAGGAAGTTATTGACGAATATAAACGTCTCATGAACATCCTTTAAAAATAACTCTTGACATTCGATCTAAAATCGAGTATATTTGATATTCAATAACGGGGATTAGGAAAGAGGCCCAATCCGCCTGCTTTGGGAGCAGGAGACCGTGAGTTCGAATCTCACATCCCCGACCATTTTTAAAAGAGGTAATATGGCTAAGTTTAAGACTGACAGTGGTATGGGTTGTGTAGTAATTCTTCTATTACTATCCTTCGGTCTAGCCTGTGGGTTCGGTATAGCAGCTTTCCTAACTTGGCTACTTAGCCTTCTAGGAGTGTTGCAATTTAGCTGGTTTAACGCCTTTATCGTATGGATCATTATGATCGTACTAGGAGTTATCTTTGGAGGTAGCAAATGACATTTTATAAGCAAAAAGGTTGGTGGAAGTCCCGTACAGTTTGGACTGGTATTGCCACTTCCGTTTTCGGTCTATTAGCACTATTTGGACTTGTTCCTGTAGGACTTGATGGTAATGCCATCGTAGAAGCAATTATGGCCGTTGTAGGTGTTCTCGTAGTTTGGTTCCGTGGAACTGCTACTGAAGAAATCGCTCCTGTAACGAGTCTCGGTGAGTAAATAAGTGAGCGGGTGTAGCTCAGTGGTAGAGTGTCAGCCTTCCAAGCTGTTCGTCGTCGGTTCGATCCCGATCACCCGCTCCATTTTTGGAGATTATATGAAGCATATTGTTATTTTATTTGGGGCTATTTTGCTCACAGCTTGCGATAGTGAGGAGACCCCTCAACCATCCGCTACACCTGTTGCAGAAGAAACCACAAATCCAAGAGATTGCGACAATTTACCTGACGGCTATGAGTGCCCGTAACACTTTTCTTTTACACGTAGTGTAAAGATCAGGGCGGGCCTAACGGTCCGCCCTTAGTCATTTGTAGGGATAGACCCTGCAATAGTTAAAACAAAGGAGCTTTGTTTATGAAGTATGATTATCTAGTATTTATTGGACGTTTTCAACCCTTTCACCTCGGACATAGAGAAGTTATTGATCGAGCTCTTCAGCTCTCTAACAAAGTCATTGTCCTTGTAGGTGGATACGGAAAGGCAAGGTCTCCTCGAAATCCTTGGACTTTTGAGGAACGCAAAGAGTTTATCCGCTCTGTTTATCCCACGAACAGAGTAAACATTAAGCCGCTTAGGGACTTCACCTACAACGATAGCCTCTGGCTACAGTCTGTCCAGGACATTGTTCACCAAACTATTAAGGAAGAAGGAACCTCATACGGTGTATCCAGTCCTAAGATTGGCCTAATTGGTTGTAACAAGGATCACACAAGTTACTATATTAACTTGTTTCCTCAGTGGGGCAATGAAGCAGTAGAATTTGTTAATCCAATTAATGCTACTGACATTCGCGATAGTTTATTCGGGTTTAAATATCTTCTAGAAGATCAGCTTCCTACTAGTGTTGCTAATATTATTAGAGGACAAGATTATAGTGATATTGCTAGAGAGTACAATTATTACTCGGCTTATAAAAAAGCTTTTAGCAACAATGCATACGAGACCCAACACCTTACTGCTGACGCAGTAGTTATCCAATCAGGCCACATCCTACTCGTAAAACGTAGGGCAGAGCCTGGAAAAGGTCTTTGGGCTCTTCCGGGCGGATTCAAGAATCCTACGGAAACATTTAAGCAGGCGGCCCTTAGGGAGCTGAAGGAAGAAACCAAGATTAAGGTTCCTCTGCCTGTCCTAGAAGGATCAATTACTGCCACCTTTGATGCGGACAATCCAAACCGTTCTGAACGTGGTGTAGTAGTCTCTAAAGTCTTTAAGTTTGAGCTTAAGCCGGGAGAGCTACCAAAGGTAAAGGGTTCTGACGATGCTGAAAAGGCGAGGTGGGTTCCACTGGCTGAGCTTCGTGAAGATATGATGTTTGAAGATCACTACCACATTATTAGAGAACTTGTCTGATAGACAGACTTGTTAAAATTGACAAAGGAGCTTTGTTATGAGTAATCTTATTCTTAATACCGACAGTTATAAGCTGAGCCACTTCCGTGGATACCCCAAGGGAACTACTGAAATGTATAGCTACCTCGAAAGCCGAGGCGGCGAATACGAAGACCTAGTATTTATTGGGCTGAAGCCCATTCTTGATATGCTTGAACAAGGCATTGACGCCTTCGATATTCAAGAGGCAGTAGAATTTGGGAAGAAGCACGGCATTCCTATTAATAAGGAAGGCTGGGACTATATTCTGTATGAGCTTGGCGGCAACCTTCCTATTGAGATTAAAGCCCTTCCCGAGGGGACCATTGTAAGTCCAGGAGTGCCTATGGTTACAATCCGCAACACTGACCCCAAGTGTGCGTGGCTTACGTCTTATCTGGAAACTTTGCTTCTTCGCATCTGGTATCCTATTACTGTTGCCAGCCGAATTCTTCGGATGAAGCGTAACATTGCCCCTTACTTTAGGGACACTACGGACTCTGGGGAGGTGTCTCCGTTCGCAATTCTTGACTTTTCTAGTCGAGGTGTGAGCTCTAAGGAGCAGTCGGAAATTGGCGGTCTTGCATATCTTGCACACTTCCAAGGCTCTGATAACATTCCAGCCGTAGACTTTGTTAACAAGACCTATAACTCGGAAATGAGCGGTTTCAGTGTTCCTGCAACTGAGCACAGCATTATGTGTGCCTTCGGACAGGAGAATGAGAAGGAATCCTTTGAGTATCTCATTGACAATATGGGAGAAGAGAACGGTATTCTTTCTGTCGTAAGTGATACTTGGAACATTTACGACGCTGTTCTGATGTGGATTGATCTGGCCCCAAAGATTCGGGAAAAGAACCTTACTCTTGTAATTCGTCCGGATAGTGGAGAAATTGATGAAGTCCTTCCTTGGGTTCTGGCTAAGCTTCTGGACAAGTGGCCTTACCAGTACGTAAACTCTAAGGGTTACGTTGTATTTGAAAACCTCAAGATTCTTTGGGGTGACGGAATCAACGAACGAACTGGACACCTTCCTTTTGAGATTGGTTATAACATGGGCATTTCTGCCGATAGCATCATGACGGGTTCCGGCGGTGGACTTATGCAGTCTGGTCTCGACCGAGATACTGCGAAGTTCGCTATCAAGGGCTCCAATGTAATTGTGAATGGTAAGTCTATCCCTATTAGCAAGAATCCTATTACGGACAAGGGAAAGCGCAGCAAGTCGGGTAAGTTTGACGATCCTCGTTTGATTACTGTGTTTAAGGACGGATACTCTATGGACTTCACTACTATCGAAGATATTAGGGAACGTCTTAAAGATAAGTATTGACTTTTGAGTTTGTCCTTGGTATAAAGGTTCATCAAGACGGAGCGGCGAATGAAAGTATTTTTGGATTGTGACGGAGTATTGGCTGACTTCGATAGTTATGCCTCTGGACTCCTTGGTATGCCTCCGCGTGAGTTTGAAAAGAAAAAGCATAACGATGCAGCGCTTTGGGATATTCTATATTCCCATGAAGATTACTTCTTCAAGCTGCCTCTAATGCCAGATGCAGAAGAACTTGTAAGGGGCGTTCAGGATAGGGGATTTGACCCAGTTATTCTGACAGGAGTTCCTAGTAAGGAAGGTAGTGATTGGGCAATTGGTCAAAAGACTCGTTGGGCCGAGAAGCACTTTCCAGAACTAGATATTATCTGTTGCAAGTCCAAAGATAAGTCACTGCATATGGTAGAAGGCTATCATAACGTGCTAATTGATGATTGGCCTAAGTGGATGCCTCTGTGGCAGGAACGAGGTGGAACCTTTATTCTGCACACAAGCGCATTATCTTCTCTAGACACGCTGGACTTTGTTATGAAACATAGGATGTAAATATAACGGGGTTGTGGTGTAATGGTAGCCGCGGGAGACTTAAAATCTTCTGGACTTTGTCCGTGTGGGTTCGAGTCCCACCTTCCCCACCAGTTTTAAATAGTTTATGCGGGCATGGTGTAATTGGTAGCCGCGCTGGTTTTAGGTACCAGTGGAGAAATCCGTGGGGGTTCGAGTCCCTCTGCCCGTACCAAATTTAATACACTCCCTTAGCTCAGCGGTTAGAGCTGACCGCTCATAACGGTTAGGCCGGGGGTTCGAATCCCTCAGGGAGTACCATTTTATGAAGGAGAATAATATGGTTAAGTGCACTCTGATTTACTACGACAATGTTATTGACGTTACTGAAGATAGCGTCACTCTAGAAGCTATCCCGGAACTGAGCAAGTTCCTTCTTACTGTAGAAAAGGTTAATTAATGTTAAAATCTGATAAACGCGCTCGAACTCGATCTGCTGAGATTAAACCTCAGTATACAATCCTAGACGAGGAAGGTGGATACATCACTCTACATCCTACGAAGGGTTGGAAACGAGTAAGCGGTCAACGAGTTCGCGCTCGTGAAATGATGTTTGAGCGTTTTGGGTTTATTCGATAATGTATATTCTTGTAAGTATTAATCCAGACCCGGCAGGCGGTGGCCAACCTTACTCATTCGAGTCCACTCATATGGATTTCGAATCAGCACATAAAAAGCGCGAGGAACTGGAACAATACTATAAAGACCTAGAAAACACGCGGAGCGTGTATCGCGGATGGACTCCTAAGTATATTATTTTCAAGCAGGTTGGTTAATTGGAACGTGGGCAGGATGGTAATGCAGCAGATTGCTAATCTGTACAACTCGTAAGAGTTGACTGGGTTCGACTCCCAGACGTTCCGCCAGAAAAGGTGGTCATGCTCTATAAATTCTTTTATACAAATGGTAAAACTAGGGTTCGATCTTTCTTAGACGACAATGAAGCTAGAGAATTCGCCATGAATGAGAGTGACCACATTTCCTACTACCATAAGGTGACTAATGCTTAAACTCTATATTCAAGGAAAATCTGAGTTTCAATACTACAGAGACGGTCAACTTTGGTATAAGACCAATTTTGGATCTTTCCTATTTCCAGTCCCTATTAAAGATATTGGAAATGCCCAGTTTAACCGAATGGAAAAGTCCATTCTAATGATGCGGTATATCCGCAAACACATGAAGGTTCTAGAAGATGCTGCTAATGTACCTAGTGAGGAAAACGTACGGTAGTTGGGATGAAGATGATGTAGAGTATATTCTACACAAAAGAGAGCCTGACTACGCTGACTATATTCCAGTAATGATTCAACCGCTAGAGCGCGGAGAATTATCTGACCTATTTAAGGGTGAGTAAAGCTAGTGGTTTCTATGCAGGCGGTCTGTAAAACCGCTCCCGAGAGGGGAATGGTTCAATTCCATACTCACCCACCAGAATTTTTGCCTTGACTTTTTGTTCAAAGGCTCCTATAGTGATAATGGTAGCACGAGGTCTTGGTAAGACTTAAGTATAAGTTCAATTCTTGTTAGGAGCACCACGTGAAGTTTCAGACTACTTATGAACAGCAAGACAAGATAAGGCTCTGGCTAGAAGAAGTTGTATACCCTCAACTAATTGAACAACAGAAAAAGACCCATTCAAATGATCCAATTTATGAGGATTGTTGGGAAATGGGATACCCCTATATGGGAGCTATCGGTGGCGGTCTTACTTACTGTTTTACACCAACTTCCTTGGGTGTTATATTCAAAGTAAAATTCCTATACTTTGAACTAGACTTGACGGACTACGACTCTTGGTAAAGTTTTCTGATACAAAGGGAGACCCACTTTGGCCCTTGCCGCAAAACTATACACGCCTCAACCCAACTCAACGTAGGCAGGTTCGTGAGCAGTATATAGTAGAGCAAGGTGGTAATTGTTACCATTGCAAAGTAGAGCTTACTAAAGAGCCTCCGAAGCCTTATAAGCTCACTATGAGCCTGTTTCCACCCGGTTTCCTAGATAATCCTATACATTTGCATCATTGTCATAAGACGGGAAATACTATAGGGGCGGTTCACGCCTATTGTAATGGTATTCTATGGGAGTATCATAATGAATGAAGAAATAGTTAGATTCTTTTGGGAACGCTTTCATAGAGCCATGCAGCTCGATGCTGTAAACAAACTTTTGGGTAAGCCTACTCACTATTGGCTTGCATCAGAGGAATGGACTGATGCTTATAAAGCAACACTAAAAGATAAAGATAAGAAAAGCTTCGAGTATCATTGGAAGAAACTCGAAGATGCTCTAGATGCATATAATAATGCTACCCCTAAACAATTGGCTACAATGAAAAGCCCCTTTAGGACTTTCGGATGAATATAATTAACGAACAAGGAAAGGCTCTGAGAAAGTCCTTAAATATCCCCGAAGATTGGGACTTTAACTCTTGGCCACCTGTTTTAAAGGAACTGTGGGACGAGTTCGTGGACAATGTAGGCCCTGAAAACCTACACTTTGTTTCTGGCTCTATTCTTCAACAGGTCGTAGACGACGAAATTAAGTATTTCGTTAGAGCCTCATTTTTTATCTCCCCTACTGGAAAAGGAAATATTGAACTTGCGTACAAATCATGAGACCCGTAAAAACCGCTTTGCTGAAATTGTAGCGGAATACGGTGATAATGTACTCTATCATGCTTACGAGAACGGTAAGCTTATTAATGCTTTTGTCTGCCGAAATCATCTTGATTTCTTCACAGACTATTCGGGCGTGGTGTAATTGGTAACACGTGTGATTTTGGCTCATAAGAGTTCAGGTTCGAGACCTGACGCCCGATCCATTTTAGAAAGGTAACTTAATGCATAAAAGTCGTATTTTGAAGGCAGCTACTGCAAAGCTTATTGGTGATCGAGACGTGGCATTGGCTAACGCTCATATTTACCTAGAGAGTGCTCAGGCTATTGGAGAACACTCTGATATTGTAGAGTCTTTCTTGAATGAGATTGAGAAAGCTGCTCATGCCCAAGATAAGTTGGACATGATTAATCAAATTATTGAAAGCGATTTGTCCTAGAAGCTCAACTGGAAGAGCACCTCCCTACGAAGGAGCTGGATGCAGGTTCGAATCCTGTCTAGGACTCCACTTGGTGTTGTTGGTGTTAATGGTAGCATGGCCGGTTGTGACTCGGCAGGTGAGGGTTCGATTCCCCACTTCACCCCAAAGGAATATTTATGCGTCAAGGAAATCACTTCTGTCAGCACATTGATGTAGACAAGTATGGTCTTTATATTAGAGTCCCTATAGAAGTATCATATGAGCTTGAAGAATTTCAGGCAATTATGTGGATAAGCAACGGTGACGGAACTTACACACTAATCCCCAAAGACTTTACCCTATAAAAATAGCTATTGACTTTTCAGTTCCGCCCCGCTATAAAGAGTCTCATTAAAAGGAAATGAGAATGTTTAAGCAAGCATATATTTTAGATGTTACTGATACGAGTGGTAACATTCGAGAAGCTATTGATGATTACGCAGCAAACATGGACACCTCCAATGGGTGCTATTATTGCTTCTATAAGGATGATATGTTGGAATGGATCGAAGATCCTGAAAATCATACTGAATCCGTTATTGCAGGCTGGAAGGAACTGCATAATCTCTGCACAGAGCAGAATATTGATAAATTTTACGTTCACTATTGGTGGTGAACATTGTTGTCCCGTCGTCTAATGGTAAGGCACGCCCCTGATTAGGGCATTACAAGAGTTCGATTCTCTTCGGGACTACCATCCCCTGTTGGTCTAGTGGTTCAGGACGCCAGATTTTCACTCTGCGAGGTCACGGGTTCGAATCCCGTACAGGGGACCATTTTTTAAAAGGTGTATTATGAAGAACAGTGATCTTATTCGACACATGAATTACTGCTTGGAAGTTATCCAAGCATACGAAGGCTCAGATGAGCCCTTTGTAATACAAGACTTTGTAGATGCAGTGGATCAGCTTAATTCACTGATTAAAGTATACACATATTTTAAGAATAAAGATGAAGCTCTAATGAAAATAGGTCAAAAGGTGGTAGGTTACTAATGTGCGTAGTTAGTATGATTGGTGATGATTATTGGAAACGTCACATTCCCAGTTCTTATCCGAGTTTTCCTGCGGACAATCTAAGTCGTTCAGAATTTAACCTTTGGAAGTCTGCTCACGAAGAAGAAGTAAAGAAACTCCGTGAAGAATTGGAAGCTATGAAAAAGCTTCTTAGAGCCGCAAAGATTTTTGACGCAGCTACGGGCCAGCCGGACTGCGAAGTAGATGAAAAAGTACAGTTTATTAAGACCCTTGCAGAGTTTCTTGGGGTCGATTTAGAAGATATTCTTGGCTAGTAGCTCAATGGTAGAGTCCTCCCCTGTTAAGGGAGCAGTTGTAGGTTCGAGTCCTACCTAGCCAGCCAATTTTAGGAAATAAAAATGCTCGTTGCTATGGATCATTCGGGGCAAATTTTAGCTTGCAATCCCTATGGTGATGTTCAGAAACTAAAGAGACAACTTTCCGAAAAGGGTCTAATCTGGATGGATTATGCTATTTTTAGGGTTAATGCGGAGCTGGTTGAATAATGGATGAGCTAGAACAAGCTAGAGAAAAAGCTCACAAGTACGTTGATAAGACTTTTGACAAGTTTAAACAACAGAGAGTAGAACTTCCAGACGACTTCAGGGATGTTACCTGCGACGAGTATATGGAATGGTTTCGGGAATCATTCTAAAAATAAGTATTGACTTTTGAGTTCCGGCGCGCTATAAAGTATGTCTAAGGAGAAACGGAATGGCCCACTCGCTCGGACTTAATGAAGCCGCCCTACGTAAAACTACTTGCCAGCATTGTGCACATCTGATTGCATATGCTCCCAAGGAGGTACGGAATTTGTGGTCTGGTACCGATTACGGGGGTGGCCCTGACGGGGCTGATGGTTTCAACTGTCCTAATTGCTCTAACGAGGTGATTGTTCGTCGATGGTAGAGGGTTTCTGTTTTAATTGCTACAATCTTCTTTATTATGCCAATAATAAGAAGTTCCAACGATTTAACGGTCATGGTAATGTTCTCATGACTAAGTGCGGTGAATGTAATAACTGGAATACCTTCTCTAGGAATTGTATTCCCCTTCAGGATGGAAACTTCCAAATATTCAGTCAGGTTATGATCGACTTTTAAAAAATAGATCTTGACTTTCAATCCCAACCCTGCTATAAAGGTTTTCTGAAATGGAAAAGACAAGAGTCTCCTTTGACTATGAGAGCACATCCAATGCTCTCAACATTAAGGTAGACGATACTAACTATATATTCATCTGCGAAGATGCGGATATGTCAGGCAGAGAGTTATTCTTTGTTCTAGATAGCATCGCTTATAGCATGATGTAACAAAATTTGCCCTGCTTGAGGGTGTATGCACAGCTTTCCGCGAGGAAAGTGAGAGGGGTCTGATCTTACTAGAGGGCCCGCCATGTAAAAGTGGAGAAGCAAGCAAGCCAAAGTCCCTTGCCGTCGAATAGACGCGGCGGATAAGAATGAGCAAAGGTGAGAAGCTATAGAGGGGCTGGAAACAGTATCTATGGCGGCAAAGGGTTGGTCCCCTGAGCATCACATAACCACTTTGTGAGTTTGTAAGGACGAAAGGTAGTGGAAACGGTGTGAGGCTCCCAGCCAAATGCTGTTCTGCATTGAAGTATGGTTGTAGTCCGTGAGGGTTATGGTCGTATAATGAGTTGAGTATCCCGGAAGGAGAAAGGCAATTCGGCGCGTTGTATTTTGTGTCTAACAAGGCATGAAGCAGCAGGACTAGCGTGTCGTTGTGAGTAAATTAGCTTATTGGTAAAGCAACTGACGTTTAATCAGTAGATCAAGGTTCAAATCCTTAATTTATAAAAATCGAAAGTCTAGTCCGGCATAAAGAGTAAGATGCGAAATCGACTGCTCGTAAGAGAACAGTCGCAGGAAAGAGCCGGGAGGTTCGGAACTGTTCAGGAAAGTCCAAAAATCATAGCTTCTTAGCGGAAGCGAGCGGCTCGCAAGGCCGGTGGGAGAGTAGACGCTGGAGTATCTTTATGTGACACCGCTATTATCTGCGCGGTATATAAATAGTCAGGCGTATCGAGAGATAGTGATACAACTTCACTGGAAACCGAGGGAAGAAATAATCCTCGAAGGCTCTCGTTAGTAGCTGTATTCTCAGGCTACATAAGTTAATTTAAATAAGATACTATACTAATGCGGCTGAAACACGCCGGTTATGACATAGCAAGAGGGGCTGCCCTGTCGACAAGGCCAGTCTTGAGTAAGTTCTGTGAATAGGTCGAGTCTGATCAACTCAATGGCTAATAGCAGACACCCTAACGGGCGTAGTAAGTATAGTGTCTTTTTTAAGTTAACTTATATGAAACATCTTTCGTGAGGTTTGAATCCTTACCTTGTATAGTCAAGACATAGCATACAGCTCAGCTAGCTACTGAGTTGCTACTATTGAGAGAATCTACTTGTAGAGAGTTATGCTCAATCTTTTAGAGCCAGAAATGGTACAGTAATAAGATGTTTCTTATAAGTTAATTTTACTGCGTAGCATAATGGTAGTGCACGGCTTTCATACGGCTAACAGTGAGAGTTCGACTCTCTCCGCAGTAACCAAATTTTGTGAGTGTAAAGCCGGTAGGTGTCGCGACCCCAGCAAATATTGGGAATGTAGGTTCGATTCCTGCCCTCACAGCCATTTTTAAAGGAAACATAGTGGACAGCCAAGGCATCTGGCCTCGCGAAAAAATGAATCCATTCATAATCAAGTGGGTGGAGAATATGTATGAGCGCAAGACAGGACTTAGGCGTGAAGTGCAGTATGCCACTTGGTTTGAGGGTGACGACTTCTTTACTTGGGATTTCGGCCCAGATGATCCCTGTTTAGATACGCATATGCCATTTAAGAATTTCATTGGGCGTTTAGAAGCAAACGCTAAAAACAGATCGGTGTAGTGTTTAACGGTAGCACATCAGTCTCCAAAACTGAGAGTTAGGGTTCGAATCCCTACACCCTTGCCAGATATGTGACCGTGGCGGAACTGGTTATCGCACGTGGCTGCAAACTACGGGAATGCAGGTTCGAGTCCTGTCGGTCACTCCATTAATAATTGGTATTGACTTCTGAGTTCGGGATTGCTATAAAGGTTGTCATGGATAAGGAAACAAAAGCATTTCGGGATTTTAACAAAGCCCGTCGAGAAGCAGGTCTACTTCAGGTCTCTTTCTCAAACTACAAAAAGATGCAGCGAGGAACATTGAAGGTTTCCAAGTCTCTCTATGCTACAAGTTACATTCGTCCTTCACCTAAAGTCCCTTCTGGTGACGGATTTGGAACCTGTGCTCCTCGTAAAGAGGAAAAGCATTATACGGGCGGAAATCTTCTTGGTATTGCCACAATGCACAAGTCAAATAGTGTTCCAGTATTCCGTCAGCAAGATGCGGAAGATATTGCAAGGATGCGCAGATGATCCCTACTGAAGTAGCCACTATTGTAGAAATGTTGGTTCTAGGACACGACATTAATAGCAAAGAAGCTGGCCGTATCGCCTGGGATATTTACAACGAATTTAAAGACCGCCTTCTTCCTGAGGGTGTGTCAATTAATGACAATTTTGTTTGACGCGGGTTAGTGTAGCAGCAAACATTCCAGCCTCATAAGCTGTGAGATCATCGGTGCAAGTCCGATACCCGCAACCAGTTAAGTTGGTAGTTTAAGGTTAGAAGATATAAGGGAAAGTCATGAGTCCTGAAAGTCTCACGAATGATTGGAAGGTCTGACTATGGTCTGGCCAGACGCAGTTGGAAACCAACAGTTATTCGTTAAGAACGTACCCGATGGTAGGGTAAGATGGTGAAATCAAACACCCCAACTTTTTAATTTATGGGCCCTAGATACGGTACAGAGGTTCGAATCCTCCAGGGTCCACGAGGTACTCTAACTGAGGCATATCGCAATAGCTTTGGTTAGGAAGGCAGAAAGCGATATTCTGCCGAGAGCTAGGGAAGCAGACACCATATAGCGCTTAATGGTCCTAGGTACACGTCTGAAATTACGACGTTTCCCGATTACAGAGGGAAGGTAATATGTACAAGTCTGTACGAAAAAGTTCTAGACTCTGCTAGTTTGTTTACTTCTAGAAAATAACAAACGGTAACTTGTCGGCCCCTAAAGCCGGTCAGAGTAAATTAGCATTGTGAGTGGGCGCGAAAGCGGAGGAACTCTCTGAATTTTTGTATTGACATTCCCGTCGATATTGGCTATATTGGTTTTAAGAAATGGGGAGGCTCCTTTCCCTCCCTATGGTGTGTAGTCCAAATGACTTTAAGAGACCACGGGGGGATTACCGTGAATGTGTGGGCTTTAGTCTTCCCACCACACCTATTAGTTAAATGGTCGGTTAGCTCAGCGGTAGAGCGTCTCTTTTACACGGAGAGGGTCGGCGGTTCAATCCCGTCACCGACTACCAGTTTATGTCCTTCCGTTCTCGGTAAACGGATTAATTGTTGTTTCCAGACAACAGGGACACCACATTAGGTCTTACAAGGATGGGTAGGAGCTTCTAAAACTCTAGCTTGTCGGGTTCGATTCCCACTAGGACCACCATTATGACTGATGAAGAAATAGAAGATTATATACCCTTTGAAGGAGATTTCAAATCAAGGGTTTTAACCCCTGAAGAAGCTGAAAGGCACAGAGCCAGGCTATTAAAAATTATAGAGAAAAGAAAAATGCGAGAACAAGATATTGGTGTCTAGAAAGCCAGAGAACCTCCCTAATAGGTATTAATCCAATCCAAATCATATCTATTAAGGAGAAACTAAAATGAGCATTTATTTAAAGATTAAGAATAAGCACCTTGCCCTCGAAGCGGGTGTAATTAAGTTTGAAGAACGTAAGCAGAGGAAGCTTGGTAACTATGAGGTTGTAAACTCTCTTTGTGAACACCGGAAGCGGAATGTTCGTAACGAGAACCGAGCAACCTCGCTAGCCAGAGCATATATTCGCGGAGCGAAGTATAGCTCAGTAGAGCGTACTCGTAAGCCTGAGAAGGAATACGACTTTCGTAAGTGGGTTTATCCCCGTGTTCTTACGATGGTTCAGAAATATCAAGATCGTAAGTTCTCTATGCAGGACTTAGATGCTTGGTTGAAGTCATAAGAGAGCGGGGTCTGAGTGGGTTTAACCACAAAGATAGCTACTGGAGAAAAAACCTGGCCAGTGCGTGACTTTCAAGGTGTTGGTAGGCGAGCCCCTAAAAGAGACAGCCCCGAAGTGTGTCCGCCACCTTGAATTTGTTAGCCCCCGTGTTTTACCGAGCGGGAACCATGGAACAGCCGTCAGAGGGGTATACAACTCGTTAATAGCGGTATCGGTATCCAGTTTAATGAAAGTAATTATGCACACTAAAGATTTAGGTAAAATTGGAGAGGCTGCTGTAATTCAGCAATGTTTATCTTTAGGTGTAGAAGTATTTATAGACTTTGGGGATAATAGCAGGATTGACCTTATTTTAAACACAGGTTACTCACTTGAAAGAGTTCAAGTAAAATGCTACACTCCTGACGACGGAAAAATAGTTTTAGAACTACATAAATCCGGTCCCTCTTACAATTATAAATATAAGTCTGATGAAATAGACTGGTTTGCAGTAGTTAATGCACATAGTTTAACCGATATTGCTTGGATTAATGCGAAGTATATACTTGATAAGTATAGCAAAAAAGTAACCCTTAGAATATCACCAACTAAAAATAACCAAGCTTCGGGAATAACTTGGTTTAGGGATTTTCAAGATTTCCCCTTCAATGGACCCGTAGCTCAGTAGGTAGAGCACGGAGCTTTTAATTCTGGTGTCGTCGGTTCAAACCCGACCGGGTCCTCCAGTTTATGGACGTGTAGCTCAGTGGGTAGAGCGCGGCACTCTTAATGCCTAGGTCGTGGGTTCGAACCCCACCTCGTCTACCAATTAATCCGCCTGTGGTGTATGGTAGCACGACCGGATTTATATCCCGGAAGCCCAGATTAGGGGTTGGACCGAGTTCAATTCTCGGCAGGCGGACCAATTAAAGACAGTGTAAAATAGCCGGAGCCTCGGAAGAGATTGCTGCAAAGCTAGAGGTTGCTGTCCAAGGCAGTAGCGCGGGGAAATCTGCCACCATGAAGAAATGTATTAAAGAGTGTAAGCTAGACCCCAATACGCAGATTTGCACAGGCTGCTTAAGAACACTACAAGAAATTAAAGATGCATATACACGCTCCCGTAGCTCAACTGGAATAGAGTACGCGCCTTCTAAGCATGGGGTTGGGGGTTCGAGTCCCTCCGGGAGTACCATTTAAGGAAATACAATGAAGAGTCTATTAGTAGTTTTTATGTTCACATTAAGCCCGCAAGGCGAACCTCAGCCAGTGGGTGTTGTTACTGAGTCTTTCGAGACGGCAGAACAGTGCAACTTTGTAGGACGTAACCTGAGGGAATTAATTACCACAATTCCCGATAACGTGAAGACTCTATCCTATTGTGTTAGTCCAGACGAATTTTAGGTGCCTTAGCTCCAACGGTAGAGCAGCGCTTTTGTAATGCGACGGTTGATGGGTTCGAATCCCTCAGGCACCACCAGATATGACCATATTCACACACGTAAAACCCAAAGTCCTTAAGGGATTGCAGAACCTTGCTAAACACGAGGGCAAGACTCTTTACATTCATCCAGTTCCTTATGGAAAAGAAAATAATTTGTTTACGGTGGTGTTAAAATGACCGAATTAGAAAAAGCCTTATACGAGGCATTTTATGAAACCATAGAAATAGTAGGCTGGGAAGCCTTTAAGTCTATATCATGGTTTGGAAGTAATAACGCTTAGATAGCTCAGTTGGTAGAGCATGGAGTTGAAGCCTCCAGTGTCGGGGGTTCGAGACCCTCTCTAAGCACCAGTTTAGGAATAGTTAGTGCAAGACTTCAAAGAACAGACTAAGCAAATGGCATTAGCTTGGCAGCATATAGCCTCAATTTCTTACGAAATTGCAAATGCACGTCGTACTCTATTCAATGCTTATTTAAGCGAGGGTTTTACAGAGGCCCAGGCTTTAGAACTGATAAAAAACCCATAATTCCCGACGCAGGCGGATAGGCAAACCGCGACGGACTCCCAGGAGACATCTGTAGGAGAATAAAGTGAAAGCTAAATGCTTCGCTCAACAAAGGCCGGAGTGTCCCGAAAGGGCGATGAATGACCCGAGCGCATATTTCTTAGGACTTATGTTAGCTTTGACGGACGGCGAGGAAGCACTCCAATTAGTTAAAGAACCCCCGCGGGGTATACGTAAAAGTTGAGTTCAACTAAGCCTAGAGGTAACGATCTAGCACTTTTACGTAGTCTGGTTCCGTAGCTCAATCGGGAGAGCGTTGGCTTGTCACGTCAGAGGTAGCGGGTTCGAAACCCGTCGGAACCGCCATTTTTGAAAGGAATTTAAGTTGGAATTTATTATTACTGTAATATTTATTGCATTTGGTGCCCTTATAGCCTACTGCATATTTCAAATGCTACTACTTCAAGACTGGTTTTATCTGTGGTACATGAAACGGGTTAAGAAAAAGAAGATTCTGGTAGCCTATGAAGGTGAACATTATTTTCACGAGGATTTCAAGACAGTCTACGAGGGCCACAACAATACTTATAGGTTCCCCTATAACAAGATTGGAAAGATCCAGTTCCTCGGTGAAGACACTTTGGATTACTGTGGGACTTACAAATACAAATTTGAAGATTAATGGGGCATTAGCTCATCTGGGAGAGCGTCTGTTTTGCAAGCAGAAGGTGATCGGTTCGAGTCCGATATGTTCCACCATAATTAAGGCCGTAGTCTCTTGATTGAGGCTGCGGTCTTTCTTTTGCAAAAATAGTTCTTGACTTTTACGAGTATTTTTGCTAGTATCAATCCATCAGGTAAAAATTACCTGCGCCAAACCCACAAAAATTGAGTCTTAAAATTACGTGTGAGTTTTCCCAAAAATAAATACTGTTGACTTTCTTTAAACTTTGGTGTATATTCATCAAAATAAGGAAAATAATCAATGCATGAGCTTCTAAGAAAACACAAAATGAAAGTCACCTTCGTAAAGAAGGACGAATCCATTAGAGTTATGAAGTGTACCCTTATCCCAGACCTGCTCCCTCCGGTGAGCGGCTCGGGTGACAGAGAGGGAATTACGACAGTTTTTGACCTAGAAAAAGGCCAATGGCGTTGTTTCAGGGATGATAGCGTATTATCCTATGAAATAATCGAATAAAGGAAATGATGAAATTATTCATAACTGGCGAACAAGAGTCTGAATTTATTAAGGACACACTAAACGAACTAGAGGAATCTTTCGGGATTACCTGTGTGATTGGTTCTGCGTGCAGTCCTTGTATGAACGATGTATCCCAGTGGTGCGAAGAGAACGAAGTGCCTATTAATTTACAGCTTCCTGAGTGCTTCGACGAACTAGGTCTGATTGAATGTAACCTAGCTGCCATCAAGAATAATAACCCTCAGTTTCTAATGATCTATACAGACACAGAAGCAATGATTGAGGCTATTTCTGAATTGGCAAGTGTGACCCCTTCTGTTCAATATATTGCGAGGAAAGAATGAAAGTAATTATTTGTGGCGGTAGAGACTATGATGATTATCAACATATGTCAGAGGCTCTGGCACAAATTTGCTTACAGTATGGAGATATTACAGCTGTAGTTCAAGGCGGAGCACGTGGTGCCGATTCCTTGGCTAGACGCTGGGCGATAGAAAACAAGATTCCTTTCGAGCAGTATGACGCGGACTGGAAACAATACGGAAAGGCAGCAGGGCCTATAAGAAATCAGGAAATGCTCGACGAGAGCGGTGCAACTATGGTCATAGCCTTTCCGGGTGGAAATGGAACGTATGACATGATTAAAAGAGCAAAGAAGGCACAAGTAGAACTTGTGAATGTGGTATGAAAAACTGGATCGAAAAAGCAAGACAAGCTATTATAGAAAGCTCAGAAAGCTCCACTATTTATATTGGGGCTGACTCAGTTCGTTATAAAAAGGGTTACAACAAGGACGGAAGTGATAGATGGTTCGCCCGCTACGCAACTGTTATTATTGTTCACAAGAACTCCAGCAATGGTTGCGGGGTATTCTTTGACATTGACGTGCAGCCCGATTATGGACAGCTTAGAACCAGACTGCTTACCGAAGTTCAGCACAGCATTGATGCTTTTGATGCTATTCAGGACGTTCTAGGTAATCGTAAGCTTGAAATCCACCTTGACGTAAACCCTGACCCTAAGCACAAATCCAACATTGTTGTGAAAGAAGCGGCAGGTTGGATTTCCGGACTTGGGCTTACTCACAAGATCAAGAGTGAGGCTTGGGCTGCGTCTACTGCTGCTGACTATTGCGCAAAGGGAAGAGTTTTTGCTCCTTCTATGGTGCAATGATGCAAGTATTCACTACTGATGATTTAGAAGAAGTTTATACTGTCTATAAGGACCAAAATGGTCAGTTTTATGGAATCAGGGAAAGTGGTCCTAAGTTCTGTATTACTGCTTTAACTTTGCCCTGTTTAGCAGATAGGGTAAAGGGTGCATTAGACTTCTACGAGGAGCACTTCTAATGGAATACATTATTCTAGTTTGTGGCCTCTATATAGCGGCTTCGTTTTGGTTCTTCTATCTGTCATTTACTTTAACTGATAGAAGCCTTCCAAGTTTCTTCCTATGCTTACTCACAGGAATCTTTTGGCCTTTAGTGTTAGGATGGTATCTTGCAGCTAGAATATCGGGTAGGTGACATTCTTGAGTACGAGGGTAAATACATCTGTCAAGGTGTAAATACCCTCGGAGTCATGGGTGCAGGATTGGCCCTACAAATAAGGAATACTTATCCCAAAGTCTGGGATGTTTATTCTAAAAAGAAACTGAAACTTGGGGATGCTTTTGGAGTAGACTGTGGTAGGCACACTATCCTCTGCATCGCAACCCAAAAAGAAATTGGCAGGTACAAAAAGCCTTTTAACTATACGGCTTTTGAGCTAGGACTATCTAAGATAGATGAGAAATTAAATGGAGATATTGCTTTTCCTCCTATTGGCTGCGGCCTTGGTGGCGGTGATTTTAGAATTGTACGCGAATTACTCTTAAAGTGTAAGAATATAAGGCCTATAATTTATTACTTGAATGACGAGATTCCAAAGGAGTATTTATGTTAACCCTATACCTATTTATAGGATGTATTTTGTCCCTTCTATTAATGTGGGAACCTAAGCATCTTTTGGAATCAAGTGGAGGGGATGCTGGAATAGCATTCTTTCTAGTCATGACTTGTGTTCTAGCATGGCCCGCAGTTGTATTTGCACTGATATACATGAGTATCAAAAAATAGTAGTTGACATTTGGTGTCAATTCGATTATATTTAACATTCCAAACAACAAGGAGATTATGAATGGCTTGGACTGATGAAGAACGCGCAGAAGTAATTAAGAAGTATCAAGACGCGGAACCTACTCCTGAGAACTCTATGGATATTGTTTCTCAGATTGCAGAAGACATGGACAAAACCGTAAATGGTGTCCGTATGATTCTTATGAAGGCTGAAGTGTACGTGAAGAAGGAAGAAACTTCTAGCAAGGGCAGTGGCTCTAAGTCCGCTGCTTCGGGTGCTAGCAAGCGAGTTTCCAAGGAAGATGCTCACGCAGCTCTTCGTGACGCTATTAGCGCTAAGGGGCTTGCTCCTGACGAAGATATTGTGGGTAAGATGACAGGTAAGGCAGCGCTCTACTTTGTAGAAGTGCTGAACGCGGCCGCAGAATAATATATTAATCCCGCATAAGGGAGGGTACTCTGTGCCCTCCCTTAATGTGTTTCCGGGAGTCGAATGAAAAAAGAACAAATACGTAATATAATAATAAGAAATGGTGAATCCATCGTCAACTACAGAAGCATAAAGTCCAAAAAGGTAAAATATGTTGTATGTACCGTAGACTTTGATAACCCGTATATAAAGACTAAGAAAATTCCTAGAGAGCAACCAGACAAGATATTAGTGTTTTGCTGGGATTCAGACTCTTTTAAACAATTGAATACTGATTTAGTGACTTCAGTTGAAGCATTGAATAAAGTATTGAAAGGGTTGAATGCAAAATGATGATATTTACTACAGAGTTATCCATGTAACTGACGATGCCCAAATAAGGCTAAGTATAAATAACTTTTTAGGTGTAGACTATATCTCTTTAAGAGAGTATTATTTAGATTTTGAAGAAGAGTGGCAGCCCACCAAAAAGGGAATCACTCTCCCTCTTACAATTCCTATTACGAGAGAGTTATTCTCCGGATTAGTGGAAATTCTATCTCTGGAAGAAAGTAAGAACATTCTAGAAGAACATTTTAAGGACACTATAGATGGTATCTACAAGGTATAAATACGGCGTTGGCCAAGTGGTTAACATGGGGAACAAGAAAGTAACCATCACAGAGCTGAGGGAATTTTACGGAAAACCCTCATATATGGTTAACTGGTTCGACAAAGAAAACAAGCTATGGAAGGCTGTGTTAAAGGAAGATGAAATTTCTTGATATTCTATCTCAGGCTTACTATACTGGTAATCCTCTGGTATCCAACGAACTTTTTGACGAACTAGCCAAAAAGTACAGATATAATGAAGTTGGCGCTTCTTACGCAGACGCCAAGGTTCATCACGCTTATAGGATGTGGAGCTTATCAAAGGTTTATCCTGGAGATAAGGTTCCGTTCAACGAGCCATCAGTAAGAAGTCCCAAGTTAGACGGTGCAGCCGTAGAAATCTTCTATGTGGACGGGAACGTGGCCTGGGCCGCCACTCGTGGAGACGGTGTCAAGGGTCAGGATATTACTGACAAGATGCGTTTTCTTGTTCCTTTGAATTTAGGAACAACTGGTAGGTCTTTCCAGGTCACTGGAGAAGTTGTTACAAAGAAGGGTAAAGAAAACCTTCGTAACTATGCCAGTGGCGCTCTCAATCTTAGAGACCTTGAAGAATTTAAGACTCGTGATCTTTACTTCTTTGCATACGATCTAGTTCCTAACGTTTTTGATACCTATACAGAAACTCTTGAGTTTCTTGAAAGCGTGGGCTTCAAAACAGTTCGTCAGGCAACTGACGAGTTCCCAACGGATGGGGAAGTTGTGCGAGTGGATAGTAATGTCACATTCGAACAGATGGGCTATACTTCTAAGCATCCTCGTGGTGCATATGCGTTGAAGGAAAATAAGGATGGAGTTCGTACTGTTCTTCGTGATATTATTTGGGACGTTGGTCGCAGCGGTGTTGTCACTCCTGTTGCTATCTTTGATCCTGTTGATGTGGACGGTGCAATCGTGGCAAGAGCTACTCTGCACAACTGGAAATACATCCAAGACTTAGATTTGGAAAAGGACTGTGTGATTGAAGTAATTCGCGCAGGGGATATTATTCCAAGAGTTATAGGGAGAATCTATGATTAAACTATTCACAGCACCTTGGTGCACATACTGCAACCTACTTAAAAACGCTCTTACCGACGAAGACCTAGAGGGTGTGGACGTAATCAATATTGACCATGAGCCTTCTTACAGAGAGCAATACAACATTAGGTCAATCCCTACTATTATTAGGGTAGATGAAGAAGGCGTAGAGCTTGATAGAATCATGGGTTCTATCTCCAGAACGGCTTTCTTAGAATTTAAGAATGTCTAAGGGCATATACAATGAGACCTATTTTAAGAATAACCCTGACGAAGCTGATGTAGAGGCAACTCTCTATTGTGTCGTTCTAGTTAATAAAATGACACATAAGAGAGAAGCCATAAAGATTGGTATTACTAAGGGTAAGGGATGGCAGGCAGCCCTAAAAAGATCCTCTGGATTCACCTATCACGATATACGAATCCAGAAATTAGTGGTAGGAAGACTCGAAGACATATTCTATTTAGAAAGCTATCTTCACGAAAAGTGGTCTCATTTAAAGAAAACGATGCCTGAATCCTTCGGCGGACACACCGAATGTTTTGAAATCAATGAGGATATTATAAAATCTATTCCGAAAAATGTCTAAGGGGGTATTGAAAAATATCTCTTGACTTTATCCCAAAAATGGAATATATTTTCAATATTAAGGACGCAATTTAATGTTTCATCCACCAACCAACTGTCCGTCTTGCTCTTCGGAACTTGAATGGAAGAACGACCAAATTTACTGTTTAAATACAGAGTGTCCTGCCAAATTAAACAAGTCTGTCGAGCACTTTGTTAAAACTCTACAGATTAAAGGGCTAGGTCCAGCAACAATCAAAAAATTGGGCTTGACTTCTATATCAGATATCTATACTATTGACATAGTTAAAGAGCACGATTCAGAGAAAATGGCTCTTAAACTAATTGATGAAATAGAAAGATCAAAAACCCACAAGCTAGGAACTGTTTTGCCTGCTTTGGGTATTCCACTAATCGGAAAATCGGCCTCAGATAAGCTTGGAAAAGTTTGTAAGACAATCTTTGATATTAATGAGGAAACTTGCTCCGAAGCAGGACTTGGGCCGAAAGCGACTTCCAATCTAATTAATTGGTTAACACTTAACTTAGATTGGGTATTAGAACTACCATTCGACTTTACGTTTTCTTCTTCTCAAAATACGAAGGAACTGAGAGGTACAGTATGTATAACTGGTAAATTGGTTAGTTACAAAACAAAATCCGAAGCTGCAAAAGACCTTGAGGCTCAAGGTTGGAAGGTAGTTTCCAATATAACAAAAGATGTCACACATCTTGTAAATGAGAGTATGAAGCCAACTGCTAAAACATTGAAAGCAGAAGCTTCAGGAATAACAATTGTCAACAACGTAAAAGAATTATTAGGAGAATAAAATATGACTAAGTGGACTGAAGACCTTACCGCACAACTTCGCAGCCTTGCAGGTGATGAAAGCGAAGAAGTATCCCGCGAGACTGTTGCTAGCATCGCAGAAGAACTGGAAATTTCCGGTCGCTCTGTAGCCAGCAAGCTTCGTAAGGAAGGATACGTGGTGGAAAAGGCTGGATCAGCTCCTTCTTCCTTCACCGAAGAAGAAACAGAAGCCCTTCGTGAGCTTCTTGAAGCCAATGAAGGTGAACTGACCTACGCAGAACTGGCAGAACGTCTTGGAAGCGATCATTCGGCTCGTGCCGTACAGGGTAAGGTTCTTTCTATGGAACTTACTGGCCTTGTTCGTGCTACTCCACCTAAGGTGGTTGAAAAGAGCTTCACCGACGAGCAGGCAGCTACCATCGTCGAAATGACCCGCGCAGGTGCCTTCCTTGAAGACATTGCTGCAAAGGTTGGTAAGACCGTTGCTCAGGTTCGCGGTAAGGCTCTTAGCTTGCTGCGTGCCGAAGAAATTGATCAGCTGCCTGTTCAGCGTGATCGCAAGCCTTCGGAAACCGATGCCTTCGAAAATCTTGGTGACAAGGTTAGCACAATGACCGTTGAGGAACTGGTTGAAGCTACTGGCAAGACTGCCCGTGGTGTCAAGACCATCCTTACCCGTCGTAAGCTGATCGCCAAGGACTATGACGGTGTAGCTAAGGCTGCTAAAGCACAAGCTTAATAAGCTTCAATAAACAATAGAAACAAACGAGGCGGCCCTCGCGGTCGTCTCGTTTGAGTTGTTTTAAGGAGGCATAATTGAGCTTAGCTAGTGCATTAATCAACAAGATTATCGTAGAAAATAGTCTTGACACCTGGGCTAATCTTAAAGAAAACTACCTGCCTCAAGAACTGAGAAAAGTCTACCAGATAATATCTAAGCACGTAGACAACTATCATAAACTACCTTCCTTTGAAGAGTTAAAGTTTGAAGTACGAGAGCAGTCCACCCTTGATAAAATAAGTCTGATCGAGAAAGAGGAAGTGGATGCAGAGTCCATTTTTTTGCTGGATTCGTTAAAGAGCGAATTTACCGCAAAAGAACTGCTCCTTGGTCTCGACAAATTTATTGAGAATAGCGTGGGGCACTCAAGTGCCGAAGAGACTATTCAAAGCATCTACGAAGTTATATCATCGGTAGAGTCCAAGGTTGACATTGTTAAACCTAAGGATAATATCGAAAAGGTAGAATTATTTGATTCCGACCAAGAATTAGAGTTGAACCTAACATTAGGTCTTAACTCCGAGTATGATGAGACTTTCATTTTCCCTAACGACTCCCTAATCTTATTGGGTGGTTACAGAGGTGGGGGTAAGTCCATCATCTGTAATAACATCGCCCAGTACCAGCTTGACGCAGGTAAGAGTGTTATTAAGTTCTCAATCGAAATGAGCTTGAGGCAGGAATTACAGAGGCAGTGTGCTATTGCAACTGGCGTTCCTCACATTAAGTTAAGGTATAAAGAGCTGAGCGTTTCCGAGTGGGACTCAGTCGCTCTATGGTGGGCCTCCAGATATCAGGATGGCTACGATGTATATAAAGAAGTTTACTGTGTAACCAAGGACTTTGATAAGTTCCACAAAACCCTTATACAAAAGCCATTAGCTACCCCAGTATTAGACATTGTGCATACTCCTACCCTGAGTTTAGCAAAGTTTAAAGCTGAGACCTTAAAAAGACTTAATAAATATGGTGACACTGTTGGTGTCATTATTGTTGACTATCTCAACAAAATAAGGGTAAGTGAGTCCTCGAATGATCGGTTTGACTGGAAAGATCAGTTAGCTGTATCCGATGGACTTAAAGTATTCGCGGAAGATATTGGCCTTCCTATTATTAGCCCTTATCAGGTTAAAAAGGATGGTACTGCTAAGTTCGCACAGGATATTCTTGTTCCTGCTGACGCTGCGTTCACTCTAAAATCTGGAGAGAACTATATGCAGTTTGAGTGCGAAAAGATGAGACACATGGAAGAAAGAGGCTTTATATCCAACATGAATTGGATGAGCCTTAAATGTGGTCCTGAGAGTGCTGTTATTATATCTGACGAGGATAACGACGAAGAAGAAAACAAAGAAACCACACAGGATTTGCCATGGTAGTAGATAGAATACTTAGTAAACAAGGTATAGATCACAAGCCAGTGGGTTCTTATTTTCAGATCAGATGCTTAAGTCCCGATCATGATGATAAGAATCCAAGTATGTTCGTCAACAAATATAGTGGATGGGCAAACTGCAAGTCTTGTGGGGCTTCTTACAACATCTTTTCATTATTTAATGAAAAGCCTAACAAGTTTCAAATGCAAAAGGATATGTTCAGAGAGAAGATTAGAAAGGTCTTATCTGAGTCTACCTTTTACGAGATACCTGAAGACGCAGTTTTTTATGAGACGTCCTTCAGAGGAATTAGAAGCGAAGTAATTAGAGAGTTCCAGGCATTTCAGTTTAATGAGTTCCCTGGATACCTGTTTTTCCCTTTAAAAAATCACTCAGGAAAAGTGGTTAACTTCATAGGTAGAGAAACAACGGGCAATAAGATGCCCAAATACATGTTCTTGTATAAAAAGCCTGTACTTATGGCTCCCTATACTGCGCCGAACATGGGCTCTATTATCTTGGTTGAGGGCTGGTTCGATTTTTTAAACCTGTATCAAAACGGTTTGACTAACGTACGAGCCTTATTTGGTCTTGTATTCACCGAGAGGCATGTAGAAATGCTTAAGATGGAGAATATTGACGAAGTAATAATTATGATGGATGCGGATGAAGCAGGTAAAGCTGCCGCAAAAGAAATCAAAGAACTTCTTGATAAAGAATTTATAAGTAATAAAATAATCACATTAAAGGATGGAAGTGATCCGGGTGAATTGACACACAGTACAATTTCTAAGTTAAAGGAAAAATTATATGGCCGTAGCTATTGTAGAGACGAAGCTGAGTAGACGGGATTATAAGAAAGACTTCGGTTTTGATTATGATCGTTTTGCCCTTTGTTCAGATCAATCTGTAAAGACTGTCCGTAAGAAAGACATTGATATTGATTTCAACCCCGATCTTTATGACTGGGTTATTCTGATCGGTAAGGATGCTGTAAAGCACTACACTGGCAAGTCCCAAGTAATGGACTACACAGGAAAAGTTATTGACGGCAAGTTCATTGCCTCAATTAACCCAGGTATGCTAGCTTTCCGACCAGAGATTGAAAGCACATGGCTGAAGACCAAGGAGAATATCGTTGGGTTTGTGACAGGTGAACTGAACGCCAATAAGAACGATATTTCTAGATTTCCTGGAATTAAGACGGAAGCGGAAGCTCTTGCTTATATTCAGGAAGCCATTGACCATACTAATAAGTATGTTGCAATGGACTCCGAAACTACCGCTCTATATCCCAAGGACGGTTACATTCTAGGTATATCTATTTCCTTTAAGAAGGACTGGGGTGCGTACATTGACGCTGACTGTATTACAGAAGAAGTGTCAAATAAACTGCAAGAACTTTGCAATAAGAAGATCATAGTCTTCCACAATGCCAAGTTCGACATTCCCTTCTTCGAACTTCACCTTGGTATTCGTATCAAGAGGTTCGAAGATACTATGCTTCTGCACTATTGCCTAGATGAAAATCCGGGTACTCACGGACTTAAGCAGTTAGCTCTAAAGTATACAGATTACGGAGACTACGAAAGTGATCTTTATGAGTTTATTGATAACTACGTAAAGAAGAACGGACTTCTAAAGAGAGACTTCAAGTGGTCCTCTATCCCGTTCGAGGTCATGACCCCATATGCGGCTTGTGACTCCGTAGTAACTCTGATATTGTTCTCACAGCTAGCAAAAGCAGTCCACGCTAATCCGCAGCTTAGCAAGGTATACAAACAAACTCTTATTCCGGCATGTAGAGCTTTGATCTCTATTCAGAATAACGGCGTACCTTTTGATACCACTAGACTTGCCTTCGGTCAAGACGTTATGCGTCTGTCCATTGAGCAGAGTATGACTAAGCTTTATAAGTTCCCTGAAATCACGGAATATGAAGCAGAACGTGGTGAACCTTTCAATCCGGGAAGTCCAAAGCAACTTAGAGAGCTTCTGTTCGATAAGATTAAGCTGAGACCGACGGGTAAGAAGACTACCACAAAGGCTGACTCCACGGACGCGGAAGTTCTAAAGATACTTTCTGAAATACATGAAGTTCCCGCCGAAATTCTGAATATCCGTAAGAAGTCCAAGGTTAAGAATACTTATCTAGATAAGATTATTGTTAATCTGAACACAGACCATCGTTTAAGAACTAACTTCAATATTCACGGTACTACTTCTGGTCGTCTAAGTTCCAGCGGTAAGCTGAATATGCAGCAGCTTCCTAGAGACGCTTCTGTTGTGAAGGGTTCTCTGAAGGCTAAACCCGGATACAAGATTGTGTCCATGGACTTGAAGACGGCAGAAGTTTATCTTGCTGCCGTTCTGAGTAATGATTCTGAGTTGAAGCAAGTATTCATTGATGATGCTGACTTCCACTCCACCATTGCTAAGAGAGTGTTCGGTCTGCCTTGTAAAGTTGAGGAAGTAAAGTCACTTTATCCTGACCTAAGACAGTCCGCTAAGACTGTTACCTTCTCCATTCTTTATCAGGCTGGTGCTTACAATCTACACGATCAGGTTAATACTTATATTCGCGATAACAAACTGGATATGAGTTTCTCAATGAGAGACGCTGAAACAGCTATTAAGAACTACTTTAAGGAGTTCCCGCAGCTGAAGAAGTGGATTGACAAGAACAAGGACGTTATCTATAAGCAGGGTTATGTTTATAGTGCGTTCGGTAGAAAGAGAAGACTTCCTAACGTTAAGTCGGACTCAGAAGCACTTGCGGCACACGCTGTTCGTAGTGGTCTTAACTTCCTCGTTCAAAGCCCTGCTAGTGACGTAAACTTACTTGCAGCTATTGATATGCAGGATTGGCTAGAAAAGCACCCTGAAGTTGATGCAAAAATCTTTGCTCTTGTTCACGACTCTATTCTTGCCGAAGTTAAGGAAGAAGACGTTGATAAGTACGTGGAAATGCTAGCTTCGTTCGTTCAGAAGGACCGCGGAGTTTCTATTCCAAATACTCCTATTGGTTATGAATTTGAGGTTGGTGATGACTATTCATTCGGAAAGTTTGAAAAGGAATGGGGAGAACTATTTCGACTATGGGATAGTGTTCCCGCTGAACAGCGTGAAGATGTTCTCAAAGAACATTATGGAATGTGAAGATGGCGAGAGTTGGTCTCATATTGGATGGACTGGAGATTTGTCCGAGCCTTACAGACATTGGGCTAAGTACCCTGCTTTTAAGGGAACTTACCGAGCTATATGGGACTTCGTCGAACCCGATTTACATATACGTGGATTACGACCCGATAAAGTCATTGTTAACGCTTACAACCACGGAGATTCATCTTGGTTACACAAAGATTCTGAAGAGTCAAAGCATTGGACTTTAATCGTCTATATGAATGACTCTTGGGATATGAATTGGGGTGGGGAGACTATTTTAGTCGGAGACGGAGGTGATATAATCCATTCAGTCTTCCCATTCCCAGGCCGTGCTTTATTGTTCGATGGAAGAATTCTGCACGGTCCTCGTTCCGTGTCTAGGGAAGCCCCCTTCCCTAGGCTAGGAGTAACTTTTCAATGTATAGAAACATAAGAACGATACAAAAAGTCAAATTTCCTCTATACTCTATACCCTCAAATAATTTTGATAAGATTGATGGTGTGAGTTTCATTGAGGGGCAACCTGTAGATGACTTAAATATGTCAGGGGACTCTATAGGATTACGAAGAAAGCAGTCAGGACGCACAGACTTTTATAAGTTAAAGAACCCTATCTTTAATTTGGGAGACCTGATTAAGTCAAAAGGAAAGCATTTTATTAGTTCCGACGGTAAAATGTTTACTTACGAAAAGACTGGTTTCCAGAATATTAAGTGCCACGAAATAGACAGGTTTGAGTTAAGGAATACTTACTCATTCCTGTATATAAAAGGAATATCAATTCCTTTTCCTATTCCCCGACCACCATCTGATATACATAGTATATTGTGGGCAAGAATACTTTACTACCAGGATTTTCCTTGGATGCTTTACGACTACGTGAAAGTCCCAGTAAAAAACTGTAGAATTAAGGTATGATATACTTAATGAAAAATAAGAGAAATAATAATAAGAGTAACCTGAGTCTAAAGGACATATACCCTAAGAATGAGAAGCAGAACGATGTTTTGACTTCTAAACGAAATTTAGTTCTTATGGGTAGCGCAGGTACAGGGAAAACCTATCTAGCTAGTTACTTAGCTTTCAAAGCTTTAATGAGGGATGAATACGACAAGGTAGTTTACATCAGAAGTGCGGTTCCAACCAGAGACATTGGATTTCTTCCCGGAACTGAAAAAGAGAAAATGGAAGTTTATACAAAGCCCTATGTGGATATTTGTCAAGAACTTTTCAACTGTGGAACTGCGTATCAGTCTCTAGAACGAGAGGGCAAAATAGCCTTTGAACCTACTTCATTTGTTAGAGGTAGAACATTCAGAAGCAGCTTTGTAATCGTTGACGAGTGTCAGAACATGACTCTTCATGAACTTGACTCCATTATAACCAGACTAGACGACGACTCTAAAATAGTATTTTGTGGGGACACAAACCAAGCTGACTTGATCAACAATGGTTTTCATACTTTTTACAGTATAATTAGCTCTATGTCCGAGTTTGATACAGTTCAATTTGGCATAGAAGATGTAGTTAGAGGCGGTATTGTTAAAGAATACCTAATCAAAAAAGAAAAATATTTTAAAAAATAAGATTGGGTTCTGCCCGAGATTTTATATGAATGAAAGCTATTATATCTAACCGTATTTATATGGTTGTAGACGACAAACTTTATAGGGAGCTCTCAAAGAGTCTCACTTACGAGGTGCCATCGCATAATCCTGAGATTCCTATTGTAATTAAAAACTTGTCTATTATCAATAGTAATATACAGGGTGGTAAAAAGCTAGTCAGTATACCCTCGGGCAGAACTGATCTTATACCTAAGGATTACGAAGTAGAAGACAAAAGAGTTCTCAGACCGGTCAATATACCGCTCTTAAATAATATTGAGCCACGACAGTCTCAAAAAGAATTCTTAGAGTTCTGCAACGATTCCTGCATCCTAAACGCTAAGCCCGGATGGGGTAAGACCTTTGCTGCTATATTTGCCGCAGTTAATCTAGGTCAAAAGACTTTGATTATCACCCACACAGTGGCTCTGAGAAACCAATGGGAGAGAGAAATAGTACGTATCACAGGCATTAAGCCCGGAGTGATAGGAAGTGGTAAGTTTAATATAGGGCCCGACATTGTAGTGGCCAACACTCAGTCTTTAGTAAAGCACTTAAAGACAATCAACAAAGAGTTTGGCACAGTATTTCTAGACGAAATGCACCACGTAGCAAGCCCTACTTTTACCAAAATTATTAATTCTCTATTTGCAAGATACAAGATCGGACTTTCTGGAACTCTCAAGAGAAAAGATGGAAAGCACGTTGTATTCCAAGACTACTTTAGTAGCAAAAAGTATGTCCCTAGAGACGAGAATGCCCTAAAGCCTGAAATTCACGTCTATGCTCCTAAGTTCAAGATTCCCGAAGGGAATATGTGGTCAGAGAGAGTCAATAGACTAGTAGAAGATCCGGAATACCAAGGATTCATTATTGCCTTAGCGGATAAATACGTAAAAATGGGACACCAAGTTCTCATTGTATCAGACCGAGTGGCATTTCTAAAATTCTGTGAGAGAATATCCCCCAATCCCTCAGTGTGCGTGACTGGCTTTGACGACAGAGAAAAGGCACACAGGCTTGTCTTAAACGGGCAGGCCCGAGAATTATGGGGAAGTATTAATATGTATTGCGAGGGTATCTCACTGAATCCTCTCAGCTGCATTATATCCGCCTGTCCGATTAACAATGACGTCAGGCTAGAACAGCTTATCGCTCGAATTAATAGGGAACATCCAGGTAAGCTGCCACCAGTCTTTGTAGACGTTAAATTCTCGTGCTACACAGGTATTAATCAATTTAGAACTAGGTCTAACTTTTATAGACAAGACGGATACAAGGTAAGGTTCGTTGAAAATATGCCTTGACATTATCCCAAAATTTTGCTAATATGCTTTTCTATAGTTGGCCTAAGATAAGAAAACATTCCAACGGGAACGTAAGGATTATTGAGACCATCTTTGACAGTATGATGGATAGTCCCTCATACGACTTTGGGCGCAAACACTATGATAAAATTGATTTTAGTGGCGACTCATACTTACTAAAGCCCGATTACTTATTATGGGCGTTTAAGAACGCCAATAAGATTCATGCAGCTAACTATTTGTATTTAGCAAGCCGCAGGAACTACGCTGAGTATAAACTAACGGGAGATAATACACTACCATTAAAATACATTAATATACCAATTGACCGACTGAAACTTAATAGTCTCATAGATATAAGAGACGATAACATTCATTTTTTACTGGAGAAATAAACATGGTTGCATTTTCTAAATCCACTGGTGGTTCCACCGGCACTAAAGTTGACACTTATTCCTACAAGGATGGTCTGCAAAAGGTTCGCATTTTTGGCGAAATCGTTCCTCGCTATCTGTTCTGGGTTCCTAATCCTAGAGGCGCTCCGAAGGAGCTTCCTGTAGAAGCCCTGCAGTTCCAGAGAGAAACCGAAAGCTGGGATAACTCCCAAGCTGAGCCTGTAAAGGAACTCTATCCTAACCTGAAGCCTAAGTGGTCTTACTGTGCTCTGTGCGAAACAGAGAACGGTGAAATCAAGGTATTCCCTTTCAAGAAGACTCTATGGCGCCAGATCAAGGACGCTGCAGAAACTCTTGGTGATCCGACTGACCTTGAAAAGGGTTGGTGGATTTCGTTCAAGAAGACCAAGACTGGTCCGAACCCTATGAACGTGGAATATGCTCTGGACGCCCTTCGTTCTTCTAAGGACGTTGGCCCTGTTAGCGAGGAAACCAAGGCTCGTATCGCTGAGCACGATCCTATCCAAAAGATCTATCCGCGTCCTACTGAAGAACAGGTTCGTCAGAATCTGGCTAACATTATGTCGTCCGGTGACAACGAAACCGTTGACGAAGAATCTACTAGCGAGTTCGAAGTAGAATAATCTAAATCTATAACTAAGGAGACCCTCTGGGCCCTTTCGGGTCCAGGGGGTTATTTTGCTCTTATGAAATCAATCAAAATCTTACATACGGCGGACTGGCATATCAAGTTAGGGCAGAAGAATGTGCCTCGTGACTGGGCGCTCAACCGCTATAGAATCTTCTTTGAAAAAGTGCATAACTTAGAAGAGAATTACGATCTTCACATAATCAATGGGGATATATTTGACAGAACCCCAACCCTAGAGGAATTAGAGGTATTCTGGGACTTCATAGCTTGTTGCAGAATTCCTACTCTAATTAACACAGGGAACCACGAGTCTGAAACTAAGAAGAAGAGTTTTTTAACTAGACTCAAGTATCCCTGCCATCTAATTAACCCTGAAGTGCACATTGTAGACCAGATTTCTACTAGCGCCCACTACGGATTTTATGATTTCCCATTTTACGTGGTCCCCTATGAGTGCATAAAGTCCGAAGATAATTGGAAGCAATTAGACCCTGTGCCTGTGTTCACTCACGTTCGTGGCGAGATTCCTCCTCACGTGAAACCTGAGATTCCTCTAGAGTGGCTAGACAAGTTCCCCGTAGTCTTTGCGGGAGACCTACACTCCCACCAGAATACTCAGCGCAATATTTGCTATCCGGGCAGCCCCATGACCACTTCGTTCCACCGTGAAATAACAAAGAACGCAAATGGTTATCACTCTATTGAGTTATTTACTGATGGTAGCACTGTAGTAGAGTGGGAAGACTTTAAACTTCCACAACTTATTCGTAAGACAGTGACAAATCAAGATGATATTGTTCCTACTGAGTTTCACCACACTATCTATGAACTAGAGGGCAGCCTTGAGGACGTTTCTGTAAAGGTTGAGAACGATCTCTTAGATAAGAAAATTGTGAAGCGTAGTAGCGAAGCTACCTTACACCTAAGTGAAAAAATGACTATGGAAGACGAGCTTAAGGAGTACCTGGAGTTTGTCCTAGAAATAGATGATAAAGATAAAATTTTAGAGGTATACCATGAGCACAGTAAAGCTGACTAGGATGCGTTGGGGTAACATGTTTAGTTACGCCGACGAAAACGTTATAGACCTAAGTGAGACTAACGTAACTCAGATTCTCGGTAAGAATGGAGCAGGAAAATCCTCCATTCCTACTATTATGGAAGAAGGTCTATACAACAAAAACTCTAAAGGTTTCAAGAAATCTGATATTCCAAATAGAGTACTAAATAAACCCTATTGGGTAGATATTGAATTCTATATTGACAACGATGAGTACAGCTTGCAAGTAAAGAAAGCCTCTACCCTAAAGGCTACTATGTATTGCAACGAAGAAGATATTAGTAAGAATACTGCTTCAGGTACTATTAGTATGTTTGAAGAGCTTATTGGGATTGACTTCAAGACCTTCGCTCAATTAGTTTATCAGAATACAGAATCCAGTCTACAGTTTCTGACTGCTACAGACTCCAAAAGAAAGGAGTTTCTGGTTAACCTGTTCGACTTAGCTGAATACGGAGAAAGATACGTATTGTTCTCCAATATTCTGAAATCGGTTCAATCTGATCTAAGTAAGATACAGGGCAGTATTGACGCTCTAAATAGGGCGGTCACTATGGCGGAGAATAACTCCAAGATTGAAGTTGGAGAGTTGACTCCTATCCCAAGTGACCCCGATGATCTTGTACAGCAAGTTGCAGATTACAAAGCAAAACTGAAGGATATAGATTCCTACAATACCCGAGTGAAGAAGAGCAATATGATTCTTCAGAAGTTACAGGGTCAGCCTAAGACTAAAGAAGAATTACTATCTGCATTAGAAGCACTGGAAGTTCCTGATGATAAGGATTTAACGACAGAGCTCGCAAATATTAACTCAGCTATAAGACACGCAAAGAGTGTTATAGAGAAAATTTCAAAAGTGGGGAATAACTGCCCTACATGTCTACAGTCTGTTCCGGAAGACTTCATTAATAAGTTGATCGAAGAAAACAACTCTATTATTGAAAACAATAGACTAGTAGGCGAAAAGATTTCCACTGAGATCAAAAGAATACAAGAAGTAAAGAAGAAACGATCAGAAATATCCTCTAGTATAAAAACAATTGAGGATTTGGAGCTTCAGAAAGACTTCAACGAGTTGCAGGAAGAGCAGAGCGTAGAAAGTATTGCTGATTCAATTAGGAATGCGGAGAAGTGCATCTCTAGTGTTCGTGGAGAAATAGCTAAAGCAAGGGATCACAATAAGAGGGTCGAAACTAATCAGGCTAAATTAGAAAGCGCTCTAGAACAGCTAGCTGATTTAGAGACTGAGTTAGAAGCCAATGTTGGAAAACTAGCTCTACTAGAGCAAAACATTGGGCCTCTTGAAGTTCTTAAGAAAGCCTTCAGCCCCACAGGTCTGGTTGCTTATAAGCTAGAAAATAGAGTGAAGGATTTAGAGACCTTTACTAATGATTATCTAGCTAGACTCTCTGATGGAAGATTTAATCTTGCCTTTGAGTTAGAAAAAGATAAACTTAATGTAGTTATTTACGATCAGTCTAGTCCAGTGAGTATGGTTTCCCTATCCTCTGGCGAGAAGTCTAGAGTTCTAATTGGTACTCTACTAGGCATTCGTAAGATCATGCAGAGCATCTCTAAGACTACTATTAACGTTCTATTCTTAGACGAAGTTATTAGCGTTCTGGATGATGAAGGAAAAGAGCAATTAGTTGAAGTTCTATTGGAAGAGGAAGGTCTGAATACATTCCTTGTTTCTCACGGATGGAGACACCCTCTAGTGAAGCAGTTAGAGGTTAGAAAAGATTCCTCAGGGATAAGTAAGATTTATGGTTAGTCTAGACTATACAAGAGGGTACTTTGCTGCCCAGGATTCAGCTATGGCCTTTATTAATTCTATAGACACTGAGGGACTTACTGCACTTCAGATAAGAAGTGCTTTATATAAGTTTCTCATGACTGATAGGCCTAATAATAATGGTTAACAGTAGGGCTAAGGGAGACTTAGGAGAGAAGAAACTGATTCAGTTCTTAAAAGAAAGAACTGGACAGGAATTCACTCAGGTGCCTGGCTCAGGAAACGGAAAGATAAAGGGTGATATAACCTTCCAGGGTTGTAGGTTCTGCATAGAAATCAAAAACTATAAAGAAGACCCTTTATCTAGTACCATTCTAACCAATAAGACTAATCTCATAGTTACCTGGTGGGTTAAATTAAAAAAGGAGTGTAAGTCCAAAGAGCCACTTTTATTTTATAGGTGGAATAGGTCAAAGTGGTTCGTAGTAACAAGTACAAAACCAATCAAGACAAAAAATTATCTTGACTTTGCTGTTCATTCTTGCTATATATTAAACGTGGAAGACTGGCTAACCGAGGATATAAAATGGCAACTTTCGAACAACTAACTAAAGCATTACCTAAAGATAGGTTAATGATTGTCGATGCCTTGAACCTCTGCTTTAGGTGGAAGCACAAGGGTGCGACAGTATTCGCTAAAGAATATATGGATACCGTAGAGTCTCTTGCAAGATCCTACGAATGCGGTAACATTGTTATCGCTGCGGACTGGGGAGGTTCTAGCTATCGTAGGGCTGTTTACCCTGAATATAAAGCGCATCGTAAGGAGCTTTATAAAGATCAGTCCGAGGAAGAAAAGGAAGAGGCTCGTAAGTTCTTTGAAGAATACGACAGAACCCTTGACGCCCTTGACGAGAAAGGCTATCCGGTTCTACGTTATAAGGGAGTCGAAGCGGATGATATTGCGGCTTACCTAGTGGCCAATAGAGAAACGTATCTATTCAGTCACATTTGGCTGATTAGCTCTGACCGAGACTGGGACTTGCTTATCAATGATAATGTGTCTCGTTTCTCCTACGTTACTCGAAAAGAACAGACCGTAGACACATGGGACAATCCTGTCCCTATTGATAAGTATATCTCTTATAAGTGTCTTATTGGCGACTCGGGAGATAACATTCCCGGAATCAAGGGAGTTGGACCTAAGAGAGCCCAGACCCTAATTGAAGATTATGGGGACGCACTAGAGATTTATGCTCAGTGTCCGCTGCCCGGAAAATATGTATACATCAAGAATTTGAATGAGAATGCTGAGCAAATTTTCATTAATTATCAATTAATGGATTTGCTCTCTACTTATGAGGAAGCCATAGGGCAAGAGAATATTAACGATATTCACAAGAGGATGATTAATATATGAAATTAACCGCGTACCAAGAATACATTCACAAAAGCCGCTACGCCCGTTGGAAGGAAGATGAAGGTCGCAGAGAGACCTGGACCGAGACAGTTGACAGACTTATAGACTACTATAAGTTCCGAATTTCGGATAAGATGCCAGATGTTGATCTAAGTGAGGTCAGAGAAGCCATCCTAAATATGGAAGTTATGCCTTCCATGAGATCCATGATGACGGCAGGGCCCGCCATGGACAGATCAGACGTTGCAGGATATAACTGTGCTTATCTACCCGTCAATAACCCTAGAAGCTTTGACGAAGCTATGTATATCCTTCTAAATGGTACGGGGGTTGGGTATAGCGTCGAAGAGAAGTATACTCATGAACTTCCTACGGTTCCCGAGTGGATTAAGGATACCGGGACAACAATCGTTGTTGAGGACTCAAAGGAAGGTTGGGCCACTGCGCTTCAGGAACTGATTTCTATGCTATACGCAGGAAACATTCCTAAGTGGGACACCTCAAAGGTTCGTCCTGAGGGAAGTCGACTAAAGACCTTCGGAGGTAGAGCAAGCGGGCCAAAGCCTCTTGAAGACCTATTTACCTTTACCGTAGGTATCTTTAAGCAGGCAAAGGGGCGTAGACTTACTACACTAGAATGTCACGACATTATGTGTAAGATTGCACAGGTCGTGGTTGTTGGTGGTGTGCGCCGATCTGCAATGATCAGCTTGTCAGACCTTACAGACGAGCGTATGAGAGTTGCAAAGACTGGTGCATGGTGGGATAAGCATGTATATCGTGCCCTAGCTAACAACAGCGCTGTTTATGAAAACCGTCGTCCGGACATGGACATTTTCATGAAGGAGTGGAAAGCACTTTACGACTCTAAGAGTGGTGAACGTGGTATGTTTTCTCGCTATGCCTGCCAGAACATCAGTAAGAAGCATGGTAGAAAGCATGAATATGACTTTGGTACGAACCCTTGTTCTGAAATCATTCTGAGACCTTATCAATTCTGTAACCTTTCTGAAATTATCGCTAGATCAACAGATACTTTTGCTGACCTAGAGAGAAAGGCTAGAATTGCTACCATTCTTGGAACCATTCAATCCACCTTCACTAACTTCGGTTATCTACGTCCAATCTGGAGAGAAAACTGTGAGGAAGAAAGACTTCTTGGTGTAAGCATTACTGGGGTGGCTGACGCTCTCCATGTTCTTACAGCGGACAATCTTGAAGCACTGAAGGATACTGTTCTTGAGACCAACGCAGAGTGGGCTGGCTACTTAGGTATTCCAGTTTCCGCTGCTACTACTTGTAACAAGCCAAGTGGTACTGTTTCACAGCTTACAAGAGCAGGTAAGGGTGGTCTCCACGCTCAGCACGGTAAGTACGTAATTCGTTCCGTACGTTCCGCTAATAACGATCCTATCACTCAGTTCATGAAGGATCAGGGAGTTCCTAACGAGCCTTCTGTTACTGAGCCTGATAGCACCACGGTGTTCTACTTTGCTCAAGAAGCCCCAGATGGAGCTCTTACCAGAGACGGGCAAACAGCTCTACAGGCTCTCGAAGTCTGGAAGCTGTTCCAAGATCACTGGTGTGAGCACAAGCCTTCAGTAACCATTGACGTTCGCGAAGAAGAGTGGATGGAAGTTGGTGCTTGGGTATACAAGAACTTTGACAGCGTAAGTGGAATTTCCTTCTTGCCTCACGATGGTGGTACTTATCAACAAGCACCCTATCAGGAAGTTACGAAGGAAGAGTTTGACAAATTCGTTAGAGAGAATCCGCTTCCAGAGATTGACTGGACTCTCCTTAAGGAATATGAAAAGACTGACCAGACCACAGGCTCTCAAGAATTGGCCTGTTCCGCTGGAGGGTGTGACCTATAAAAGAAGAGGCCGGGGAATCTCCCCGGCCTTTTTTATTTGAGATAGGATTTGTGAATCCATCCAGAAGGTGAGACAATACGTGCCCACACTCCTTCAGTATAGAGTATGTCCACATCTGTGTTATACAGTACTGTACCAATAATCTTACCATTGGGGCTAGAGCGCACATTCAGGTGGGGAGAAGCAGTTACTTTTCTTCTGAATGTCTTTTCTTCTTGTCTGTTGTAGAAGAATCTGCTCTTCATAGATTCTATGAATCTATATAAAGCAGGACCGGGGTCAATCTTTCTACGTGGGGCAATATCCTCGTGTCCAACAATTTCTGTGATGGATGGGTAGGCCTTCAATATTTGCTCAATTGCATTTTCCACTGCGTCTAGCTGTACCTTAGGATAAGCTTCCCAATACATACCATTACCTAGCTTGTTCTTTCCTACGAACACTTGGTCCGCAGGGACTTCTGTTCCTGCATGAGAATAGAACTTTCCGTTTCCTCTCTTTTCCAAAAGTCCCCAGTTGTCGATTTCTATACCGATAGAGAAGGAGTTACAATTGGTTTTTCCGTCCCAAGAGCTCGCACCTGCGTGCCATGCTACCCTATCAAAAGGTACACATTGAACTATAGAGCCGTCTCTTTCTATGACCAAGTGAGCGCTGGCTTTAGCAGCAGGTCTTTGGAAATACTTAGCGTCCCCATCCTCAGAGTCCCCACTCGCAGTGTAGTGTAAAACTAATAGGGTTGGTTTGCTCAGAACCCCTGAAACATTGGGGCTCTGTATAAATCTAGTATTAGGTAGTAATTTCATTATTAGTCTCCTTATTCTTCTGTTGATATAATGCCTAGTTGTTGTTCTGGAATATAGGGGCCTCCGGAAGATATAGTACTTGTTACCGTTGGTAGAGTTCTAGAAGTTAATCTGGCCCTATATCTTATACTAGTTCCCCCACTAGTGTCTGTAAAAGTAGTAGACCCGGACATTCCAATACTTATATATCCTCTTTCAGATTCACTGAATCCGTCCACACCAAATACGCTACCCGTAGCAGAGAAAGTAGTTAATGAGGTCCAGGAAGAACCATTCCATCTTTCCAAAATTAGAGCGGCAGAAGGGGTGCCGGACCAACTTGCTGCATTGATTATTTCTAAATACTCGCTATAAGTATAAGATACTACTACTACTCGAGTATCTCCGTTAGAACCAAAAGGACCAAGTTCTATAGTCTCAGTAGACAGTAATCCTGTAGCTGTGGCTGCATTTCTTAGTAATCCAGCTGATAAGCTACCCCCAAAATACGCATCTCCGTTAGTCTTTAGATACTGAATAGCATTGGCCTCACTGCACAAAGCAAGATTTCCGCCACTAGGTCTAACTCCGAACCACTCAATAAACTGGTTACTGGTCCCGAAACCTACGCCGCTGGCTTTAAGATAGGTTCCGTTGTCAAATATGATTCTTCCTGCGTTTAAATCTATTCTTGTAGTGTTTCCAAAGTTTCTAAGAACACCTGCTGTGGCCTCACCTATATTGGCTGTAATAGCTGTAAGTTCTGTTACTCCAATTTTAGCTGCTGTAACAGCCCCTGCAGCTATTTTATCAGCTATAATAGAATTGGATGCAATGTTAGTAGCAGTTACTGCGTTAGCAGCAATCTTACCTGCAATAACGGACCCTGCAGCTAGTTCCCCCGCTGTAACAGCCCCCGCTGCTATCTTTGCTGTTTCAATAGCACCTGCTTGAATCTTAACAGCAGTTACTGCATTGGAAGCAATCTTATCTGCAACAATAGCAGATGAAGCAATTTTATCTGCTGTTACTGCTGTAGCAGCTAATTTAGAAGTGCTTATTGAGTTATCAGTGATTTGGGTTTGGGTAATTTGCCCTGTGAGCTTTGCGGCAGCTAAATCGGCTATCTGGGCGTTAGAAAGCTGCCCAGTTACCTTAGAGGCTGCCAGTGCCGCTATCTGAGCATCGGCTAACTGTCCTGTAATATCTACTGCGGGTACAGCAGCAGTCCAAGCTGATCCTGTATACCTATATAACTTATCATCTGTGGTTAAAAATACCATTCTACCTTCAAAAAGATTAGTAGTTGGTAAAGTGCTAACTATTTCGTATCCACCTTTAGCTTTAACTAAAGTAAATATTTTATCAATAGTAACACCAATGAAGGGACTTACTGTACCTGTTGCTCTTATAGTTAGAGTGGCTGTGTCCTCATTATTGTCCATACCACCAGTAACCGTATAGGTTTGTCCAGAATAGTTAACAGTCAATGCCTGGGGGTTTGATAGGGTACTTAGCGAAAAGCTTGTACTAACATTAGTAGAACCCTGAAATACTACGAAGTTACCTGTAGCACCAGAATAGCTTACCACGTTTCCATTGGCAAATGCGAATAGAGAAAAATTCTCATTAGTAAGATAGCCAGTAACTGCAGGGGTTCCTGGGGAACCTGTAGCACCTTCCTGTACTCTTACAACGCTTATTTTGTCACTAAAAGTTACGCCATCTGTAATAGAAGCAGTTACTATAACCCCTGCAGTACCGTTTCTAGCAGAATTGAACTGGCTTTCTGTCATAGTAACTATACCCTCGGAAACCGCTGATAGGTACGAAGACGCAGGAGTCATTGGTGTTCCACTTGCGTCCGTTATACTCCAAGTTACAGGTTCTGTAGTATTTTGTTTGTTAACTGTAAAGGTTGTAGTCTGTACAGAAGGCGTAGGCAATCCTGCAGCGTTATACGCTATAGTCTGTCTATCAGATATAAGAGTTAGAGTCTTAGCATCTTGGCCTATGGACCCTGATTTGGCCTTAGTTATACTATAAACTAAATCAACAGTTATACCACTATATACGGCTCTTAATAAGAATGTTTCAGAGTCGGAAGTCCATTCCGTACCAGATAGTGAATAAATTCCTGTAGAGGAATTTATGCTCATAGTAAGACCGTTCTTAGTGGTCGGTGCTACTACTGAATATGTAACTCCTGAGGAAGTCACTTCCGTGAAACCATCAAATACCTTAAAGGCGCCACCAGCACCTACGAGTGAATAAGATCCCCCATCAGTATCCGCAGATACTATATGAGACTCGTTAGTTAATAAGAAGGCTAAACCAGAATCTCCTTTGTTAACGTATATTTTCCAGAAAGTGGTATTAGTAGGATCAATTCCTGTCGTCGGGCCACTACCTATTCTTATGTAGCCATTACCTAAATAAGTTACAGCGTCTCCTGGATTATAGGTAGTAGTAGGACTATAAATACCTTTAGGTATTATGATTGTACTATATAGAACTGCCTGCAGATTGGCTATCTGCTGTGTAAAATCCTCAATATTAGCTAATAGAATAGTTCTATTAACTTCTGTATCAAAAAGAAGGTCATCCCAGGCAGGGCTAAGAGTACTTAGATACGTATCATGTGTGTTTTTTGAAGCCACTATAGCTGTTGTGCTTATTTCAGAAGCTGTAGCCCTTGCTATAAGGGATACTGCTAACTGGTCTAGCTCAATCATCTTAGCTACAAAGTAAGTTCTCTTCTCATATGACGACAAAATCCCGTCGTCTACTAGACCTGCTATAGACGCATTTATTTCTTCAATTTCTTCCGCAGTTAGTGCAGGACTCGTAGTTCCAGGTGTAGATTCTGTAAATGTCGAATAAATAACTCTAGTCATATTTTTCTAGCCTTGTATCTCACCCTATAATATTTAGTGGTTACATCCGTTATATTAGGAAATGTGTGTAAAAACTGGGTCTCCGGATAAGATATTGTTCCAACTATAAAGAAAGAATCAAATTTTATTTCTAATTCTGTACCATTAGTTAGTGTTTCAGGAGTACCGTTTAGAGTTGAAGACAGGGTAATTGTGGTGGGGTTTACCACTGTCTTTACATAATATGTTGTATTAGGAATAATTCCGTTACCTGCGGAAATAGCTTTTATTCTATTTCCAACTAATAATCCATGGGGTGCAGAAAAAGTTACCTTAGTTCCATCAGAAATAGTTATTGCTGTCATTTCCGCCTGATTATTATCTGAGGCCTGAATTTCTATATCTGTGGTAAGAGATAGTCCGGGTTGATTTGTCCAGGAAACAATAATTCCGTCTTTCTGTTCATTAGAATCTGTGTCATTAGTCGCTTTAAGATTAGTAGGAGCAGGTATAGCAGTATAAGAAGTGGAAGACCTATTCGCTACTGCGGGCGTTTTGTTCATATTTGTTAGAGAATAGAACGAACTGTCATATTCGTCTGCTACTATTTCTATGAGTCCGTCTGGCTTTATAGTCATTGTATTAACTCTAAAAGGCTTACCGTCCCACTTATATCTAGGATACGTGACTCCTATTACTGACCCAGGCTCGAGAACAATGAATTCGGGGAACAGAGTCAGACTAATAGATGCATCTCTTCGTGACTTCTTTAGGTAAGAGTCAGCGAGAAGTCTCACATTGTAATAATTTGTGCATCCCACAACCGTGATATTTCCTTTTTTCGAAACATTACGATCCTGCTTGAGGAAAGTCTCACTGAAAAGAGATAGGTTCTTAGACTCAAAATTATTTGCAGGGTCTGTATATGACACAGAAACTGAATTGAACGACTTACTGATACCAGAGTCCACAAATGATATTTTACCAATTATGTCCTCCTCGGTAACGGAAACGAATTCTGTTTCTATTTCTTCTAACTTGAAAGCATACCTACCCTGGGAGTAAACAAATATTCCATTGAAGTGCTCAAACATCATATTAATGTTATCAAACATCGGAGTACTTGTGTCTATGGTGAAGTTTGTTTGATATTGTGTAACACAATTTTGAGAATGTTGGTCCCAGCCTAAAAGTCTCCAATAGTCTACACTATCAGAGTCATATAAACTATACCCGGAGATTTCAGCACCATTAGAGTTTAGTGCTAAAACTGGGTTCCCGTTTGAAATATCTAAACTTAAAGTAGACGGACCAGTTCCGGATACCTTTGATATACTTATGGAGGAAGTGAAGGCTAAACCATCAACTGTACCACTTGTGTGTACTGGAGCAGCGGGCTTAGCTCCTGCAGTTGTGACAGTATAAAACTTATTATTATGATACACTAATTCATTTATTTTATACTCTTTCCATGAATTCCATTTATTAGTTATTTTTCCTATACACTTAGTAAAGCCCACATATTGGGAATTAACAGAGCTTCTAACTGTGCCTTCCCAAATTAGTACACTTGCAGGTGTATAAGTATATACTGCATCTGCAGAAACTGAAACAGCAGAGGTGCATTTTAAACTGACATCGGATTTAGCATCACACTTCAAAGCAGTATCTTTTACTGTGGATAGAATAAAATCGTTCTCAGGGTGTAGACCTCTACCATATCTGCTAGAGGTAATATAGTCAAAAACTTGCATCACAGGATTAATTGTGATTCGTGTATCTGGCTCTCCAAGAATTAACTTATAAGTATCTCCGGGTCTAGGTTCTAATCCACTATCCCAAACCCCATCTATAACCGCCCTCTTACTTGCGCCGACATACTGAATTATTCTTCTCTGTTGTACGTGTGACTTACCATTAGGGAGAATCTTGGTTAATTCCATAGTATAGCCGTTATAGTAGTTATCTGCTGAACTAGCAGAAGCGGCGAGAACCACGGAATTATCTAGAACTAAATTACTCGGTGATATACTTCCTATAGAAGAGGGTATAATAGTATTTACGCTGCCACTAGTTACAGTGCGTGCAGCTAAAGACCTAAGATTAAGAAATGACATATTTAGTAAGCCTCTGTAGGTAGCTTGAATGTTAGGGAATAGTTGGAGTTATAAAAACCGTCCGGACTATTAAACCTAGCATTTACTGCTGCTGGGAATGAATTTGAAGGTGCGATATTCACTGAGAGTGTAGGGCCAGATGTATCCACACTAGCAATAGGAATCTGATTACTAATTGATATAGAGCCCGAGTGTTCGACATGATTATAAGTAACCATTGTCCAGTTATTACCACCTTTTTGCATATAGAACTTCGTAGTAGTGGGGATTCCCTCTATGTAACCCAAATTAGGTTGTCTATCTAGAGAGAATCTAGGTTGATTAATGCCTGACCTATCCACAATAAAAAACTTATTAATAATTCTAAGGTTAGAATCTAAAAGAGTACCTGTGCTACTATAAATATCTACTAGATCACCTTCATTAAAATTATCAGGGTTTTCCCCTGAAGCATTTTCATAATGCTGGTAAGAGTTATCATAGTTATAGCAGGGAACAAACTTGCCCTTCACAATTAACTTTGTGTTAGGTATAGTTGTTTCTCCTTCGGATATGGTGTACTCCCCTACTAAGTATGCTGTATCAAGTAACCTATGATTGGGACCCCAATATTCAAATGTATCAGGTCCACTCCAATAGTCAGCCTGAATCTTGAAGCCCCCTGTGGAAGCTATTTGAACAAGATTGGGGGCAGCTTTTTGTTCTGCCCTGCCAGCATAAAAAGAGAATGTAACATCAATTGGGCTAGTTAGCTTTATAGAATTCTCATGTCTTAGACCAACAGAAGTGGGGCTGACACTCGTACCTAAAGGCTGTATGAAGCCTTCATAGTTAATAAGATTAGTAAAGCTCTGTTCATTAAAATATGTTAAGTAGTCAGTATTGAAGAAATCAGTTACCGTGTTATTAACAGATCTTACACCCTCTAGAACGTCGCCTCTGTCTGATCTGCCGTAGCATATAACGTCAATGTTATTTTCGGCAGTCTGCTGGCCTCTAACATCAAAGTCTGCCTGGTTAGAACATATCAGGGTTTTGTCATCAATAATGAAGTCATAGATACCACCGATTTCTCCCTCACATATAGTATATATTACATACACCTTATTTGAGTTATTATTCAGTGTATCAGCAAACACAGGAGAACCCTCGGCGGGACGAACGCCATAGATAACATCTAGGGATTTACCTTGAAGCTGGAAGTCTAGCTCAGTCTGGCGACCTTCCGCCTCAAAGTATTTCTTTACTTTTACCTTTGCTCCGATACCAAAGAAGCCCTTCTTGTACTTAATGTCCTGTTTTTCTACTTGGACGGTATAGTTGGCCTCAATGTTAATAGCAGTATCCGAGTGAATGAATCCCTTGTCATATGCGTAATCTCTACGAATTGCTACATCCGGTTGAGGAATACCTCTTTCATCTAGGGCTCTGTGGAACTCGTCAGAAGTGATTCTTCCGCGAACTTCAGCAAAGTCTCCCCAGTGACTATTCATAGTCCAGTTAACTATAATAGAGTTATCATTATCCTCAATACTTACGTTCTGAATTATTCCCTTATACAAGTAGTAAGGCTCTCCTACTCTAACATTGTTTTCATCAAAGAACACTTTGTAGATTAGGACCTCTCTATTTATAAAGCTAGCATACTCCGGGCTACTCTTATCCTGTAATATTGAAACTAACTCCTCAGAGTCCAATTCTACATAAATGTTATTTGAACCTAGTGGAAGAGATCCTTTTACAGACATTTGATTGTCTTCAGGAAAGCCAATAATTTCTACAGTGTATTCAGATGAAGCTATATATACGGTGATCTTATCACCTTCTACGAATCCCTTATCATATACGTTTATGTTCAAGAACGTAATAGTTCTTGAGTCGCCTGAACCTGTTATATTACATGCATCAGCTAGAGTAGCACCAATCGCATTTCCATCTAGTCTTAAATCTACCGCAGTTGCTCTAGCTTGTGAGTACTCTGAAACATCCGGTATAGAGATTAGTCTATTAGCACGGTACTTATTCGCTAAATTGGATGGACTGGAGTCTACTCTAGGGTCTCTAAAGTATAGGTCAATACTACTATCTGTTAGGTACACGAATTCTCTCTCGGAAACATCAAGTTCCTGAGTGCTAATTATGGGTCTTTCAAATTTAACTAAGTGTGCGTAACTATAAGGTTTTCTTGTTCTTAAATAGTCTACTATATCTTGGTCAATTAATCTCATTATGGCAATATTTCCTCTACACTGAGTCCAAAGGTTACAGTGTTATTTTGATCGAATTCAGGGTTTAGCTCGCTTCTTTGTATTACTCTAAACAGGGGTTTTGTAAACTGAACGCTAACACTTCCCGTAAGGTCTCTTTGAAGAGGTGGGAAAATAGTTAATCTCAGTTTGCCCGCGGGAACTGATTCTCCACTAGAAACTGCGGGAGTCTCTACTCTTGCTACTTTATATACTGATTTATGTAAAGCATCTTCTCCATTGAAGTTTATAAAGCAACCGGGAATAAGGGTTGCGTTAGTAGAGTTTACAAGAACCTGAGTCTCTCCAGCATAGTGTGTTCCTGAAACTGTTACTGGAGTAGCAACCTGGAAGGAGTTAAATCCTGCTGGCTTGGGTGCGGAATAGTTTGGCAAAGTAACATAGAAAGGATTTACCTTCGTGTTGTTTGCAAGTAGAAAGCACTCGATGGCTTCATATTCTTCAACTGTCATTGGGTGATAGTTGATTTGAAATGACCAGTAGTACTCAGAGCCAGATATTACTAGGCCTCTGTTAGAGCGTGACCTTTGCACATCTGAGCTCTGGTTCATTCTGATATTTAGTCCGCTGAACCCTGGGGCAGGCATACCGTTTGGGTCTAGTATACCTGCCGAGTTAATTAGAGTCCCCGGTGCTGGTAGTATGTTAGAGATCATCTTTTCTTACCTCCGAAGGATCTTGTATCTACACCTTCCATGAAGGGCTTTCCATTAGAGTTTGCAACTCTCTGTAGACCCTGAATGATTGGTCCTGGGTTGTTTTCTAGCATTTCCTCAAAGCTCTTCGCATCAATTGCTTGAACGATGAAGGTATTGCCAGATTCTCCTGAGTTCATTGAAGGCTTCACCTTCATTGGTTCACTGGTTTCTATAGTTTCTGGACCCTTTTCACCAACTAGGAAGGCTCTGTGTCCGTAACCACGATCTGTCATACCGCCGTAGGCGGAACCGATAGTTCTGAAGTTACTTGAGTTTCCACCGGTTCCAGAAGATCCTCTTAGGTATCCGATTTCACCCCCTGCATTTGCATTTGGCTTATCAAGATTTACTGAGCTTCCAGCTCTACCAATAGTAATAGAGGATGGAGTAGAAGTACTTGGAGCGGAAGAAGATCCTCCCTGGAAGGAGGTTCCTGCTATAAGCGCGATCTGTGCGGCACCCATAGCACCAATAACAGCGGCCATAATAGGGCCTACGATAGGTCCAAGAGTAAGTGCTTGAGCAATACCTGTGGCCGTAGCGATAACAGCTTGAGCCATCATCATCTTCTTATTTAGATTGAACTGCTTACGTTGTACTTGCTCTTTCTTCTTTTCAAGAGCTTCAATCTTCTTCTGACTTTCTAGAGACTTGCCATCTCTCTTCTGCTCAGCTGCAATTTCAGCTTCAATTCCTCTTACGCGAGCATCAGATGCTGCCTGAGTAATGGAAGAAATAGTAGAGAATACTTGGCTTGCTACTGCTCCCATAGCGGACCACTTATCAACACTAGCCGCAAATCTCTGTTCTTCAGTAGCCCCTGCACTATTCAGAACTTTATTAGATTCTGCTATTGTGGAGAAAGCATTTTCTGCGGTTAGGGCGATGTTATTTAGTCCCTGTCCAAGTGCTGTTATAATTTCTCCTTCTGGGCCCATCTTCTGAGCAAGACTCATTATATCCGTAGATAGAAGCGCAAAAGCCTGTCTGAAATCTCTAGCACCTTGTGCCATACGATAGAAAGGATCCATGGATTTCATCTGCTCTACTATTCCGGACAGATCAAGTGTTTGACTAGTTATTTCTGTTAGAGTTAGTTTAGCTTGCTCTGCGCTCACATTCCAGTCGGCAAAAGCCGCTGGATACTTCTCTGCTAGAGCTTCAGCTGTACCCTTTACGTCGTCTACACTTACGCCGGTAGCAGTGCTAGAGTTACTTACTCTGGCTTCGATGTTTATAGGAACTGGCTGTCCTTGAAGTGTACGAGGGTCAACCTTCTTACCGTTTATGCTTACTTCGTAGTGGAGGTGCGGTCCAGTAGAGTTTCCTGTGGAACCCACTCTACCAATAATGTCACCTGCCTTTACCCTCTGTCCAACCTTTACAAGTATTTCACTCATGTGGGCTGAAAGGGTATCTATGTCTCCCCCGTCAAGCTTCACAGTGTTACCATACCCGTTCATATAACGAGCATCAGTTACTGTGCCGTCAACGGTAGCATATATAGGAGTTCCAGCTTTGGCTCCAATGTCTATACCTTGGTGGTACGTAGAAGCGCCAGCCTTCGGAGCATTGCGTGCCCCATATCCAGAAGTGATCGTGCCCTTGCCGCCTAGAGGATCTGTAAGGCTTACGTTTCCACGCTTCTTACCTGTTACTACTTCTGCAATATCACGAACATCGTCAGCCATTCTTGCGGCTGGTCCGTTCGCTTCTGCCTGCACAAGAGCGTCAACAATTCCTTGTTCCAGGTTTTCTACACCAGTCTTCAGAGTTGTTGGAAGGGTTACTTCAGAAGCTAAGATGAAAGGAGCTGCAAGCTCGTTAAGAGCCTTTGCAGTGGCTTCTTCACGTTCTCTCATGTCTCTTCTGAATGCACCTAATTGTCCAACTAGGCCTTCATTTGTAGTAGGCGCGTTCGCACGAGCTACTGCTGTAGCTAGCTTTTCTCCTTCGAGTTCAACACTTAGACGAATTCCCTCTACTGCTTGATCACGAAGCTTTCCAACGTTTACAGAATCCAGAACTGATACAGCCTTTTGCAGAGGAGCAAGGAACTCTTCTGACATTCCTGGGAATGTTCTTAGGATTGAGAGACGTGTTTTGAGTTCTATTTGTAGAGCAGCCTTCTGAGCTTCAAGAAGAGCGTATTCTGCGTCAATAACGCTGATCTGGGTTTGAGCGCGTGCCTTTGCGATAGCAAAAGCCTGCGTTGCTGCTCTTACTTCGTCATTACGGTTTGTCTGGTCAGTTGTAGGAAGCCCAGACTGAATACGTGCTCTTTCAATTTGAGTATCAACGATCCCCTGTTGCTTTTCAAGAATATCTCCAGCTAGTTCGGCTTCCTTCTGCATGTAGGAAAGAGCTTGTTGCTGCCATTCAAGAGTGTTCTTTGTTACATCGAATATAGATGAACGCAGAATTTCAAGCTTAGCGGTTACTTCGGCTTCTTGCAGCTTTACTTTTAGAATCTGTTCAGCATTATAAAGTTCTGCCTGTGCAACATCCAGCTTTCTATCTGCCGCTGCTAATTGCAGAGCATCAAGAGTTCCTCTGGCCTTGCCAGCGCTTACGTTCTTTTCTACAATCTTTAACTCAGTTGCTTTTAGAGCAAGATTCTGGATTAGAGTTCTACGAGTATCTTCGTATGCTCTCTTAGCTTCCAGTGCAGAATCAAGAATTTGGTTGTTTTGACCCGATATAATTCTATTAAAGTCTGCAATCTTTCTTGTAACACTTAGTTGAGCGTTAGATAGTTCCTCTATCTGTTGCATGAATTCTTGTGTTACCTTGAACTCTTCACCCGCGGCCTTTGCAGCAAGTTGAGCCTTAGTAAGGTTCTGGGCAAGAATAGCAGACTTTTGAATTTCTAGGGAAGAGATTGCGTCGTTCAGATCGCGCATAGAGTCGCTTGCAGAATCAATACTGCTTTGAACTGTTGCCAGTTCAGTCTGTATCTGCTTAACTCTTTCGGAGGACTGAGCTCCTTGTTCATTTATTTCTGCGAATAGGCTTAGCTTACCAACAGGGCCAAGAGCTGCAGCGTCCCCAAGCTTGCTTGAAAGAACCTGAGTGTCTAGACTCTCCTTAAATAGAGAGTTCATTATAAGCTGAATTTGTAGTTCTGCTTGCTTTCTCTTTAGAGCTTCTATACTCACTTGGGCCTGCGTTTGCATTACCTTGAGTATAGTTGCCTCCATATCTAACTCCGTAGCCTGGAAGTTTCTAAGCTTTTCTTCGTGTGCTTCACGTGCAAGGAAGCCTTCTGCACCTACATCGAATAGGTCAGATACAACTTTAAATCTGGACTTTTCAAGTTCTAGAATCTGCTTATTAAGTCTAAAACCAACTTGAATATTTCTTATCTCTTCTTCACGGGCTCTTAAAGTTTTCTGAATCTCTGGACCAATCTTGGTGGCCAGGATTTCAGACTGCTTAGTAAGATTATATAGAGCAGACTCGTCGATCTTCTGACCGTCTGCCTTCTTATCCTGGAGAGCTGTTATTTGAGCATTCAAGTTGTCGAAGTCAATAATGTCCACTAGGGATTCCCCCAGTAGATTCTTACTCTGTGCACCTAGTGTTGTAAGGCTTCTACCAAAAGCAACGGAGTCTATGGCTCCCTTTTGCATTTGTATACGAAGAGCTTCGATGCTTGCGTTGGAAGAAGATAGAGTCTTTAGTAATTGGTCAACTGGAGTGCTTTGGGTAGCAGATTGAATATAGCTAGTTGTAGCGTCTTCGAGGTTCTTATAGTTTTCTGCCAGACCTTCAATGTCTAAGGACAGGTTCTTTGTTCTGCTGGAGACAGTCTTTATGACCTCTCCAACAGCCTTAGCTACTTCCTGATATTCTCCATCAAAGTCTATGCTTTTTACTCGTGAATCAATATACGCCTTATTTTGGTCGTTTACTACGCCATAAATAGTTGCAAGGCTGTCTAGAGAAGCTCCTAGGTTTTCGAACTCTTTAACGTTTCTGAAAACATTAGAGCTATCTGGAAGTGCATCGGCTGCGGCTCTAAGGGCTTCACTTGAAGAGTCCCCAGCTATTTGTGGTCCCAGATCCTTTAGTGTCGCAGCTCTAAATAGGTTAGCAAAGAACCCTTCGGAACCAGACTTCTCATAGTTCTTCATCAGTTCGTCGAACTTAGCGGATACTTCCTCTACAGCATTTCCGGTTAACTTTAGCGCGGCTATCTGGCTTGTAGCGTTAGTAACGGCCATTTCTTGGGCTCTAGAGTATTCTCGAGCCTTGTCTGCTGCGGCTGCAGTTATTTCTGTTAGCTCGCTTAAGCTTGTAGCGTAAGCCTTGCTCTCCTTAGAAGTTAGAAGGTCGTTAATGTATTCCAGCGCCCCTGAAAATAGGCTTAAGAAGAACATTATTTGTCCAATAATAGGTAAAAGATTTAGTGCTGCTACACCTAGAACACGGATACCAACGGCTGCGGTTGCCGCTGCGTTCTTTAGAGAACTTAGCGCGAAAGCAAAGCTTCGTGTGCCTGCAGTAGCCGTAGCCGTAGCCGCTGAGGCGGCTTGTAGGCTTCTGAAGTGCATAGCTAATTGAACTCCAACTCCCTTAAGAGTAGGAATTAGATTGCTTAATGTAACGTTTTGAGCAAGATCCATAGCGGTGCTTGCGCTAACAGCTGCTTCCTTTTCATAGTGGGCAGAGGCTAGTTCGCCTATTCTTTCATAGGCGTCCATTAAGGTCTCTTTATTATTTAGAATTTGATCAAATTCTTCAGCACTCGTAGCAGCGTCAGCCATTCTGGAGCTAACACTGGTAAGTTGTCTACCTAACTTTTCTTGAGCTTTAGAGAAATCTTCAGACGCTACAGTTCCTTCTGTGATCTTCTTAGTAAGATCGTTTAGTTCGTCCGCCCCAAGCATAGGAAGGAACCCGGGTCTCCCATCCCTTCTGCTTGCAGGGCCTTGTCTATACTGTGCATCCTCGACCTTAGCAGCCTTTTCCGCAAAGGATTCAGCTCTGCCTACCAGGTCAGCTTGCTTGTCTTCAACCAGGGCTTTTTGCAAGATCGCCGCTTTTGATAATGAAGGGATTAATTGATCCTTAATTGTGGATGCAAATAGTACTATGGCGGCTACTATTGCTAGATCACTGGACGCAAAGAATTCGGCTACCGGAGCTAATACTACCGATAGAGCACCTATAGAAGTGTTAAATAAGTCTGTGGAAGCTGCTGCAAGTCTTGAGTAAGCGTTGTATTGATCTACAGCTTCACCAATTCCTCCGAACTTTCTTTCACCTTCATCAAGAACAGCGTTCATAAAGGCTTGTCTCTTTTCGGCAGCAGTTAAGCTGGCCGCAGCCTTGTTATTGGCAACAGCGTACTTTCTAGACGCTTCATCAATCTTGGTCATGATACCAAGTTCGTCAAGAAGTTCGGGTTCTAGCTTGGTAACACCTCGTGTTAGACGATCCATAGCGTCTGCAAGGTCTCTACCTAGAGCACCTGATGCGTTTGTAGCAACCTTGGTTAGTTCAAGAATCTGATTTTGCCCAAATCCACCAGCAGTTAACTGAGCAGTAGAAGCCATCGCTTGCTTCATAGAAACGGCGTCCTTGGTTACTTCTCTGATACCCTTAGCTGTGATAGAAAGTGTTTGACCTAGTCTAGCGCCTTGGGCTTCTAGACCTGCCATGATCTTCAGAGAATCCGAAGCTCTCTGTAAAGCAGTAAAAGCGGCAACAACGGCAAATGTGTTCGCAGCTAATGTAGCATACGCACCCACTAATCCGTTGTCACCGCTTCCGATGGTCTGTGATAATTTTGAGAAGTTACGAGCATTGTTGGCTGTACCATACACGCCTCTTTCCTGCGTTCTGCGCAGGTTTTCAGAGGATGCATTCGCTTTGTTCTGAGATTGAGTTGTCTTATCTATCTCTTCACGTAATTTTTTAGTACTGGAAACAGCCTCGATAATAGTATTTTTACCGTCAACTACTATTCTAAATACTACATCAGCCTTTGCCATTCTTTGCTCGTCTTCTAGCCTGTTCCATATCTTTACTGTTCTTCTCGATATAAAACGCGTCTAGCCTAAGTAGGGTTTCAATAAATATTGCTTTATTAGAAACGAACTCTACTTCTATTATTATGTCTAGTAAAGTGAAATCCTTACCAATATATCCTATGTCACTTACTATCTTGTCGCCAAACTTATTATAGCATATAATGGCTTTTTGTACGTCGACAGGGAAGTCGTCCAAATCTGGGGGAATTCTATCCCAGTTTATCTGATCTTCCCTGCCTTCATACATGGATAGTATTTTTTCTTTTGTTAGAGAGGTTTTGTTGCCCGCGTTAGCGAGCCACTTTTTGAGCCTTTTCCATAGCTCATCTAATTCCTCATTTACGAAAAGTGTCGATGTCGTTAATCTTCTCGTTTACCCAGTCATCAAACATCTGGGACTGCTTAATTAGGAAAATAGCGTTGTCGCTATCAAAACCTAGTTCCTTGTCCGCATCTTCAGGATTGTAGTCGATAGGAACAAAATCGCTAAGAATACTCAGGGTTAGGCCCTTCCAGTTCTTGATGGCGCGCTCTACAAAGGTCGATAGGAACTTCTCTTGGTCTAGTTCTGTTTCAATCTGCCTTGTGGCTCTGTTCATCTTGGTTCTTTGGCATTCCTTCACCATCTTGGTCATTTCTGTACGGGGAATGTAGGCCAGTTCTACTTCAAAGTCTTCATAACCGTCGAATGGTACCCAAACGGTCTTTGTATCAACGATTAAATCTCTTAATTTCATGTTATTGTTACTCCTCTGTATGTTATAGTATAGTCTTTTGCTCTTATGTCGTAACCCTTCTTGGTTACTTCATCTAATTGGTTCCTAGTGCTTACAATACTTGGATTGAAAGTAAATACTAGGAAGTTAGAATTTGTGGATCTTATTGTCATAACCACTGCAGTGTTATTGAAGTATTCAGCATTACTGATTGGTTGGTTTGCTACTACTGTAGCTGAAACTGTTTTTTCTGAAACTACAAAGTTTTCTCTAGCAACTGGAGCAGTGTCATGCATTGTCTGATTCTGTAGCCAGTTTACCTCGTTAGAGATTTCTATATTGATACTAGTAATATTCTCTACTTCGTCTCCGTTAACTCGAACTTCTAGTCCCTCTACGAATGTATATACTATTCCAGGATTCTGTATAGTAAGTACTGGAAGAGTTGAATTGGAAGTGCTAGCAAAGCTTCCTGAAACTGTTAAGGTGCTTATTGCTTCCTTTGAGAAGTTAAAAACTACATTCTGTACTACGCACTTGTTTAATCTTACTATTGTTCCATCATTCTCTATATAAATAGTATTAGCAGAGGGATTATGTTCTGCGAATAATTCTGCTAAGTTCTGAGCAATTGTAGTGTCTATGATTGGAATAGTGAAGCTAAAGTTACCTGGATTCAAACCAGAAGCGAATCCATCGGCTAATAAGTTATCCGGATTGTGAAGAGTTTTCTTACTTAGTTGCTCTTCTGAATAAACTTGGGAGTACGACAGGTCATTATAAACAGGGAGTTTATAGAATGAGTTTGTAGCAGTCTGCAAGTATACGTTTGTATCTCTCTTTAACATAATATACAGCAAAAAAGGGAGGTTTACGAAAAACCTCCCCTTTCTATTTTTACATTATAAAGTTAATGACTTTAAAAGTCAAGAACTATTTTTACTTAAACACCTACGTAGGTTACAGAAGTAATTTCGTCTGTTGCACCAAGTGTTGTAGGTAGAGCAGAGAAGTTAACTTCCAGACTGATAACATCGTCAGGGTTCATAGTGGGCACTTCAAGGTGTGATTGTAGCATCTTGAATTGCATACCAGGTCCTGCTGGTCTATCGTTAGCTCCGTCCTTACCTCCAACATAGAAGTTAAGGGCAAATACGTTTCTATCTGCATCAACAGCGCCTAGAATGTCCTCATAAAGGTCTAAGGCTCCATTGGTTGCTTCGTCGATGTAGCATGAGAAGCTTCCAGATACGGAACGAGTTCCTGTAACGTGAGCAAATGGCTGGTTAACCTTACCAATTTCTTCAGGAGTTAGGAATGTAATGTTGTTGCTGATAGTGATTGATCCACC
>Ga0209278_1000144_pt1 | contig 93567 bp, 70 predicted proteins | sample JI81BgreenDNA_FD_187504 | JGI IMG/M metagenome (GOLD analysis project Ga0209278, IMG submission 187504) | Wastewater effluent complex algal communities from Wisconsin, to seasonally profile nutrient transformation and Carbon sequestration -... | ecosystem: Engineered > WWTP > Effluent > Algae... | reverse complement strand
CAAGTGAAGGAACCGCAAGCGGGCATCCTGCCGCCGAAACTATTGATCTCCTTGCCTCGCCATGGAAGGCTCGGTTCCTTCGTCAAAGGTACATTTAGTACCTTTGGTCCTTTCGGACTACACTCCGTCATATCCGAAATCAATGTCCAGGTATGACTGACTGATGCGTAGCAATCGAGTGAACAGCTTCACTCGATAAGGAAGGAACCGCAAACAACGGCTTGCGGCATCCACAAATCCCTTCCGAGTAGCCAAACACTACTTTATGAAAAAAAAGCTGGCAGCAAAAAAGCACATTGCAGTATCTTTGCAAAAAAATTAACCATGCGAATCGTTTCCCTGATCATCATCATCCTATCAGTCTATTCCTGTACTCAGAGCCCGTGGCAGAAATCGATATACGAAGACCTCACAGCAGAGGAAATCATGCAGATGAGCGCCAGCGACAGCCTCGTACCGAATATCATCCGTACAGCTGTGGACAACCGTTACAAGGAATTTGCGGAGATAAAAGTAAATGTTAAAGAGTCCGAATTCTATAATATCACATACCAGTCATGGTACGACTTTTACAAAACATATCAGGAAGTAGACGATAAAATATACCGAAGGGAATTATTCTACGACAATTACCTATCTATATACAAAAGCAAAATAGATAGAATTCCTCAAATCATGGACTCATTAGGCTTTAAACCCAATATACAAAAATCGGTACTTAGCGATACAACCAACACCCTATTCTGGGTCTACTGCTGCATGGACAAGCCATACGAGTTTTTAACATGGGAAATCTATGCGGATTTCAAAAAGGATGAATTTACCTCTAAAAAATACCCATTAGAAACTAAGTACTTACGCAGATTCATAAAAAACACTTTTACAGAATATCGATCTACATTTAGATTCGTGGAAGCCTCCAGTACTAGGTACTAAGCATCCGCAAAAATTCCCGCTCATACATCTCCACAATATTCACCCCCTTCTCTTTTAGCTCAGATATTTTTTTCAGCTTATTGGGTCCAGCCTTCTGGCCTATGATGACGATGTCCGTCTTTCCGCTGATTGCAGTATTGATATCTGCGCCAAGTCCGTGCAGAATATTCGCAGCCGTCGGTCTATCCATCTCATCAAGATCACCTGTGAAAACTACACGCTTCCCATACCAATAGTTACCAGGATCCGCAGCGGTATTCTGACGAAGTAATGCGCTGTCAAAATCCTTCGCATTGTACTCACTCGCTTTCCACACCTGTTTACGTAGGAATGCAGTGATATCATCATCCGCATAGTTCACAGTGTCCGCCAATAGTTCTGGGAGTAGAATTTTTGCCAAAATTCCGCAAGCCTCAGCGTCATTATCTGCACGGTGAGATTCGTACCGGTGACCATATTTTTCAAGCAAAACGGGCAACCGGTAACTTTCGCTCTGCAAATATTTCCGCGCAGCTCTGAGCGTACAGCCCCATTTCGGAATAGGTGAGGCCATCCCGTACAGCTCACTGCATTGTTGGAATGCATTCATCTCTGTACTGACATTGTGAGCGAATACCACCATCCCATGCAGATCATTAAAAAATCCACCCTGCACTACTTCAGGAAAAATTAAGGAATCCTCCGTTACATCAGGAGTGATGCCATGTATTCCTATGTTCCTATGCTCATACCTATTCTCTGGGGGACGCACATAGCTGTAGCGTCTCTCCACGATTTCCCCATTTTGATATATGGCTATGCCTACTGCACAGATGCTGCTCAATTCTCTGGTGGCCGTCTCTACATCGATTGCTGCAAAATTTCCTGCTAGTAATGATTCTTTGTATTCCATTGCACTTTTTACAATGCAATGACCAAATGCTATGCCAGTAACGTATCTACCAGCTGCACATAATTATTACTTTTTCTTAGTCCGAAATCAATGTCCAGGTATGACTGACTGATGCGTAGCAATCGAGTGAACAGCTTCACTCGATAAGGAAGGAACCGCAAACATGTGAATTCGAGTTTGCTATATGTGAATTCAATGTTTCTATTTGTGAAATCGAGTTTGCTATATTCGAATTCGATGTTTCTATATACGAATTCGATGTTTCTATATGCGAATTCAATGTTTCTAAATGTGAATTCGAGTTTGCTATATACGAATTCGATGTTTCTATATGTGAATTCGAGTTTGCTATATACGAATTCAATGTTTCTATATATGAATTCGAGTTTGCTATATACGAATTCGATGTTTCTATATGTGAATTCGAGTTTGCTATATACGAATTCGATGTTTCTATATGTGAATTCGAGTTTGCTATATGCGAAATCGAGTTTTCTACATGTGAAATCGAGTTTCGTACATGTGAAATCGAGTTTTCTATATGTGAATTCGAGTTTGCTATATGTGAATTCGAGTTTTCTACATGTGAAATCGAGTTTGCTACATACAAATTCGAGTTTGCTACATACAAATTCGAGTTTCGTACATGTGAAATCGAGTTTGCTATATGTTTTTTATATCCACCAAAACCTTATCTTCACACCATCAAATCTTTACAACATGAAAATCCTCACACTTATTATCAAGGGAGTCTATTTTGATAAGATCATGGCGGGAACCAAGACTGAAGAGTTTCGCGAGATCAAGCCCTCTTCCGTTAAGAAATATTGTGACTTCAATCCCGATGCGCCAGAAGATGAAAATCCATACACACCTCGTCACTACGATGCCATCCGATTTTATGTAGGATACAATAAAGATCGGAAGTCCGCTTTGGTAGAGATCGTCAATGCCGAGTTTGAATATATTGTGGATGATGATGGGAAGTTAATACTTGCGGAGGAAAAAGGGGTAGAATACGTGCTCTGTGACATCGTCTACACGCTGGGAAAGGTGCTGGAGAAAAACTTCTAATCCCAGCGCTTCGGGAGACTACCGCAATGTGCCACCCAAAATCAAAGTTTACAAAATTTTAAAACACTCACTAACAATAGCTTACATAATTATTTAGAATATTTCGAAATAATTTACAGAAGTCAGGAGAAAAAAAGATTTCAATAAAGGCAACCTCTGATTTCCGAAAATTAAATTTGTAATTATCTTTGTGATATAACCTTTAAAATTATTTCAAATGAGATTTTTCTTTACTTTTTTACTTTTTCTTCCTTTGATTTTGGCTGGACAATCCACTGTCTTCAGTGAGCAACAAGAATTGTTTGAACTTGCAAGCGACCATGTCGGTGTTAGGCAACCGATGATGCCCGTCATAGAGGAAAATACACTGCAATATTTCCTTGGCTTTACGGGAGGTGACTTAACCAAATACACCAAAAACTCAACAAACGAGTATGAAAAGGAAATAATACCATCAGGGTCTTCCTCATACGCTGGTGCAATTTTAGCGTATGAAGATATTGACAAAGATGGTGTGAAAGATCTAATTACGAACAGGGATCTATTCAGAGGGGTCGACAATTCTTTTATTGAGTTTAATTTTAGTGATATTAGTATCAACCCACGTGGTCTTGGCGACTTTGATGGTGATGGGCTGCTCGATATAATCGCAGTTCGAGAGGAACCTTTTGGTAAGAGCGAACTATACTTCCTAAAAAATAAAGGAAATTTTCAATTTGAGGAAATAGTCATTGAAAATGTTTTCGAAAGGTATCATACTTTCGCCTTTGGAGATATAGATAACGATGGTGATATCGATTTTGTAGTTACAGACCGCACACAAGCAAATATCTCTGTAAGACTCTATTTGAATAATGGGTCTGGTAGCTTTAGTATGACAGAAAGGGGAGTTAACAGTTTTGACTGCTGCTATTCGAACAACGTAGAATTATTTGATTTCGATAGTGACGGGGACCTGGATTTAGTTTTAGCTAGTAATGATCGAGGTGTATATATTTTTGAAAATACTGATAATTTTCAAACGCTCACACCAAAGAACGACTTCAGGACAAATTCAATCCGCAATCCCCTTATGGTCAAAGCCTTTGACTTTAACAATGATAATTTTACTGACTTGGTTGTCCTTAGACAAACACAAGACAACTTCTTCTTAGAATATTTTGAAGCGCAAGATCAATATTCCTTTAGAGCACCTCGAAGATTAATGACATTGCAAAATAGGGTCTTAGAGTATTCTGTTGATGGTACGGAGATCACTAGAAATTTAAGTCTTGTGGATCTAAATAACGATGGCAAAATGGACATAACCTTTACTTCCGGAGAAGAAAAAAAACAATACGCCGTGATTAATAATACGGTGATAAGTAGTACACAGGATTTATTTGAAGAGAATATTCGTATTTCGCCAAATCCGGTCTTAGACCGTATCTCTGTTAATTTTGGAGAAGGAGCCAAAGTACAAATCTTCAGTCAGTTGGGTATTTTGGAAATGGAGCACATTTGTACCGAAAATGAAAACAACATAGATGTAGGCTCATTAAATTCTGGTATCTACTTTCTAAAGGCAACTACCAAAAATAATTTAGTTAAGTCTGCGAAGTTTGTTAAAGTGAATCGATAAAACAAGTATTGTCTTTAGCACATGTGCCAAACCTGACATAAATCAGGATGGTAATTTAAGACTAACATAGACTCAAGTCGGCAATCAAATAAACAAGTGTACCTTCTCTATTGATACCGAGGACCACAAATCATTAAAAGAAAAAGCCAAATATTCTTACGTAATATTTGGCTTTTTCTTTTTTGAACTCCAAATTTTCACCATCCTTGAAAATAGTCGGGAATAAATTTTGACAGTTTTATCGATAAACTTTGGTTTATTTTGAATTCTGGATAAGAAAATAATTTTCAGTATTGACAAAATCCCTTATCTTCACACCATCAAATCTTTACAACATGAAAATCCTCACACTTATCATCAAGGGAATCTATTTTGATGAGATCATGGCGGGAACCAAGACCGAAGAGTTTCGCGAGATCAAGCCCTCTTCCGTTAAGAAATATTGTGACTTCAATCCCGATGCGCCAGAAGATGAAAATCCATACACACCTCGTCACTACGATGCCATCCGGTTTTATGTAGGATACAATAAAGATCGGAAGTCTGCATTGGTGGAGATCGTCAATGCCGAGTTTGAATATATTGTGGATGATGATGGGAAGTTAATCCTTGCTGAGGAAAAAGGGAAAGAATACGTGCTCTGTGACATCGTCTACACACTGGGAAAAGTACTGGAGAAAAACTTCTGATCCTAAGGCTTCGGAAGATTGATCTTTACGGTCCATCACAATATCTGTTTTCATCCACCGCTATCGTTTTGGGATACTCCCGCTATGGTATGTCCTGACTGCGTATATCTATATGCTAGGGTGATGAACTCCCCTACCCTACACCAAATCTTCTGAAGAAATTCTGAAAAAAAAATCAGTTTCGCGAAAAAATGAAAATTTTGTAAAATTTGCTTTCGTTATAGGGGCAGATTTCATCGATCTACCATTTGAAAAGTTTTTTCTAACCCTTGGCTGTTTTCACCCCTTCCAGAGGTGGAGCTTCCTACAAATCTAGAGTTTATGAAGGAATTGAATCCTGTATTTCGCGATGTTTTTTCTCCACAGTCCTTGCAGCTGGCTTGGGTTCGTATCTTAAAAGAGACAGGCCGGGAAAACTTGGATCTCTTTGGCATTGAATTGTTTAAGTCAAATCTATCTCAGCACTTGCAGGACTTATCGGACCAGATCCTGTCTGGTCAATGGCACCCACAGGCCCCATATCACTACGAGATTCCGAAATCGAACGATAAATTTCGTATTCAGACGGTACTCTCTATAGAGGACGCCCTTGTATATCAGGCCATTGGCAATTATCTGGCAGAAGATTTCTGTGTCATTCAGCGCAAATATTCAGAAAACAACTTCGGAAACACCCTCCACCGCAATGTAAAATCTGGAAATGCCATCCTCCAAAAACCAGGGGAAAGTAAAGCATTTTTCAAGCCCTATATCAGTAGCTACCGATCTTTCAAGGACTCATTTATCAGACATTTTCGGAAGGATACCTTCCATGAGGTGGTACAGACCGATCTATCGAAGTTTTACGATACGATCCCTCACCACCTACTCATCCGCACCCTTCACCAATTCGGCTTTGATACGGAAGTACTGGATCTTTTGGAAAAATGCCTGCGTACGTACCAGCGGGCGGATGCTTCGGAAGCTGCGCTCTGTGGCATTCCCACCGGGCCGATTACCTCAAATCTTTTAGCGGAAATGTACCTGCACGATTTTGATACACTCATCCACGAAACTCAAGTACCCCTGCTTCGCTATGTGGATGATATGCGTCTATTTGGAGAAAATCGCGATTTACTGCTAGACCTGATGTCCATCTTTGAAAGATTTCTGGAGGAAAAAGGCTTAAAACTAAATAGCGAAAAAAGTAAAATCGCTTCCATAGACAAGAGCCTTTCGGATGGGATCAGCCAGTTTCCGGATGTCCAGTGGGAGGAATTCCCCATAGGTCGGCAGTTTCCACAACCCATGAGCTTGGATGAAAACTACAGCATCTGGCATTGGGCCAAAGACCATATTCTGGCACTGCTGCCACTGCGTACAGAATCGAATTTTGCATCCGACGCCATAGTTACATCCACCCATCCCGAGGGACCCGAGGATGAAGATCTCCCAGCAACGCTGGAGGAATTATCGAGTTGGCTGGGTCATCAAGCTCCGTCAGAAGTCATGACGATAGACTTGGACTCCTTAGAGCCGCCCCTTGAAGACTTGGATGAGATATATGCCACTGTAACAAAAGGCATATACCAGGGTCCACCATTCACAGAGGATGACAAGATATCCATGGATGCAGAAATGGGATTTCATTTCCTGGGAGAAATCCCTAGCATGGTAGAGGCCATGCTGACCGAGGAACAAGCGACACCTGATTTAACATGGGGCGATACAGAAGAGGAGATAGATGAAAATCCCGTGGTGGAACCAGCGGAGGGACTGTTATCCGATCGGTCCTCTGACATCGTGACGACCGAGCTTCCCATCCAAACCAATCCGTCGGATCAAAAATTAACAAAAAGGAAATTCTTAAAATCCTACGTTAAAGCCCATTTGATCCATCGCTCCGCTATTGGGAAAAAATATCCAAGTCTGATAGGACATGCATACTACTGGGATAAATGGAAATCCACCTCCATCAAGGATGACATTAGAAAATACCTCACCGATGATGAAGACCAAAACCTCGAAGCCTATTACAAAATTGAGGATTATTTAAAAATATGGAAGGACGAATCGATTGATCCTAAGTCCGAAGAAATAGGTCAGGTAAGATTTTATGTTACCGTACCTGGGATCCATGCAGGCACCTATCTGCAACGATTTCTGAATTTGAGTGAAAAAAAGATTTTGACCAAGTTTCATGGCAAAACCATCGAAGAGATAGAAAATATATTCGATCATAAGCAGACCAATCTTGAGACTTGGACCATGATCCACCAATGGCGCTTATTGTTTACCCGCATAAACAAAGAATCGCCTAAAAACACCTCAGACGAATTGATCAACATTTGGGCCAATTGCCTCGGAGCCAGACTAAACAAATCCCAATATTTCATCTATAACCTCCGATTGATAGGCGCTCCAGCCCTCCCTACGATGAAGGCACTCGCCCAGGAATACGCACACATCCCGTACGTGGTCAATCTATTGTACCAAAATATGGCAGGACTAGAAAAGCTAAGTCCAGCGCAAATAAATGAAACCCTGAAAAAAGCCCTTTCTGAACAAAATGAAGCCATCACCCTCGGCTATTACAGCTACCTTCTTCCCGAAATTCTTCAAAATGAACCACTCAAAGACCGATTCATCGCACAGGTGGCGCAGGAAAAATCGCTGTACGTCAAAGGCCGATTGGCGGTAAAATATCTCCGAGTCGACCCGACATTAGACCGAAAAAGCCTTCAATCTTGGTTTACCCCATCACACTAAGCTTCAAAAAGTAAAATTATGAACGAAAAAATTCATCCAACTCAATCAGCTCCGAATCGATTGTATGCGAGCCGACTCGCTGCTTGGTTTTCCAATCCAAAAATGGATATTTCCTCCGAAAATCCCGTGGCTCGTCTGTACGAGGTACTTCATCAAGAGGCCACAGCGATCGAGCGGCCTGCCCACCTAAGTCTACAGCAGTGGGACGAACTCCAAAAAAATGCAGACACACTCCTACGTATCCAGCTGGACCCAAATCGGTCTATCTACCGAAACCTTGATGAATGGCGTACGGCAGCAATCCACATGGTCACGGAGCTCACAAGTCCACATATCACCATCGCTCAAGATGCCGATGGGATACCCTACATCGCACACGAAGTGGAGGAAACAGCGTCAAAGGAGTCAAAGGCTTTGGAGGACAACGTTAGAGATTTTTTAGAAACTGCCACGAATACTTTTGAAATAAGGACTAAAGGAAATCATTCTTTAATGGTCAATTTAAATAGTGGTGTAGGACTTCAAATTTATACAATGAAAAAAGCCCTTTCGTATATCCTCAAAAACTCTTTCGAAATGGAAGAAGAAACCAATCTTGACCCTAATAATTCTACATCGGAACCGGACAAAACGGTCTTAAAATGGTAACATCATTTTTTGATCCACCGAGTTTCTGATTGATATTTCCATAAAAAAGAAAGCGGCCCTAAAGCCGCCTTCTTTTCATATATGTGGGATAATAATGGTAACTCAAAATATGGGTGCATGCTTATTTCGGATCGATGAGCATGGGGGTAGCGCCATTTGTCACGATGATTTTCGTATTGGGCGATCTGGAAAGGTTATTAAATGCCTCGATGGCTCTTATTTTGATGATCTCTTCTGTCAATCCCTCGGCGAGGATCAGCTGTGCATCCCGTTCACCTTTGGCTTCGATGATCTTTCGCTCTGCGTCCGCTCTTGTCTGCTGGAGGATAAACTCCATCCGTAGGGCATCCTGTTCTGCTTGTAGCTTCTGTTCGATGGAGGTAGCCAATCCAGGAGGAAGCATGATGCTTTTCATCAGGACGGATTCGATGATGATACCCTTTGAATCCAAGGTTTCGGCCATTTTTAATTGGATAGCAGCTTCGATTTCTGCCCGCATACCTGAGTGCATATCCTTTGCGAAGAACTTAGCGCATACATCCGAGGCTGCAGACCGGAACACACTGGCTATCACAGACTCGTAGTCCATGCCCAACTCATTGATGATATCAGGAACCTTGTTTTTCTTTAGTCTGTAAAGAATGGAGATTTGAGACTGTACACTAAGACCTTCCTTGGACGGAAGACTGAGATTTAGCTCTAGATTGGTGGTTTGGATGGAAGTTTTCACGACCTTACTTACGAATGGATTGAAAGCAACTGGTCCTGGATCATGTACCTTTGTCTTCAATTTTCCAAGACGCTGCACTACACCGACTTCACCGGGTCTGATGATGGCACAGCTCGTCAGAAACAAACACAAGAAACCGAAAAACAATAATCTTTTCATGGGTTTTCATTTTATGGTTATGAAATATACTATGAACGATCGTTCGTTGTGTTTCGGACAACAATTTTTGGTTAAAAATTTACTAATTAAATAGTTGATTTTTGCAACCAATATTTCATAAAAATCAATTTTGCAGAACATATAGTGGTTTTTGCCCGTTGATCATACATTAATCAATCATGGAGCTATGAAAGAATTCTGGAACGATAGGTACCGAGCATCGGAGTATGCTTATGGCACGGAGCCTAATGCTTTTTTTAAATCAGTGATCGACCCATTGCCAGCGGGCAGACTGTTGCTACCAGCAGAGGGGGAAGGAAGAAACGCCATCTATGCTGCCCAAAAGAATTGGCACGTCTTTGCTTATGACATCAGCGAGGTAGGCATCCAGAAAGCACAGCGATTGGCTGAAGAAAAGCAAGTCACCATCGATTATCAAATCGGACAGTTTGGTGATCATCCATTCCAAGACGATACCTTTGATCTCATCGCACTCATCTATTGCCATGCAGCACCAGAAGTACGAAAACAACTCATCGCCAAAAGTGTGGCCCAACTTGTACAAGGAGGAACGCTCTGTATCGAGGCCTTTGGACCAGATCACCTGCATTATAAATCCGAAAATCCATTGATCGGGGGCCCCTCAGATGCTGCACTACTGTACCACCCGTCAGAATTAACGGACCTAGGACTCCACATTGAACATCTGGAGATCGAAGAAATCATCTTGGAGGAAGGCCTTTTTCATCGAGGCAAAGCAAGTGTAGTTCGCTACATTGGGAAAAAGCAATAAATTTCCAAGGCCCTTTTCCTGACTACATCAAAGCGCAACAGAAAGTGACGGTTGAAATTTACCAATGTTTCTTATATTTGCCACACAAAGCCAAGCTTAAATCATGGACCATCAGCTCGCAGAGCTTCTAAAAACAAGATTAAAACTGCCACTGCCTGGAGCAGAGGCACAGCTCAAGATGGCGCCCGCTTTGGCCAAAAGCCAGTCTTCACCACGTCCTGACTCCAGAGTGGCTTGCGTGCTACTCCTCCTGCACCAAAATGCAGGGTTATGGCACTTCACCCTCATAGAGCGCTCTGCACGAAATCCAGAAGACAAACACGCTGGACAGCTTAGCCTACCAGGAGGTAAGTACGAAGATGCCGATGGTAGCTATATGAACTGTGCCCTACGCGAGACCCACGAAGAAATCGGGATTCCACCGCAGCAAATTTCCGTCATTGGCGTACTAAGCAGCCTGTTTATTCCCGTGAGTAATTTCCTAGTTCACCCATTTATCGGAGTGATTCAGGAGGAACCTCGCTACCACAAACAGCACGATGAAGTGGCTGACATATTTCAAATACCCCTCACCAAAATCCTAGCCCAAGAAAACAAAAAGGAACAACTGGTCCATGCCAGTTATGGCTCCCTCCATGTGCCTGGATATGCTCTCGACCAAAAACACCTATGGGGCGCCACGGCCATGATCATCAGTGAATTTGAACATGTTCTTCAAGAAATATATCCTAACTAAATAACCCAACCCAAGATATGTTACCAACCAACATTTACGAACCAAAAAACAAAATCCGCATCGTCACGGCAGCCTCCCTCTTCGATGGGCACGATGCCGCGATCAACATCATGCGGCGAATCATGCAACGATCAGGTGCCGAAATCATTCATCTCGGTCACAATAGATCCGCTGCGGATATCGTCAATACCGCTATCCAGGAAGATGTGCAAGGGATCGCCATTACTTCCTACCAAGGAGGGCACAACGAATTTTTTAAATATATCTTCGACCTGCTCCATGAGCGGGGATGTGGGCACATAAAAATCTTTGGAGGTGGAGGTGGAACCATCCTACCTACCGAAATCGAAGAACTCCACGCTTACGGCATCACCCGTATCTACTCCCCAGATGACGGCAGACAGCTCGGCCTCCAAGGCATGATCAATGATGTCATGGAGAAATGTGATTATCCGATTGGACATGAGCTGGATCAAATCAATCCACAATCCTTGGGCAAAGACGTCCCGACCATCGCAAGATTAATCACTGCCATGGAGAATTTTCCAGAGCTACATGAAGCGGCAGCAAATACGATACACGGCCACGCTAAAACTCTTCAAGTGCCAGTGCTGGGCATTACGGGAACAGGAGGTGCCGGAAAATCGAGTATGGTGGATGAATTGGTCCGCAGATTTCTGATGCATTTCCCCGAAAAACACATCGCCATTGTATCCGTAGATCCATCGAAGCGAAAAACGGGCGGTGCCCTACTGGGCGACCGAATCCGTATGAATGCCATCAACTCTGATCGCGTGTACATGAGATCACTGGCTACCAGGCAGTCCAATCTAGCCCTGTCCAAATACGTCCAATCCGCCATTGACATCCTCAAATGTGCTCAATATGATCTGATCATCCTGGAGACGTCGGGCATCGGTCAGAGCGATACCGAAATCGTAGACCACTCGGATGTTTCCCTCTACATCATGACACCCGAGTACGGTGCTGCTACCCAACTCGAAAAGATCGACATGCTGGACTTCGCAGATGTGATCGCCATCAATAAATTCGACAAAAGAGGTGCCCAAGATGCCCTCCGTGACGTCAAAAAACAATACCAGCGCAACCATGATCTATGGGATACCGACCCTGAGCTGATGCCCGTGTACGGAACCATCGCCTCGCAGTTCAACGACCCGGGGACCAACCGCCTTTTCACCAAAATCATGGACCTCCTATCTGAGAAAACGAAACTGGACCTAAAGCTTTCAGCGGACTGGGCCACTGGCGAAAGTGAGAAGGTATTCATCATCCCACCATCCAGAACCCGATACCTCTCCGAAATCTCTGAAAACAACCGAAAATACGATCAGTGGGTAGAACAACAAGCCCGTATCGCATCAAAAATATCCAGCATCAAGCAGATCCTCGACACTGATATCAGCGCGGCCCTAAAAGCCGAACTCCAAGCCCAACTCGATACCCTCATCCAAGATCTCGATGGAGAGTCTTACCGCCACCTACAGGCTTGGGATGACCTACGAAAGCAATATGCGTCGGATGAATTCGTCTATCAGGTACGTGGCAAAGACATTCGTGTGCAGACCCATACCACCTCGCTCTCGCAGACGAAAATCCCACGAGTGGTCCTTCCAAAGTACAAAGACTGGGGTGATATCCTGACTTGGCAGCGGCAGGAAAATGTACCCGGCAGCTTCCCATACACCGCAGGTGTATTCCCATTCAAAAGACAAGGCGAGGATCCTACGCGGATGTTTGCCGGTGAGGGATGTCCCGAGCGTACCAACAAGCGCTTCCACTATGTATCCATGGGACTTCCAGCCAAACGCCTCTCCACTGCCTTTGACTCCGTGACACTCTACGGCGAAGATCCCGACCACCGACCAGACATCTATGGCAAAATCGGTAACTCAGGCGTAAGTGTGTGTTGTCTAGACGATGCCAAAAAACTCTATTCAGGCTTTGACCTATGTGATCCGAGCACCTCGGTGTCCATGACCATCAATGGACCAGCGGCGACGGTTTGTGCCTTCTTCATGAATACAGCCATCGACCAGCAGTGTGAAAAATATATCAAAGCAAATGGATTGGAACACCTCGTGGAGCAAAAGCTTCAGGAAAAATATGACCAAAAAGGCCTGACTCGTCCACGCTATAATGCAACCCTACCTGAAGGAAACAATGGTCTTGGCCTCCTCCTCCTAGGCGTGACGGGTGATGAGATCTTAAGTCCAGAAGTGTATGCCGAGCAAAAAGCCATGGCGTTGAAATCTGTACGTGGAACTGTCCAAGCAGACATTCTGAAAGAAGACCAAGCCCAAAACACATGTATTTTCTCTACTGAATTCTCCCTGAGACTCATGGGAGACGTGCAGTCTTACTTCATCGATCAGCAGGTACGAAATTTTTATTCCGTATCCATTTCTGGCTACCACATTGCCGAAGCAGGTGCCAATCCGGTCACACAGCTGGCATTTACCCTGGCCAATGGATTCACTTTTGTGGAGTATTACCTCTCGAGAGGGATGAATATTGATGATTTTGCACCGAATCTATCCTTTTTCTTCTCGAATGGGACAGACCCCGAGTATGCAGTCATCGGTCGGGTGGCAAGAAGAATCTGGGCAAAGGCGATGAAGTATAAATACAATGCCAGCCCGCGATCCCAAATGCTGAAGTACCATATCCAGACATCGGGAAGATCCCTTCACGCTCAAGAGATAGCTTTCAACGATATCCGCACCACCTTACAGGCGCTCTATGCCATCTACGACAACTGTAACTCCCTGCATACCAATGCCTATGACGAGGCCATCACTACACCGACAGAAGAAAGTGTACGTAGAGCCATGGCCATCCAGCTCATCATCAATCACGAGCTCGGACTTGCGAAAAACGAAAATCCGCTGCAAGGATCATTCATCATCGAGGAATTGACCGATCTGGTAGAGGAGGCTGTGCTTTCCGAATTCGATCGCATCACAGAGAGAGGAGGCGTACTTGGGGCTATGGAGACCATGTACCAACGAGGTAAGATTCAAGAAGAATCCCTCTACTATGAGACCCTGAAGCATACCGGAGAATTGCCGATCATCGGAGTCAATACCTTCCTATCCAAAGAAGGCTCTCCGACCATCGTACCCGGTGAAGTCATCCGAGCCACTACGGAGGAGAAAGAAGATCAAATCAAGACCCTCCAGGCCCTACACAGCGCTGCACCAGAAAAATCAACAGCAGCCCTTCAAGCCCTTCAGAAAATGGCCATCCAAAATGAAAACCTTTTCGAAGGATTGATGGAAGCTGTCAAAGTCTGCTCGCTCGGTCAGATTACCCAAGCACTCTATGAGGTAGGTGGTCAATATCGCAGAAATATGTAAGCAGGGATAAAACATTCCTTGCGACATAAAATCAAAAGGGAAATGGTGCAATTAATGACCATTTCCCTTTTTTGTTTATCTATTTTCTTACAGTGTACTAGAAGAACAATATCCTAGAAAACAATACCCACCGAAAGCGTGATAGCTTGTTTTTTTGATTCTATGAAGCTAAAATCTTTAGAAAAATAATTGTTTAATCCCCAATCCATCTCAAGACCCACATGGATCAGCTGAAATAAATCTGCTCCAATCCCAAAGTTAAGAGCAGAATTATACTTAGCAAATGCAGACTCCGGCAGTAGTACATTACCACTAGAACTTAGAAAAAAATTATTTATGAGCCCACCCTTCAGATGTAGGTCTAATATTCCCCCTTGACCAGTAAGCCTAAGACCAGCCTGAAGCGGAACCCTGATAAAATTGATACTATTTTTCACTTCGGATACCATGGAGTTATTAATTTCAGTATCATCTTTGGTATAGTGAGCGCCTGTGATGAAGAAAAAGCTCCCGCTACCAATACGGACATCTGCTCCGATATTGAGCATAAGTCTAGTATCAATATCACCGAAATTATTGCCTTCGACTTGATTTTCAAAAGCAGAAAAACCGTATCCCACTTTGGGATTGAAGACAATGGATTGACCACTCACCGAAGAGTTCAAGAAAAGTAACCCTAAAAAAGCAAAAAACAATGTTCGCATAGATTTCTATATTTGGTTAAATAATATTTGTCAAAAGAAAAATCAGAACTTCATACGTATAACTAACAACGATTAAATTTTAAAAATGCATACCAATCTATCAAAAAAGATATTCTCATCATGTGAAGATCATTAATATTTTTTGCACCAATACTATCGGGTTTAGTTTTCCTCAGATGGTACAATTTTGAAATTATTGAACTACAATAGATGTTTGCCCAAGTTTGCCACTTGTGCCACAACCAGAAAACTCATATCTTTGCCTTGCAAGGATTGATTTATCCGATACCTATTCAAAAGGTGTGCCTTGCTTTTCGAGAAGGGCCATGGAACAGGGTAGTATCCTTCGGTTTCGGCTTCTTGATTTTTTTTAATTTCCTACCTTATAATCACAACAAAAAATCCACCTATGCCCAAGAAAATCAACAACATACACGACAAGTTCGTAAGAGAATCATTCTCTGATCCGAAGAGAGCGGCTGCTTCTCTAGAGGCTTTGCTTCCGGAAGGCCTCAAAAAACATCTTCAGCTATCATCCCTCGTAGTGCTGAAAGAGTCCTATATGGATGAGCAGCTTGATGAATACTTCTCCGATCTAGTTTTTGAGGTACCACTGGCTGGGGAGAATCGGGAGAATATTGAAATCGCAATGCTTTTCGAACATAAAAGTTCGCCTGATAAGCATACATTGATTCAAGTGGGCTATTATCTATTCGCCCATCTTCATAAATGTGTTGTCACCAAAAAACCATTCAAACCCATACTGCCCATCATCTACTACCAAGGTAAGAGAAAGTGGGAAGTACCAACCCTATCCAAACTCTTCGAGATATACCCAGACAGCATCAAGCAATACCTTCCGACGGTACCGCATGTCTTCATAGCGCTTCACTCCGTGACCAGCGAGACACTCTTGTCCATGAAGAACTCCATGATGGCTGCTGCACTGATCGCACAAAAAAATCGCTTTGATCCTATCAAATTTTTTGAGGATATGAGGAGGATTTCCTCCCTATTTGATGGCCAACTCGACGATAGAAACTTTTTTATACAGATCTTCGTTTACATTCTAAATACCTCAAATATCGAAACAAGCGAATTCAAAAAAATCATAGAGTCCGCAACTATTCCAAGCACGATAAAAGAAGAAGTCATGACCACGTATGCCAAACTCAAACAAGAAGGAAGAGAAGAAGGAAAAATAGAAGGAAAAATCGAAGGGAAAATCGAAGGAAGAAAAGAAGGGAAAATCGAAGGGAAAATTGAGGTAGTGCTGGCTCTTTTTGAAGATAAATTTCCCATTGAAAACATAGTGAAGTATGCAAAACTCTCTGAAGAGGAGGTTAAGAACATACTTAAAGAGCATGGAATGATTCATTAACTATCTAATAAGAAGTCATGACCACGTATGCCAAACTCAAACAAGAAGGAAAAATCGAAGGAAAAATCGAAGGAAGAAAAGAAGGGAAAATCGAAGGAAAAATTGAGGTGGTGCTCAAATCTTACGAAAGTGGTCTCTCTATCTCTTTGATTGCGAACATCACCGGGCTGACTGAGGAGGAAGTATATAAAATACTAAAAGAACATGGGAAGATTAGCTAAATACCTCTGTTGGCGCAAGTTTGCAACTTGTGCCCTATCCTTCACGTCTACTCAGGTTTCCAACTTTGCCGTAACCGCTATTAACCCCTTTCAGAAAGTCATATGCTCTATCCCCTACCTTTAAATAAAATTATCCAAAAATCTTTACCAACTGATCAAAAATAGAGTACCTTTACCCCTTCTTTGTTTCGACACCTAACCGAAGCACCTACCAAATTGAAGGATACAACTGCTTTTTGTAATCATTCTTTTGAGACCAAAAGAAACAAACCGAATTTAAACAACCTTCAATGACCAACACATGAACGTAAAAATCATCGGCTCTGGAAGCGCCATACCTAGGAATATTATTCCAAATATTGACTTTGCACAAAATGAATTCCTCAATGAGGACGGAAGCCCATTTCCCCAACCGAATGAGATCATTACCGAAAAATTTAAGGCCATCACGGGTATCGAGGAGCGGCGATATGCAGATGCCGATCAGGTGACCTCAGACTTGGCCCTCGAAGCTGCACAAAAAGCCATCAATGATGCTGATATAGATCCGGAATCACTGGATTACATCATTTTTGCCCACAATTTTGGTGACGTAAGACTTGGTGCCATTCAAAGTGATATCATGCCAAGTTTGGCTAGCCGCGTAAAGGCTCGACTCAAAATTAAAAACAATAGTTGCGTAGCGTATGACATCCTCTTTGGATGCCCAGGCTGGGTTGAGGGGATGATTCAGGCCTACGCTTTCATCAAGGCAGGGATGGCTCGCAGGTGCCTCGTCATCGGAGCTGAGACACTTTCTCGTGTGATCGATCCACATGACCGCGATAGTATGATCTATTCGGATGGCGCTGGAGCAACCATCGTCGAGGCCCACGCTGGATCTTCAGGCATGCTCTCTTACCACTCTGCGAGTTATACCCTTGAGGAAGCGGGATACCTCTACTTCGGAAAATCATTCCACGCTGACCACGACCCGGATGTCCGATACATTAAGATGTATGGTCGGAAAATTTACGAATTTGCGCTAAGCCAAGTCCCAGAAGGCATGAAGGTTTGCCTCGATAAAGCTGCCATTCCAATAGAATCTGTCAAAAAAGTACTTATCCATCAAGCCAACGAAAAAATGGATGAAGCCATCATCCACCGTTTTTTCAAAAAATATGGACAGGTACCTCCTCCAGATATCATGCCGATGAGCATCCATAAATTAGGGAACTCCAGCGTGGCCACCGTACCGACGCTCTACGACCTCCTGATGAAAAATAAACTGGAGAATCACCGATTAGAACCAGGTGATGTGATCCTCTTTGCTTCCGTCGGGGCAGGAATGAATGTGAATGCAATCACCTACCGCATCTAGGATTTCAGGAGTGATTTCCGTCCGTATTTGCTACAAATGGGACACACCAGCGGGTCATGCCCTCGAGCGGGACAAAATTGTCTGCCGAAGAAAATAATCTGTAAGTGAAGCTTATTCCATAATTGACGGGGAAAAAGCGCCTTGAGGTCTTTCTCGGTCTTCTCCACAGATTTTCCTGTGGAAAGTGCCCACCGAAAGGCAAGTCTGTGAATATGCGTATCCACTGGAAAAGCTGGTTCGCCAAAGGCTTGACTCATCACCACAGAGGCGGTCTTATGCCCTACCCCTGGCAATTCTTCTAGTGCTGCCATATCTTGTGGAACCTCTCCTCCGTAGCGATCGATCAGGATATGAGAAAGATCGTAGATGGCCTGCGACTTCCTAGGTGATAACCCACAGGGTCGGATGATTTCCTTGATCTTACTGACTTCGAGCTTGGCCATATCAAAGGGATTGTCTGCCAAAGCAAAAAGATGGGGGGTCACCTGATTGACTCGTTCATCGGTACACTGCGCGGAGAGCAGCACTGCGATAAGCAAGGTGTAAGGATCCTTGTGATCCAAAGGTACAGGCGTCTCCGGGTAGTAATGCTCCAGTATTTCGACAATTTCTTTGGCTTTTTCTCTTCGGGTCAATGCTTTTTCGCTCATACGCTGAGATTATAGTCTTTGTAAAAAATCCATGGTATCGACCCCATCCGCATAGTCACGCAGCGTCGGACATTGCGCCTGCCCAAATGCAAAATGGGAAACACCAGACAGAGGGACCTGACTGACCACACATTGAATCTGATCCGCAGCCTGATTTATTGAGTCCACCACCTCACCAATAGCATCGTAATATTCGTAGTGAACACAAGCCAATCTAGATGCGATCTGCGGACTTTCCGTGAGAATCACAGCGCCATTGTTGATATAGGTCTGTTTGTTGAGCAAAAAGAGGGCAATGTTGTACTCGAAGTTGTTCATGTATTTATGGTGGAATACGGTCTCCTGATTATACCGATGCCACACCTCCAATATTTGGGTGAAGTCGTATCCCCTTGGAACATAGATTTTGGACACATTGCGGCAGCCAAGCCCAAAAAACTGAAAGACATCTTCTCCCAATCTAGCCAAGTCCTCCTCCGTCTCTTGTCCTGATAAGATCGCCACAGAATTCCGATTTTCCCGGATGATGTGGGGCTTATCGCCAAAGTACTGTCGGAAGTAGCGGGCAGAATTATTACTTCCAGTTGCAATGACTGCATCATAATCCTTCAGCCGATCCACGAAGGTGTAGCGCTCAGCAAAATCGGCATCCCATTCCCCCATTTTTTGAAGGAGATAAGGCAGTAGGACTTTATCCTTATCGCTTTGTTTGATGACTGCGTGATGTCCTGCCAGCAAGACGGATAATACATCGTGAAATCCAACCAAGGGAATATTCCCCGCAAGGACGAGGCCTATTTTTTTTGGCTCTGCCACGGGAAGTTGCGGATAGTGTGACATCCACTCTTGAAGAGCGGCCTCCGTGAGGAAGCTATCTCTGATCGCCGTGAGGGCCTTTGTCACCTGTGAGGGTGTAAACCATGCATTTTCGGCTCGGGCCTGCGCCATTACATCTGGCCAGTTTCCTGACGTTAAATCGGACATCCAGTCTGCCAGTCGGGTCCAGTTTTTTATTTGTTGATCTAGATTCATTCGTCGTCGATGGGCATTTCTTTTCTACTATTAATGTACTTTCTCCACTTGTCGAGGACTGCTGTGAAGTCATCCGGCAGTTCGGACTCGAACACGATTTTCTCGCCTGTCGTCGGATGGATGAAGCCCAACGATTTTGCATGAAGGGCTTGTCGAGGGATCAGGTTGAAGCAGTTTTCGACAAACTGTTTGTACTTCGAGTAAACGGTCCCCTTCAGTATCTGATCGCCGCCATATCTTTTATCATTGAATAAAGTGTGGCCGATGTACTTCATGTGTACACGTATCTGATGCGTTCGCCCAGTCTCCAAGCGGCATTTAATGAGGGTCACGTAGTAAAATCGCTCCACCACTTCGTAATGGGTCACGGCAAATTTTCCTTCCTCTCCATCTGCAAACACCTTCATCTGCATTCGGTCATGTGGATTGCGACCTATGTTTCCGACCACAGTCCCGCGGTCCTCCTTCACATCACCCCATACGAGGGCATAGTACTCCCGCTCAATGGTATGGTGGAAAAATTGATTTGCCAAAAAAGCCATGGCGTGGTCATTCTTAGCGATGACGAGTAGCCCGGAGGTATCTTTATCAATGCGGTGTACGAGACCTGGCCTATCCATGGGATTTCCCTTGAGGATGGGGAGCTGCTCCAGCGAAAAATGATGCAGAATGGCATTTACCAGAGTTCCCGTATAATTACCTACGCCAGGATGCACCACCATACCTGGTGCCTTATTTACGATCAGTATATCCGCGTCTTCGTGTACGATATCAAGTGGAATATCCTCTGGCGCCAAAAAATTTCGATCTTCATCCGCATATGGGAGTAGTACCGAGATCATATCATTGGGCTTCACCTTGTAATTGCTCTTTACGGGCTTGTCATTGACCAAAATATTGCCATTTTCGATCCCCACCTGAAGTCTCGACCGGGTGATGCGTTCCATCCGATTGATCAGATACTTATCGATCCGAATGTAGGACTGTCCTTTGTCCACCACGATCACCTCGTGAATGTACAGTTCGTCGTTGGTCTCTAGATCGGCGTATGTAAATGCTTTCATTGTAATAATTTTTTAGGTGACAATTTATATTTTAAATCTCAATTGAGCATTTGCTCGTTTCGGGGGTAATCCCTTTTTACCAAGTTTTAGCATTTTTCGTATTAAAACGCATAAACAATGCCCAACAATAACCTGACTTGATCCGTGGTGGTGCTGTGGTCACTAAAAGCATCCAACGTCCGATTGCTATTAAAAGTTGTCGCCTTCTCCTGATCGAAGGCATAATAGCTGGTAGCTACGCCGAGTTGGTACTGACATTTGGCATTTAGATAAAAATCATTGTGGATCTGATAATTGACTCCTACCCCGATCCCGTAGGTAAAAGATAGATTCCCCCTGTTGGTAGTACTTTCTTGATCTCCTGTCTCTGGAAAAGTAAGGGTCGTGGTAGTCAGCATCCAATTCGTCCCAAAATTTCCCTCCAAAAATGGCTCAAAACCAAATATGCTGACGGGCAAAAAGTAGCGAGCTCCCACAGTGAAAGTGGCCTGATGGGTTTCTGTCCGACTATCCCATCGCTCCGTGATAAAATCAAAAAACCGATCGATCTCCGCATCAAAGCCGCCCATGTGGATATAGCTCAAGCCAAGGCGCCAAAACAGAGGGGAAGTCGGCCTATACTGCCGCATGATTCCAAGGTCAAATCCCCAAAACTGATTGTCCACCCGCTCGGCAAAAGCGCCCGTAGGGATGGAATACAGCATGTTAAATTCACCCATCCAAATTCTTTTGGGTTCCCCATAGCTTTCTTCCTCGTACAGCTCATCTGGGACATCCTGCGTCAGGCTATCCTGCTGGGCCACTAAGAAAATATTATTCGCCAAAAGAATGCAAATCAATGTAAGGAATCGACTTACCTTTGAACCAAAATTAGATCGACATGAAAAAATCACCATACACTTCAATTATTTCTGCTTGTGTCAAGGAAGGCAAAGATACAAAAAGTACAGCGCCGCACCAACTCCCCATCTATGCCACTTCCTCATTCGTATTTGAAGACATCGATCAGGGCATCGATATTTTTACTGGAAAAACTACGGGACACGTGTATGGACGCTATGGCAATCCCACCATCGACACCGTAGCCGATAAAATAGCCCAGCTCGAGGCATTTGGCCTAGACTTACCAGCTTATGGACTGCTCACCAGCTCCGGGATGTCAGCCATCAGTACCTTGCTTTTCGCATTGGTACAAGCCGGCGATAAAATCCTCACCCAAGGGAATCTGTACGGTGGCACGACCGAACTATTGGTCAAACAAATCCAGAAAATGGGTGTGGAAATCATCTTTGCAGATCTCAAAAATCATGAGAATATCCAGCAACTTCTCACCGAGCATCCCGAGATCAAACTAATCTACCTCGAGACACCTGCCAACCCGACCATGGCCTGTGTGGACCTAGCAAGCATTGCCGAAATGGCCAAAAAAGCGGACGTGATTACCATCGTAGATAATACTTTCTGTACCCCCTACCTGCAGCAGCCTTTGAAATACGGGATCGATTTTGTGATCCACAGTACGACCAAATATCTGAATGGACATGGCAACTCGATTGCGGGGGCCATCATCGGGCACAGAACAGAACTCCTGAAGCCCGTCAAAGACGCCCTCAAACTGATCGGTGCTACCTGCAATCCGTGGGATGCCTGGTTGCTCAACAACGGCCTGAAGACCCTCCCCCTACGAATGGATCGCCACAGTGCCAATGCCCTCGCCATCGCCCAATATCTGGAGAGCCGCACTGATACGGTCACGAAAGTCAATTACAACGGCCTGACGAGCCACCCCGATCATGAACTCGCCAGCAAGCAGATGTCGCAGTTTGGAGGTATGCTCAGTTTTGACATCATCGGTGATATGCAGACGGCCAAAAATCTGGTGGATGCACTCCAATTCTGTACCCAAGCACCTACGCTGGGAGATGTGGACACCTTGGTGCTTCACCCAGCTACCAGCTCTCACCTCAATGTAGCGCCCAAACTCCGCCTCGAAAATGGCATCACCGATACTTTAATCCGCCTGTCTGTCGGCATCGAAGCCGTAGAAGATATCATCCAGGATCTGGACCAAGCACTGAACACCATCAAATAAGATAAAGCTTGAAAGACAAGGATCTACAGTGGCTGGAATACGCCATCAGTCTGGCAAGACGAGGCTTGAAGGCCACAAAAACCAATCCCTTGGTAGGGTCTGTTATTGTCCACGATGAAAAAATCTTAGGAGAAGGCTACCACGCTTACTACGGCGGTCCACATGCAGAAGTCAATGCACTTGCTTCGGTACCTGCAGAAAAACGCGAATTTATCTCAGCTGCCACCTGGTATGTGACCCTCGAACCCTGCTGCCACTATGGAAAAACGCCACCATGCGTGGACCTGATCCTGGCAAATAGACCAGCACGGGTCGTGATCGGCACCCTTGATCCAAATCCCTTGGTAGCTGGTAAAGGCGCCAAAATCCTTTCGGAAGCGGGAATCCATGTAAATATCCTAAAAAACTATACACCGGCCATAGAACTCATCGCCCCATTCGTGGCCAACCTCCAGAAAAGACCTTACGTGATCCTAAAAGTGGCACAGTCAAGAGACTTTTATATGGGACAGGCCGATCGACAGGTATGGCTGAGCGATCGACCGGCTCAAATCCTAAGCCACCAGTGGCGAACCGAGGTGGATGGAATCCTAATTGGAAAAAATACGGCCTTAATTGATCGGCCACAGCTTACACCACGCCTGGTAGAAGGAGATGCCCCCACTAGAATCGTGCTGTGTCATATCTCGGCGCTCGATCCACAACACCCGCTGCTGCAACCCACAGCCAAAACGATTTTCGTACACCCCGAACATGAAGAAACCAGCAGCGAATATGTCAGTACCTGGAAACTAGACCCCAAGGAAATCCCTACCCTGCTCAACCGACTGTTTGAATCGGGCATTTATACCCTCTTGGTCGAAGGAGGTGCGGCCGTATTACAGGCATTTTTAAATGCGAAAATTTGGGATGAAGCACGCATCATCCAGACGCCACGAGTATTGGGCTCAGGCATCAAAGCCCCAATGATCCAAGGCAGATTATCCAGAAAGATACAGCTCACCACCGACGAACTGATCTACATACGGCCCAAATAGGCCAAATTTATCCAAACCTATTTGATGATAGCAATAGCCTAAGCCGACCTAGCCCAATATTAACTGTTTTCGCTAGTTTGAAACTTGTGCTTCATCACACAATTCCTACCCTATTCTGTTAGCGCAAGTTTGTAACTTGTACTTTACAAGCCGCCACCCTCAATCCAAAGGCATCTTCCAAATATTTCCAATTTTATCAAATTTTTATAAAAAACTACCAAGATTCAGAAATGTATACTATTTTTGTTTCGTAAGGGTAAAATCCAATACTCAACGTATCCCACATTTCGGCAAACGAGCCAAAAGAACTGGTGCCAATTACTAATCTCATTTTGCAAACTTACAACGATAGAATACCAATGAATAAGATATCACAGCACAACACCAGGTACCAAAGAAAATTGGCAATTTGGCAGCTAAGCAAAGTGGAAACCCCACTCGATAAGCTGATGCGCCACAGACAAGAGATAAATGCGACCACAAACTTTGAAAAAAGCGAAACCGCACCATAAGTTTGTAGCGCATATAAATAAGTTGGTGGCAATTGCAAAACGACACACATAAAGCAAACAATTTGACAAACATAACAATGAAATTAAAAAATAAAATGAAACACATACTTTCAATCATAAGCATTATCACATTATTGTCTTGTAACCAAAAAGACGACAAATTTTATATGCCAGCGGAATGGGAGCAACATGATGCCGTTTGGCTTGGTTGGGAAGCAGATAGTACACTCGGTTTCTACTCGGTGGTAACTGAAATGATAAAAACGCTTACGCCAAATGTGTCAGTAAAAATAGCATTCGACAATGACAGCTTAATGCAAACCGCAAAAAGATACTTATTGCAGCAAAATGTTGATACTATAAATATAAAGTTCTATGTAATGAAAGGAGACCGATACTGGATTAGAGACCATGGAGCGGCTTTTTTAGTAAATAATAAAGGTGAACTTGGAGCAGCAGATTTTAGCTGGAATTTATTCGGATATCCTCAATTTTTGAAAGAAAAGTATAATGGCAACCAAGACAGTGTTAGCAAATACCTAAATCTTATTCTGCCTTCTATAATTAAAACAAGCAAGGTAGATAGCTTGATGGCAAAATCAAAAAATGCTAAAATTTTTAAAACAGATGTAGTTCATGAAGGTGGTAACATTGAAGTAAATGGCAAAGGAACACTTATCGTTTGCGAATCGGCAGTTATACATCGCAACCCAGATTTAACCAAAGAATATATTGAAACCGAATTTAAAAGAGTCTTGGGAGTCTCAAAAGTTATTTGGCTTAAACAAGGACTTGCAGAAGACCCCAATGGTTTTTATAGACGAATTTCAGGAAATTATGTGGGTGGTGGTGTTCAACATTCTGATGAATTTGTTCGGTTTTCAGATGCAAAAACTATATTGTTGGCTTGGGTAGATGAATCAGAAAAAGACTTGAATCCAATTAATAAAATGAATTATAAAATACTCAATGAAAGCTATCAAATACTAAAAAGTGCGACAGATCAGGATGGCAATCCTTTTAATATTGTAAAAGTTCCATTACCTGATTTAACAACAAAAAAAATTATAGCAACAAAAGAATATTCCAAAGAACCGTCTCTTAACATTCCAGCAAATCGTTTTTATTTATCAGAAGCCCCTGTAGTTGGAGATTCTTTACTTCGAGTACCAGCTTCAAGCTACATGAATTATTTAGTAACTAATGGACTTGTTCTCGTATCAAGTTATGTTGCAGAAGGCTCTTCCAAAGAAAAAGAAGAACGAGTTCGCAAAATTTTTGAAACTCACTTTCCTAATAGAAAAATTGTTTTTATAAACGCTATGCCTCAAAATTGGGATGGTGGAGGTATTCACTGTTCGACACAACAGCAACCAAGAACGAAACAATGAAATTTGGACCTAATTTGACAAAAGCAACAGCCACCAACAGCGCATTTGCGAAACCGGGTTTTCTCGATACGTTTGAGAAATTCCGGTTTTGTTATACATTTGGGTTCGCAGATGCTTTTCGGTCAGAAATCCCCGGCTTCGCAAATGCGCGGACCGTTATGCGTTACCATAAAAAGACGACCGAATGAAAGAATATTCAGGATATGACACTAAAATAAACGGACAACTTGAAGAAGATTTGCGAAGAACGAAAGACGCAAATACTCTTTACATTTCTCATTACTATTTTGCTTTGAAAGACGGACAAAATCTGATTTTCTATTACAACCCTCAACATTTTTGGGACAAACTTCCGCTTGAAAAAGTTGAAGATTACGTTTGGGAAAATCTGAAACAAGAATGTGCTATTTTCATAAATTTTGACCCAGATAAAGAAACTAAAAGTCAAGCGTTAGAAAATAAAGTTACGCATTCCGCATTTTTTCCAGAAACACCGAGAATAGGAAATCATTATTCTTGTTTAGGTAGTAGAATAGTATCACACCATAGACATTTTTATTTTCTTGGAAATTTCGGTGGCTGTGTAAAATGTGGGACAAAAGACTTAACGGACTTCGATATTTCAAGTTTGCTGAGTTGGGCAGTAATGACTAAAACACCAAACTTAATTAAGTCAGTCTATAACTTAGACTGCTTCATGAACAAGAAAAATGAAGACAAATACATTGTAGATGGAGAAGATTTAAGAAACCATTTTGAAGGAGAAGATTTAGAATTAGCAAAAAATATATCAGAAGTTGAAGTTGGATATAGAAGTATGTTTAAAACAGAAAATAATTCAAACACAATCATAGGTGCAGTTATAGGTGACGTTATAGGTTCTGTGTTTGAATGGAACAACATAAAGACAACGAACTTTGACCTATTCAATCCGAAGTGTGATTTTACAGACGATAGCGTTTTGACAATTGCCGTTGCTGACTGCATTTTAAACAAAAAGGATTTTGCAAAGACAATTTGGGAATACGGAAGAAAATATCGTGGACGTGGTTACGGTGGAAGTTTTAGAAATTGGTTGCAACAAGACAATTTAAAACCTTATGGAAGTTTTGGAAATGGTTCAGCAATGCGAGCCAGTGCGGTTGGCTTTGCATTTGAAGACATTGAGATTGTTTTGGAAGTTGCCAAACAGACAGCGGAAGTAACACATAATCATCAAGAAGGAATAAAAGGAGCACAAGCGACAGCAACAGCCATATTTCTTGCAAGACAAGGAAAATCAAAACAAGAAATCAAAGACTACATAAGTTCAACATTCAATTACGACCTTAGTTTTACACTTGACGAGATACGACCGACTTATAAGTTTGACGTTACTTGTCAGGGTTCAGTTCCACAGGCAATTGTAGCGTTCATTGAAAGTTCAGACTTTGAAAATGCAATAAGACTTGCTATTTCAATTGGTGGCGACAGCGACACCATAGCTTGTATAACAGGTGGAATTGCTTCGGCATACTATAAAGAAATACCGAAAGAAATTATTGACTTTGTAGTGGACAAATTGCCAAGTGAATACATTGAAATAATGAATAAATTTGACGAACAGTATGACAGAAAATAAATGGCAAACGCATAACATCGGTTTTGCAAAATGGCGGGTTCAGTGCTTCTATGACAGTTTAGGCAAAGTTCAAGTTCAGTTTTTCAAATGAACATTTGTGCTGAAAATCCGCCACTTTGCAAAGCCGAGAACCGTTATGTGCTATTATAGGACGATACATAAACATTAAAAGCGCAATTTGAAATTTAGACAAAGACATGAAAAAAATCAATCTCATTTTACTCGTTTTTACCCTGACAACATTTTCAAATCTTTCGTTTGGACAATCATCCATAAAGACCGACTCGATTGTATTCTGTGGCAAACATTTTATCGCACCGCACGACTGTGAGACAATTGGAAATATGATTAAGTGTAGCAATTATGTGTTTACCTGGATAAATGAACCAATTGTAGACTTGCCAAGACATCAAAAAGAGTTATTCGCACAGACAAAGAATCCAAAAAAAATATCCGTTTCAGTTGTCGATAGTGACAATGTAGGCTACATCACTAAAATGGGGACTTCTTATCAATTACTTATCATCGGTATAGTAAACGGACAGGGTGTAATCATTAATCTTTGGCTTGACAAACCAATAAAGTCGACAGATGATTTACCTGAATACATCAGACAATTCATTACTATAAAATCATAAAGACTATGTTGATGGAAAGAATAACAGCACATAACAGCGCCTTGGCAAAAGCGGGGGTTTCGTGCTTCTATGACAGTGAGGTGCTAAATTCAAGTTTTGTGCATCTAATGAAGTTTAGTGCTGAAAATCCCCGCCTTCTCAAAGCGGCAAAACATTATGCGGCAGCTTAAAAAGACGAACCAAAAATAAATTAATGCACAAAATCAAATGAGAACAACACTTGGATTTACAATCTTGACAATATTTCTATTGAATGCTTGCAAGAATCAAGTAGATAAAAATTCAGAACAACAAAATCAAAATAATAAAATGGAAAAAAACAAAATAGACAGTCAAGAAGACACATTTATCATCAGCCATACATTTAAAACGGACGCAGGTACCTTGTTTAATATGTGGATTTCCCCTGAAATTTATACGGATTGGATGGGACCGTCCGGAGCAGAAATGTCATTTATTAATGCAGACGTGAGGGAAGGCGGAACAGCACTTTGGCAAATGACGACTCCTGACAACTTGACTAAGTTTGGAAAACTCCACTACAAAACCATTAACCCTAATCATCAATTGGTGTATTTGCAGAACTTTTGCGACAAAAATGGAAATTTTATAAAAGCTCCGTTTTCAGAAACCTATCCCGACAGTTTGCTGCTAACTGTTGATTTTAAACAGGAAGCTGACAATAATGTAAAGATGACTGTTAAGTGGGAAATCTCAAGGCAATCAAAGGATGTTGAAAGAAAAACCTTTAATGATATGAAACCTTATATGGTAAAAGGTTGGGTTGAATCATTTGACAAAATTGAAGAACTATTAAAATCAAAGAACGAGAATTAAAGAAAGCCGACCGCATAACAGCGGTTTGGCAAAAGCGGGGGTTTCGTACTTCTATGACAGTGAGGTGCTAAATTCAAGTTTTGTGCATCTAATGAAGTTTAGTGCTGAAAATCCCCGCCTTCTCAAAGCGCCAAACCGTTTTGGCTCATGAAAGAAAGAAACGACCAACCTTTGTAAAGAAAATCTACTTGTATATCACGATTTTCAGCGCATTGGTGAATAAGTGGTCACCCAATCCAACAATGAGCGGTAACTTTTGAAGATTTTTTAGCCATCAAAAGTTTTGCGATGTAGAAAGCAATACTTCCACAGATCCTCTACCTATATCATGATTAAATAATGGTTATGCCAAGATTCAAAATAGAATGACCGACATCACCTGGTCAGTAGCCCAAATCAACAATCAAAATACATCATCGAACATAGCAAAAATGGCACCATGTTCTTACCCATCGGAGAGTTCGCAGGCGATGGCACTAGCACCGAGACAAAACATGATGAGTAGATCCATACCTCCCCATCCAATCAGCATCAACTACTACCGCATCAAACAAGTGGACTATGATAGCAAGTACAGCCTTAGCGACAAACCAAGTGTAAGATATAGTGGCGCTAGCAATATAACCATCTATTCAAAAAAACCCACCTAAGAAGTGACCACCTACTTACAATTAGCCGCCACCCTTCAAATCATGTTTGTATACGGCAGATTACTCAAAATGCAAGACATCTCCGAAGGACAAAACACCAAAAATCTCTCAGAACTTCCCACCGGAATCCATATCTTTGTGGTCGGAGATCAGAGATATAAGGTTTTGAAGGAATAAATGGAGTTAGAAAGATATCAAACATCAATAAGTAGAGATCACAAAGTTTATAGTTTTGTATCAATTGGGAATAATGGCAAATTCATAAAAAAAGTCATATTTTCTGAAACGGACCAAGAAGGACTATACAACCTCAGCTTAGGTGATTACAACCCCAAAACAAAGGATATTGACTATTATTCTATTTCTGATAATGGTGACAGAGACAAAATTTTAGCTACAGTTGTGGCTTGTCTTTTTTCATTTTTTAAGTACAACCCAAAAGCTTGGGTCTATACATATGGTAGCACACCTGCACGAACAAGACTTTATAGAATTGGAATTTCAACCCATTTGGAAGAAACAAGCGAAGATTTTGAGATTTTCGGGGAACTTGAACACGGTTGGGAACGTTTTAAAAAAGATACAAACTATAGAGCATTCATTATAAAATTAAAAGATGAAGACAATTGATATTCAACAATTAAACACAAAAAGAAATCCAATTATGGTTTATGATGATAGTTTAAATTTGGGAGAGCAAAATAAGCCATGTCAAGTTAAAATTGATCAAGCAAATTATATGTTAAAAAACAATAACGTGTTTGATGCAGTAAGAAAAATTAAAGAAAAAGAAAGAAGCACAAAGCCCTAACACATGACACCACGGACATCTCGCCCTATCGGACGGCTCCATCGCTTATACTAGCCGTTATGGCTCATGAAAAGAAGAAACGACCAACCTTTGTAAAGAAAATCTCCTTGTAGATCAAGATTTTCAACACAGTAGTGATTTAGTGGTCTTCCAATGTAACAATGAGCGGTAACTTTTGAAGATTTTTTAACCATCAAAAGTTTTGCGGTGTAGAACGCAATACTGCTACAAATCCTTTACCTATATCATGATTAAATAATGGTTATGCAAAGATTCAAAATAGACAGCCCCACATCACCTGGTCAGTAGCCCAAATCACCAATCAAAATACATCATCGAACATAGCAAAAATGGCAAAACCTTCTCACCCATCGGAGAGTTCGCAGGCGATGGCAATAGCACCGAGACAAAACATGATGAGTAGATCCATACCTCCCCATCCATCGGCATCAACTACTACCGCATCAAACAAGTGGACTATGATGGTAAGTACAGCCTTAGCGACAAACCAAGTGTAGGATATGGTGGCGATAGCAATATAACCATCTACTCAAAAACCCTACCTAAGAAGTGACCACCTACTTACAATTAGCCGCCACCCTTCAAATCATGTTTGTATACGGCAGATTACTCAAAATGAAAGACATATCTGAAGAACAAAACACCAAAAATCTCTCAGAACTTCCCACCGGAATCCTTATCTTTGTGGTCGGAGATCAGAGATATAAGGTTTTGAAGGAGTAGATATGGATATAGAAAGATATCAGATAGAAACAGATGAAAATTCAGAAATATTTGAATTCTTAAGTATTGGGCCGAAAGGTAGGATACTCAAAAGGATAAAATATATACAAACCCAAGATCCAAGAGTATGGAATCTATCGATGGGTGATGTAATTAAATCAACTGATGAAGTGGATTATTATTCAAAGACGAATAATGGTGATACTGAAAAGGTCTTAGCTACTGTTGCTGCAACAGTATTCGGCTTTTTCAAAAAGCATCCAAAAGCTATAGTTTATGCAACGGGAAGCACAGGTTCAAGGACAAGACTATACCAAATGGGTGTAAATAGATACTATTCAGAAATTGAGCCCGATTATCATATACTTGGGGAACTTGATAACAGGTTGGAACGTTTTGTTAAAGGTGTTAATTACGAAGGTTTTGTAATATTCAAAAAAGATATAATATGACAACGTTAGATGAACTTTTAAATAGGGATCTAAAGAAAGATCCAATTCTTTTAGTAAATAAGAAATTGAACAAATACAGAAACTCAACTATTCCACAAGGAAAAATTGGAAAAGTTCAAAACTTAATTGAAAATACCAATCTTTTTGAAGCTATTGAAAAAGAAAGAAGCACAAAGCCATAACACTAGCTTTGACGACAGTTTGGCTAATCGCCAAAAACAGTCGCCAGGTACGGCAACCTTAAAAAACAACAAACAGACGAATACCTAATCCATTCCGACAAGTAAACCCCGACATGAAACACTTCGGTCTATCGGAACAACTGAAGGCTCCACATATAGATGCGTACCATGCCTCTCTCCACTAAAGAAGAAAGCCCCGAACCGAAACCTCGTCTCCCACCCATTACCTCTTTTCGAAAGGATCCAATAGAAAATCAAAAGTCCAATAGTCGATCGGGGTGTGGAAGGTTGCTCTTGGATACGATCTCATACCAGCACAATGGACACCCACTTCGATCCTCCTACACCATATCCGCCAAATTTTGACTAGAAGTACTTCCGGGACTACTCCTATGGAAAACCTAGGGAAACCAACTATACCTTAAAAATTTTCTAAATATTAGGAACCTTAACAAAAGGCATGCTTTGGAAAAAGTTAAAAATACCTTAAAGCCCCATATTCCTTACACAAAACGCTCGCTCAATTGATTCTAAAGTCGTTATTTTGTAACAGTTTTTAGATTATCCAATCGCGTATGTATAAGATGTTTTTGTTGTCTCTGATCTGTGTCCTAGGTTTGACCGAAGCCGAAGCGCAAAATAAGGTCCGTTGGATGACCTTGGAGGAGGCGTTGGCAAAGTCTGAATCCTCCCCTCGCAAGATCGTCATCGGTGCCTATATCAACTCCTGTAGCTGGTGTAAAATGATGGACAAGACCACCTTGGCCCAAGATCACATCGCCAAATACTTCAATGAAAACTTCTATCCTGTCAAACTAGACAGTGAATACAAATCTGCCATTACCTTCAAAGGCGTGGAATACAACTACGTACGAACACTCAAAGGTGGACACCATGAGCTGATCGCACACCTGCTCAATGGCAAACTGAGCTACCCTACCCTGATATTCCTGGATGAAAACCAAAACGTACTTCAAAGTATCACGGGCTACATCTCGGCAGAAGACTTCGAACTAGTCCTTCATTACTATGGCCAAGATGCCTACAAAACAATTCCTTGGAGAAAATTCACTTGTAAGTACAACATGCCCGTCAACAAAGATTAATCGCACGGAATAGTTTATTCACTCCATTTACCTATCTGAAGCCCAATATACGTTCAGGTTTACCTTGAAAATTTTAAGGTTTTCATCATGATCACTTAGCCCTGGCCGAAGGAGGATCAAAAAAACGGGGGCAGACAAGTTAATGCCACCCCCAAAATATTTAATCGAACACTAGGGATCCTGCTCTATCTATTTTCTGGTAATAATTGATCAAATCAATCTCTAAAAACGATCCTAGCTGGAACATTACCCGTGCTGTGTTTAGCTATAAATGTACCGGAAGCAGAATATCTCAGTACCTCACCCTGACTGGCAAAATCCTTTGGGTCGGTCACCCAAATATCCCCAGACACTGGATGTATCCCCAACCCATAAAAACTACCGCTGATGTATGGATCCTGGATCGCACCGATGGTCTTCTGGCTGATATCTAACCGAGACACTCCACTATTCCCTAGAAAATACAAAAACCTCTCATCTGCCGATATTTCTAAGTTGCTCGGATTGGGACCTAAATCCCGACGATCTACGATCACATTGTTTTTGACATGCCACAGACTACCGTTCAAAAAACTTTGAGTCGTGAAATCATAGGCACCACCGCATAGGACCCATATACTTCCGTCACTTGTCTGACGGATGCTATTCGGACCAATACCCACAACCCACTCCTGAATTATCTGATTATTCTCCAAATCATAAGCTCGCAGGAAGGAATCGCGGGCAAATCCATTAGACATGGTGACATATAGGGTCCTGCCGCTCACCAACATCTGCTCAGGTGCTCTACCCGTCTGAATAAGCGTGGTGACTGAGTTGGGATTCAATAGGAATATCCCACCCGAAAAACCGTCCTCACCCCAAGCGCTAACAAGGATACGGCCATCCGATGTCTTCGTGAAGTAACGAGGCTGCTGGACCTCTTGAAATCGACGCTCTACCTTGAAATCGGTAGAATTCAGCCGGACGATTTCACGGAAATTAGCCACCGAAATATAAGCCGTGTTCCCATCGAATAACAAATCCTGCGCTACAGAACCCAACGGGGTACCATTCACAGAAGAGAAAAGATCACGCACCTCGGATATTCCCGCTTCCTTGGGAATAAAGGTCACACTACTTGCTCCTGCTGGAAATTGGCCTTGGGATACGACGAAAGTCCCCTTGAGGTCCTGACTTTTCTGCTCATCGTCCTTCTTACACGAAGAAAGACTTAGAAACACAAATGCATAAATCAGATAGTTTTTAGAGAAAAATGAAAAAATGCTCATAGTTAAAAATTGTATTTTATGTGAAAAATAAGTCTTCTTCTAGGTGTCGGAAAGAATCGGACGATCTCATAATCCGAATTCCAAAGATTTTCAACCTGTAGCCGAAGCATCAAACTGTGCTGCTTGAAGTCCATACGACGGCCGAGGCTTATCGTACCCAGCAAGTAAGGGGAAATGGATTCTGCATTGTCCCGCAGTATAAATCGCTGTCCCATGTATTGATGTGTCAATGTAGCCTCCCACTTCTGAAAATGAAGACTTTGATCGAGGGTGGCGGTAAATGGCGGCGTGTAGATCAGTCTTTTCCCGATGGAATTGGATCCAATCACATCATCTGTGACTCGAGCATCCACGTATGCAAGCAGGAGCTTTTGTATCAGCGATATTTTTCCAAGATTTCTTTGGTCCAACAGTGTCAGCGTAGCACCGATCGATCGTACTGCCTTCCGATTGGCTGGTTCCCAAAATCCCCGCAGACCAGGACTCCACTCAATAAACTCACGGGTGAAATAACTATACGCCTGTAGGTCGACCAAAGGGAAAGTGCCGGTCCGCTGATACTTAATCCGATAACTCAGTTGCATACTCCTTTCTGGCAATAAATCGGGATTTCCGCCTTGTGGCCAGTAGAGGTCATTGAGGCTAGGCGCCTGCACCACTTGTCTGGCAGACAGCTCTTGCGAGAAATGCCCTGACCGCCGATCTACCTGCAAGCCCAACATCGCTGGGATCCGCTCGCCATCCAACAAATGCTGCCGAAAATCGAGCTTTAGCCTATATAACTCGCCCCCTGGAATTTCATACGAAGTGAAGAAAGACAGATCTGATCGATCCACCAATCCCTGAAAAAAATTGGCCTCCACCCGATCATAGCGCCACTGAGCACCAAAACTGAGGGATTTCCAAGTATTTTTTTGAAGGAGGCTTCCCGTACGGATCTTGGCTCTCGAGTCTACACCCGGGGCCTCAAAGGTAAATGCTTCCTCCATACCTACAAACGCCAAATCTAAGGACCATGCAGATTTTTCATAGCGCAAGGAGGTATGAAACCGATGGTTGACATCCTGCTGTGTCTGAAGAAGAGCAGAGGCCGTGATCGGAGTGGGAAGTTGGCGATCTGCATCCTGATACCAATAATTCATAGCCAAGGATAAAGCCCTAGATAATTGCGCCCTTCCGTCGATGACCACGTGGGAAGACCGCTGGTTTTGATTGTCTATTTTCTGGATATCGCCATTGAGGGCTTTGTAGCGGAACTGATTGGCATTATCAGCGTGCTCTAGTCCTATCCGTAGGGATGCCGCCTTTCCTTGAAGTCGATAAGATCCCGCCAATACTTGTAATTGATTGGGAGCGAAGGCCATCTGAAAACTTCGTTCTGGCCCCTTGGAGAAATGCTCACCTATGTGTAATCCACCAGCCATCCCACTCAGGCCCGCCGAAAAACTCTGTGCCTCCGGGCGAAAATCCATCCCTTGATCCAAAAGAAATGGAAGTAGGGACACATCATACACCGCATTGGTCGGACTAGATAGGTTCAATCCATGCCAAAACACCCCAAAATGTTTGGAGGACATCCCTCTGTGCAGGACGGTACTGATACCCGAGGCACTATTCCTGAGCAGCTGTAGCCCAGGAATGGTCCCGAGTTGGTCCAATCGCAGTATCTGGGAGCTGGCGTACGGCTTCACAGTATCCAATGGGATTCGCTCCTCCTGAATGGTAATGGAGTCCAAGACCGTATGCTGTCCGAAGACATGTACACCAAAAAATACAAACAGAAAAATCGCTGCTACACTCAAAACAAAGCCATTGGCCCGGGAAAATGGAGGTACAGCAGCAAAAGGCACAGTCCCACGCTAGGCGCAGGATCACTACACAAAACCGACTGTGGTCCGCCACCCTTTCACCCGAGGGATTTAACCATAGAATATTGGCAGGTCTTCTGACTTGTATCACTTTTGCGCCTTCCCACATCCGGAGATGCAGTGGCTTATCTGCAAAAGATGGAGCATAAGTTTTGGAAAATCGAGCTAAAAACTCTGCATCCTATTATGCTCAGATACTTACAGCTACGGGGATAGTTCCGGACTCACACCGGATTCCCTTTTAACCCATTTCATGCAATGGGCACCACTATTCGGCACAAAGGTAAAAAACTATTGCGAAGGAAAAGCTTAGAATTTGATAATCGGCGAATCTTGGAAGCAATTACCTCCCATCCTATTTTGAAAAACCACCAGATTAAGTCAGCAAGTCAGAACCTCCTTTTGACTCGATCTTATATTGCATGAGCCGGGCGATATTGGAAGCCCGCATCTTGGCCTCATCGGCTTTTTCTCCCTTGGAATGCCGGGCGACGATAACGATTTGACTTTGTGATGGTTTTAGCGATAGCCAAACTTTCATCATAGCCTTTGTCACGTAAGGTATTCATTCACTAAGGTGTTTTTTAAGATCCATTTTATCGTGGAAAATTCTTGTTATTTCAATTATTCTACCTTCTTCCAATAGCCTGTAAAATATGATGTGTTTATTAACTTTAACACCTTTCAGATTTAACAAGATCATTGAATAGTCTCTGCCCAGTTCAAGATATCTATTTAATTCATAGCATTTTTCAATAAGTTCATTGTAATATTGATCAGCTTGTTTTTCCGACCAAGTTTCATAAGTATAATCCCATATTTCTTCTAAGTCAATCTTGGCTTGATTCGTAAAATTAATCTTGGCCATTGAGCTTTTTCCTTCGTTTCAATTCATGTAGGTGCGTTTTCGGGTCAAAATCTTCTGCTATTCCGCTATCAATTCCGTCTTGGATTGCCTTTCGTAAAGCATAGAACTTTTGTTCTTCTTCTTCCAATAATCTTAACCCAGCTCTGATCACTTCACTGGCATTTGTATACCTCCCTTTCCCAATGACTGTTTGAACAAATTCTTCAAAATGATCTCCCAAGTGTATTGATGTATTCTTACCCATTTTGCTATTTTCGTACAAAACTACCAAAATTTGGTACTTATTGCAAATTTATTTTTCATTACATTCAACATCAAATAGTCGAATCTACTCTAAAAACGATCGTTCGCCCATTTCTTTTCTCATACATGTATATCCATGCAGAAGTTGGTATAAACGGATGATAACCCCATATCCTGCCGATCAATAAAAACCGCTCAGCAACAAATATCCAAAAAATATCAGGAACTTGGGTATATTTCTTTGAGATACTCGATACTAGACTCCATCAATTCTAAGAGGACAGCCTGATCAATGTCAGCAAGCTTTTTTACATAGATACAAGCCTTTCCCATCTTATATTTTCCCAATTTGGTCAACATTTCGTCTTGGCCAGGATAACCGCCGTAGACATACAGCGAAATAGCAGCCTTCCGGGGAGAAAATCCGATCATCGGCCAGTCCCCTTCCTGACGGCTACGCTCTGACTTATAATGATAGACCCCAAAACCAATAATACTCGGGCCCCACATCTTGGGAGGATGTCCTGACACCTTCTCCATCAGGGCGATCAGTTCAAAACTATCCTGAATCTTCTGAGGCGTATTGGCAAAACTATGTACAAATTCCGATACATCGGCATTGTGTTGGTGTGTCTTGATGGTGGACATATGATGAATATTTAATTTTCGAATTCTTTAATAGCATATCCCTAAGATACCATGGAATACACTTAGTATCGCTCATGCAAAGGTATCATTTTGTCATTGGAGAACAAAGGTTTACACGATTCAATTGGACAAAGAGCCATTCCGTTTAGTGTTTTCCCTAGCCAGCATATCTTCATTTTCTGCACCAATATACTTAAGAAAGCTTTCCCATCGTTCCATCATAGAACAAAATCAGAAACAGCATGAGTGATCAGATCAAAATACTTTGGGCAGATGATGAGATAGACCTGCTGAAGCCACAGCTTTTTTTCCTCGAGAAAAAAGGCTATCAGATGGTCACAGTATCCAATGGACACGACGCCCTCGAAGTCCTCGAAGAGGACAAGGATATCGATGTAGTATTTCTCGATGAGAGTATGCCAGGCCTTACTGGATTGGAGACCCTTAGCCGGATCAAAGCCAAAAATATCCAGGTACCCATCGTCATGATCACCAAAAATGAAGCCGAAAGTATCATGGAGGAGGCGATTGGCTCCCAGATAGACGACTACCTCATCAAACCCGTGAACCCCAATCAAATCCTACTCACGCTAAAAAAACTGATTGACAACAAAAGGCTGGTGTCCGAAAAAACCGCCACAGACTATCAAATGGAATTCCGGCAGATTGCCATGGAAATCAACGACCGACCTGACTATGCAAAATGGGTAGAGATATACCGTAAGATCATCTCCTGGGAGCTGCGGTTGGATGAGTCCAACAACCCAAATATGAAGGAAATCCTAGAAATGCAGAAAAAGGAAGCGAATGCCGAATTCAGCAAATATATCAACACGGTCTACCCTTCCTGGATCAAAAATGGTGAAGGACCGACCCATTCTCAAAAATTGCTCAAGGAGAAGCTCTTCCCCATGCTGTCTGAGAATAAACCAGTCTTCATGATCCTGATGGACAATCTCCGCTATGACCAATGGAAAGCTATCGAACCGACGGTAGCAGAACTTTTCCGCGTAGAGTCAGAGGAATATTTTTACTCCATTCTTCCTTCTGCCACGCAGTACAGCAGAAATGCCATTTTCTCAGGGATGATGCCCCGTGATATCGAAAAAAGATATCCCGACTGGTGGGTCAATGACAATGAAGAAGGAGGAAAAAACCTGAAAGAAGCAGAACTCCTCGCCGAAAACCTCAAACGGACACTCCGAAAAGACATCAAACACGAGTATATCAAGGTGACCAACCTCACCACGGCTAAAAACCTTCAGGATACCATTCACAATTACTTCTCCAATGACCTTACCGTCATCGTGTACAATTTTATCGACATGATGTCACACGCCCGTACAGAGATGGAAGTACTCAAAGAGCTAGCACCTGACGAAAAAGCCTACCGATCCCTGACCCGCTCTTGGTTCGAAAACTCACCTCTATGGGCCATCATGAAAAAACTGGCAGAACGCGATATCGCCGTAGCCATCACGACCGACCACGGCACCATCCGAGTGAAGACACCGAGCAAAGTCGTAGGTGATAAAGAGACGACCACCAACCTGCGCTACAAAGTGGGTAAAAATCTTCAATATGACCGAAAGGACGTACTCGAAATCAGAGATCCATACGAGGTAGGCTTACCGAAGCCCAATGTCAGCAGCTCATTCATCTTTGCGAAGGATGACACCTTTTTCTTGTACCCGAATAATTACAACTACTACCATCGGTTTTTCTTAGATACCTTTCAGCATGGGGGTATTTCTTTGGAAGAACTGATCTGTCCTTTTGTGAGATTATCTACAAAAAAATCATAGCACGGAAAATGCAGTTGACGGAAGATTTGAAGGGCTCGGCGGCTGAATCAAAGTCATTGATCTAAAAAATAGACAATCCATCGAAATAGCTCGTACCTTCGCAGTATTGTTTCAACCGCTCATAAATCACAAAATGGAAGATCGTAAAAAAGAAGTCGATAGCATCATCAAAAACCACATCATCTGGTCGATGGGAGCAGGATTTATCCCTGTACCCATTGCAGATTTATTTGCTGTAGCAGCCGTCCAGTTAGATATGATCCGACAGATCAGCAAGACTTACGATGTGGATTTCAAACAAACAGAGGGTAAAGCCATCATCACATCGCTAACAGGTTCTGGTCTGGCTAGATTAGGTGCCCGTGCGATCAAGTTTATCCCCGGTGTAGGTTCCGTTTTGGGTGGTGTGACCATGGCTGTACTTTCCGGAGCAAGTACGTATGCATTAGGAGAAGTATTCCGACAGCACTTCGAGACTGGAGGCACCTTCTTGGATTTCGATCCAAGTAGGCTTAAAAAATACTACGACGAAAAATTCGAAAAGGGCAAAGAAATCGCCAAAAAATACCAGCAAGAAGGAAAGACAGAGACCATCACCAAAGATGACCAAGTCTTCGAGAAACTAAAGACTTATGCTGAAATGAGGCGAGAAGGACTCATCAGCGACGAAGAATTCGATAGACTAAAGAGCAAACTCCTCGAACAACACGGGTAATGTGGATACGCCGCCTAATTGAGTGTTGCAGAAAGCACACTATTGGGTGGAAAGTGTACGAGGATGTGCTCCTGAAGTGTAGTGCTGAGGGATAATCCGACGAAATCTACCTTAATCGGATATAGCTTGTGCTGCCGGTCGATGAGTACGCAAATTTGAAGTTTTCTGACCGCAGCGTCCTGAAATGGGCGAAACCCATAAAATAAGGTCTTACCAGAATTGGCGACATCATCGATGATAACCACAGCCTTATTATTCAATTGGCTATCGTCTGTAAATTTTACCCGTTGGTGTTCGCTGGACAAATCCACTAAAAGTTGATGTACAGAAATTTTGCATGAAGATAAAATCATCTGAAGTTTTTCTAGCATTAGGTGAGCTAGCTTGAGGCCATTGATATTGATGCCCACAAGTAGTATTTCCGATTCGTCAAAGTTTTGCTCTGCGATCTGATAAGCCAGCCTATTGATCTTACGTTGGATTTCTATTTCATTTAAAATTTCCATCTTTCCTATTTTGGGTCAAAATTAGTCTTTATCGTCGTACCAAAAAAGTGATAAGCCCGCAATTGAACAAATTACCAGAAATACTGCCTTGATCCATCTAGCTATTGACACCGTCTAGCTGCCAAATCCCAATCATAAATGCAAGGATTAAGATATTTGAATAGCCCGCAGATTTAAAATCATATCCCCACATCCTTTCGCCGACATTTTTGCCCCTTCCCAAAAATGGTGACAAAAGCACACGAAACACCACAAAAAAACCCTTGGAATTCTGCATTCCAAGGGTCACATTTATCTAACACATTTAAAAAAATCAGTCCACAGGGACTTCAATCTAACCTTACTTTATTTTCCGAATTCGAAGGCTTTCGGGAGTTACCTCCAAGTACTCGTCTTCCTTGATATATTCCATGGCCTCTTCCAATGAAAAAACAATTTTCGGTACGATTTTTACAGAGTCATCAGACCCCGAAGCTCGCATATTCGTTAATTTTTTACCCTTGATCACATTCACATCGAGGTCATTGTCCCGAGAGTGCTCACCGATGACCTGACCAATATATACCTGTTCATTCGGATCAATGAAGAATTTTCCTCTATCCTGAAGTCTATCGATGGCATATGCCAGTGCTTGACCTTGCTCCATGGATACCAAACTACCTTTGGATCTAGATGGTATATCACCCTTGTAAGGCTCATAGCTATGGAATCGGTGTGTCATGATGGCCTCGCCAGCTGTAGAGGTAAGCATGTTGTTTCTCAGACCGATCAGACCACGGGCGGGGATCAAAAACTCCAAGTGCTGTACGTCTCCTTTTGGTTCCATGACTTGTAGCATTCCCTTTCTCTGAGTGACTAATTCGATGGCCTTACCAGAATACGCTTCAGGCACGTCGATAACTAGGTGCTCAATTGGTTCGTGGCGCTGACCGTCGATGGTTTTGAATACCACTTGTGGCTTTCCTACCTGTAGCTCATACCCTTCTCTTCTCATTGTTTCGATCAAAACTGAAAGGTGAAGGACTCCACGACCGAAGACATTGAATTTATCTTCTGTATCCGTTTCCTCAACTTTGAGCGCTAGGTTTTTCTCCAATTCCTTGTATAATCGATCCCGTAGGTGTCTTGAAGTCACGAATTTACCCTCTTTTCCGAAGAAAGGAGAAGTATTGATGGTGAAAAGCATACTCATCGTAGGCTCATCGACCTCGATTCTAGAAAGTGCTTCTGCATTTTCAATATCAGAGATGGTATCTCCAATGTCGAAACTTTCGAAGCCTGTCACGGCACACAAGTCACCACTTCTTACGGTACTCACCTTTACCTTACCAAGACCTTCAAAGGCGTAGATCTCTTTCACTCGGATTTTTTGCTGGGTACCGTCTTTTTTGAAAAGTAGGTAGTCTGTATTTTCTTTGAGGTCGCCACGGTATACACGTCCAATGGCAATCCGCCCTTGGAAACTGTTGTAGTCCAATGAGGCAATCTGCATCTGCATTGGCCCTTCTTGGTATGGTGCGGGCTGAATATTGTCCAGAATGGCTTGAAGTAATGGCATGATATCAGTGGTACGTTTATCATGATCAAAACTCATCCAGCCATCTCTCGACGAACCAAATAGGGTCACAAAATCCAACTGATCTTCGCTGGCACCAAGATTGAACATCAGGTCGAATACATCACTTTGTACTTCTTCCGGACGACAGTTTTCTTTATCTACCTTGTTGATGACCACGATGGGCTTTAGTCCCAGCTCTACAGCCTTATTGAGTACGAACCTCGTCTGTGGCATGGCGCCTTCAAATGCATCTACCAGAAGTAGTACGCCATCCGCCATTCGTAGTACACGCTCTACCTCACCACCGAAATCGGCGTGACCAGGAGTGTCAATCAAATTGATTTTAACGCCTTCATATCGAACGGCTACGTTTTTCGCCAAAATTGTGATACCCCTCTCTCGCTCCAAATCATTGTTGTCAAGAATAAGTTCTCCTGTATCTTTTCGATCATCGATGGTCTTACAGGCATGGATTATTTTATCTACGAGGGTTGTTTTGCCGTGATCTACGTGGGCAATGATGGCAATATTGCGGATTTCTTGCATTGAATTATTCATTTAAAAGCACAAAAGTAATCAATCTTGGCTAAATCGCTCGATGTCACAATCCACCTCAAAACACCTAAAATCCAAATAAAAAAACGAAAATAAAACAAATTAAAGAGACAAATCCTGATAATTTCCTAATTCTAGAGACAAAACAGCTAAATTACCTGCAATTTTGAAACAAAATAAAATAAAAATAAAATTGTAAAAAATTTGATTTAATAAAACTTTCCTTGGCTAACCCCTCATTTTATCAAGTAAAAACGACAATTGTTCTGCTTCCGCTTCTGTGAGCTTTTGATTTTTGTCGCTCCACTTTTTTAGGTCTAGTTTGATTTTCTCGGTCATTCGAATGCCCTCGGGTGTAATTGTGATTTCAACCTTCCGTCTGTTGGATTCACTTATTTTACGCTCTAGCAGATTAAGATCTACTAGTTTTTGGACCAATCGGGTCACGTCTCGTCCTTTGTCGAGCATTACTTCTACGATATCAGCCATACAGACGGCTACAGGATGTTTGCCTTTGACGATGCGTAGGATATTGAAATGTTGGGGTTGGATTTTGTATGGTTTGAAAATTTGCTCGGTTTGAATACGATAATGATTGTAGGTGTAGATCAGATTTACCTGAACTTTCTCAAAGTTATTGGCAAAGTTTTTCTGCTTAATGATGTGACCAATTTCCACAGTATCCGGATTTTTGATTCGTTTGGAGGGTCAAATTTACGAAAATTTAGTTCACCATCGTATTTTTTTTATCTTCGTGTCGTACGATTAATGACCTGGCTCATAAATGACCCTAAAAAAACTACTAAAACCCTGATTTTCTCTATTGACGGGTATGCCTGCCACGATGCCAATCATGAGGTTTTCGGATATACCCAATCGCATTTGTGGGCGGATCGTCATATCGAAATCTCCTTTACCGAAGGATTTATTGAATTCGAGTCCCACGAAGTTTCTGGTACCGGTGATCATGTAATGAAAATTGGTATTGATATCATAATCTACCTTGGTTCTTTGATCGAAAAGTCTTTCTATTCTTGGTCCGGTGTAGATCAGGCTGTGCCAGTTTTCATAAAAGCGTTTTGCTACCACCAAAAAAGGATTGAAAACATTACCCTGCCAAACCGATCCGCGGCCGTAATCTTTGAATGGAGCCAGCTCAAACTCATGGATATAGCCCAAAGCCATACTCGTCTTGTACTTTTCATTGACCAAAAGAGTGTACTGCCCCGCCAGTTTGAGGCTATTGAGTTTACTCTGTGGGGTATCTTCATTTTGTGAACCTTCTTGCCTGGTGGTATAAATGGAGAAAGGAAGCTCAATCTCCAAACCCAAGCGATCCATAGGCGCCCACTCATATTCGACGAGTGCCTCGATCCGATCATAACTACGATTGTCTAGCATTCCGTATCCTACATTCCACTCCTTTTCGCCTTTGTGGGCACCTAGATCACGAATGAGATCGATGTACAATGGCTCCGCGTGTAGCAACTTCGCCCTTTTGCCCTTGCTCTCAAACTCCTCAATGTATAAACTGTCCAGTAAATCATTGGTCTCTTGATGAGGCGTAACCTGTGCACTACAAAAATTTGTAAATAATATAAAGCCACAGAAAAATACATTAAAAACATATTTCATATCTAGTAAAATTTGATGAGCAAAAATAAAGAGTACGAATGACCAATAGCCTTAATAATGAATTACCGCCTCGTTAAAATTATCTAAAAAAGTACGGTAGATAGCTCGCTCTTTCATGAGATGGGATAGAAAAAGAGCTAAGATCAAAACCAATTCAACCCTACATTTTATAAAGTAGGAATGAAAATATCACTCAAAATAGTACTTTTGCGGAAATTTTTAAAAACAAGCTATGTCACTTCAATGCGGTATCGTGGGTTTGCCAAATGTAGGAAAATCCACCCTCTTCAATGCACTCACCTCAGCAAAGGCGCTTGCAGCCAATTATCCATTCGCCACCAAGGATCCGAATGTAGGAGTCATCACCATACCAGATCCAAGGCTTGATAAGCTTGCTGAGATCGTCCAGCCTCAAGCAGTCCTACCTACTACGGTCAAAATTCTCGACATAGCAGGCCTTATCAAAGGTGCGAGTAAGGGTGAAGGTCTGGGTAATCAGTTCCTAGCCAATATCCGGGAGGTAGATGCCATTATCCACGTCATCAGATGCTTCGAGGACGAAAATGTGGTGCACGTAGATGGCAATGTAGATCCCGTAAGAGACAAAATCATCATCGACAATGAGCTAATCCTCAAGGACCTAGAAACGCTCGAAAAAAGGCTAGACAAAGCACGAAAGCAAGCAAAAGGTGGCTCCAAAGAAGAAATCCGGCAGGTAGAAGTCATCGAAAACTTGTATAAACACCTCGAAGATGGAAAGCCTGCTCGTAGCTTTGAAGTAGCGGAGGAAGATATTGAGCTATTTAAAGATTTCTACCTACTCACCGCTAAGCCAGTGCTCTATGTCTGTAATGTAGATGAGGGCTCCTCTTCTACTGGCAATGCTCACACAGAAAAATTCAAGGCATCCGTGGCTGACGAAAATGCGGAAATCCTCCTAGTCAGCGCTGATATCGAAGCGCAAATTGCAGAACTCGATACCAAAGAGGAAAGAATGGAATTCGTAGAAGCTATGGGACTAGATGAACCAGGGGTCAATCGTCTCATTCGCTCCTCCTACCGATTACTAGACCTTATTACCTACTTTACCGCAGGTGTCAAAGAGGTTCGAGCTTGGACGGTCCGAAAAGGCTCCAAAGCACCGCAAGCGGCAGGGGTGATCCATACAGATTTCGAGAAAGGTTTCATCCGTGCGGAGGTCATCAAGTACCATGACTACGTCACCTTCGGTTCGGAAGCTGCGGTCAAGGAAGTTGGAAAATTTCGAGTAGAAGGAAAGGAATACGTCGTGGAAGATGGCGATATCATGCACTTCCGCTTCAATGTATAAGCTGTACTCGCTTTAATCAGATCAGCCAAACTTCGCTCTCATTCGCATAGATGTTACCTCCAGAAAAGACATTTGCATATTCCATTACCCAGTCCATTCGGATCTTGGGGCTCATCTTTTTTCTGTCGCTCATCTTGTGGTCTTGTAGCAAAAAAGTAGCGGTACCCACTCCCCCACCAGCGCCGCCAAGGCCCGTGCTCAATGCTATGTCAGATATCATCATCCATTACAAACTAGACAAAAAAGCCATTCAGGACACCTTCAATACTTCCATCGACCAAGCTTTGGCCATGGATATGGGAGATAACGATGAAGGACTCGAAATAAAGGTCAAAAAACTGAAGCCTGCTTCCGTAGAGTTTGACAAAAAATCAGTCCTCGTCATCCTCACCATCGATGTATTCGTATCGAAAAAGACCCTGATCTCTAAGATCAATACAGCAGGGCAACTCGAACTAGCTGTCATCTCCAATCTCGACATCGACCAAAACTGGAATTTTGGCACCAAAACAGATCTGGCTTATTTTAAATGGATCAAACAACCAAAGGTGGACCTTGGCCTATTCAAAATGCCCATCGAAACCATTGCCAATCAGATCATAAAAAGGTACAAAGCCGATATCCTCAAAAAAATAGATGCAAATATCAAAGCCTCTTTCAATCTAAAAAACAGGATAAAAGAGACGGTCGCCCTCATAGAGACACCCATTGAAATGGATACTGCCATTGGCGGATACATGGTCACTAAAACCAATGAGATCCTGCTCAATGAAATGAGGAATACTCAAAAATTTACGGAAGGTGAAGTGTGGATCAAAGCGACGAATACCTTTACCTACCGAAAACCAAGTTTTGATCCTAAAAAAGTGGTCAATCCCCCTTTCAAATGGACTGCTGAAATACCCGATTCCTCGGCTTTCAATGTGCTCACTACTCTGGGCTACGAAGATCTGAATACCCAAGTACGTAAGCGGTTCGAAAACAAAACTTTCACAGAAGGAAATAAGTCCGTCACGGTCAAATCTATCCATCTATTTGGTACTGAAAATAGACTATCCGCTGAGGTAGACGTAAAAGGCAGCTTCAATGGTACTCTCATCGTAAGCGGTACGCCCGTGTACGATAGCCTGAGCAATGCCGTGATAACCAAAGACCTAGATGTGAAAGTAAAAACTAAAAACATCCTCCACAAAGCGGCTAGCTGGCTCATGAAAGGCAGAATCAAAGATAATTTCGCTGCCATGCTGAAATTTCCACTCAAAGAACAAATCAGAGATGCCCAGCAAAACCTAGATCTTCGCACGAAAGAGATCGATAAAAACTACAAAACAAAACTTGTCACCAGACTTGGTAGTGCTCGGGTAGATCACATCTATGTGAGCAATGAAGGCCTGGAGCTCATTCTCCACGTCAATGCAGCAGTCGAACTAAGCATTTTCAACTTCAGTACTTTTGGCAAGTAAAATGTCGCCAAATACACAATTTCGATTTTTTTTCTATAAGATTTTGTCGTCTAAAGCAACTAAATAAAAACAATTCTCTATATTTACGCTTGTAGTATTAGATTATTTGGCAAACCAACGCTTAGTTGTAAAATTTTATTAGGAATGAAAGGTGGAATTTCGACTTTTTCAAAATTATTGGTTAATGGGATTAACCTTTTCTTGTTTTTATTCTTTTTTTGCGATTCAGCAACATCCCAATCCGTTCCTCCCCAGCCGTGTAACAACGGTACACAAAATACCTGTAACTGTGCCAGTGCACCCGTACTGTGTAGTATTACAGATTTAAATGGGTATAGTTATACAATGACCAACTTTCAGCATCCCCAAGATGGGCCGCAACCTATGTGTCCGCCACCTGCTGGAAATGGGACCACCTCCAACAATCCGACTTGGTTTGCATTCGATGCATGGTGTACCAACCTCACCATCAATGTGACCTATACTGGATGTAGTGGTGGGACTTCAAATGGTATTCAAGCAGCAGTGTACAGCACTTGTCCAGCCACGCCCAATAGCGTAATTGCTGGTGGATGTGCTACCCAAATTTCAGGATGCGTAAACAATGGAACTCGTACAATGAACCTTACAGGAATGACTGTTGGTAATAGATATTATTTTCTAGTTGACGGTTGTGGAGGCTCCGCATGTAACATCACCATCACCACCGTTGGATCATGCCCCCCGCCCTCTATTCCAGAATTCACCCAAGACATACAAGGTCCAGATGTACTCTGTGTAGGACAAGCAGGAACCTACTCGATGTCAGAATCCCTAGCTGGTGCCAATACTTGGTTTTGGACCATTACACCCGGATTTCCAGTACCCTACCAAAGAATTGTCACTCCTAACCCTAATCAAATATCTGTAAGCTTCCCAGCGGTGGGTACCTACACCATCTGTGTAGATGGAGCGAATGACCCCTGCATCATTGACTACCAAAACAATGCCCCTACCCCGAGGTGCAAAACCGTCACGGTCGTGGCTCCAGAAGCCGGAAATATCACCGCCAATCCCACACCCACCTGCCCCAATAATATCGTAAATGTAAACGTCACAGGTGCAAACCTAGGTGATGGCCTCAATCAATACATCGTCATCGTGAATAGCTCCAATGTGGTCGTACAAGTGACAGAAGGCACATCTACCACCTTCACGCACAATACCTGTGCTAACTTTACAGCTATCAGTTATAACTTTGCAGAAGGCTTACCTATACCGACCGTCGGTAGTACTTTCAATCCCAACTCCTGTACCGGGTGCTGTGATGTAGCTTCTACTCCCATCAGTTTTCAGGATAATCAGCCACCTATATTTGTCAATCCACCTGGAAATCTTACCGTAACGTGCTTCGATCTCCTCCCCGACCCTATTGACCTCAACTGGAATGACAACTGTGCACCAAGTGGCACCTCCACACCAGTACAAACAGGATCGGCCACCCTCTGTGCGGGAGGAACCATCACACGAACATGGACGGCAACAGATCTATGTAATAATACCGCCACCCATGTCCAAACGATCACAATCAATCCTCCTCCACCGGTGACCTTTGTCAATCCTCCTCCCAATGTAACGCTTAGCTGTACAGAATTCGCAGCCTATACGCCACCAGACCTTCAAGTAACGAACAATGCCATGGGTGCATGCTTATTTACGGGTACCGTGCCTGGTGTAGTACAAGGAGACAACCCTATCTGTACGGGAGGAAACGTAGAAGTCATCTGGGAATATACAGATCCCTGTGACCGTGTGGTGACCTACACACAAGTGATCACCGTCACCCCATTGGCACCGCCTCAATGGATAAATCCACCAGCAAACCAGACCTTAGATTGTTCAAATTATCCAAGTTTGTCGCCACAGCCACTGTCTTACACCAATGGCGGTGTAGGAGCCTGTCTGACGGCTGGCACTGTGGATCCAACAGTAGTAGACAATGTCACATTTTGTGGTGGCACTGTGGTGTACACCTGGACATTCACTGATCAGTGCGACAACACCATTACACATACGCAGACCATTACTATATTACCACCGCCCCAGGCTGCCTTTGTCAATCCACCGGCAAACTTAACGATCCCGTGTGCAGATTTGGCAAGTTTCGTCACCAGTAATCCGCTGAATTACACCAATGGTCTTTCGGACGGCTGTGCCATCTCGGGATCCGTATTGCCATCTGTTTCGGGAAATCCTACAATCTGTGGTGGGGCATACACGATATTGTGGCAGTTTACAGACCCATGCGGCAGGACCATATCCCATACGCAAGTGGTCACAGTGACACCTATTGCACCGCCGACCTTCACCAACCCTCCAGCAAATCAGACCTTTGCGTGTCCAGATTTCCCTTCATTCACGCCACAGACACTTGCCTACACTAACAATGGAGCTGGAGCGTGTTTGACTTCTGGAACTGCGGATCCCGTGGTGACCGGCTCCGCAGATATATGCGGAGGTACCTTGACGATCCAATGGCAAGCAACCGATGCATGTAATAATAACATCACCCATACACAAGTAGTGACCGCTCAGCCTAAAACTCCACCAGTTTGGATCAATCCACCGGCCAACACAACCATCGCTTGTGCAGACTTTCCGAACTTTAGTTTTTCAAATTTAAATTATTCCAATGGGCAAAATGCCCCATGCGATACCCAAGGTTCTGTCAACCCGACAATCACAGGTAGCGCTGACCTTTGTGGAGGACAGCTCACAGCTACTTGGACATTTACAGATGAGTGCGGAACGACGATCACGCATACCCAAACTGTCACCGTCACGCCCATCGAGCCGCCGACCTTCATCAATCCACCAAGCAATATCACCTTGGCATGTGAAGACTTCCCGAGCTTTACATTCACTGATTTAAGTTATACGAACAATGGTACGGGTGCATGTGCCATCAGCGGTAGCGTCAGCCCGACCGTAACAGGAAGTGCAGACCTATGCGGTGGTCAGTTGATCGCTACGTGGACTTTCACCGATCAGTGCGGAACCACCATCACACATACACAGACCGTGACTGTGGAGCCCATCGAGCCACCCACCTTCATCAATCCACCGAGCAATATCACCTTAGCATGTGAAGACTTCCCGAGCTTTACATTCACCGATTTGAGTTATCAAAATACAGGTGTAGGAGCTTGTGCGATCAGCGGTAGCGTCAGCCCGACCGTAACAGGAAGTGCAGACCTATGTGGTGGGCAATTGACCGCTACGTGGACTTTCACCGATCAGTGTGGGACCACCATCACACATACACAGACCGTGACTGTGGAGCCCATCGAGCCACCCAGCTTCATCAATCCACCGAGCAATATCACCTTGGCATGTGAAGACTTCCCGAGCTTTACATTCACCGATTTGAGTTATCAAAATACAGGTGTCGGAGCTTGTGCCATCAGCGGTAGCGTAAGCCCGACCGTAACAGGAAGTGCAGACCTATGTGGTGGGCAGTTGACCGCTACGTGGACTTTCACCGATCAGTGTGGGACCACCATCACACATACACAGACGGTGACTGTGGAGCCCATCGAGCCACCCAGCTTTACAAATCCTCCGGGAGATGAAACTTTGAATTGTGCAGAATTTCCTAATTTCACCTTTACTGATCTATCTTACGCAAATACAGGTACGGGAGCATGTGCAGTAATGGGAAGTGTGAGCCCCACTGTAACAGGAGACGCAGATATCTGTGGTGGAGAATTAGTGGGAACGTGGGAATTCACAGATCAATGTGGAACCACCATCACACATACCCAAACCATCACGGTGGAGCCAATCGATCCACCAGCTTTTGTAGATCCACCAGCCGACCAGGTACTGAGCTGCGAAGAATTTGAGACATTTTCGACGTCCACTGCTTTGGCCTACTCCAATGGCTCCAGCATTTGTCCTGTTGATGGTACTGTATTACCTACCATCAATGGAGCATTGCCTACAGATAAATGTGGAGGAAGTTTCAGTTTAGTATGGACCTATACCGATCAGTGCGGGACCACTATCACCCATACCCAAAACATTACGATAGAGCCAATCGCTGCGCCAGAATTTGTAAATCCACCAGCAGATGAGACCATCGGCTGTGCAGTATTTCCAACATATACCGCACCAAGTCTTCAATATAGTAACAACAGCACGGGAATGTGTCTTACGCAGGGAAGCGCTGATCCTGTCCAATCAGGACCGGGAGCAACCATTTGTGGAGGGCAGTTCATCTTCACATGGACAGCGACGGATGAATGTAACCAGACAGTAGAGCATGTTCAAACCGTGACGGTAACCTCCGTTGACCCAGCCACCTTTATCAATCTACCTGCTGATATCACCGTGTCATGTAGTGAATTCGCAAGCGTCACCAATAACACTTTAGAATATAGCAATTTTGGAGTAGGCCCATGTTTAGAAACTGGATTTGCGGATCCTGTGCAAATTGGTGCGCCAGACCCCATCTGTGGTGGAGAAGTCCGATATCAATGGTCCTATACCGACCAGTGTGGAGAAGTAATCACAGCTTCTCAGATCGTCACTGTGCTACCAGCACCAGAGGCAAGCTACATTGATCCCCCAATCATTACGGAGCCGATCAATTGTCAGGAGGCAGAACAACTTACCTCCATTCCATTGCAATACTCCAATGGCAGTATATGTGAAATATCAGGAACTGTTGATCCCGTAGTAAACCTCAACTATAATGCATGTGGAGGTACAGCTGATATCATATGGACTGCGGTAGACCCGTGCCAAAGAAGATTAGATTATGTTCAGAGCCTCCAAGTTAGGCCCGCCCCAGCACCAGTATTCACTTCGGCATTACCGCAAGATGTAACGGTGAGCTGTCAGGATCTCTCCACTTTCGAAATCAGCTTAAACTATTCTAATGGTCTGACTGGAAACTGTGGTATCAATGGAACCGTGCAAGGCGAAGTCCAAGAACCCTTCAATCCTTGTGGAGGGACCTACAACGTCATCTGGAGAGTAACCGATGACTGTGGTACCGTATTAGAGCACATCCAAAGAGTTACACTGACTTCCACGCCAGTTCAATGGGTTAATCTACCTCCTAGCATCGTCCAAGCCTCCTGTGCATCAGGAGTACCAGCCCCACCGCAGCTTCTATATAGTAATGGCCAATCAGGAATTTGTGCCATCGAAGGTGAAGCAATACCGGTTCAAGTTGGAGATATCGGAGCTTGTGGAGGACAGATTGAATATGTGTATAACTACTCCGATGGCTGTGGTAATAATTTGAGCTTTACTCAAATAGTACGCATCGATCCAGCTCCACTACCAGTTATTCAAGGTGTACCTGGGAATTTAGTTCTTCCTTGCGGCGGCACCCTACCAGATGGTCAAGAACTGTTTTACACGAACAACAACCAAAATCAATGTCTTGTAGAGGGATTCCTTACACCACAGTTGACACAAGTCAATGAAAATACCTATGTCTACACTTGGACATATGACGATCCGTGTAGTAATGATGTAGTGACAGCCACACAGACCATTACCCTTCCTCCACAGGTGGATATTTCAGTAAATCCTAATTTTGTGGAGATCTGTAGCAATGATGGAATAGACTTAAGCAACATCACAGTTACCGAAGCGCAAGGCAACAACTTTAATATCAGCTACCATACTGCACTACCTCCCACTGGCTCTAATCAAGTCACCCCGAACCAATTTCCGCTCGAATTCACAACTTATTACATTTATGGATTTAACAGTTTTGGGTGTAATGATGTAGAACAAGTGGATGTCCTCGTATTTCCAAGTGCGGATGCTGGAATAGGTCAAAATGGATCCGTATGTAGAAACCAAACCTTCAACCTTTTCAACTTTTTGACAAACGGATTTAATAACACGGGAGAATGGTTCCAATTATCGGGACCAAGCGTCAACATCAGTGACCCTACGAATGTCAGCATTGCGAGTTTAGGAACTTATAGCTTTACGTATATTGACTATGGATTTGGTGGCTGCCCAGATGATCAAAGTTATGTAGATATCACCGTAGTAGCGGGTCCCAACATCAATGTGGTCAATGTAGCTTGTACGCCATCAGGTACCGCTTACAATGTGACAGTACAAAATAATGGATTTTCACTTTCTGCATCCGTTGGTACATTCACCAACAATGGAAATGGTACCTCGACGGTCAGCAATATTCCATTTGGACTACCTGTCACCATCACCAGTGTCAATAACCAAGGCTGTTCTACCTCCATCACAGTGCAGTCTCCGATCGACTGTAATTGTCCAGATGTGGAAGATGTAGAAAGCACGGGCGATGAAACCATTTGCTTTGGTGAAACCGTACCGACATTGAGCGTAACCGCTGGATTCGAAGAGACCGGTCTTTGGTTTACTGAGGAGACTGGTGGACTACCCATCAATACTGGTCTGACTTATACACCAACCATTACAGAGCCAGGTGTCTATACATTCTACGTTCAAGGTGTCAGCGAGGTAAGTCCAAACTGTCTATCACCGCAAAGAATACCTGTGACCCTAACAGTTCTAAACGGACCCATCGCCAATGATGCCTTCTTGGAAATATGTGATGTGAATCAAAATGGCATTGGTGTATTTACCTTGACGGAAGCAATAAGCCAAATCATTGCCACCCCAAGTGTCACCATCCGATTCTATGAAACTCTAGGGGATGCACAGGCTGGTATCAATGAACTGACAGGACCTTACACCAATACCACTCCTTTCAATCAAAACATCGTGGCTGCTGTCACCGGATCACAAGGCTGTATTACATATGTCACGGTAACACTGGGCTTCGAAAACCTGCCAGTGGTAACCCTAAGTTCCACCAGGCCCACTTGCAATGGAGCGGATGATGGTACCATTGTCATCAGTGGTGATCCAGGATTGACGCACAGTTTAGACTTAGGACCTTCCATTAGCACTTCTAGTTTTACTGGCTTAGTAGCGGGAACGTATACAATAACATCTACCGATCCATCTACAGGATGTCAGGCTACCAATACCATACTCATCGAACCAGGAAAGGTCCTAGACATCCGTATAATCTCCACGATTTGTGATGACAATGGTACTGGCCTAGATGCCACGGATGACAACTACACTATAAGTTTTGAGGTTACCGAAAATACCGGAGCGGGTGGATCTTACACCATAATTGTAGGTGTGACTACTTTTGGTCCATTCCAATATGGTGAGACAAATAGTATAGTACTTCCTGCCAATGGAGGTACAGTCCTATTGATTGCAGCAGATCAAACAACACCCGCGTGTACAGATTTTTCAACTTTGATAGACCTTACACCATGTTCCACAGATTGTCAGATCATTGTAAGCGACTTGGTAGAAACATGCTCTGACAATGGTACACCTACCGATCCTAGTGATGATAGTTATGAAATATCGTTTTTCGTAACAGCGACAAATCCAGGTGCTTCGGGACAATTCACTGTGACCCTTAATGGTAATCCAATCGGAACTTACGATTATAATACCTCTGTGAACCTTACCACACCTGCCAATGGCTTGGTCAATCAATTGGTCTTCGTAGATGCAGACATCGCTTTGTGCCAATTGACGGTGCCAACATCCCCACTGATAAGCTGCTCAGACCAATGTCTGATCACCATCGCAAATTTCACCAGAACTTGTTCGGACAACAATACCAATACAGACGCATCAGACGACGAAATCACGATTACATTTACGGTTAATAAAACCAATGGCCCAAGTAACAGCAATTCCTACAATGTATTCCTCAATGGAGTATTAGCGGGGGGACCATTCGCTTATGGAGTTCCACAAAGTATCACGGTGCCAGCAGATGGTATCAGTTATACCTTCGAAGCAATAGATGTAGATGATGCCAGTTGTGTTGCCAATAGAAATGCAGGAATATTTAACTCCTGTTCTACGGACTGCTTATTGACAGGCAATATCAATTTTGAATGTTCAGATGCAGGAACACCTTCTGACCCATCGGATGACCAAATCGTCATGAATTTCACTGTCAGTGGTGTCAATAATTCTTCAAGCTACAATGTGTACTTTGATGGAAATCTGATTGGCAATTACCCTTATGGTACTGCACAGACCCTGAATTTTCAAGCGGATGGGTTGACTCATACGATTTTGGTAGAGGATGCAGAAGATGCTGTATGTACGATCACCATCTTAAGTAATCCATTCGAGACCTGCTCCAATTTGTGTGACATAGACGCCTTAGTCACCAATATCCAGTGCAACGACGCTGGCACAGAGGAAGATGATACCGATGATTTCTTCACCTTTGATCTTGCTGTATCAGGTGCCAATACAGGTACGGCATGGACATCCAATATTGGGGCCATTTCAGGAACCTACGGCGCGGCGAGATCTTTTGGACCATTCCTTATTTCCGCAGGAAATCTCAATTTGACCATTGCGGACAATGAAGATCCAAATTGTACAGCCAATGTATTGATCCAAGCTCCTCCTGTATGTAGCCAGGCGTGTGATGTGACCGTCACTGGTCTTGTCATTGGAACATGCGACAACAATGGTACTGGAAATACAACAGCGGATGATACCTTCACCATTAGCTTCACGGCTAGTGCTGAAATTCCAGAAGCGACCAATTTTAGAGTACTGGTCAATGGTGTACCTACAGGTACGACATATAGCTACGGAACACTAGTCACCATTCCTGGCCTACCTGCCAATGGAAGCCAGATCGTGATTCGTATAGAAGACGAAGACTTCGACATCTGTATCAACTCCTTTACCGTATCACAAAATCCTTGTTCGAGCTGTAACCAAACCGTGGATGCTGGTGTGGGCGGACAAATTACCTGTACCGTACAAACCATCAGTTTGACAGCAATAGCCAGTGAGCCTGCGACCTCTTTTAGCTGGGTCGGCCCTAGTGGCAATGTGGTCGGTACCACAGCAACCATCAATGCCACTCAAGCAGGGGTTTACACCGTCACTGCCAGATTTGCTGATGGTTGTGAAACCACGGATCAAGTCACTGTCACCATTTCTGATGATGTACCCGTAGTGGTAGTAGGTCAGACCCAGACCATTACTTGTAATGTAGAGACCGTAACCCTATCAGGAGTAGGAAGTTCCACAGGACCAAACATCCGCTATGAGTGGAGAAATGAATCAGGTGTTCTGATCTCCACAGAATTGACCACCACCGTTTCTCAGCCGGGAGTATATATTTTGACGGTATTCAATACCAGCACGGGGTGTGTTACTGCTCCAGTTTCTCAAAGTGTCAATGATGGCAGAAATAACCCATCGGCAGCTATTTTTGCAGATCCTGGCAATATCTTGAACTGTGTAGTAGAGACCATTACCCTTAGCACAGCGGAAGAAATGGATGTAAACTATATATGGCAGCAGAGCGACTTCCAGATACAAGGATTTTTCTTCGCAGTCAATGAAGAAGGTCGAATACAGCTGACCGCTATAGATACGGTTACAGGTTGTCAGTCAATCAGCTTTATCGACATCACAGACTTGGAGGAATTCCCAATTATTAATTTACAGTCTACTGGAATTATTTCTTGTACCAATACCTCCGTCAATGTTACCAGCGCTGGTTCGCAGACTGGACCGAATATTAGCTACACATGGCTCAATAGCAACCAAGAAGTGATTGCTACTGGAACACCTACCCTTTCAGTGAGTACGCCCGGAATTTATTTCTTACAACTAGAAGATGAAAACACAGGATGTACCAATACCGAGGAAATCTCCATTGGAGAAAATTTAGAGACAGCTACGATAACTGCAGTGTCCGACCTAGAATTGCCTTGTGATCGGACAACGGCCAGTCTTTCTGCCACCATCAGTAACCAAGGGCCTACCTCGATCACTTGGACGGCAGTGGGCGGCAGTGTCACCTCAGGCGGCACCACAGCTACTCCCACGATCAATGGAGCGGGGACATACATCGTAACAGTCATTAATTTAGCGAACGGATGTGCCACTACAGATACCGCGATCGTAACCTTGGTCAATGCACCAAGCATTGGAGAAGTCACTTCTAGAGACGAAAACTGCTTTGGTGAGCGAAATGGTCAAATCGTCATTGAAGATTTAGCTGGTGGAACACCACCTTTCAGATATTCGATCAATGGTACACCATCACCTACTGGTACGTTTAATAACTTGGCCGCGGGTAGCTACAATATCCTTGTGACGGATAGCCAAAATTGTACAGCTGCAGCCACTGTAACAATCGCTCCAGGTACCCAAGTAGAGATATTACTTAATCCGCAAGTAGAGGTGACCTTTGGCCAGTCCGCTACCCTTGAAGCTTCTGTCAATATCCCTGAGGAAGACCTCGCCCTGATCCAATGGTCACCTGAAACCTTCCTCTCTTGTCCGACCTGTCTGATTACGGAGGTCACACCAATTGGTGATCAAATCTACAGAATTCGGGTACAGACAGAAGACGGATGTACAGGAGAAGCAACGGTAAGAGTCTTGGTAGATCGAAATGTCAAAGTGATCATCCCGAATGTCATCAATCCGACCAACGGAACTGGACCAAACAGATTTTTCACCGCATACGGAAATGAAAGCGTGGACAGAATCAACAAAATGCACATCTTCGATCGCTGGGGCAACTTGGTGTATAGCCGAGAAAATTTCGCAATCAATGACCCTACACTTGGTTGGGACGGCCGCTTCAATGGTCAGGATGTGGTGCCTGGCGTATTTGTTTACCTCATCGAACTATCCATACTCAATGGACAAGACACAGAAGTCTATACCGGTGATGTGACCGTATTGAAATAATAACAGTGGCCAATTGCTACAAAAATCCAAAAAAGGCTGCCATCTGAAAGGATGGCAGCTTTTTTTTTGCAAGAGTGGAAAAATGGTCAAATGAATGTAGTTTGCAAAATTTATACACAATCTCATTGCCCTATCCACACAAGTTTGAACTTTGTGGTATAAAAAATAAATAAAACCAAAATATCCATATCCTAAATTTCGAGAAACTCCTAACTTTGTACGACTTAAATCAAAATTTCCTTTACCTCCAAAACACCATTCTCCTATGTCCAAAAAAATAAACAACATCCACGATAAGTTTGTGAGAGAATCCTTCTCCGATCCGAATCGTGCAGCTTCCTCTCTGGAGATCCTGCTCCCAGAAGCGCTCCGCAAAGAACTCAAGCTCGATGCCCTCGTCGTCCTCCAAGAATCCTACATGGATGAGCAGCTGGGCGAATACTTCTCGGACCTTGTCTTCGAAGTGCCGCTGATGGGGCGGGCTGATAAGCCGATTGATATTGCCCTGCTGTTCGAGCACAAGAGTGCTCCTGACAAGCATGTCTTGATTCAAGTGGGCTACTACCTCTTTGCTCACTATCACAAATGTGTGGTATCCAAAAAATCCTTTAAACCCATCTTGCCCATCATTTACTATCAAGGGAAGAAAAAATGGGAGGTACCAAATCTGGCCGACCTGTTCGAAGCCTATCCTGAGGATATCAAACAGTATCTGCCCACCATCCACCACATCTTCATCCCGCTGCACAGTGTACCCAATGAAACCCTTGTCAGCATGAAGAACTCCATGATGGCCATGGCGCTGATCGCACAGAAACAACCAAAAGATCACGATAAATTGGAAGAGGACATGATGAAGATCTTTTCTATCTTTGGTGATGAACTGATAGATAGGAACTTTTTACAAAAGACCTTCGTTTACATTTTATATACCTCAGATATCGACAAAAGTGAATTTAAAAAAATAATTGAAATCGCACCTATACCTACCACCATCAAAGAAGAAGTCATGACCACATACGCCCAACTCAAACAAGAAGGAAGACAAGAAGGAAGACAAGAAGGAAGACAAGAAGGAGAACAAATCGGTATCAAAAAGGGAAAAGTCGAAGTAGTCCTTGCACTACATGAGGATCAATTCCCCATAGAAAGCATTGCAAAGTATGCAAAACTTTCTACAGAAGAAGTCACGGAAATACTTAAAGACCACAGTAAAATCAAATAATATTTATTTGCGAAACCGGGTTCGTAGGCATTACATTCTGGTGCAAGCTTGATACTGGCGGCAAGAATATTAGATGTTTTTACAAAAGACCTTCGTTTACATTTTATATACATCAGATACCGACAAAAGTGAATTTAAAAAAATCATTGAAATCGCACCTATACCTACCACCATCAAAGAAGAAGTCATGACCACATACGCCCAACTCAAACAAGAAGGAAGACAAGAAGGAAGACAAGAAGGAAGACAAGAAGGAGAACAAATCGGTATCCAAAAGGGAAAAGTCGAAGTAGTCCTTGCACTACATGAGGATCAATTCCCCATAGAAAGCATTGCAAAGTATGCAAGGCTTTCTACAGAAGAAGTCTCGAAAATACTTCAAAACCTCGGGAAGATCCAATAACTTTCATTGGTAGTCCTGATGTTGGCGCAAGTATATAACTTGTGGCACAAACCAAAAACCCCTCTGTTGGCGCATGTTTGTAACTTGTACCCTAACGACAAAAGTCCTATCTTTGCCTTACAAAAAGTTTCCACATGCGGTAGCTCGATACGAAAAATGACTTGGTTTTCAAAAAAGTATTTGGTCCGTATGCTTTGATGGCGCAAGTTTGTAACCTATGCCATAACCGCATTCTCTTAAGAAAAATCGTAAATTGTGTTTGTCCAAAAATTTCCATTTACCCCCGCAATTCAGTTAGAAGAGCTCGCGAGCGGAATTCATTATATTAAGTATTAGTTTTGGATATTTAAACCTATTTTAGTTGATTGATAAAGACGCAGAAATCAGAAAAAGGGCGAGCGCCAACCATCGAAAATGATTAAACACTTGCCCTCTCTACCCTATTTTTTCACTTTTACCACACCACCTTTTGAGAAGGCACTGTAGGCAGGTGCATACTGACACTGAATGAAACTTGGCCCTGCGGTAAGCACTCCCTCGTAGTTTGGTCGGAATTCCAGATCAAATACATGGCGTCCTTTGGACAGACGATCTATAAAATAATGCGTCGTAGCATCTTGTATCGCTCGATAATACCAGCTCGAACCATTGCTGCCATAACCACTGAGTTTGGTCTCTGATTCAAACCCGGCAGGGTGCATATCTTTGATATCTACAAATGACAGATCCCGCGTAGTCTCGATCACCAGTCTAGCTACGACCAACTGACCTGGCTTTATCGGATTGGTACCGAGGGGAACCAAGGTCTGTTTGCCATTCGCAACCTCCGTGGTGTAGAAACTCTTTTTGATCTTGACGAATTCATTGTCTTTCGGATAGACTGCATCTAGCGGCGCCAGATATTGCTGATAGACCTGACCCAAGACCAAATCCATATCCATATTTTCAATTTTAAGGGATTGAATGCCTAATTTATCTGGTGCAGTGGCAGTCAGACGTTTTTTGAAATAGCCCAATCCTGCAATTTCTGCGTCTATCTTTATCGGATTACCATTAAGAAGTACGGTCATCCTGCTATTATTATCGTTTTTATCTTTCAGTTCAGACCACAGCGTTGTCTGTCCAAGCGCTCTCATGGCCATAGCTGTCGTCTGTACATCTCCCCACTGATGGACCTCCTTTTGGAAGATCAGCCAAAGACCTAATTCTCGAAGCAAATCCGATCCCGGCGCAACTGTAGCGATGAAGCGCATCAATTCTGTATGCGTACGTATGGAGGTCTCCCGCCAGATGTATCCCTGACCCGATTTCCAATATCGGCCCAATTTGGGATGAAGAAAACTTCGCTCTACGAAGGATCGCTCCATCTTTTTCCAAAGCTGATCTCCGTCTTGGTAGGCGATGAGGCCGATCGTAGCTTGCGTATTTAGATCGTACTTGGTCCAGAACTTCTTGAGCTGATTTTTGAAAAACCATTGTCCCTTTTGATCCTTCCCGATGGAAGCCTTTTGGAAGGACTGGATGTAATAAATAGCCAGTGCATCGACTTGGGATGGTTGGTAATCATTCAGGTTTTTTCCCGGTTTCAGATCTTTCAGCAGTTTGGAATAATTTTGCTCCATTTCGCTGGTGAGAAATCCTATCGCCTTCTTAATAATGTTGGCCTTGCGAGCTTCGTATTCCGCTTCCATCGAGGTGGGTGATTCCATCATCCAGGAGAGCACTAGTGCCGTGGTGTACATGGAAGATCGCTGGCTATACACTCCTCCAAAACCACCGTCTACCATCTGCAACTCCTCGATTTTCGCCAAGAGTTCCTTTATTTTCTGGGAGGATTGATTCGGATTCGTCCAATTCTTCAGAAGCTGTCTATCTTGAGATTCTTTCTGTGCCGCTTGGACCCATGGTGTCAGTTCCAGCAGCGTATTTTTCAGATCTTGATTTTGCGCTAATGGGCTTTTGTTGGTGACATCGGACTTATTCTGATCCCATTTCTCGATGTTTTTGAGGATCGTGGGATTGCTTTTCAATATTTCAGAAACGCGGCTCAGCGACCCAAACTTAAGGGCTACTTCTTCAGCAAATCGCTCCCCACCTTCATGAACCGTAGGGATAGACTGAATGATGTGCCAGATCGGTGAAGGGATGATCTCCAAGGTAGAGGACAATGCCACGTAGTCTTTGGGCTGAATGGCCGATTGGTAGCTATCCGACTTCCCTTTCTGCACTACCATCGGATGCGTTTCCGTCAGCAGTACTTTATTGCTCAGAATCGGGATCAGGTGCTGCTCACCATCCGAAAACCCATTGGCCTGCACCCGTACCGATACATACACAGCATCCGAAAAATCTTGAGGGATGACCAATTTCCACTTTGCCTCCTTCGTAGCACCGGCTGCGAGAGCCAACTTTTGCTCTGGCTCCACGGCAAAAATTTTGGTCACATCCTGGCTAGTACTGAGACTTTGGATCGTGATGGAAGGCTTGGTGATGATGGAGCCGTCTGAAAAATTACTCACTCTTGCCGTATAATAAATGGTATCTCCCTGTCGGAAATACCTCGGTGCATTGGCGATGATCATCACATCTTTCTTCGTCTTGAAATCAAAAGATTGACTTCCTACTGCAAAATCCGGATCCACCGCTAACATAAGCAACTTCCATGCTGTCAGTGATTCACCCATCGAGAAGTCAAGGCTAAAGTACCCATCCTTGTCCGTCTGGACTTTTGGATAAAAAAACACCGTTTCCTTCAGATTCGTCCGCAGATCACCCATAGCACTAGAAGTAACTTCTGAGGTAGGGATTTCGGCTGTAGGCGGTGGTGGTGGCGTGTCAGATGTGCGGGGTACCTCCATTTCAGATGAAGAAATTTCAATAAAGTCCGCGGTATTTGGATTACCAGCCATACTCTTCATTAAACTACCTCGAGCCCTCGTAGATATCCCATAGTAGGAATAAAATAAATCCCGAAATTCTGGAATCTGCCACAAGATGGGTTCTGGGACACCCTCATTCCTACCTTGTCCATAATTGGAAGAAAATCCCATTCCATAAAAATTGGAGGATATCCGCGAAAAACGTTCCCTATACCAAGAGGAATTATAGCCATGCGGAGCAAATTTATCAAGCGAAGCATCATATAAGGAAGAAATAACAAATCCTTTGATCGGTTTTCCAGTGCCGTCCACGAGGCGATATTTTAGACTTTCCTTCAATCCCGCATTTAGATAATCACGCGTTTGTTGGGTTTCTATCTTTATTTGTTTGTGCAATCTAGGGACTCGGATTTCTTGCTGATCAGACATAAATACATATCCATCCCAGTAAAACCAATGTACCGAAATATTTCCAAAATCTTCTTCAGTCACTTTGTAATTAAATTCCACCTTTTTCTGACCTTGTGAAAAATAGCTAGTGACCAATTCAGAGCCCCTCATGATCTTTGCATACAAAGCACCATGGGGATTGGCATTACCGAATTTCAAATTGACAGTTTGTCCTTTCTGATAGTTATTTTCTAGTTTTTGAAGATAATAATTTCCATCTTGGGGAAATTTCCCCGAATTAGAATGAATAACCTGAACAATACTTGTGTCTGACACTTCTTTGCCCTTTGAGTTTTTCAAAGTAGCTGTCACGCGATACACTCCTGATTTTTCAAATGTGTAGTCGGGTGATTTTGTTTTAGTGGTATATTCGATCTTGTCAAAATTTCGCTCCACCCTCCATTTCTTGATTGCATGGTTGATTGCAGATTTTCTTCCTTCGATGCTTAGCGTCCATGGATCCAAGGCATTGTAATTTTCTTGAAGCTTTTCAATGGATATTTCCACCCTTTCACTCCGCTCCACGTCATTCAGATTTTTCGCAGTCACCACTAAAGGCACCTTTGTTCCTATCTCGACAATGGCCGGCAGATTTACCTTGACCTGGATAGGATCACCTGAAACCCTAAGGACCGCATCCACGGTTTGAGTTTCCCCACTTACATCGGTGACAAAAAAATGCACCTGGTAGTAAAAAGGCTGTCGACCATTCTTACTGACCTCATTTGGCAACTGATAATTGAGCGTAAATCTTCCGAAATTGTCAGAAGTCAATTGTCCCTGATCAATGATTTTTATGTGCTCTATAAATCGATAGTCAGCCCTCCAGTTTTGAAAAAAATTACTGACTTTCCTCACCTCATATTTGATCGGTAGCTCTGCAATTTCAAATCCTGCCAAAGCTTTAATCTGACCACGAATCTGTACTTCTGCATTTGGACGAAGGATATCCTCAATATCCTCCAGAATGACTTCGAAACTCGGTCTTTTGTACGCTTGCACTTGAAAACCATGCTGTCCATGATCGGTACCCATATAAAATGTACCCGGCAGACCTTGATCTGGAAGGCTAAAACTTCCATCGCCTCCACCAAATTCATCTAGTTTTACTTCAGTTTTGGCTATTTCCTCACCATTGGCATTGCGGAGCCGGACGAGAACTTCCTTTTTCGGTCCACGAGTGACCGTACTATTTTCACTATTTTTTTGAAGATGCAGGATTTTGAAAAATACGGTTTGACCCGGTCGATAAATAGCTCTATCGGTGAAAAACTCATCTACTGTGTACTTTTGCACCTCCTGCGCATCCCAACCACCATAGTAATAGTTCTCGATCTTGATTTTTTCTTTATTCCAGAGGACCTCAAAATATTGCCGTCCTTGGGTGCTTTCGAAATTCACTTGACCTAATTTATTGGTACGCTGGGAAGACATTTCGAGGCTTTGCTCTTCCCTACCCCTAAATTCTGAAATAAATTGTTTGACCAAAGCCTTTTCGATGGGCTTTCCAGTTTTGGCGTGAATAATGGTCACAAGCTGGGTTTTACCAATATTTTCAACAACAGCACGAATCGACTGAACAGAAAATTGATTTGCACACCGAATATCAGAAAAGTCAGGAGTGCTGCTCATCAGCAAAATATATCTTCCGTAGTTTAATTTTGGTAAGGAGAATAATTGCTCTGCATCCTTGTAAACACTGGGGCTCTGAACAGAAATTTCTCCCGAATGTAGATTTTTCTGGGTTAAATATTGCGTCCACATTTCATCCTCCGATAGTCTATTTCTTTGATCTTCAAACCATTGATTTTGAATAATTCGAAAATATAGTCGAGGCGTGTGATAATATTTAATTTTTGCCAATGGACGCTCTTTGGGCTGTGTAAAACTGGTCACATGGAGCTCAATCTTTGGCGTTTTGATCAACTGTATCATTGCATCTGCAGCCAAACCACTTTCTGAATGAGGGGCAGCTTTGCGAGCATTTTCAGCGTAAAGAATTGCCTCCAATAAGATCTCTTCCGTTTTTACTTCTGAATCATATCGATTTTTTGCCATTTGGTACCAAAGGTAGGCTTGTACCTCCTTTGAAGGTTCCTGCTTGAGTAAGGCATTAAAAAAATCAAACGAAGATTTTTGTAAATCCACGAAGTCAAATGTAGACAAGGCTAAAGCTGCATCTTGATGTAGTTGGATTCTGAAATACACTTTAGCAATTTCAGCTACATTATCCTTTTGAAGTGCTGCTTTCAAAAATCGAAATGAAGCTGGAATTAACTGCATTTGCTCTTCAGAAAGTTGGCCGAGCGCTACCTGTCCCTGATTGAGGATGGCCTCATAGATGGATTTTTGCCTTTCGTGGCTACCCATTACCTCGGGAGTCTCACTTCCCTTATGAAAATTATAACTGCTATAGATGAAGTAATCCTGCAAATCAGCCATTTGCATCACACCCTTCACTGCGCCGGTATCCATGAGAATTTCAGCATATTTTTCAAGCTTGGGGGCCTCCTGCCCACCAAAATCAATGGATGCCAGATGGTGAAACAAAATGGCTCGGTCAAAATCACCCATTCCATATTGGCTGGGATCAATGTGTTGCCAATTATTATGATCAGCAAGATCAGTTTCCATCAGGTTCCCTTCTGATTTCCAAGAATTTAGCTGTCTTGCATAGAGAAAGTGAAGACCTTGTTTGTAGGGTGGCTTTGCAACCCTTAGCTGAGATTGAAACTGGGTATGGACCCATTTTTTTGATTGTTCATCAAACTGAGGCCTTAAGTTAGCCAGTGCTTGAATAGCCTTAAGCTTTTGAGGGATATTGCCCTCTTTGTCAGCGAGCTCAAAAATTTGCTCTACCTCTGCAAATGCGGACTTATATGCGCCCTCATTTTTCAAATTCTCTACGATCTCCCATCTTCTATCATAATCATTTCTGGATGATAAGTCAAAAAAACTACTCGCAAATAATATCGTACTCCAAAACAAATACTTCATTCATTTTCTTTTTGGTGGTTAATTCGAATGTTTGTCAATCACTATTATTCATCTAAGATGCAGAATAGCCCAAGTCTACACAAGATCAAGATCAACATGACAAGCTGAAGACATAACGAAACTTTACTACAAAAATTGATAAAAATCTACCAAAATAAGGTCTAGGTGCAAAAAAATAATCTCTATTTCTCCCAAAACATCTCTATCTTGGTCCCAACTTTAACAGTTTAATAATTTTTTTTCTTCAATTTTTGATTTTTGAAAACAATACGCTGAAATTTGGCGTATATCATAATTAGGAAAGCAGAAAATCTTTTTTATCACATACGAACCACATTTTTCTACATATGCAAACAATCTCTACAAAACTCAAAGTGTCCTTATTTTTGGTGAGCATCATTGTTTTAGGAGCATTTTCTGGACAACACCCAACGACCGGAGGAGGCGGATATACCAATGCACCAGGTGATAATGCCTGTTTTTCATGCCATGGAGGTACTAATCCAAATATTACCGGATCTGTCGAAATTTCGGGACTCCCATCTACCATCATGCCCAACACCGCCTATACCATCACAGTGACCAGTACCAGAAATGGAACAGCAGCCACTCGGGCGGGATTCCAAATGGTAGCACTGAACCAATCCAATCAAAACGCTGGTAGCTTCTCCAATAGTTCTACGGGCTCCTCCATCCTGAATGCAGGTGGAAAACAATATTTTGGACACAATCCTGCTACCAATTTTGGATCAAACAATACGGTGTCTTGGCAAGTTACTTGGACTTCTCCGAATGGAACAACCGGACAACAATTAACATTCTACGGAATCTCTGTCTTAGCAAACGGAAATGGGTCGAGCTCAGGTGATCGAGTAGTAACCACTACCAATTCAGTTACTTTCGGAGGCAGCGCTACCCCTCCAACAGTCCAAATCACCAATATCCAAAACACCAGCTGTCACAATACAGCCGATGGCTCCATGACAGCTGTGGGGACGGGAGGTACGGGAAACTTAAGCTACGCATGGAGCAACGGTACGAATACTGCCCAAAATAATAATCTAACTGCCGGCAGCTACACTGTCACTGTTACCGATGCAGCAGGAGCTACGGCAACAGCAAATGCCTCCGTCACCTCACCAACTCCCGTATCTGTCAATGTGGTCAGTACGAGCAACAATCCATGCCATAATACCAACATCGGGACTGCTCAGGTACAAGCGCAAGGTGGTACACCGAATTACACCTACCAATGGTCGAATGGAGCCACTGGACCTTCCATCAGCAATATACCAGCTGGAAACTATACCGTCACAGCCACGGATTCGCGAGGATGCCAGGCTTCGACTAATGTGAATATAACAGCACCTGCCCAACTAACAATTACCGTTCAAAATACCACCAATGTGACCTGTTCTGGGCTTGCCAATGGCTCTGCATCCGTCACATCAGCTGGAGGTACGGGTAATAGGACCTTCCAATGGTCAAATGGGATGACTGGTCCCATTGTGACTGGTTTGGCAGCAGGTACTTACACCGTCTCAGTAACCGACCAAAACGCTTGTCAAGCAAGTACCAGCATCCAGATTTCCCAACCAGGTCAGATATTTATTCAATCCTCCTCTTTTGTAAATCCTAATTGCTCTGGAGAATCAAACGGTAGCCTTCAAGTGCAAGGTGGGGGTGGTACTTCCCCATATAGCTACAACTGGAGTAACGGACAGACGACAGCTGCCATCCAAAATCTATCCTCAGGCACCTACACGGTGACCGTAACAGATGCCAATCAATGTACCAGATCATTTAACTATACCCTGCAAGAACCTGCTGTCATCATCCCAACTATCGAAATCGTTCAATTACCAGGCTGTGATACGCCTGATGGTGGGATACTCAGAGCTGATCGGGGAAATGCTGGTGGTAATAATTTTTCTTATCTTTGGAGTAATGGCGCCGAAACACAGGAAATAAGTGGCCTTTCTCCTGGAATATATACGGTAACCATCACCGATAATTGGGGCTGTACCGGGGTAGCTTCTCAAGAAATTCAGCAAAGTTCAGATATTGAGATTAACTTTTTCAACACCATCCAACCGAGCTGTCTGGGTCTAGAAAATGGAGTGATTTCAGCAGTGGCCTCGGGTGGTTCTGGTGGATTTACAAACTTCCTTTGGTCCAATGGTGCCAATACTGCTTTACTATCTGGGGTAGGCGCTGGCCTTTACACCATCACAGTAACGGACGCTACGGGCTGTACCGCAACGAATAGTTTTCAATTAAACCCCGCGATCAATTATACTGCTGAAGTGGATGTCAATGCTGTCAGTTGCTTCAACAGTGCTGATGCAAGTATAGCCGTTGAAATACAGCCCGTCGGCGGAAATTTTGAGATAAATTGGACGGATCTGAATGAGCCGACCCCAAACCGAAGTGAGCTCCCAGCAGGAACATACAGCTTTACAGCTACTAATACCCAAGGGTGTATCGTAGAACAAGTCGATATCCTCATCGAACAACCAGATCAAATCGAAGCCGAAGTGGCTATACCGTTTATATGTGCAGGTGAAACAGAAGCTCAAGTTTCAGTCCAAGTTTCGGGTGGAATTACGCCCTACACCGTATCTTGGTCAAATGGGTCAGTAGATGTTTTGACTACGCTACTACCCATTGGAAGTAATTCTGTCCAGATTTTAGATGCAAACGGCTGTACGCTCAGCCTAAGCTTCGATGTGGAAGCACAAAATACGGATGACGCACTATCTGCAACTACCCTAGAACTGATCAATTCCAGCAGTGCTGCTGCAAATGATGGCGCCATTTCCATAGAAGCCATGGGAGGTGCAGCACCATACCAATATCGCTGGACTGATGCAGCAGGGAACTTGATCGGAACCGAAAGCAGCATTACAGACCTCAGTGCAGGATTGTACACATTGGAAATCACAGATCAAAATGGCTGTGTCCTTACCAAAATTTTTATGGTGGACTTCGTGAATTCAACTTCCAATCAAGTCCTGAATCCAATTGACATTTACCCAAATCCAAGTCCAAATATGGTCTTCATAAAATCCACGAGTTCTGAGGATATCCGAGGCACCTTATATCATCTGGCAGGGACCAAAATCATGGAATTTGAAGGTGACAATTTGGATGTGGGAAATTTACCAAGCGGTATGTATATCGTTGAAATCCTTCAGGGAAAACAACGCGTCTACAAAACCCTGATCAAAAATTAAGGAGGTAGCCGTTCGGTGGGGATCACATCTTGCTCATTTAAAAACTTTCCCTTACTTTAGCGGAAAATTAGAAAAATGATTGATCGAAAAATAGATAAGATCCTGATCGCAAACCGGGGAGAAATCGCTTGTAGGGTCATCCGTACCTGCCAAAGACTTGGAATCGAAACCGTTGCTGTCTACTCAGATGCAGATCGCAATTCACCCCACGTCTATATGGCCGACCAAGCATACCACCTCGGGGCTGCTCCGGCTGCACAATCTTACCTCGATCAAGAAAAAATCCTAAAAGCCATCAAAGATAGCGGTGCCCAAGCCGTCCATCCTGGCTATGGATTCCTCAGTGAAAATGCCAATTTTGCACGATTACTCGAAGCCAATGGCATCATCCTGCTAGGACCCAGTGCCGAAAGTATGGAGCTCATGGGTAGCAAACTAGCTGCAAAAGATACCGTCAAACAATACAACATCCCACTCGTACCAGGTACCGACCAAGCCCTCAAAGACATCGATGAAGCCGTACAAGTAGCCAAAGAAATAGGCTTCCCTCTCCTCATCAAAGCATCTGCCGGCGGAGGTGGAAAGGGTATGCGGATCGTCGCAAACGAAGCAGAAATCGAAGAGCAAGTAAAACTCGCAGTCAGTGAAGCAACTTCCGCTTTTGGTGACGGATCAGTCTTCATCGAAAAATATGTGGAGAAGCCACGGCATATCGAGTTTCAAGTACTCGCCGATCTATATGGCAATACGGTGTACCTCTTCGAGCGAGAGTGTAGCATCCAACGGAGACATCAAAAAGTAGTGGAAGAAGCACCAAGCGCGGTCCTCACACCCGAACTCCGAAAACAAATGGGAGAAGCCGCGGTCAATGTGGCCAAATCTTGTGGATATATTGGAGTCGGAACAGTTGAGTTTCTTCTAGATGCCCATTTGAATTTTTACTTCCTGGAGATGAATACCAGACTACAGGTGGAGCACCCCGTCACGGAGATGATCACCGGATTGGATTTGGTAGAAATGCAAATAGAAGTTGCAAAAGGAAGACCGCTACCTTTCCAGCAGGAAGATCTGGCCATACACGGTCACTCCATCGAACTAAGGGTCTACGCGGAGGATCACTTCAATCAATTTCTCCCATCCATCAGCACGCTGGATACCTACCAAACACCAAAGATGGAAGGAGTACGAGTAGACGACGGATTCCGCCAAGGCATGGAGATTCCGATCTATTACGATCCGATGATCGCCAAACTCGCTGTACATGCACCAACGCGTCAGGCTGCCATCAAAAAAATGAAAAAGGCCATTCAAAACTACCACATCGAAGGGATCAAACACTCCTTGGATTTTGGAACATTTGTGATGGATCACCCAGCTTTTATTTCAGGAGATTTTGACACCTCCTTCATCCAAAAGTATTTTGACGAAGCGAAGTACCATGAACTGAATGCAGAAAAATACGAGGCTGCCGCAGCATTTGTGCATTGGTTAGGGCGAAAGTAGGCTAAATTATCCATTCCGATCGTTGTAGTTTTAGACCTTTTGTATTTAACAACAAAATTAGTGCAACTTTACAAGATGGCCATAGCAGATAAAGCATTCGTTACTCCTAATGTTCTTAAATGGGCTAGAGAATCGGCAAAAATGACCGAAGAAAATGCTGCTGCCAAAGTTTCTGTAAAGGTAGAGAAACTATTAGAATGGGAATCGGGACTAAGTCAACCCACCATCAATCAAGCACAGATTTTAGCGAAAGCGTATAAAAGACCTTTTGCCATATTCTTCCTTTCGGAGGTCCCACGCGATTTTCAACCGCTTCAAGACTTTAGAATATCTGGATCAAAGCCTCTATCAACCTCTTCTGTTTTTATCATCAGAGAGATCCAACAAAAACAAGCCTGGCTTAATGAATTATTTTTGGATGAACAAGAAGAAAAATTAAGCTTTGTTGGTCGCTTTTCATTGAAAGACGATCCAAAGATTGTTGCCAAAGACATTTTGGACACCTTAAAAATCAATCCAGCTTCATACCATACTGATAACCCCATCAAAGAATGGATCGAAGCATCAGAAAAGAATGGCATTTTCATTTCACGGACTAGTTTTATACACACTCGCCTAAAATTAGATTCCGACGAATTACAAGGATTTGCAATTTCAGATCCCCATGCACCTTTCATATTTATTAATTCTGAAGATTGGAATGCACCCCAACTTTTCACCCTTGTCCACGAATTGGCTCATATATGGATAGCCGAAACTGGAATTTCTAATGCTGTAGAGCCAGATTTAAAGGATAAAGGAAAATTTCACCCCGTGGAATTATTCTGCAATGAAGTCGCAGCCTGTGCCTTAATGCCAGATGTAGTGATGGCGCAATTGGGCGCCTCAACTTTCAGCAGCGCCAAAGAAGTTTTTAAAGCAGCCAAACAATTAGGGGTTAGCTCCTTTGCATTACTCGTCCGTGCTCAAAAACTAGAAATCATTCCTGCTTCAACCTACCAAAAACTGAGGGAACAAGCGGAAATAGAGTATGATGCATACTTAAAAAAAGAGGCTGAAAAGAAATTGAATCAAAAGGGTAAAGCGGGAGGACCCAATTACTTTTTGCTTCAATTAAATAGAAATAGCAGGCTTTTTACGCAGACTGTTTTGGACGCATTTCGTGGGGGAATCATTGAGCCGACACTTGCGAGTAATCTTCTTAACGTGCAAGTCACCAAGTTTTCCAAATTAGAATCACAGTTAGCGAAATGAGTGCTTCTGAAACCAAATACTGTTTGGATGCCAACGTGCTCATACAAGCATGGCAGAAGTATTACAATCCTAGATTTTGTCCAGATTATTGGAAAATCCTATCCGAACTTGGAAAAATTGACAGAATCTTCCTTCCAGAATCAGTTTTTGAAGAAATAATAAGAACAGAAGACGAATTATCAAATTGGCTAAAAAAGAAGTGAAATCCCTATCAAAAAAATAAATGGCCCCATCACCCTACACATCCGAAAGATACTCGCAGATTACCCTCATTTAGTGGATAATACCAAAGCACGATCATTGGCTGATCCTTGGGTTATCGCGCATGCCTTGTACGAAAACGCTACAGTCGTGACCAAAGAAGAGAAGGTAACTGCAATCAACTCAAACAGAATCAAAATCCCCAATGTCTGCGATGAAATGGGAATAAAATGGATAAACGACTTTCAATTTATTGAAGAAATGAATATCAAATTTCAGTGCTCCTTCCCCTGAAAACTCGATAACATTGCCTGTCATTATTGATTGATCTATAAAGCCGCATTATCCTAATTACATCCCCACTTACCCAAATATCTCCACCTTACTGAACCCAGCGTGGTCTTTTCTGAGCATGAGTTTGGCGTGGATGCGTTCTTTGAGGGATTCTACATGGGAGATGATGCCGACCATTTTTGAGCTTTCGTATTGAAGTCGCTCGAGGGTCTGTACGGCCGTCTCCAAAGTTTCCTGATCCAAGGTACCGAAACCCTCATCGATGAAGAGGCAATCCAAACGGACATTGCGGGAAGCCAGATCACTCAAAGCCAAAGCCAAGGCCAAGCTGATCAAAAATGTCTCGCCTCCACTCAAAGTTTTTACGGAGCGAGTGCTGTTGCCCTGGTAACGATCTACCACCTTGAGATCGTCGTGCTCATTGGATTTGACCAGAAAATACCGATCGGACAGTTTATCCAATCTGGCATTGGCCATTTGAAGAAGGTGACGGAGGGTGATCTCTTGTGCGAAATTAGCAAAGGTGTTTCCAGTCGCATCACCGATGTGGTGATTGAGCAGATCCCATTTTCGGAAGGCATTGGTAGCCGAGGCCAATTCTACCTGCAAATGCTGGATTTTCTGCTGATTTTCATCATCGGTGCGAATACGCTCGATGGACCTTCCTACTTCCTGTTGATGCGTTTCGATTTCTTGTTTGAGTTGGCGCCATCTTTGATCTACAGCATTCGCATCAAGGAGAGCGGCCCCTCGTGATGTAAGTGATTCTTCCTCTTGGGCGATGTCTTTGAGTATGGTACCGAGTTTGATGGTTTGCTCATCGATTCTGGACTTTTCCGCTCGGATTGCTGCTTCTTCCGCATCAGAAAGTAAGGAAGCTCGCAGACCAGCTATGTCCATGGAGGAATCAATCGAGTGGAGCGATTGAAGCAGGTTTTGAGTGAGTTCTGCCACCTTAGTAATCCGCTCGGTAAGCCCTATTTTGTGGTGGTCCACTTTGTCTTGGGATCGAAGAAGATCAACTTTACCGCTGCTGTATCGATCCAATAATCCCTGCAAGAGCTGATCGGGATTCGGCCGATCAAACTGGGATTTGAGCTCAGATTCTTGGTTGCGAATTTGGATTGCCAGATCGTAGAGTTTTTGATATTTACCGAGCAGGTGCTCCAAGGTCGGAATTTGTGCCAGTGCCACCAGGACACCCTCTATTTCCACTTTCCTTTGTTGTTCCTCTGCTCGTTTTTGAAGCCAAGGTGCCGGATCTAAGGCTTCGAGGTCTGTGCTATCGGCGAGTAGGCTTGGTTTCGAAGCCAAGTACTGATCCTTTTTTCCTTGAAATTCGGATACACGGACTCGGATCAATTCAAGTTTGGTGGTAGTTTCTGCTTTTAGCTTTTGCTTTTCATCGAGCTGTTTGCGTAAGGCATTCCATTCATGTTTCAGCTGTTTGAGGTTCTGCCCAGCCTCTTGCAGGAGTGCTTCCATTTGCGGTTCCCAGAGTGGATGCTCTTTGGAGCCGCATAGCGGACATGGTTCGCCGGACTGGAGATGGACCCGATGCTCCGCAAGGCTGCGGACAGATTGGGCCATCCGCTCTATTTTCTCCTGGTCTTCCACCATTTTGGTTTTACTGTCTAGCTGAGCTTGGAGCTGCTCTAATTCTGGAAGGAGCAAGGATTCTTCTTTTGACCACCGCTCCAGATCGCTTTGCTGCACTTGCATTTCCTTCGTCATCTGCTGGAAATCCTTGATCCAACTCAGACACTGATCCAGCAGCAGTAATTGCTCCTCACTTTGTCGCTTCGATTGGTTTAGTTCAGTGGACGAAATTCCTACATAGCGTAGTGGGATTTTCGCTTTTATTTGGGCAATTTCTGCTTCGATTTGGTTTTTGGCGACATCCGACTTCGTCGTTTGGTCAAGGGATGCCTGAAGAGCTACATCTTTGTTTTTTATGAGGTCAGCGTTGATTTCCTCCTTGAGGAGCCTTGCTTCGGTTTTGGCGAGCGAAATTCGCTGCAAGATGGCTTTGACTGCGTCCAACTTTTGGCGGAGGGCTGGCTCGATGGCATCGGAACTTTGGCTTCTTAACTCAGGCGAAATCAAATAGATCTCGTCCTGTATCTTTTGCAGCCCCTGGGTTTGGGAATTAAACTCGTGTTCCAATAATTTTAGCTGCTCCTCCAGAAGCGATTTACTCTTTTGCTCTTGATCCAAGAGGGCAAGATCGGTACGAAAACCACTGAATTTCTGATGCTGGAGCCATCGTTGCTCTTGATGCTTGAATTTCTCTTGCGCTTGAGTGAGTTGATTGGATGCGTTTTGAACGTCGGATTTTTTTTTCTGGAGATTGCCCCACTGATCCAGCAAAGTCTTCTGACCTTGCACGAGGTTTAATTCTTCATTTTTTGACTTGATATTGGATTCCAGCAATATTTTTTGGTCGGAGAGATGGCTTCGTTCTTCGGGGGGCAATACGGGAATCATTTGGATGCGGTCCCGCAGATCCTTGAGCTGGACCTCCTCCTCCTTCTTCCGGTCAAAAGCTGCTTTTCCCAACTTTCGGAAGATCTCGCTACCTGTGATTCGCTCCAGGAGCTCGCCCCTTCGATGCCGATCCGCCACTAGGAATTCTGCAAATTTTCCCTGGGAAAGAATGATCGACTTCACGAACTGATCGTAGTTCAGGCCGATGATTTGTTGATTTTCCGAAGGAACCTGAGATTTTTTGAGATCGAGTCGTTCGCCCGTGGTCAGATTGGTGATGGCCATGTCATAGGGGCGAAATTCACCTTTCTTATTTTTGCTAATCCACCAAGCCGATTGATATCTCTGGCCATTGCAGAGGTAGGTGACTTCTGCCTCCGCCTCTTCGGTGTGGTGGGTCACGATACTGCCCACCGTTTTGATCAAGGTATCCGAAATACTAGATTGGATCCGTGGAATTTGGTTGAATAATGCGAGTGTAATGACGTCCAGAAGGGTCGATTTTCCGCTTCCCGTAGGACCGACGATGACAAAAAGTCCATTTTGCGCTAAGCGAGCATCCTCAAAATCGATGGTGTGTTCCCCCTTGAAACTGTGTATATTTTTGAATCTAATTTTTAGAATTTTCATGGCAATCGTTTTTTTCCAGCATTGAAAGCTAAGTGGACGCTTAAATTCATAAATACCAATCTAATTTTCATCCAAAATCTCCTGAAGGATCTGTTCGTACGCTTCGAGAATATCCGATTTTTCTTCTTCCTCCATAGTACTGTTATCCAATTTCAACAGCAGCATTTGGCGTGGATCCACCTCTTCGATGGTCTGAAAAGCTTGGGGCATCCCTTCTTCAAAGGGCGTCTCTTTAAAAGTAATTTTTGAAAATGCGATCTGGTAATCCGATTGCTCACTCGTCTGGGACAGGGATTGAAACTCTAGCATCGCCTCCGCAGAGTAGTGCTGCTCCTCTATGTGGATTTCCACCAAGTTTGGCAACATATATGGTCGATCTATTTCCCGTAGGGCAGTCCGTACCTCCTCGAGTGTACCCCTTAACTGTACCAAAGTCCGATATTTGGGAACTGGAATTGGTTCGATGCCCTGAATTATACCTCCGGAAAGCTCTAGAAGAACAACTTGTTTGGAGTAATTTTTTTCAGAAAAACTAAGGCAGATCGGACTTCCTGCATATCTCACCTTTCCATCGAAGAAAACCTGCGGCTTGTGGATATGGCCGAGCGCCACATAATCAAATCTCTCACCAAAAAAGCGTGGAGATAGTGCACCAAGATTTCCAATATGTATATCCCGCTCACTGTCAGACATTTCACTACCGACTACCAGAAGGTGGCCCATGGCGATGAGGGGAAGTTCTCCAGGGTATTCCGCCTTCGCAAGATCGAACATATCTTGGTAGTAACGCGTGATACCTTCTTTGATCTGTGCATCCTTCGTCAAGGTGGCATTGAGATCCGCCATGACATCTCCATCGCGGAGGAATGGGACCGCAAGTACGACCGCGTTGACATTTCTTTCAGAATCGAGAATGGGAATGATTCCCTTCGTTTTGGCCAGTGTACCACCACCAATGATGTGGATATCGAGATTCTCCAACACCTCCGAGGGACCCTCGAGTAGGGATACCGAATCATGATTACCACCGATGATGATGACTTTCACCCCAAGCGGAATCATCTTGGCGAGAAAACCAAAGTAAGCCGTCTTTGCTTCGTGAGAGGGATTGGCCGTGTCGAAGATGTCTCCGCTTACAAGAAGCACCTTTACGCCCTCATCCGAAATAAACGTATGAAGCCAGTCCAAAAAAAGAAGCATCTCAGGAAGCAAATCTACCTTGTGTAGGTATTTGCCAAGATGCCAGTCTGCCGTGTGTAAAATTTTCATAGGATGACCGTTGTTCTGTTGAAATTAACTGTGGAGTTCGTGGGCGCTTTTATAGAGGTAGCTGTTCACGATTTTGATGGTCGCCGTACTGGTGATGATTAGTGCCAAAACAAACATAATAGCAAAACTTACACCCACGTACCAAATGCTCAGGATCTCCATGACTACTGGGAAATTTGCCCAAAATAATCCCAAAATAAAGATGATAAACAGCGTGGAAAAGAAAAATGACCGAATGGCGATTCGTCCTGCCATTTTGAGATAAGGCTGGCGGATAAATCGATCCCTTGCCCCAATAATCTCCATGGTCTTGATCTCCCACCGATCTGCGTAAAGACTAAGGTTGATGGTATTGTACATGATGACCGTAGCCAAAAACACAAAAACCAGTGCCACCAATAAGATACCGAAGGAAAGCTTTTTTAGATTAGACTTTACCTGATCAATGATGACATTTTCGTAGAAAACATCTCCTACCCCAGCCATTCCGCGAAGGGCTGCTGCCAGGCTAGCAAGGTTCTCATCCGTGTAGTGGATGGATTTGACATTGAATTTGACTATATTTTTGAAGGGTTTTCCCACCTGCTCGAAGGACTGGGTGAAGTCACTGCCCATCAGCTCGGCCGCAGTCGTCTCAGGAACAAACTCTACCGACTGCTCTACGATTCGTTCGTCCGCTTCGAGAAAGGCCATAATCTTAGATTTATTAGTTTCACCGCTCTTGTCTTCGAGCTCGACCAAAATATTGATTTTCTCCTTGACGATGTCGGTAATGGTATTGATGTGGAAAAAGCTCAACAAGAAAAAGCCAATGAGCACCAATACAATAGAATTGGAGATGGTGGCGTAGTACACCGACGACTTTTCCTTATCCTTGGATTTCCTTTTCTCCGAAAACTCTGACATCTGAATTTGAAGGGTTTTGTTTTGTGATCAATTTTACTAAAGCCGAATTCTACTTCGGAGTGTCAAAGATATACATATTTTTTTTAATGCATATAAGAAATGGTTATTGAAACGAAAATCAAGGGTAGACTTCCCTTCTGGAGTTAATAGATTGACCTTTGTGGGTTAAAAAAAGCCTAAGTCCCCGTGCAATATTATGCTGATCGCCGTCATTATTATATCTTTGGCAAAATTTTTTTTTCAAATGGAACAGACCCAAAAAATCATCAACGACAATAAACAACAATACCTCGATGAGCTGATCAGTCTTCTGCGCATACCTTCTGTGAGTGCAGATCCAAAATACAAAAATGATGTGGCCAATGCCGCAGAATTTGTAGCCAATGCCCTTCGAAAAGCAGGGGCGCAGGCTGTAGAAATTCACCCAACTGCTGGCCATCCGGTGGTCTATGGAGAATACCTGATCGATCCCAGTTTACCTACGGTCCTAGTCTATGGCCACTACGATGTGCAGCCAGCAGATCCACTAGAATTGTGGCACACACCAGCCTTCGAGCCCGTGATCAAGCCTACGGAACTCCATCCTGAAGGCGCCATTTTCGCGAGGGGATCCAGCGACGATAAGGGGCAGATGTATATGCATATCAAGGCTTTCGAAGCCATGCTAAGCGCTGGAGAAGTACCTTGTAATGTAAAATTCATGATAGAAGGCGAAGAAGAAATCGGTTCTGCCAATCTCGGCACCTTCTGCAATGAATACAAGGAAAAACTCAAAGCAGACGTCGTCCTAATCTCTGACACCAGCATCATCGCCAACGATGTGCCTTCTATCACCACCGGTCTCAGAGGTCTGAGCTACCTCGAAGTGGAGGTGACTGGACCGAACAGGGATCTTCACTCCGGCGTATACGGAGGCGCCGTGGGCAATCCCATCCAGATCCTTTGTGATATGATCGCCAAACTGAAAACAGATAAAAACGAGATCAATATCCCAGGATTTTATGATGATGTGGTCATCGTAAGCCAAGAAGAAAGGGCCGAAATGAACAAAGCACCTTTCGATCTCGAAAAATATCAGGCGGACCTTCAAATCGGCAAAACCCATGGAGAACATGGCTACACCGTCCTCGAGCAGACCTCTATCAGACCATCCTTGGATGTGAATGGCATCTGGGGAGGCTATATCGGTGAGGGTGCCAAAACCGTCCTCCCATCCAAGGCCTATGCAAAAATCAGCATGCGCCTCGTGCCAAACCAAAACAGCGAGAAGATCACACAGCTTTTCTCTGATTACTTCACCTCCATCGCACCACCGAGCGTACAGGTCAAGGTCATGCCACATCACGGTGGAGAGCCTGCCGTGACACCAATCGATACACCTGAATTTCAGGCTGCATCCATGGCAATGGAGAAGACCTATGGCAAAAAACCAATCCCTCAGCGCAGCGGCGGAAGTATTCCGATCGTAGCACTCTTCGAAAAAGTATTAGGCGTGAAAACCGTACTCATGGGTTTTGGACTCAACTCAGACTTGATCCACTCACCAAATGAGCACTACGGACTTTTCAACTACTATAAAGGCATCGAAACGATCCCTTATTTCTTTCATTTTTATTCATCTTTAAAAAAGTAATTTTCATGAAATCATGGAATTTCGCAGGCTTAATGACCTGCTTATTTTTATTTTTTAGTTCACTCGCATTTGCACAAAAAATGACTATGCAAGATTCAGTTACGTACGCTTTTGGCGTCACGATTGGGGAGGACCTCAAAGCAGCAGGCCTCAAAAATGTTGACAAAAACCTATTGATGAAAGCCATCGACGAGGCCCTCATGGGTAAAGCAACCATCTCAGCAGCAGAGGCCAAGGCAATTGTAAACAATTACAAAGTTCAAGCCGCTAAAAAAGAGGGTGAAGACTTCCTTGCTCAAAACATGAAGAAAGCAGGCGTTACTACCCTTCCAAGCGGACTTCAATACGAGGTAATCAACAAAGGTATGGGTGCTAAACCAGGTCCTACCTCTAAAGTAAAAACACATTACCACGGAACCCTTATCAATGGTACCGTATTCGATAGTTCGGTCAACAGAGGTGAGCCGATCAGCTTTCCGGTAAATGGTGTCATCCAAGGATGGCAGGAAGCACTCCAGTTAATGTCAGTAGGTGACAAGTGGAGACTTTTCATCCCGTACAACCTTGCTTACGGCTCTAGAGGTGCTGGACAGGTGATCCCGCCATATGCAGCATTGATCTTCGAAGTAGAGCTACTCGACATCGAAAAATAATTTTTTCTAATCTTGGATTAATTGACATGAGGATAGATATCTTGACCGCGGTACCCGATCTTTTGGAGAGTCCACTTGGGCATTCCATCATGAAGCGTGCCCAACAGAGGGATCTGCTTCATGTCAATGTCCATGACCTGCGTGCCTACGGACTGGGCAAAAACAAACAAATAGACGACTACCAATACGGTGGTGGCGCTGGAATGGTCATGATGGTAGAACCACTGGACCATCTGATCTCCGAACTAAAGGCACAGCGCTCCTACGACGAAATCATCTACATGACGCCCGATGGCGAAACATTCAAGCAGCCTCGTGCCAATCGCCTCTCGCTCCTTGAAAACATCATGATCATTTGCGGTCATTACAAAGGTGTGGACCAACGCATTCGTGATATGCACGTGACCCTGGAACTATCTATCGGTGATTTTGTGCTATCTGGTGGAGAATTGGCGGCCGCGGTGGTTGTAGATGCCATCGGAAGGCTCATACCTGGGGTACTCAATGATGAAGCTTCTGCGCTTACAGATTCTTTTCAGGATGATCTCCTGGCTCCTCCTATATACACCCGACCTGAAAACTACAAAGGACTGCAAGTTCCCGAAATACTACTTTCTGGTCACGAAGCCAAAATAGAAGACTGGCGATACGAAATGGCCCTCAAACGCACCCAGGAAAGAAGACCTGATCTGCTCGAAGAAAAATAGAATCCACCATTTCATAACACGACCAAAGGTCTCTTTTTAGGAAATAGCGACTACCGCTGTTTATTCCACACATTCAATCTCGTCTGGTATCGCTTGGGATCAATGCGCCATTTTCGGACATCATTCTGACTTTCCAGCGCTTCCTCTTGGTCTGGTTCCATAAGTTTGAAAAAAAGATTGTAGCCCAAAATTTCCTCGAGGCTGTCGATGCTGATGGCATAGTTGGAAAGGGGAGCCGTGCTGAGCTCATTCGGCAGGAGGAAGGCGATACTCTTGTGTTCGGGCTTTGTGAGATCCACCACAGCTTTGAAAAAATAATTGGGTACCGCCACCTTGTTTTGACCGATGCGGGTTTTGATTCCTTTTGAGAAGACAGGCCCGGAGACTACATAGATGCTCCCATTGTCATACGCCCAATCACGAACGGCTGACTCGAGCTCATTCCACACACCTGCATTGAAGCTTCGGTCTTGAGGGCTGATATTGCTCATGAGAAACGTCTGCTGCATGGCCTCTAAATCAAAAGCCATGTCCGCAGCCGGCACCAAATGCCCACGGTCATAGCCACTACCCGAATAATCCCGATAAAATGCTGATCTGGTTTCGATGGCATAATCTGGCTCGAATCGCTTCGCTCTTGGTACGTTGGGCAGTTGAAGGGATTTTTTGGTCAGTTCGTAAGCAACCCACTCCGCTTGCTCGTATTTTTCGTGGTAGGATAGGCTGTAATGACTGTGATGCACTACGGCACCCGTAGTACTTTCTGGAAGAAAATTTCGCACCGCGATATCTGAGCCCAGATTTAATTCCTGACCTCGAAGCGCAGATTTTTGAGGTCTTTTCGACGGACCAGTGAGTAGGTTATCCAAAATACGGAGCCCAAAAAAACCGAAAACCACCGCCATCACAATAAATATGATCAACTTAATGGCACTAAATCTACGCTGCTGCGATCGCTCATGATTTCTCCTTAGTTTCATATGCTCCCTGTTTGTGTCTGAAATATCTTTTTCATCCTACCTAAAAACAATCTAAACACATAAGTTCTCCAATTTATTTCAATTTTTATCGACATCATCCCCTAAAAAGAGTTCTCCATTTCTTAACGCACCGCTAATCTAAGGGTCATACGTCAGGACTAGCTTTGTCAAAAAAATAGAATGGACTGTAAATTATGCTGGGCTTTTTTAGTTTTCTTATTTCTCCTAATTCCAGTGGGTATATTAAAACTGCTACGAAAAATAAAGTGGCCTGCAAGAGCTGAAATGCAAAGTGCTTGAGAAAATTTGGATTTGAAATACGAATGAGTTCATTTTTCCTTCGTAATTAAAATTTTTTTGTTGACTTTTGGGTGATTACAAAGGATGCCCTTTTGTATTTTCGATCAAAATACCCATTTTTGTAGCCGAAAATAATCCACATTCTAATGTCCAACGACGAGCTGATCCAAATCTTACAATCCAGATTTTTTGCACACCCGCACCGACACCCAGATCTGAAATGGGAGAAGGTCCAGCAGCATCTTGAATCCCAACTCAATGCCCTCGAAGTGCTAAAAAAAATGGAAGCATCTGGCGGTCAACCTGATGTGATACTTTTTCCTGACACTCTTGATAAAATCATTTTCGTAGACTGCGCCCCTGAAACACCCAAAAACAGGGTCTCCCTCTGCTACGACCGAGCTGCATGGGAAGCACGTAAGGACAACAAACCAGCCAGCAGTGCCCTAGAGATGGCAGAGGAAATTGGCATAATCCTGCTCACAGAATCCGAATACTTCACCCTTCAATCCTACGGCCCAGTGGACCAAAAAACTTCAAGCTGGCTCCTCACCCCTGCAGACATACGGGCGAAAGGTGGAGCTATCTTCGGAGATCACCGCTTTGGGCGTACTTTCTTCTATCACAATGGGGTACAGTCCTACTACGCAGTCCGAGGTTTTCGTGGCAAGCTCATACTCGAAGTGTAGATTTTCGGTAGAAGACTTTCTAGCTGATGCAAACTGGACATCACGAAAAATACTTGGCGAATGTATGATGATTAAAAAAATACATATACCTTTGACCATCATAAATCAGTCGTGATGTCATCAAAGAAAAATAAAGCGCAAGCCCAACCCAACCCAAGAACCCAAGAAAAACAGTCCGCCAAACAATCGGCGCCCTCATTCTATCAAGGGATTGACTACATATTGCTCGGGGCCATTATTGTCTTGGTGTATGCCATCTTTCACAATACTTTGGGGCATGAGTTTGTCAACTGGGATGATGACCGCAATTTTTACGAAAACCCGATGATCACGAATATCGCGGAGGGAAATTTCTGGCAGCAGGCCAAGATCATTTTCTCCAATCCCGTGATCGGGAACTACAATCCACTCGCCATTTTCTCCTTTGCCATCGATAAAGTATGGTTTGGCCTAGACAATCCACGGGCATGGCACTTAGAAAATGTGCTGTTCCACATCGGCTGTGCCCTCCTGGTTTATGCCATCGGTCGAAGACTAGGCCTAAGCAGTGTGGCAGCTTTCATATTTTCATTGATTTTCGGGATTCACCCAATGCGGGTCGAGTCTGTGGCTTGGGTGACCGAGCGAAAAGACGTATTATTTGGCATTTTTTATCTTGGAGCACTGTTACAGTATATCAAATACAAAGCCGACCAAAAATCAAGCCGTTGGATCTGGATAGCCCTGTTTTTTACCCTATCCCTTTTCTCAAAGATTCAAGCTGTATCGCTGCCATTGAGCATGCTGGCGGTAGACTATTTCCTGAATGGAAAACTCGAATGGAAAGATATTTTCAACAAAGCTCCTTGGTTTTTGATGTCCCTATTTTTTGGGATTTTGGGTATTTACATGCTCAAAAGTGAGGGCTCTCTTGATGTAAATGCCACGATTTATCCATTTTGGCAGCGGCTCTTCATCGGAAGTTACAGTTTGATGGTGTACCTGATCAAATTCTTTGCACCTTATCGGTTGTCACCACTATACCCTTACCCGAACACCTTGCCGATCACCTTCTACTTATCCATGATACCGGCACTGGCATTTGCCGCATCGTTGATTTGGGGCTATCTGAAAAACTGGCGTGTGTATACCTTCGGAGGATTATTCTTCTTAGTGAATATCGTCTTCCTCCTTCAGATATTGGGTGCGGGACAGGGTTTTATCGCCGATCGCTTCAGCTATATCGCTTACATCGGGCTGGCTTTTCCCGTGGTCTACTATCTTGATCAATGGCAGAAAGAACCAAGCAAAAGGTGGCCAGTCCTTGGCGGGGCGGGTGCAGTTTTTGCGATTTTTGCATTTATGACTATTCAGCAAAATAAAATCTGGGCCAACAGTGGTACACTTTGGACACACGTCCTCCAGTACTACAACAATACCACCCTACCTTACGGAAACCGCGCCAACTACTACCGAAGCAACGGTCAAAAAGAAAAAGCTTTGGCCGACTACAATGCGGCGATTGCACTAAAAAAAGATCCACAGACCTTCAATAGTCGAGCAAGGTTATTTTTCGACCTCGCCAAGTCAAGGGATTCGATCCTTCTGGCACTGGCCGACTATGACGAAGCTATCCGACTCAAACCCGGTGACGGAGAGTTTCACGTAAATCGTGGAGCCACCTATGCGAGACTGGGCGATCTGGACAAGGCGCTGGAGGATATTAGTACGGGACTCAAATTCAAACCCGATCACGGCGTGGGCTATCTAAACAGATCCGTCATCTACAATATGAAGGGTGACTACCAGAATGCCCTGACAGATCTCGAAACCTACGTCAAAATTGTACCCAACAATCCCGATATCTGGTATGAAATGGCCCGTGCCAAACGTCTGCTCAATCGTAGCCCAGAAGCCATCCCCGACTACGATATGGCGATCAAACTGGACAAAACCCGCGGACTTTTCTACTACGAAAGAGCGAATACCTACTACGTCCTCGGTCAGATGGACAAGGCCAAAACAGATCTCCAAATGGCGATATCCCTCGGCTATAAAGAGGTGAATCCGCAATTTAAAGCACAGTTGGGTCTGTAAGGCAGTCTCCGGACAAAGTGTGAAGCAGAAATGATGGGAAAAATGTGCTACTTTTGTGGTCATTATCACCTAAGCATCGAAAAATAGAAGCATGATCCAAAGTCTTGACATCAAAAACTATGCATTGATAACCAGCCTCCGTGTGGACTTCTCGAAGGGGCTGACCATCATCACGGGTGAGACAGGTGCCGGAAAATCCATACTACTTGGTGCCCTTGGCCTCATCATGGGCAAACGGGCCGATACCAAGGTACTCTTCAATCCCGAGGAAAAATGCGTCGTAGAAGCCAAATTCAACATCAAAAACTACAGCCTCCAGGCTTATTTTGAGGAGAATGACCTCGATTTCGAAGAAGAGCTTTTGATCAGACGTGAGATCAGCCCTGCTGGCAAGTCCCGGGCTTTCGTCAATGACACCCCCGTCAACCTCAGTGTACTTCAGGAACTCAGTGACAATCTCCTCGACCTGCACCAACAGTTTGACATGCTGGACATCCATAAGGTATCCTTTCAGGTCAGAATGGTGGATGCATTGGCTGATCACAAAACACTATTGGCCTCTTACGAACAGACTTATAAGGAATGGCAAAAGAAAAAATCAGCCCTCCAAAATCTGATTCAAAACCAAAACCAAAAAAATCAGGAATTAGACTTCCTCCAATACCAGATCAAAGAATTTGACGAAGCGAAACTGCAGGAGGGTGAACTGGAGGAGCTGGAATCCCAACTCGAAATCCTCAACAGTGCGGAGGATATCAAGCGGGTATCTACCCTTTTCTATCACAGCCTCGATGAATCGGACAACTCCATCACCAATAGACTCCGGGAACTGATCCGTGAGTCCAACAGTCTCTCTGAAGTGGATCAGCGATTCGGGGACATGCAGCAAAGGCTTACCCAAGCCATCGAAGAGATGCGAGACATCGCCCAAACCTGTGAACAGATCGCAGACTCCACAGAGCACGAACCGAAATTGATCGAAAAAATTCAGGATCGACTCAGTCTGATCTATCGGCTGATGAAAAAACACCACACCAATTCGTACCCAGAACTGATCGAAATCCACCAAAATCTAGTGTCAAAACTAAAAGGGATCACGGGCGGAGATCAAGAAATCGCCCTTCTCCAAAGCGAGATAAAAGAATTAGAGGCCGCCCTTGCAAACATGGCGGAAGATATATCCAAAAACAGAAAATCTGTCATCCCCAACTTCGAATCACAGATACACCAGCTCCTCGCCCAACTGGGTATGGAGAATGCAAAAATACAGATCTCCTGTACGCCCGCTCCGCAGTACGGACCTACGGGAAAAGATGTGATCGAATACCTCTTTGCCCCAAACAAAGGCAGCGCCTTCCTCCCACTCAAAGACATAGCCTCTGGTGGGGAGATCTCCCGACTCACCCTTTGTATCAAATCCCTCGTCGCCGCAGCGATCCCACTGCCTACCTTAATTTTTGATGAAATCGATACAGGAATCTCAGGTGAGGTAGCCTACAAAATGGGAAAAATCCTCTCCCACCTGGCGGACGACCATCAGATCATTAGCATCACCCATGCGCCACAGATCGCTGCACAGGCTGACCTTCACTATTTTGTGTACAAACAAGATACACCCGAACGCACCGTTACGGCTGTCCGATCACTACGTGGTGAGGACCGAATCCAAGAGCTCGCCAAGATGCTCAGCGGCAACCCACCATCCAAATCAGCCATCGAAAATGCCAAAGAGCTGATCAAACACAGTTTTTAGTCCAAACGATTGGTAGTCATGACGCCAAGAGAAAGTCATTAAGCGAGAAATAAGGTTGTTTTGACGAAAAATCAGTGGTGTACGTCTATGGAACGTCTCCGGTGCGAGGTGCTTGGGTTTTTGGGAGGGGGTGGTTGGAGGTAACGGCCTATTTATGCGGCGTGCGACGTTAGGAGAATGATCGTCATGTGCATTGTTGTTGGTGCAAATTCATTATTTGATCAATAGTCCTTTTGTATATTCAATTGTTCTATATTTCAATTCTTCAATTGAATATTTTAACGCCAATTCTTTTTTTGCTCCTATTATTGAAGCAAGATATTGATCAATTTGTTCTTGAGATGGCTCTGTTCTAAAGATTAAAAAGTAAATTCTTGTAAAGTTATCTTTTAGCATAGAAATAAGAGGTATAGATTTAGATTCTTTCATTAAATCTAAATTAAATTCAATCCTCTTTTTATCTGAAAGCACTTTGATAATAAACTCGTCTTCATTAAAATTAATGTATTTTACATAATCTCCTTCATTATTTAAGTTATAAAAATCAAAAAATTTGACTAATTCCTTATTGTCGTAAAATTGAATTATAAAATCGTTCATAAATATTAAGTAGGGATTCTGATCATGCCTAAAACCAACCAAATTTTGAGTATATTTCTCTTGTCCACCAATTGTATTCAAATAGGTAATACTTAAAGGAAATTTACATAGTTTTTCATTTTCTACATTATCATTTCGCAAAATAATTCTGAGTTCATTTTGCGTTTCATTGGCTAATTGAAATGTTATGTCACATATCGAACTTCGCCATAATTGTAAATAGAAATATTTGCGAATAATATTAAATTCACTAAATAATATTTCTTGTGTTTCACTTAAATCAGAATCTCGCAATTGAGGAAGAATTGCTTCAGTAAATTGATTTTCTATTGCAGTAAACAACTCCTCGCAAGCAGGACAAAAAACATTATCAGCACTGAAAGGAAATGTTTTTGCATCTTCTATTTCTTCTTCAGATGGTTGTCTTCCCAATCCTTCTTTTAATACTTCTTGAGGTGTTGCTCTTTGAAAATTAAATTTTATTGCTCCAGAATTATTTGACATATCAAAATAAAAACCTTTCTCTCTTTTTTTACTGCCTTCAGCATTCAGAGCAGTTCTTATTATATTATCAGATAAGTAATGAGTATTCTTTTTAGTTCCTTCATTTTCTTGACAATAAGGACAGATCATATTTTATTTTATTTTTATAACCAATAAGGTTTTGCAGCTACCCGAAAGTGACGATTTCGAAGCACTTCACTGAAAACCAAGTACAAATTTTGATAGAAGCACAATGCTTGATTTAACCACTGAACCACAACTTTTAGGTATGTGCTGTTAGCGGCTGTGCTTCCTTCATTCTTATTGTTCATTTTCTAATTTTCGTTTAGGTAGAACAACTCTTTTTAGGTCTGCTGGTGTTGGGTTTTTAGAACCAAATTCGTGTTTTGCAAAACACATTTTTGCCAATAAAGAAATTTCACGTCTATCTTGTTCTGTTATGAAATCAAAATTGTATTTAGCTAATAATGCGTTATGAATATCATATAGATAAAACGAATTTTTATTGAGGCTTACAATATACTCGTGAATATGTTTTCTCCATTCTCTTGGTCGACAAAAGACTAGAAGTAAGGCAATTTTATGTTTGCTATTTGAATTGTTTGTGTTTGCAAAATGCTCATATAGTAGTGGTGCAATTTTGGGAGAAAATAAGTCATCCTTAAAAAAACCAACAACATTTGTCATATTAACTTGGATAATACGGTTAAGTCTTGTTTCAAAAGTGTCTCCAAAATCACCCTGAAGTGTAAAACTATGACCGTCAAATCCTGCCTGTCCTTTATCTGCAAGTATTGGTGTCAGTGCAAGTAAAACATTTGAAAGTTGTTCCCAACTTCTCAATATTTCATTGAAAATTTCACGCTTGGCATCTGGATTAACGTAGTCGCTGTTTCTTAATGCTCTTGATGATGCTCGAATATTTTGCATTAGGTTATGTAAAGAATATTCAGCGAAAAACTTTTGGATACTTTGATTGTATGGGCGTATCTGATTATAACTCCTATCTGCGTGCTGGTCTTTTATATCTTCTGGCAAACCTGAAGTCAAAACATTTTCACTTAATTGATTTTGTGCCGACTGAATTTGTTCTTCTGTCGGTTGCCACCGTATTTGTGAAAAAATATTCATATCACCCGTAAGTCTTACTTTAGAATTAACTATGTCGCAGGTTTCCTTGATGTCTTTTGTCAAAATTTCTAATGCATCAATTTTATTTCTATCAATACCCGTGTAGAACTCAATGATTTCGGGGAATGATACATACTTTTTTGAATTAAAAATGTAATCCGCAAATTCTTTATCATTATCCATTCGCTTTGCGGCAAAGTAGTAAACCCAAAATGAAGACCTAAAGCAATAATCAATTTCTTGTTTTACAATTATATGGTTTGATACCAATACATCAAATACAACATCAACTTCTAAGTCAATAAGTTTTTCTTTGCAGAACAATTTGAGTTCTTTAATAAATGCGTCTCTTGAAAAATTGTACTTTTCAGTACGTATCATCATTTCGCAAAAACGACCTAAAACGTACTCGCAATCTTTTAAATCGGGTTTAGTTTTGTATCTTGGAATGCCGTCCATATTGAACAATACAAACAGCACTTTTTCAATCATATCAGTTCTATTTATTGGACTTTCATCAAAGTATTTTTCTGCGACCTTTAGCAAGGTTAAACAGTTCATAGGTGTTCTGTGGATATTTAGAACATCTAAATCTGAAACAACTTTTGTCAAAACATTGTCTTCAATACCTATTTCTTTAACTCTATTGTATTCTGCGACTACTTTTCTAATTTGCGTTCTTGGAAGTGCCAATAAAAAAAGGTACTTAAACTCTCTTGCAATTTTTATTTCATTTTGCTCTTTTAAGAATTTTCCATCTTCAATTGTGTTCATTAAGATTATTGGAATATTTTTATATGCCTCACAAAGGTTCTTTAATTTCTTAAAACTATCCAATTCATAACTATTCCAAGAGTCAAGAATAATTACCTTGACATCTGTGATTTTTAATCCTAAAGATTCAGTTTCCCTTACTACTGCATTATGAATGTTGTGAGATTTTGTATTATGAGAATCAAGATAGAGCCAAAAATTTCCCCTTTCCCAGGATTGTAGAATCATATAGTGAGCCAAAGATGTTAATCCAAATTGTGGAGGTGCTTTAAAAACTATTGATTCAGGATTGTTTATTATTTCAATTACGTCAATACGTCTTGTATAGTTTTCGTCTGGATTTTGTGAAATTTCGTTTGTATTACTTATTACAGGGTCAACCCAAATAATTGGTTGTGAACTAAAGGCTTGTAATGCATTATCTAGGTTTGACTTTAACTTTGCTCTTAAAACTTCAAATTGGGCGTTTGCTTTTGTTGAACCCGTTTTTTCTTTGCTGTAAAGTTTTACAAAGTAGTCGGTTAAATGAGTTCGGAATGTGTTTTCAAAATCAATTGTTCCATTGTATGTCCAATAATATCCACCTAAATTGGCTACCTTCTTTCTAAAGTTGTTTACTTTGTTAAAGTCTTCAGAATTTAATTCGCTTTTCTTAACAGGTGCGTCATTGAAGTAGAACATAATATCCAAACTCTCATTATTCTTTATGCGCTGATAGGCATTGTTAAATTCTTCTTCTGTCCCAGAACCTGCAACTTGTGTTTCAGTACCAAATTTGTTGTTCATAATTCCAACAAATAGGTTGTAATCGTTGCCTAATTGGTCGCTAATTGTAGCTTGGCTATAACTGCCAGAAAAACTTGGTCGGGTGTTATACTCCCACATTCTTTCTTCTATTGAAAAACCAAAACTTTCACCAAGCCCCTTATTTACTTCTTTGAATATTTTCAAACAAATTTCTCTTTCTTCTTTGGTGTCACCTGGTGAAGCAACCAAACATTTAAAAATTCTTTTTTCCATTTTTTAGTCGTCTTAGTTTGTCTTAACGGGTGTTTTTCAATAGCCTTGCCTCCAACGGCTAGTATAAGCGATGGAGCCGTCCGGTAGGCGGCTCTATCGTCTTATACATTGTTAGCTGCACTAGCATTTTTCTAAAAATAATATGTCAAACCATAAAGACCATGAAATCCCGTACCATTGCTGTAATTGCGAGCTAAGGGCTGCTTTACTCCCTCTATTTCAAAATCTGCCTCGATATACATACTAGGTCGGTGACCAACAAAATAGGAGAATTCGAGCTGTAGATGCAATCCCTTATAAATCTTCAGCTGTAAGGTACCATTAAACTCTGGGATAATTTGAAACCCAGGGTTTGAATACCGAGTGATCGTCACATTTTGGTACCGACCATTGTCCCCATAGAAATAGCTATTCCTACCTCTTGCTGTTTGGGTTGCTATTTCGTTGATGGTGAATAAATTCGGAATAAATTTTACGCGATTTTTCCAAAAATCAAACTGATATCCGATTCCCAATCCTATACGGTGCAAATCTGTCAAAGAACTACCTAAAAATAATCCTGCATTGTAAAGACCGCCATTTCGAGTACTTAACCATTCTTCTTTCGTTTGTAATTCGAAATGGGCCCACGAATCTAATTTACAATATGATACAGCTAGCCTGATTTTTTTGGGTAGGGTGTAAGCAAGTTTTATCTTTATTATGGGATCGTCATTGTTCAGATATCTGTCGAATACATTAGGTCCTCCTTGATCTACAAATGAATAGTAAAAATGGATACCTCGACTGATCTCTAATGACTGCCCATGCAGCTTTAATTTACAGGAGATTAAAATAATAATAAAATAAATTGGATATTTCATGGTAATGAAAAAGAGGGTACCTACTGCTTCATAGGTACCCCCGCATTTTTTAGTTTAAAAATAATATTCCTCCATTTTTGGTAAATCGAACTGTGACGCCCCCTACTTTAAACCAATGTGATGATTCGCATCTCATTTGTCCACGCAGTGCACTTGGGTCTTTGCAGTCAGGATCTATGTCTCTTTGTAAGTGACCACCATTCACCTCTGTTTCTTCGCTAAAGGGTATCACTTCGTCTGGACATCCAGGGAGCTCTCCGCACTGAATGATGCCTTTAAAGCTTGCATACAAAATTTCAACTGGTTTTTTTACAAAGCCCAGAGCATCTTTCCGCTTTGATATGGTTTTTGACCCGCAGGATTCTACAAATATATTATTTTTGACCCAAATTTCTACATCTATTCTCCATCTTTTTCCTGAAATTGGTTGTGGGAATTCCTCTTGATCCTTGTTTGTCCAAGTTTCACCGCATTTGCAGAATACAGTATGAGTCTGTGTACAAATCAACTGCCCATTTTTGTCAAATAAGGCAACGGTGATAACAAAGGGCTCTCCATCATTATCTGCATTGATCACCACTTTGTTGCCAAATTGAATATTTTGGCCCGGTCTCCTTGTACCATTAGGCAGTCTCCACTCCACACGGCCTACGTTGTTTGGTCCAAAGGTGCCATTCCAGTCTAGGTTCAATATGGTGACTTCTACTTCGCATCCTCTTATAAATCTTCCTCTAATTTCATGATCACAGATTGTTGTAGGACCTCCCCTTACTGTGACGTCCGTGTAGGAATGATCGGCACCATCTTTCACCAAGGTAAGCCTAACCTTTTCACCTGGTACACCATATTTACTGGGATTAAGGCCTGTCTGGGTAGTACCATCCTGAAAAGTCCACCTATATGATATCATGCTGTGATTTGTAAAATCTACAAAAGATTTGTTCACTAGTTGAATTGTTCCATTCATTTCTTGGCCAAATCCAATTTTTAGATCTACAATATCCTTTTCGCTTCGATTTGTACCAGCCATATCAAATAAAAATTTTGCATCCTTGACTCCGTCGATGACGCGTACATTGTAACTGGATTCGATATCTTCATGCTTATGATTTCGAATTCCGTTGAAAGTGGCATAGTCGTCATTTCCAACCACAAGAAGTGCATTGTCATCATAGAATCTGAAGTACTTTTTGCCTATTTTCACCTCGCCATTCGAGTTTAGGATTGTTTGAAAATTTTCATCGATAAAACAAATCGGTGAGTCAAAGGTAATACCATCTTGCCCTCTTTCCAAATGTGCAAGTAATCTCAATTCTTCTGAATGCCTTAAGGATGTGTGCCCAAGGCGCAGTTCGAGTTCTTTATGTATTGGACTTTCTGTAACAAATCCTTCTACATTTGGATCAATACCTAAGTGGGCGTAAGCATCCGATACCATAGAAGCATTTCCATTTTTGGATTTCATTTCATCATAAAGAGACTTGAAAGATTCGAAAGACGGAAAAAAAAGCATACCATGATGTATGGAAGCTCTCGAGCCAAGAACAATTTGAAAAGAGCTACTTCTATTTTGAAGCTCTGTTGATAGGTTTTCTTTTTCAGCATCCTTGTTACAAGAGAACAAAGTAAAAAGAGTGAAAAAGCCCAAAACCGTTAAAAAAAGAATTTTACTTTTTTTCATGTTGAAATTTTTGATAATATTTAAAAATTCTTAACATCAAATCAATGCCACGTCCTCCCGGACAACGCTTTCATAGGTTATAAAAATCTATTTTCCCTATTCCAGAATTTGTTTTTATCAACCTTCTTTAGCTATTGTTTTCTGTCTTTGATTTGCTGCTAATCGGGTCAAGCAGGGGAGTCTCACCCCTACCTTCCCACAGAACCGTGCGTGAAAGTCTCCCTTCACACGGCTCTTCATGTTGTTCGGTCACTTCAAATATCTCTATTTTCATGGACATACC
>Ga0209278_1000143_pt1 | contig 93890 bp, 84 predicted proteins | sample JI81BgreenDNA_FD_187504 | JGI IMG/M metagenome (GOLD analysis project Ga0209278, IMG submission 187504) | Wastewater effluent complex algal communities from Wisconsin, to seasonally profile nutrient transformation and Carbon sequestration -... | ecosystem: Engineered > WWTP > Effluent > Algae... | reverse complement strand
CAAATAGTCATAATCCCCAAAATCGGGTTGTACTTCTGGGCTTTCTCGGTAAATACGCTTCTCCCGTTCGAGTAAGTTCAAGCCTAAAAATGCTCCGCCTAAATCGCCCGTTACACAAATCAAGTCACCTTTTTGCGCTCCTTTACGCCTTACTATCTCGTCGGCTTTAGCTTCCCCCAATATGGTTATACTAATAAATAAGCCAGAGGTAGAGGAAGTAGTATCGCCTCCTATCAGATCGATATGGTAGTGCTCACAGGCTGCAAGTATGCCTCGGTACAGTTCTTCCATGGCTTCTACCGTATACTTGCTCGAGATGGCCAAACCAACGGTTATTTGTTTGGGAACAGCGTTCATTGCGGCCATATCGCTCACATTTACACTCACCGCTTTGTAACCGAGGTGGGTTAGCGGGGTATAACTGATGTCGAAATGCACCCCTTCTACCAATAGATCGGTGCTAATCAAGCTTTGTACTCCTTCGCTCGCTTGCACGATGGCTGCATCGTCGCCAGTTCCCAGCAACGTTCCTGCATTATTCAAGCGGATGTTTTGTGTTAGATGATGGATAAGGCCGAATTCGCCAAGTGCAGAAATAGGAGTAAGAGCGGGATTAGTATCGGCCATGGTGCATGTTTGCTTCAAAATTACGCTAATTGTGCGAAAAGCTTTCTTGTTGCGTTTCAAGCAAAGTTTTAATTTTCTGAAAGTGCCGTCAGCAACGAGGGCCGAAGCATCGTATCTTTAGGGTTCGTTCGCTTCGAAGCAATGTTGCTTCGGTTCAAGCAGGTGTTGATATGGAGAAAAGGTGGGTATACAGACCAAAAGCAGACCAGGCACTGGTTGACAAGCTGGCCGAAGATGTGCAGATTGACGGTGTTCTTGCGCGCCTGTTGATTGCTCGTGGCGTTTCGACCTATGCCGATGCCCGTATTTTTTTCAGACCCAACTTGAATCAACTGCACGATCCTTTCCTCATGAAAGACATGCAAAAGGCCGTGGATATTATAGAAACGGCTATGTCTGATAATGAAGCGATACTCATCTATGGCGACTACGATGTGGATGGTACTACCGCAGTTGCGCTGCTTTATAAGTTTTTGAAGCATTACCACGAACGTATAGGTTACTATATTCCTGATCGGCATAAGGAAGGTTATGGTTTATCGATGCAGGCCATCGACTGGGCGGTTGAGAACAACTATAAACTCATCATTACACTCGATTGTGGTATAACTGCCGTAGAACAAGTGGCCTATGCCAATAGCCTTGGTCTGCAAGTGATAATCACCGATCACCACCTTCCAGCCGACTTGCCAGAAGCAGCTGCTATCCTAAATCCCAAGCAACACGACTGTCCTTATCCATTCAAAGAATTGTCGGGATGTGGCGTTGGCTTTAAACTGGCGCAAGCTTTTAGTGAAAAAAACCAACTTGATCAGCAGGTGCTTTTGCAGTTCCTCGATTTGTTGGCGGTGAGTATTGCTGCCGATATTGTTCCGATACTCGGTGAAAACAGGGTTTTGGCGCATTTTGGGCTGAAGCGTCTCAATGAAAACCCCAGTCACGGATTAAAAGCCATCATCACCCTTTGCTGCGATAAACCCGAATTGAGTGTAACGGATATCGTATTCAATATAGCTCCACGCATCAACGCAGCCGGTCGTATGGGCGATGCCAAAAATGCTGTGGAGTTGCTGCTCAGCAACAATATGCAAGAGGCGAATGAACGAGCTCAGGTGATTAACGAGACCAATACCGATCGAAGAGATGTTGACGCAACGATTACCAAGGAAGCGTTTCAACTGGCCGAAAATAGAGAAGGATTTGCCGAACGAAGAACCACGGTGGTGTACGGTGCCAATTGGCATAAAGGTGTAATTGGCATAGTTGCATCGAGGCTGGTTGAAGCGTACTACAGGCCAACCATCGTCTTTAGCCATAGTGAAGGCCGACTTACAGGTTCGGCGCGATCGGTAAATGGATTTGATATACACCAAGCCATATCGCAATGTGCCGAATTAGTGGACCAGTTTGGAGGTCATAAATACGCTGCTGGTCTTACCATTAAGGAAGAGAACATTTTGGCCTTTGCCGAAAAGTTTGAAGAGGTGGTGCGCCAAAGCATACTCGATGACCAACTGGTACCACAAATAGAAATCGAACAGGAAATTAGTCTTCGCGATATCACACCAAGGTTTTTCCGGATATTGAAGCAGTTTCAGCCATTCGGTCCGGGTAATATGACCCCAATATTTAGTTCCAAGAATGTGTACTCGAATGGCTTTGTGCGCGTAGTGGGTGAAAACCACCTGCAAATTTCGGTACAACAGGAGAATTCGGTTTCGTTAAGTGCCATCGCTTTTGGGCAAGCCGAACATTATAACTTGATAAGCAAGGGTATACCCTTTCATATGGCGTACACGATCGAAGAAAATACGTGGAGGGGGGTTACCAGTATCAAGCTGAATATTAAGGATATCAAATTCGAATAACATGCTGCTTCGTTCTAACGACCTGGTAAAACGATACAAAAAGAGAACGGTGGTAAACCACGTTTCTATCAGTGTTGAACAAGGAGAAATCGTGGGTTTATTAGGGCCGAATGGTGCCGGTAAAACCACAAGTTTTTACATGATCGTAGGGCTCATCAAACCCGATGAAGGCCAAGTATATCTCGATGATTTGGAAATAACCAAGGAACCGATGTACCGGAGGGCACAGCTGGGTTTAGGTTATTTGCCACAAGAAGCTTCAGTTTTTCGGAAACTTACAGTAGAAGAGAACATTTTGAGCGTGATGCAAATGACCAACCGAAGTGTAGCTGAACAAAAAGAAAAATTAGAATCGCTTCTCAACGAGTTTAATCTCAATCATGTTCGGAAGAACCCGGGTGAAGTACTTTCAGGCGGCGAGCGGCGCAGGACGGAAATTGCACGAGCATTAGCGGTCGATCCCAAATTTATTCTTCTCGACGAACCCTTCGCTGGAGTAGACCCTATTGCAGTGGAAGACATTCAGAGTATCATTTTTGGTTTGAAGAAAAAGAACATTGGTATCCTTATCACCGACCACAACGTCAATGAAACTTTGAGCATAACCGATAAAGCGTATCTGCTCTTCGAAGGAAAAATACTAAAATCGGGTAAGGCCGAAGAACTAGCCGAAGATGAGCAAGTACGAAAGCTGTATCTCGGAAAAAACTTTGAGTTGAAACGTAAAGTGCTCGATTAATGTCGGTACTCAATTCGCTCATCGCCTGGTTCATGAAAAAGCGCATTCATCAGATTGAGCTTTTTATGAAGTACCCGCATGAAGTGCAAGATGAAGTGCGACGCAAGCTGCTGTACAGTGCACGCAATACCATTTGGGGATCACAATTTGGCTATGCCGACATACGAACAGCTGAAGAATTCAGCAAGCGAGTTCCGGTTTCGACCTACGAAGATTTACAACCTTGGATTGACCGCATAATGCGCGGCGAACAGTATGTTTTGTGGAGTTCTGAGGTGAAATGGTTCGCAAAATCATCGGGAACCACCAACGATCGATCTAAATTCATTCCGGTTACTCAGGAAGCCTTAGAAGACTGCCACTACAAAGCGGGTAAGGATTTGCTGAGCTTGTATTGTAATCTGTATCCCGATACCATGATTTTTAGCGGTAAAGGGCTCACCATAGGAGGAAGTCATCAGATTAGTCAGCTGAATAATGAGGCGTACTACGGGGATTTATCGGCTGTGTTGATGCAAAACCTTCCTTTCTGGGTCGATTTTATACGTACTCCTGAGTTAAGTACCGCTTTACTCGACAATTGGGAAGAGAAAGTAGAGCGTATCGGTCTAGAGACCATTCAACAAGACGTAACCAATATCAGCGGAGTGCCTACCTGGACGTTGGTGTTGTTTAAGTGGATACTTGAGCATACCGGGAAGTCGAATATTCATGAAGTATGGCCAAACTTAGAGTTGTACGTGCACGGCGGGGTAAGTTTTACTCCTTATCGAGAGCAGTTTGAAGCCATGATACCGGGTAAAATGAATTATCTGGAGACCTATAATGCTTCCGAAGGTTTTTTTGGCATCGCAGATACGTTGAACAGCCCCGAGATGTTGCTGATGCTCGATTATGGCATTTATTTCGAGTTCATTGAACCAGAACTCCTCGATGGGCCATTTCCGCCTACGAAGACCTTGGATGAAGTTAAGCTCAATACCAACTATGCAGTAATCATCAGTACAAATGGCGGTCTTTGGCGCTATTTAATCGGCGATACGGTGAGATTCACTTCGCTCGACCCTTATCGTTTTAGAATTACCGGCCGTACCAAACATTTTATTAATGCATTTGGTGAGGAAGTGATTATTGATAATGCAGAATTTGCATTAAAGGAGGCTTGTACAGCTACAGGAGCAACTATTACCGACTATACTGCTGGGCCTGTTTTTTTGACAGCGGCAGATAAAGGAGGACACGAATGGTTGATAGAATTTGAAAAGCAGCCCGACGATTTAGAGCGCTTCATAACCATTTTAGACGAGAGTATTCGTAAGGTGAATAGCGATTATGATGCGAAGAGGCACAAAGACATCGCTTTAATTAGGCCTAAGCTCACTGTTTTAGAGGCGGGTACTTTTTACGAATGGATGCGTTCGCGTGGGAAATTAGGAGGCCAAAATAAGGTGCCTCGACTGGCCAACGACCGCCAGATTTTGGATGGCTTATTAACTTATCTCAACGCCAAGTAATTATTTTCTCCGATCAACCGTGAATTTCACCAATTCACGTAACGATTCACGGTACACGTTCGCTGGAAATTGGTCGAGAAGCAAAAATGCCTCATTTTTTAATCGTTCCATGGCTTGGTTCGCGTAAGCGATACCTTGTTTCTCATGGATGAAACGCACTACTTCCGCGACTTTGGCGGGTTTATCGCTGCTATTTTTTATTAATCCAATAATGTAGTTCTTAGTTTTTTCGTCGCTTTGTCCAAGTGCGTAAATCAAAGGAAGTGTCATCTTTTTTTCCTTGATGTCTACATTTTTCGATTTTCCGGTATCGTCGTCACCGAGATCCAACAAATCGTCTTTTATTTGAAAAGCCAATCCAACCTTTTCGCCAAACTGACGGCAAAGTTCTATGGTAGCGGCATCTTCTTTAACGGAAGCGGCACCAACGGCACAACAACTCGCAATGAGGGAAGCTGTTTTGTTGGAGATAATTTCAAAGTACACTTCTTCGGTGATGTCCAGCCGACGGGCTTTTTCGATTTGAAGAAGTTCTCCCTCACTCATGCGTCTCACTGCATCACTCGTAATTTCTAGGAGCTGAAAGTCTTTATTTTCTAACGACAGCAATAAACCTTTCGACAGGAGGTAATCGCCAACCAGCACGGCTATTTTATTTTTCCAGAGGGCATTGATGCTAAAGAAACCACGGCGCTCGTAGGCATCATCCACCACATCATCGTGAACGAGGGTAGCAGTATGCAGTAGTTCAACCAAAGCTGCCCCTCTATAGCTCGATTCGTTCATCTCAGCAAACATCCGTGCGGTGAGGAATACAAACATGGGGCGTATTTGCTTGCCCTTCCGCTTGACTATATAGCGTGTTATTTTGTCGAGCAGAGGCATCCTACTCTGCATGCTCTGGCGGAACTTATCTTCGAATAACCGCATTTCTGCGGATACTGGGGCTTTAATCTCGTCGAGTGTCAAGGGAGGGGATTGTAAGTTCGAAGATAGCCGTTTTTCGAACGCTATAAACAAAAAACCCCGTTGCCTTTCGACAACGGGGTGCTTTTCTCGAAACTGGATCAATAAACCTCGGTACGTAGACTCGAAGAATAGTTGATTTTGAGTGCGTTCACCTTACGTAGTTCCTGTTTTACGTCGGTTACAATACCCATTTTCGCTTCACGATCACACTTCAACGAAGTAGTTAGAAATGGAACCTCGGCCTCTGAACGGGCAGCGCGCTCCTTTTCAATGAATTCAGGAATTTGCTTTGCTGTTGCAAAGGCATCGTTCAATTGAACCCTTGGAGCCGTACCAAATTGAGCGCGAAAACTTTCAGAAGGTGCACCTATGTAGATGTAACTAACCAAAGATTTTTTCTCGAGTTTTTGAATCTCGGTGGCTTGAGGCACAACCACTTTCACCTTTAACTCTGTTTGACGCATCACTGTGGTTACCATGAAGAAGAATAACAACATGAATACAATGTCGGGGAGTGATGAGGTGTTGATGGCTGGCTGTGAGTTGCCATTCTTTTTACGAAACTTTGCCATTATTGTGCTCCTCCTATATCTTCAGGTTCCGCCTCAGAAATAACCTGACGGTAGTAATCCTGAATTTCTTTGGTTTGGGCTTCATTGAGTTTATCAAAAGGCTTTGCAAACTTCGACATCGACATCGCATTACGTAACTCGTTGTACGCCGCTTTTAACTCGTTGTGCACCTGAATGTAAGTGTTGTACGATGTGCCACGGTCGTTCTTCAAGGAGATAACAGCCTTCTGTGGAGCCTCGGCTAAAGTTGGATCACCTGCAGGATTATCAATGAACTCTTTGGTTTTACGTTTAAGTTCTTTGATGTCCGTAGGTTCTCCGTCCACCAATAATTGGTCGTAAGAGTTCACCAGAATTTTCAGCACGTTACGCTCTTTTAATTTGAGGTCTTGCTGAGGCTGGTTTTCTTCCGGCATCGGTGGAAGCTTGATGGCAATTCCTTTATCGGTGTCGATTGTGGTAGTCACCAGGAAGAAGATCAAGAGCAGAAAGGCGATGTCGGCCATCGATCCTGCGTTGATCTCCGCGGATGGTCTTGACTTCTTCTTACTCATGGTTTTACTTCAGTGCTTTAAGGATTTCACCAGCAATGGCACTTACAATAGCACCAATGCCTAAGATATACGTCATAATTAATACAGCACCAACCGATTTTGAGATTGTTTCGTTTACGCCGTACTTGGTGTAAGCTTCGAGAACAGTTCCATCGCTCACCATGTAACTCAACAGGAATACCACAGCAACTGCACCTATACCCATAAGGGCTGATTTTGCTTTTTTAGGATTACCTGCAAGGTTAATGATGGGGAAAATTATCGCTCCAGCCACAGCTACGCCCATAAGTACGTAGGTGACCCAAAGCATGATGTTAATGGTCAGATCACTCATAATCCGATTATTTTGACTGGTTTTTAACCAAGATGTCGATCAAAGAAATAGAAGCATCTTCCATGCTGTTAACCAAAGAGTCTACTTTAGATACTAGATAGTTGTAGAAGATTTGGAGAACAACGGCAACAATCAAACCAGCAACAGTAGTTAGTAGGGCCACTTTGATACCACCAGCCACGAGTGATGGGCTGATATCACCTGCTGCCTCAATGGCGTCGAAGGCTTGAATCATACCTACAACCGTACCCATAAACCCAAGCATAGGTGACAGCGCGATAAACAGCGAAATCCAAATTAAACCACGCTCCATTTGACCCATTTGTACTGAACCGTAAGAAACGATTGACTTTTCTACGATGTCAATTCCTTCGTGTGCACGGTCAAGGCCTTGATAAAAAATGCTAGCAACAGGCCCGCGAGTGTTACGGCAAACTTCTTTGGCACCATCGATACCATTGCTTTTGATAGCAGCCTCAATTTTGTTCAGAAGCTTATCGGTGTTGGTAGAAGCAAGATTGAGGTAAATTACACGCTCAACAACGATTGCTAAACCGATAATCAAACAAATTAATACCGGGCTCATCCATTCCCAGCCACCTTCGATGAACTTTTGTTTGATTACATAGTGGAAACTTTGCTCGACAGGAGCAGCAGCTTCTTCTTCGGTGCCTTCTGCAGTAGCAGCTGTGTCTTCAGCAGCAGGGGCTTCGGTGGCAGCCGTGTCAGAAACAGGCGCATCTTGAGCGAAGGTTACAGCCGCACTTGTGATGCCGAGTACAACGGCCATAAGCACCAGGAACAGTTTTTTCATAACGGATTTGTTGTTTAAAGTTTTTTTTCTGGTAGTATTTGTTTTGTTCTATTTCTTCTTTGGTGTAACGAAAAGACGAATCTTTTCGATTTGTGTACGAACCTCCATCCAATCGCCACACCTTTTCACTGCGGAGAGAGCGGGATTCGAACCCGCGATACCCTTTCAGATATACACACTTTCCAGGCGTGCTCCTTCAACCACTCGGACACCTCTCCTTAAGCTCGTAAACGCTGCCAATATACGAAAATTATACATGCAGCAACGGTTACCAATAAATTATGAAACGCGTTTCAACTCCCCACAAAGGGGTTTTTCAAGTTCATCGGCGAGTGTTTTTCCGCGTAAACCCTGAGCAAGTAAAAACATACTTTTTGTTGTGCAACATTCAAAGGTCATGTCGTGACCACTTACAACGCCGATCTGCTTGAGCCGAGCACTAGTCGTGTATTTTCCTAAATCAACAGAGCCCCCATGACACTGGGTTACATCTACCACTGTTTTACCCGACTGAATATACGCTTCGAGGGCATTGGTAAACCAAGCATCGGTTGGGCCATTTCCAGATCCAAATCCTTCTAATACAAGTACATCCATATCTGGATCTGAGAGAACAGCCTGCATAAATGCAGGTCGCAAACCTGGGAATAACTTTAGACTTCCAACACGTGGACTGAGCTCCAAGAAAGGAGAAAAAGGTATACTCGGGTATGGCAGGATATTATTATCGAAATACGTAATTCGAATACCGGCTTCTGCTAGTAACGGGAAATTGGGTGAATGAAAAGCTTCAAATTTCTCGGAGTTGTATTTAATTGCACGGTTACCTCTATACAAATGATAATCGAAATAAATACAAACCTCCGGAACCCTCGGCCGCCCCTCCAACTGTGCAGCGGCAATCTCGATGCTGGTAATGAGATTTTCTTTGGCATCGGTTCGCACATGACCGATGGGAAGTTGTGAGCCGGTTAGTATTACAGGCTTCGCTAGGCCTTGGAGCATGAAACTCAGTGCACTTGCCGTATAGGCCATGGTGTCGGAACCGTGTAGAACGATAAAGCCGTCATAATTGTCGTAGTTGTTGGCAATAATTCCGGCCAAATTGCTCCAAATAGCAGGCTGCATATCGCTCGAATCGATGGGTTTGTCGAAGGTAATGGCGTCGAGCTGATAACGAAATGTACTAATTTCAGGTACTTGTTCTAATATTTGGGCTAAATCAAATGGCCTTAACTCCCCAGTTAGGTTGTCTTTGATCATACCTATGGTACCACCAGTGTAAATGAGGAGAAGTCGGGTTTGACTCATAACCTAAAAAGAGTTTTGGCATTGTTGGTTGTTATTTCTGCTAACTCCGGCATGCCTTTACTGTAAAGTGAACAAAGCTGTTCGGCAACCAAGGGTAAATAGCTGCTTTCGTTTCTTTTTCCGCGATAGGGAACGGGTGGTAAATAGGGACTATCGGTCTCGAGCAGGATTCGTTCTAAGGGAACTTGTTTCACTACTTCCCGTAACGTATCGTTTGCTTTGTAGGTAATTACTCCACCTATTCCTAAGTACATTCCCTTTTTAGTTATTCGCTCAGCTTCTTCGGCGGTGCCTGTAAAACAATGAAAAACTCCAGGAACGTTTATTCCCTCGAGGAGATCGAGAATTAAACTGCAACTTTCACGGGAATGAATTACAACGGGTAAGTCTAATTCTATTGCCCAATGTAGTTGCGTGAGAAATGCTTCTTCTTGAGCCTTTAGGTTGTCTTGTCTCCAGTATAAATCTATTCCAATCTCGCCCACCGCAATAAAAGGCCGTTTATTCAACCAGGCCCGATGCAAATCCAGTTGCTCGAGATAATCGTCTTCTACCGAGCCCGGGTGTAAGCCCATCATGGGTAAACAGTGCTGTGGGTACCGATCGGCAAGTTCCAGCATGGGTACAATAGAGTCCTTATCAATATTTGGGAGTAAAAGCCATTGTACACCAGCAGCAATGGCTCGTTGAACCATCTCGTCACGATCGGCGTCAAAACTTTTGCTGTAAAGGTGAGTGTGGGTATCGGTTAACAACATATCAAAGAGCTAAACAGCGATAACCCGATGTTTTTAAAAAATCAAGAACTACAGGCAATGACTTTTCGAGATTCCCCCAGGCTTTTAAACTGTCGTGGAACACGATAATATCGCCATTCCGTACTTTGGAAACCACGTTGTTAATACACTTTTCGGGACTTTTGGAGCTGTCGTAATCCTGACTCAAAATGCTCCAAAGGATGATCTTATATCTTTTTTTGATTGCACGTAACTGGCGAGGAGTTACTCTGCCATAGGGTGGCCTAAACATATCGCTTTGTACAACATCGGAGCAGTTTAGCACACTTTTATAATAGGTTAGGTTTCCTGTTTTCCATCCGTCGCGATGGTCATAGGTATGGTTACCTGTGCTGTGTCCTTCCTCCAGAATGCGTTTATAAACTTCTGGATGATTAATCACGTTATTGCCTACGCAGAAAAACGTTGCCTTCGCATTGTATTTTTTAAGTTGATCGAGTACCCAAGGGGTCACCTCAGGTATTGGACCGTCGTCGAAGGTCAAATAAACTACAGGCTCCGGCTGGTCGTAATCGCCCCACGCAATTGAGGTGGAGATTCGCCGTATAAAATCTGGGGTGCGTAGCATCTTAACTTTACAAAGTTAGCATGATTGCCAATTGAGTCTTGTATCTTCTTGGTGAAATCTACAAGATAAGTGCGGGCATAAAAAAAGGGGCCTAAGCCCCTTCTTATTGCTAATCGATAGTTAGTCGCGACGTCCCATGTAAATCATGACGTAATACAGCAGTGTTGCTAATGAAGATAATGCGGCAATTACGTAGGTCATAGCCGCCCAGTTTAATGCGTCTTTTGCCATGCCATGCTGCTGACTGCTGGTTACATTTGAGGTGTTCAACCAAGCTAGTGCACGTTTACTTGCGTCAAATTCAACCGGTAAGGTTACAAAGCTGAAAAGAGTAGTCAAAGCAAACATCACAATACCCAAAAGCAAGAGGTTGGGAAACGTATTGATCATAAGTACACCACCCAATAATACCCAAGGCATAAAACGTGAGGAAATGCTCAAGGCCGGAACCATGGCGGATCTAAACTGAAGCCAGCTGTAAGCCCGCGCATGTTGAACAGCGTGGCCTACTTCGTGGGCAGCTACAGCCGCAGCCGCAACCGAACGACCATAAAACACATCGTGACTTAGATTTACTGTTTTGTTGGTCGGGTTGTAGTGGTCGGTGAGTTGACCTTCGGTAGAAATAATTTTTACATCAAGAATATCGTGGTCGCGGAGCATTTTTTCGGCGATCTCCTGACCTGAAAGGCCACTCGAAAGTGGGGTTGCCGCATACTTGTTGAAACGGCTTTTGAATCGGGCGCCGACAGCCCAACTGGCTGCCATAATGGCGATCATGAGAATTATATACATCGTTTGATGGTTTTGGCAGGGTTTGTCAATTGAGATGCCATTTCGTAAACCTAAAATAAACTTTTTAGGATTTGATCTACCTTCATGCCCTCGGCTTCTGCTTTGTAATTTGCAACCACTCGATGTCGAAGTATCGGAATGGCCACTGCTTTCACGTCTTCTATGTCAGGTGAGTACTTATTGTTTAGTGCTGCGTGACACTTTGCACCAATAGTTAAATATTGTGAAGCACGCGGACCAGCACCCCAGCTGAGGTATTGGTTGGTTTCCTTCGTGGCAAATTGGCCGCCTGGACGGGTCTTGTTTGCCAATTTGACAGCATACTCCAGCACATTGTCGGCCACAGGTATTCTCCTTACCAGTTGTTGGAAGTAGAGAATTTCTTCGGCCGAGATTTTTTTGTCGACGGGTAACTGGTAGTCGGTGGTAGTTTGTTTCACAATTTTCACCTCATCTTCAAAGGCTGGGTAGTCGAGCCAAATGTTGAACATAAAGCGGTCGAGTTGGGCTTCGGGCAATGGATAAGTACCTTCTTGCTCGATGGGGTTTTGAGTGGCCAATACGAAAAAGGGAGCAGGTAGCGGATAACGTTGTCCGGCGACTGTAACCTGACGCTCTTGCATTGCTTCAAGTAAAGCACTTTGCGTTTTGGGAGGAGTACGGTTTATTTCGTCGGCAAGTACAATATTCGAAAACAAGGGGCCCTTGATGAATCGAAAGTTGCGCTGATCGTCGAGCACTTCCGATCCCGTGATGTCGCTCGGCATTAAGTCGGGAGTGAATTGGATACGGCTAAAACTCAAGTCAAGTACCTGACCGATGGTTTGCACCAATAACGTTTTCGCCAAACCCGGCACCCCTACTAGTAAGCAGTGACCGTTACTGAAGATGGAGATGAGCACCGACTTCAATACTTCGTCCTGACCGAGGATTACTTTCCCAATTTCATTTCGGATTTCCTTGTATCGGCCGGCTAGGGCGTCGACAGCAGCAGCATCGGAAGTAAAGTTCATCGACATGAAAAATTCTCTTTGGGGTTGTAAAATACGTGAAATGAACGCAGCCGCAACTGCCTTGTTTTATTTCCAGCGCGATAAACTAGGACAGTCGGCAAATTCAGCTTCAACCTTCACATAAGTTTTGGAACGGGTTTTCATGAACCAGTCTTGTAGCTTTTCAATCCTTTTAAGATTTAGAGCTGCTTGTTGAATTTTATCGTAGTCGGTATCGAGGCTGGCGCGGTGAGCCGTGGTTCTGCTCTTTAGGTAATAAATCCGCCATCCACGATCACCGCCTTGCGATGCATACACCGACGGGGCTGAATATTGGCCAGGCTCTAGCTTGTCGATTTGAAAGTACATGTCCGGGGTCAGCTGTTCGATCGTAAAGCTATTTCCTCCGGTATTTTGATTCATCACCATGCCGCTGTTTTGCTTGCTTTCATCGTCCATGGTATACTTGCGAACAGCTTCAGGAAAGGTCATTACACCTTCATTTAACTGTTTGCTTATGGTATCGAGTCGCAACCTAGCCCGTTCAAGCTCGGCTGAGCTTACCGGAGGTTTAATCAAGATGTGCCGACAATTAACCCTGTCGCCCCTACGTTCGATTAATTGCAAAATGTGGTAGCCATATTTGGTGCGAATTACCGGGCTTACTTCTCCGGGCTTGAGTTTAAAAGCAACGCCCTCAAACTCGGGAACCATTTCGCCTCGACCGAAAAAACCGAGGTCGCCACCCGCCTGTGCTGAACCGGGATCTTGGCTATACAGTACAGCCAATGTCGAAAATTTTTCACCTTTGAGCACGCGGTCACGTATGCTGTTCAGCTTGTCTATAGTAAACTCTTTAGTAGCCTCATCAACTTCTGGAAAAATGATGATTTGACCTATTTCTACCTCAGCCGGAAAGAAGGGTATGCTGTCCTCAGGAATGCGCCCAAAGTATGCCTTCACCTCAGCGGGTGAAATGGCCACTTTCGACGTAATTTGCTCTTGCATTTTTTGGGCAAGTATCTGCTCTTTGATATTCGATCGGAATTCGTCTTTAATTTCGGGAATCGACTTGCCATAAAACTCTTCGAGTTTTTCGGCTCCACCAATCATAGAAATAAAGTAGCGTACACGACGGTCGAGTTGCTGATTTACTTCTTCTTCACTTACCTCAATGGAGTCGAGTTCAGCTTGACGGAGCATCAGCTTGGTAGTGAGCATTTGGTCCACGATCAAGCAACGTGCTTCTTCAGAGGGTTTGTTGCCTTCTTGCTGCAGGTAATTTGCGTATTCACCCTCTACTTCAGACTTGAGTATTATTTTATCACCCACTACAGCGACTACTCCGTCGATCATTTTTCCTTTAGGTGGTTGTGCATAAGCCATTGCCGAGAACAGCACGAACAACACCATTCCACTCATCCTACTCATGGGTACTTTTCAAATTTTTTATCTTCTTCCGCTTTTTGGTACAGCTCTTCTACAAAGCTCGATATCGTTTGTTGTCGCCTTTGTAACAGAATTAAGTCGCGGATATTGTTTCTTTCTAGGTCAATTGGTGGCTCTGCACCCACATCTCTGAAGTCGCGCGCAATGGCAAGATAAAGATACTGCTCATCTTCCACTTCCTGTAAGGCGTTTCGATTCTCAAGCTGCATTTTGCTCATTAGTTCACGTGGCATACTGCGCATTACTTCTTCGCTGTAAAACCAACTACTATCGTTCAAGTGATAGTTCACTGCATATTGCAAACAGTATTCCTGAAGATTTTTCAAATCTTTGTTTCTACTTGAGCGCATCAGATTGCGAAGATCGTCCTTTTTAGGAGCCGAATTTTCTATTTTGACATATTTGCCTTTGAAAATGGGATCTCTCAAAGTGAACTGATCCTTATTCAAATCGAAGAAAGTAGCAATTAGTTTTTCATCAACAGCAGTATCCATCTCGCCACTTACCACCTGATCTTCAAGGGTGTAGATGAGTAAAGATTTGCGATAATCATCCAGTTTGGCTTGAAAATCCTTGTTTTTTGCCGACAACTTGCGGTTTGCCTCATCAAGCAAAAGCTGATCTCTTATCCAATTATCAATAAATGCCTGTACGAGTTTAATGCTGTCATCGGCATCGGTACCCTCGGGAACTAAGCCAGCAAGGTTTGCTCGATACAAATAGGTCTCGTTTACCCGCGCAATGGCGCTATCCGGCCTATCGTTGCCAAACCATTGACAACTACTCAGCGTGATACTGCCAATTAGGAGCGGGTAAACGAGTTTCACTTATTTAGGTAGTATGCTATTGAGCGTTTCTTGGTTGATTACAACTTGATAGCGCTTTTGCAAGCTTTCTATCCAGCTTTTCTCCAGATAATTCTGATAATCGCTTGTAGCCAATCCGCGTATCTCAGTGAGTGCCTTTGGTCCAGGAGGCAAAATTGCATTGACCTTTACAATGTATACCGAACCGTTTTGCTCGATATTTTTGCTTAGTCCTACTTTCCATTCGGTTTTATCTACCACTTCCTGTACGCCTTTTTCGAACTTGCCGCTGCTTATTTTTACGTTCAGCGGGTTCGATTCATTCAAGGTCGTGGCTATTACGTCGTCGGTAGTGCCTTTTTTACCCAACATTTTGCGGCCTTTTGCTGCTTGCTCGGCGTTAGCGAATTGATAGATGGTTACATCGGCACGTTCTTTCCAGAGATAGTTGTTTTGGTTTGTTTCAAACCAGCTTTTTAGTCCATCCGTGTCGTTTACGGCTTTTGACCAAACCAATTGGTCGGTAAGGTCGAATAATAAAATGCCTTCGCGATATTCCTGCAAAAGCGCTTTAAATTCGGGATACTTCTGCTCCAAGCGGCTATCCTCGTAGGCCAATATGGTTTCTTCTACCCAACGGTTATACGTTTTGAGCAAATAAATGCCAACGTCACTACCTGAACTTCCATATTGATTGGCTTGTAAGTATTTCGCCAAATCCGATTGCATCATTTTTTTGTCGGCAAAGCTGAAAACCACGGCATTCTTTTTCCAGATACTGTCGGCTTTCCATTTGCCTTGGGTAAACAGGCTGTCGACTACTTTACTGAATACTTGCTGACGAGCCGCAGCATCTTCTTTGAAGCTGTATTCGGTTTTCAATTTTGCGATTAGATTGCTTTTGTTGAGGTTGGCGCGGGCATCGCGAGCAATTTTTGCCTCAATCTCTGCTTTCATTTTTTCGAAAGGTGGCAGGCCTCTTCGTTCAATACGCTTGATGATGTGCCAACCGTAGGGCGTTTGTACTGGCTCAGAGATGTCACCATCGTTGGCAAGTGCAAATGCAGTTGCTTCAAACATCGGAACCATTCTTCCGGTGCCAAACCAAGGCAAAACACCTCCTTGTTGTTGCGTGCTAGGGTCTTCACTGTATTGAGCTACTAATGCCTCGAAGTTTTCACCACTTTTTATTTTTTTATGGATTTCCATGATTCGTTTGCGCGTGTTTTCGCGTATTGAATCACTATCGGTGTTGCGAGTAAGCAGCATCAGATGGGCCGCACGGATTTCGCCTTGCGCTGGTCGGCGTGCGTGCACTTTGAGAATATGATAGCCAAATTGCGTACGGAAAGGTTTGGTATACTGCCCCACCGTTGTTTTGTAGGCTTGGTCTTCGAAGGCGTAAATCATCCTGAATGCCCCAAAAAAGCCGAGATCACCTTGGTTTTCAGCAGCCGAGGGGTCTTCCGAAGCCTGAGCAGCAAGTTGGTTGAAGTCTTCACCTTTTTGCAAACGCTGGTAGATGCCTTGAATTTTTTTGAAAGCAGCGGCTGAGTCCTTTGGCGATGCATTTTCCGCAACACGCACCATAATGTGGCTGGCTTTTACTTCTTCGAGCATACGATCATAGGCTTCTTTCACCAAAGCCTGTGAGGTTTCTTTGTCACGCAAATAGGGTTGCGCCAACTGATTACGGTAGTTGTCAAGCTCCTTTTTGAACTTTTCACTCGTATCAAGACCCTGCTGATATGCTTCGTTCACCTTGAGTTTGAAACGCACGTACAGGTCGAGATACTCTTTCATATCGCTTGCTGTAGGCTTTTGCTGACTGTAGTTGTTTTTGTTGTAGACGGCTAGAAACTCGTCGACGCTAACCGAACGACCTTCTACGCTAAACAGAACACGCTTATCGGAGCTTTGTGCCTGTACTGACTCACTCATCCACACTGCCCCTAAACAGAGGGCGGTTAGTATCCATTTTTTCATAGTTCTTGTTTTATTTCACGCAAGTTTTTTCGGAACCCTGCAAAAATAAAGATTAAGTGACAGCTGCGACTTAGCTTGCAACATATGCATGCTCTAGTTCACGCTTTGGCCGACATTTTTTTTCCTAGACTGTGTCCAGCCTGCGGTCGGAATTTGTTGCGCCACGAGCGAATGTTGTGTCAGCCTTGCCAGTTCAGATTGCCTCGAACGGCCTTTCACGACATGGTTGGCAATCCACTGGAGCAGCTTTTCGCCGGGCGCTACCAAGCAGGTGCAGTCACTTCTTTTCTTTTTTTTACGAAGTCGGGCATGGTGCAACGCAGTTTGCACCAATTAAAGTATAACGGCGCCAAAGAACTTGGCCATTATCTCGGTTTTAATTTTGGCGAGGAGCTTCGTACGTCGTACCGTTTTCGAGAAGTAGAGCTGGTGGCGCCGGTACCACTTCATTGGGAGAAATTACGATTGAGAGGCTACAACCAAAGCGAGTGGATTGCAAAGGGTGTGGGCGAAGCCATGGGTATTCAGGTAGTGCCTAACTTGCTCGAACGCGTGAAGGCCACCGCTACGCAAACTAGGAAAGGTCGACTTGAACGTTGGGAAAACGTGGCGGAAGCTTTCGCTGCTTCTAAACAGTTGAGGAGTGGGGCCCGTGTATTGCTTGTTGATGATGTACTTACGACCGGTGCTACACTAGAAGCCTGCGCACGGGCTTTAGATGCCGTAACGGGAAGGCCTAGCTATTTGGCTACACTAGCCTGTGCCGTGCGTTAATCAATGGGCGTTCTTTGTGGCTTCCAAAGCAAATGCCCGTCTTTCCGTTTTTTGAAAAAATCGTTGCATCTGCCGTCTCCTCTACCCGTGATGCCACCCGAAGGCAAACACATCAAGTCGCCTTTTTCGTTGTATAATTCACTGAACTTATCGCAGCAGCCCGGGAGGAAAAGGTAAACGGTTTGCCTATTGTAGCGATAGGCCCATACTTCGGTATAACTATCGGCACTTCGTTCGGCTTTTAAGATTTTATCGTGTAACCAACGTGGCAGATAAACCCTGTTTGCACTGCAGCTTACAGCGAGCATGCCGTACGTTACGATAATAATGAGGAGCTTCTTCATCGCTTGAAAGGCCGTATAATTAGTCTGAGTGCACGGTCGTAACTCAGGTAATTCCAAAACCAATCCACAAAAACTACCATGCGATTCCTAAAACCCACAATCGACATAAGGTGTACAAACATCCATACAAACCAAGCGAAAAAGCCTTGAAACCTGATTTTGTGTAAATCCACCACAGCGCGGTTGCGCCCAATCGTTGCCATACTACCTTTATCGAAATAATGAAACTCACGCAGACGGCGTCCTTCGGCTTCTCGATTGAGATTATCTGATAATCTTTTGGCCATTTGAATGGCAACAGGTGCAACCATTGGATGACCATTGGGGTAGTCTTCACTGGTCATCAAACAAACGTCGCCCAAGGCGTAAAGTCCTTCAATGCCTTCTACTCTATTTAAGGAATCCACCTTTAGTCGGCCGCCTCTCCCAATGGAATATTCAGGTAGGCCTTCAGGAAGAGCACCGATAACGCCAGCCGTCCAAATAAGTGTTTTAGTAGGTATCACTTTGCCACTTTTCAATAAGGCATCGTTGCCATTGTAGTCGGCCACAGGTGCGTTGAGCCAAACTTGTACGTCGAGTTCCTTCAAAAATTTTAGTGCTTTTTCGGACGCCTGTTCCGACATCCCTGCCAATACCCGAGGGCCAGCCTCTAGTAAGTGAATCTCCATCCTGCGGATATCCAGCTCGGGATAATCTTTGGGCAAAACATGCTTCTTGAGTTCACCCAGTGCTCCTGCTGTTTCAACCCCAGTTGGACCTCCACCAACTACCACAAAGCTGATGTGCCGTTGGCGCTCTTCAATATCACTGGTCAGAAGCGCTTCTTCAAAGTGCTGCAATATCCAACTTCTCAAATCGAGCGCTTGCGGTATGGTTTTCATCCGCATGGCTGTTTCGGGCAGGGTAGAGTGCCCAAAAAAGTTAGTTTTACTACCTACAGCTAAAATGAGTTTATCGTAACGTATCACCCCTATGCTGGTTCTTAGTTCTTTGGCTTCGCTGTTGATTGCGGTTACCTCGGCAATTCTGAGTATAACATGGGGTCTTCGTTTAATGAACTTTCGGAGTGGATGCGCGATGGAACCCGGTTCGAGACCACCGGTGGCCACTTGATACAATAAGGGCTGAAATGTATGGTAGTTGTGCCGATCGAGCAAAACAACCTGGTAGTGCTCTGGATTAATGTTTCGGGCTAGAATAAGGCCAGCAAAGCCAGCACCTACAATGACCAGCCTGGGTTTATTGGTCTCAGGAAGGTTGATTTGCATGGGGTTACCCTGTTGATGGGTATTGCAAAGTTAATACACCCTAACCTACTGTTTTTGTATTTTAGTGGGTACAGCTCAATTGTTACTTTTGCGATTGGCATAATGCTTGACTACCCGTACCAAACCGTGTTTATGAAAAAAGTTATAGCTCTACTGATTCTACTGTTAGTGGGCTCAGCTGATTTACCTACAAGTGGAGCACAAGAAGCCGATTCGGGTGGTGATAGCTCAACAGTACGTTTTCGAAAGGTAAACAATACAGCCTTCCAGCCTGGTGAGGTGTTGAAGTTTCGTTTACATTATGGCTTTATAAATGCGGGGATTGGCGAGTTACGCATCAAGGAAGGCACCGTTCGTATGGCCAATAAAGACTGCTGGCACATTGTGGCTACGGGGCGATCGATCAATAGTTTTGACTGGTTTTATAAGGTTAGAGATACCTATGAAAGTTATATCGACAAAGAGGCGATAATGCCATGGGCCTTTGCCCGCGATGTATACGAAGGCGGCTATGTATTTAAGGACTTCTACCAATTTGATCATTACCAAAAGAAGGTTACCACCAAAGGAGTTGAGCACAAAGTGCCATTGGGCGTTCAAGACATAGTTTCATCATTTTACTACGCACGTACCATTGATTTTACGAATGCCCAGAAGGGAGATATTTTCGAAGTGCCCATGTTTTTGGATGAGCTTCACAACTTTAAGTTCAAGTTTTTAGGGCGGTTTACCCTCAAAACCGAAACAGGCACCTACAAAGTGATGAAGTTTATGCCTGTAGTCATGAAAGGCAGGGTTTTCAAGAGCGATGAGGACTTAATTGTCTACGTTTCTGACGATGCCAATAAAATCCCACTAGAGATTAAAGCCAATATTTTGGTTGGTGCAGTGCGTATGTCGCTCACAGGCTATGAAGGACTTCGCAATCCAATGACCTCAAAGATTCGTTGAGTTATAAGTCGAAGCCAATGTCTCTTCGGTAGTATTTCCCGCTGTAGCTGATTTTTTTTGCATTGGCAAAACTTTTGGCCAATGCAGCATGGTGATTTTCGGCCAATGAGGTAATGGCCATTACTCGACCTCCGTTGGTGACTATATTTTGTCCGGATAGTTTGGTGCCTGCTTGAAAGACGATACTGTCCTCAACTTGTTCCAAGCCGGTAATCAAATCTCCTTTTGTATAATCTCCGGGATAACCTCCCGCTACCAACATAATCGTGGTTGCAGACTCAGCACTTATTTGCAATTCAAGCTGATCGAGGTCGCCAGTTGCACAATGCAGCAATACATCCACGAGATCATTTTTTATTCTTGGCAGCACAACTTCAGTTTCGGGATCCCCCATGCGCACATTGTACTCAATTACATAGGGGTCGTCGCCTACTTTCATCAAACCAATAAATACAAAACCTTTGTAATCGAAGTTCTCTTCCTTAAACCCTTGAATGGTTGGAATTACAATTCGTTCTTCCACTTTTTGCATGAAGTGCTTGCCGGCAAAAGGTACTGGGCTAATGGCTCCCATACCCCCCGTATTTAAGCCTGTATCACCTTCACCAATTCGTTTATAGTCTTTGGCTTCGGGAAGAATTACATAGTTAGCTCCATCTGTGAGCACAAAAACTGAGAGTTCGATGCCTTGCAAGAAGCTTTCAATAACAACTCTGCTACTGGCTTCTCCAAATTTTAGGTCTTCCAACATCGCCCTAAATTCCGCTATGGCATGATCATGATTTTCGCAAATAACCACTCCTTTTCCAGCAGCTAGCCCGTCGGCCTTGAGCACGATTGGTAGGCTGTGATCTTTTAAATAGGCAATTCCTTCTTCTAGCGTACTGCGGGTAAATGTGCGGTAGCTAGCGGTAGGTATTTTGTGGCGGAGCATAAACTGCTTGGCGAAATCTTTTGAGCCTTCTAGTCGCGCACCTGCTGTTTTCGGGCCAATAAAATAAACATCTTTGAGTTGGGGATCACCCGCAAAAAAATCTGCTAGTCCGTTCACCAAAGGATCTTCAGGGCCTACAAGTACCATCTCAATCTGATGGTCAACAACAAATGCCTTCAACAGACTATGATCGTTCGGATTGATGGCAACATTCGTGGCAATACTTGAAGTTCCCGCATTACCAGGGGCAACGAAAAGCTGATTGCAGAGCGGGCTCTGTTTTAACTTCCAAGCAAAGGCATGCTCACGGCCGCCGCCACCAATTACCAAAATATTCATTGTCAGATCAAATTCAGAGCTCCAAAGATGCGATTATGCCTTCTACTTCACGCAGTAATTCGCGCTTCTTTTCTTTGGGATAGTATACAAAGCCTTCTAGGTAAATCAAACGGTTATTGGCGGCGTCGTAGAGGGTAGTATGGATAAATGGGCCACCCATGAAGTCGTTTTCAACGCGCCAAAGCCCTCGCATTTTTAAGGCATATTGATCGCCAAATACCATGGCTTGTGTATCAATGCTCACTTGATATTCAGTAGTATACCAAGATCCTGGGGTAGGACCAGGAATGTTCAACTTGGTAGTACTATCCCTAAAGGCTAAAATACTTGAGGCTAGAAACTGTTCCTGACTTTTGTATTCAGCTATGGTGCCAAACACATTCATGACTCTTTCATCAAATTCACGTGTAATCCAGAAAAAGTCGGGCCGCACCATGCGAAGTTGATAATCGGCTGGAATGGCTAGTTTCAACCGCATTTTATCGTTCAATTCCTTTTCCGCTTTTTTATTTCTGGGCCCGTTTTTGACGCTGGCAATCATCCTGTCGAGCTCAGAACGATTCAAAAGTGTTAATAGGCTTTCACTCCGCATGGCGATAGCACGCGCGAGGCTTTTTTCATCTTTCCCAATGAGGTAAAGCACCTGCTGCCCTTTTGCCCAGCGGTCTTTGCTTTGGATAAACAACAAGGTGGAGTCGGTGAGCTCTTCGGCATATTTCTTTTCGCCCAACAAATCTTTGATATAACGCGAAGTTTTAGAATCGTTATCGAGTGTGGTGACCAGTAATATGCTTCGGTAGCGTTGACTTATGCCGTTAAATTTGCCTTCTTCGAAATGAATCATCCGAAACCAAGGCTCCGACTGGGGTAGACCGGGCTGCTCAGAAGAAAAAGTTTTACGAAGCGCGTCTCCCGTTAAGCCATTCCAAACCTGTTTGTCGGCAACCACAACTAAATCGCCAGGCGAAGCAATTGCGGTAGGTAAGGTTTTGGTTTCGGGTTGTGAACAAGCGGCTAAAATCAAGAACAGCAGTACAAGTACGCGTATCATCCTACCGGGATTTTAAGTTTTTGACCTGGCTTGATGGCATCGTTTTTACGGAGGCCATTGGTTTTCCGAATTTTATCGACCGATACGTCGGCATATTTTTGTGAAATAGACCAAAGTGTATCCCCTCTTTTAACAGTGTAGTACTTGTTTTTCGCGCTAGCTTTTTTCGAGCTAGTTTCTGCCTTCGCAAGTTGAGGAGCTTCTGCTTCACCTGTAGTTTTGTGAATCACTAAACTTTGCCCAATTCTCAGGGTATTGCTGCTGAGATGATTCCATTCTTTGATATCACTTACGCTAACTTGGTATTTAGTGGCGATTTGCCGTAAAGTTTGGCCTTTTTTGACTTTATGGCGTACTTTTTCTACTTCCGGTTCTGGCTGTTCGTTCGCTAAGGCAAGTAAGTTACTTGCACTATCGGATGCAACTACGGTGGTACTGTCAACGATTGCTGCAGGTACGGGAGGATTCAAATACGCGAAAATGGTTTCGCGTTGTTTTTCGAATTGTGGAATGTAAGAAGCAGGCAAACGAAGTACATATCTATCAAGGCTTTTTGGAATAAACTGTTGCTTAAGCTGAGGATTCAACAAAGTCATTTGTTCGTGCGCTATTCCAAGCACCTGACTGAAATATTGAGTATTTACCGGACCTTGAACGATAACTGTATCCGTTTCTTCGGGTAGTGTAATGAGCGGTGTTGGATACAGATTATGTTCGGCGCTGTAGTTCATTACATAGGTCACACCTATAAATGCGGGAACATAACCGCGTGTTTCTTTTGGCAAATAGGGCATCAGTTCCCAATAGTTGCGTTTGCCTCCCGATTTACGAATGGCACGGTTTAAATTTCCGGGGCCACAATTGTAAGCGGCTAAGGCCAGCAACCAATCGTCGTAAATGTTGTACAAATCCTTTAAGTAACGGGCAGCTGCTTCTGTGGCCAGGTAAGGGTCGCGCCGCTCATCGATGTAGAAATTTACTTTGAGCCCATACATTTTACCAGTGCCATACATAAACTGCCATAGGCCTGTTGCACCTGCTCGGCTAACGGCAACGGGATTTAATGCCGACTCAACTATGGCGAGGTATTTTAGCTGGTGAGGAAGATTATGTTTTTCGAGAACTTCCTCAAAAATGGGGAAGTAATAGTTGGCCAATCCCATGGCTCTTTCCGTGAGGCCACGTCTTCGAACTGCGTATAAATCAATGAATCCCTTTACATGTTCGTTGTAGGCGAGTTTCATGGGCGATTCAATGTGGTTTATCCGAAAGTCGTAGATTGAATCGGGATAAGTAGGAACATCGCCCGGCCTAAACCCATATTTATTGAGTTTTTTCTGGGTATAAGCTCTTTTTTTTAAGTCGAAGAAAGTCAAGTTGGTGAGGCTATCCAGCGCACTAATGATGAGCTCGTTCTCGGCGTCGAACTCAGCAGTAGTTACAGCAGGAGAGGTCTGGCCAAAAGCCGGCTGCAGCAGTAGTGGAAATATCCCTAAGAGCAAAAGCAGTCGTTTCATGCGGATTTGCATTAAAATGCTATTAAATATAGGTGCCAAACGCGAGGCATAAAAATCTATTGCCGAAAAATCGACAAAAAGCGTCAGGCCTTTGACTCGAAGAGCGTAGCCATGTTAAGCAAGGCTGACTCTTCGAAGGCAGAGCCGATGAGCTGAATACCAAATGGCATTCCATCTGAGTTCTTGGCAAAAGGCACCGAAATGGCTGGCATTCCCGTTAGGTTGGCCAAAACGGTGAAGATGTCTTCCAAATACATCTGGATAGGGTCGCTGCTCTTTTCACCATACTTAAATGCCACTCCGGTAGTGGTTGGCAACAAAATGGCGTCGGCAGTTTGCAATATTTCAGCGGTTTTGTCTCTTAATATTCGTCTTACCTTTTGCCCTCTTCCGTAATAGGCGTCGTAATAGCCTTCACTCAATACAAAGGTGCCCATCATGATTCTTCTTTTCACCTCTGGTCCGAAACCTTCGGTTCTTGAGCGCTTGAAAGCCGATTCTAGATCGGTTGCCTTTTCGCTGCGCTTGCCATACAACACACCGGTATAGCGCGACAAATTGGACGATGCCTCGGCTGTGGCCAATATGTAATAGGCTGGGATGGTGTATGGGAGATAGGGAAAGCTAACTTCTACAAAATCATGTCCTTGACCTTTAAGTGCTTCAATTTTGGCTTGAAAAGAGGCGAACAACTCGGGGTCGATTCCTTCACCACTGAGCAGCTCTTTAATCAACGCAAATCTGTATTTCTTTTCACTTTTGAGTGGCAAATACGCAGGAACCTCTTGGGTTGAACAGGTGCCGTCTTGTGGGTCGGCTCCTGCCATAATTTCGAGTAAAAGGGCGCTATCTTCAACGGTATGGGTAAGTGGTCCAGCTTGATCGAAACTCGAACCAAAAGCAATTAGGCCGTAACGCGAAACTCTACCATACGTAGGTTTTAGCCCTACCAAGCCGCAATAACTTGCTGGCTGTCGGATTGATCCGCCTGTATCGGTTCCCAAGCTGGCATGGCAAAAGCCGGCAGCAACAGCAGCGGCTGAACCTCCCGAAGATCCGCCGGGCACACGTGTTAAATCGAGGGGATTGAGTACGGGGCCAAAAGCGGAATTTTCGTTGGAAGAGCCCATCGCAAATTCGTCGCAGTTCAGACGGCCGATGATTATGGCATCTTCGGCGAGTAGCCGATCAACAATGGTAGCGGAGAACAATGACTCAAAGCCTTCCAGGATACGCGAAGAGGCACTGAAACGGTGCCCTTTGTAAGCGATATTGTCTTTGATGCCAATGACCATGCCCGTAAGCCTACCCCAATCGCCTTTTGCGATGCGGGCATCCGACCGATCGGCTGCGGCTAACGCTTCTTCGCGGAAAACTTCCAAAAAGGCGTTGATCTCTGGGCGGGCATCGATTTGGGCAAGATAATTACTTACCAGCTGCCTGCAACTGATCCTGCCGGCACGTAAATCGTCCTGGATTTGTGTGAAGGAGTGGTAAGCAGTCACTTAGTTCTCTTCTTTTTTCTCGACAGGTTTTTTCGAGGCGTCTTCAATTTCTCGCTGGATACCAGCGGAAGCATCTTTGAATTCGCGGATACCTTTTCCTAAACCACGTGCGAGTTCAGGGATTCGTTTTGCACCGAAAAAAATGAGGATTACTGAAAAAATAAGGATAATCTCTCCAGCACCCAAATTTCCCAGAAATAGGGTAAGCATAGCCAGCATTTTGCTAAATTTAGAATGCAAAAATAGCGGAAATTGCGCAGAGTTGACAAGCTAAACACGTTAAGACCAACCGAATGAACCCGATCGTTTTATCCATACCTGTTTTTTTTCTCCTAATTGGCCTAGAGGTAGTTTACGACAGGTTCAGAAAAAGTGGGCTTTACAGGCTAAATGATGCATTGACGAACATCAGTTGCGGAATAACTGAACAACTTAGCGGTGTATTCGGAGGAGTTCTAACCGTAGCGGTGTACCACTATTTTTATACGAACTGGAGAATATTTACTGTCCCAGATGCTTGGTACTGGACCGTCTCCCTGTTTGTGATGGTCGACTTCTTTTACTATTGGGCACATCGAATAAGTCATGAGATAAACTTGTTTTGGGCAGGACACGTAGTTCATCATCAAAGTGAAGATTATAACCTGAGTGTGGCCCTTCGTCAAGGGGCTTTCCAGAAATTCTTTACCTCTATTGTGTATATACCATTAGCGCTTATCGGATTCAAAACAGAGCTCTTTTTATATCTCGCGGCGTGGAATACCTTATACCAGTTCTGGATTCACACCCAAACGATAAAATCGCTCGGATGGCTTGAATACGTATTCAATACTCCATCGCATCATCGGGTACATCATGGCCGTGATCCCAAATACATCGATAAAAACCACGCGGGTAGCTTGATTATTTGGGATCGTATGTTTGGCACATTTCAGAAAGAAGAAGAAGAGCCCGTTTATGGTATTACGTCACCTTCACGAAGTTGGAATCCAGTGTACTTGCAGGTTAAACACTTCGGCGATCTTTGGACCGACCTAAAACGTGTAAAAGGCTTAAGCAACAAGCTGAAAGTCTTGTTTTACAAACCGGGCTGGCTTCCCGACGAACTCGGGGGCTACCGGGCTCCACAAGTTGTTGAGCGTGATACCTATACCAAGTTCAATACGGCAGTGTCCATTGAGCTCAACAGCTATGTGCTCATACAGTACTTACTCATCCTTGGATTTACAAGTTATGTGCTCTTCAATCTGCCTGCATTTTCGCGCCTAGAGCAAGTTGCCTTAGTATTGATCGTTTTTGTTTCGGTCATGGTCATGGCATGGTTGCTCGAAGGCAAAGAAAGGAGCTTCGTTTACGAAGCGGTACGTTGGGTAGTGGTAGTAGCTGTTTTGTCGTTTCTAAGTGGGTTCCATCCGGGTGTGATTTTCGTAAGCGGACTCACCGCCGTGACGAGTTTGATTTTCCTCTTCATTATTCCACACAAACATGCCGCGCAGCCGACCATTTGAATTTGCTTTTGTAGCAGTTTTAGTTGCCCATTTGCTTTTGCTTTTTATTGATCAAGCTGCTTTGGCTGCAACCACCAAAGTACTTTTGCTTCCTTTATTGATGCTGATGCTCGGCGCTGAGCTGTGGAATAGGAAGATCATTTTAGCAGCCATGTTGTTTTCGTGGATTGGCGATATATTGCTTATTCAAAGCGAAAAGCCCATTTTCTTCATGCTTGGTTTGGGTTCTTTTTTGATTGCACAGCTAAGCTATGGAGTAGGTTTTTTACGAAGAGCTGGTAAAACGGAGCCAGGGGTGCTAAAAAAACAACCCATTAAGGTGCTACCGGTGCTCACGTTAGCCTTTCTGGTGTATGCTCGCTTATACCCGAGTTTGGGTGATTTGGTTATACCGGTAACGATTTATGTGGGGGCAATAACCTTTATGATGTTAGCCGCTGTGCACCGGGGAGGGTTCGCTCCAGCTGGAAACAAAATATTGGTGGCTGGTGCCATGCTTTTTATGCTTTCGGATACGCTGCTTGCGTGGAATCGTTTTTTGGAGCCTGTTCAATACGCCGACTTTTGGGTAATGCTAACCTACGGATTGGCCCAATACGGTATTGCTAAAAGCTGGCAGTTTAAAAGTCAAGACTGAGCGAAAAATACCAAACCGGACGAAGGATTTGTCCATCGTCGAGTCCCCAGCCGCGATCGGCACGGATAAAATAGCCAAACAAACGCGCCCGAAATCCAAAGCCATACCCCATAACCACGGGGTTTTTATTGGTGACGACCGTTACACGAACGGGGCCGTTTTCAAATTCGGTGACGTTAAAGGGATTGTCGCTGCGAAAAGGACTTGTGCCGCTCCATGCAGTTCCGATATCGGTAAAGCCTACCACAGTGAGGCTTCTAAGAAAGTCGCTCGAAATGGGTGAACGGCTGATTAAGGTAACTACCGGAACACGCAGTTCCGAGTTGATAAGCACGTAGTTGCTGCCATTTCGGGCATTTTGAAAAAATCCGCGCAAATTGGTTCCTACACCCCTAAATGCAAAGTTCTCACCTGCTGGAGGGGCAAGCTGATTGTCGGTTTGAGGACGAATCCAGTTGTCGACACCACCAAGCACATAAAGTACCTTGCGGTTACCCAAAGATGCATTGGCTGCAACTCGATTGGCCCAAATCATGTTTTTATAAATGGGCAAATACGTGCGGAAATCCAAACCGATTACGGTCATATAATCTTTGGGTACGTTGAGGAATTTATACGCTTCAACGTAAAACTTCCAGCGAGTGCCTCGTAAGGTATTCAATGCCAGCTCGGTAGTATTGTCTTGTACGAATTCGGTTTTAATTCCTGCCCAATTTTCTACTACGGGCTCCGTTCTTAGCTGCTGCTGATCGGTGCCCAACAACTCTTCTTGGTCGCGTCGGTAAATACCTGCCAATCGTACACTTTGATAGCGATTAATGGGGTAGTTGAACGAGGCGATTCCTTCGAGTGCTGTATTTCTAAACACATTGTTAACCTCCTGTCGCCGACTCCGTTGCTGGACCAAAATATACCGTTGATCCCAACGATTACGAAGGTATTCGTACATGAGGTAATATTGATTGTTACTCAAGTCGCTGTTGATGAGCATCCCTCCTGACAATTTATTGTCTTCAAATACATCGGTTAATCCCGCCTTGAGCACTACACCCATGTTTTGGTTCAAACTATTGAGGGAGCTGATGACCAAACTTGGCATGTTGTTCTCAAAAAGTGTGTTTCCAGCTTGGGAAACCACGTAATCAATCGACATATCGGTAGTATACAGCCGCGTTTGTGCTAAACGATACGGATCTTTATTTCGAGGGGTGGCGGCCCTCCTGAAGGCTTCAATTTCGACGTATTTTCTTTCACCAGCCTCTTCCTCGGTTTCATCAAGCAATGGAAAACGATAAGGTGATTGGAACGTATACCGAGAAGAATCAGGCGTATTGGTACTATCTCTCTTTTTTCGGTAGGCGAGATTGTCGAGCATGCCGAAAACATCACCTGTTGGGGTTGCACTTGTGCTTGTATTTCCGGTAAATGGTGCTTGAATTTTTGGTTGCTTACGTAGGCTCGTCGCCGTAGCTGAAGCGTTGAGCGTAGTCCAATCGTTTAAATTGTATCGGTTTTTATAAATCAGAGGTCGTTTTTCAACTTTATCGAAACTCTCATAGAGTTGGCCCGTACGGGGGTGGGCATTGTGACGCTCTATATTTCTAGCGTAATTACTAACCAATTGCGAATAGGCTGTATCGCGGTAACTAACCAGCGTATCGGTTTTTACCAGCGTTCGGGTACCCAAACTGTCGGTAATGTTGATTGAAGTATCTCGTAAAATGTACTCAGGGATGCTGTCTAAATAGCCTATTCTCCGATTCACAACACCACTTTCGTCGCTGAGAAAGGCAAAATATTGTTTGTTGAGCCAAATGGGCTGTCGTTCGTTTACTTCTGGGGTATTGGTAATTCGCTGTACCCGATTCTTTTTTTCTTCGGTATTGTGATGTACGAAGATGTCGGTCGTGGCCAACCCCTGCAACGAGTCACCAATGTTTTGCATCAAGGTATCTATCGGTCGATTTGAAGCAAAGGCTATTTGATCGGGACGACCTAAAAAGCGGGGTTCATAGTCATCAAACGGGTCGAAGGTTAAAGGGATAATTCGTTTGCTGGGGATGTGATACAAATACAGGTCGCTTTGCCCGCTTCGGCCGGCCGCTACCGCCAGATGCTGTCCGTCGGGGCTATAGTCAATGCTGTAAATCTGATCAAACCGAAAGAGTGGGTAGGTATTCAATTCGGGTTTCCCTTTTTCAGGAAAGCGTATAGTACCGAAATGTACGCGTCCTTTGATGTCGTAAAAGAAGGCAATGCTTTGGCCATTGGGATGCCATGCCAAAACAGGATACTGATTTTTGTTCGCCAGAAGTTGCCACTTTACACCACTTTTATGAATACGTTTCCGTTTGCCGGTATCGAAATCGTGAACGTACATCCGGTGAATGCCCTTCCGATGCTCGACATAGGCCATTTTTTTACCATTAGGGCTCGGCTTAAGCTGTGTGATTTCTGCATTTCTTTTGAATTTGCGTAAAAAGAGCGTGTCAGAAGGGGTTACTTTATCGAGGTCATCGCCTGAATAACGGGTTTGGTAAAATGTCCACCACTCTTTGGTAAGTGGTTTTAGTTTTTTGCCAGTTACATACCGCAATCCCGCTTTGAAATCGCGATTCACTCGGGTAAGGTAGATGATATTTGGAATGGCGTTGCGGCCGTAGGTTTCGGCGATATAATACCAAAAAGCTTGGCCTGCTAAGTCTCCATTTTTGAGGAGCAACTGGTTGAATTTTTTGTACCGACCTGAATTGATGAGCTCTCTGAGCTCATTGTCGGAATGGGTATTCCAGTCGTCGCGAATGTAGTTGAACAAGCCATTGAGGTACCAATCGGGCAAATAAATGGTGGCGGCGCTTTGTAGTCGCTCTCCGATATTGCCCCCATAAATCATGTCGAAAATGAGCACTTTGGCTATCCCTAGGCGCAGTTCACGCACAAATTCTTCGCGGCTATCCCCAAAATGTACGAGCACCTTATTACCGGTAAGCCGTGTTAATCCTCCTGTATTGTAACTCTCTAAATCGAAGCCTAGATTAGTTTGATTGAGGTCGTGAATGTTGTTGTAGATTAAAATCTGGTACCTCCCGTCGGCCTTATAGTTTAAAAATTCTTCTACCTGGCGAATGGTTTCTTCTGCGACCGTAGCCGTATACACGCCTAATTCTCTACCACCCACATGATAAAACACTTCGAAATTGGGGCCTTTTAACGACGACCATTCGAAATCGTGGTATTGTATTTTGTTTTTACCGAAGAATGTTTGAGCACCTTGGTTTTGCGCATGAACAAGTCTGTTGCCCGCAAACAGGAACAAAAAAACAAGCGTATAACAACTAATTTTTTGTCGAAACATATTCTCGAAACACTGACCCACCGCGAAGGTTTATCTTTGCACGGCCGACAAGCTTATAAAAATACGGAGTTCGGCGACTTAGCGTATGTTAAACCTAAAGCTTTTCACATTCAATCCGTTCAGTGAAAATACGTATGTGATTTATGACGAACGTCAGCGCGCTGCCATCCTTGATCCAGGTTGTTACGATGAAGCTGAAAAAGTGCAGCTGGGAGATTGGATTAAAGCTTCTGGTCTGATTCCGGAACGTTTGTTACTTACACATGCCCATATCGATCACGTTTTAGGAAACCAATGGGTAGCCGATACGTATGGCTTAAAGCCTTGGATGCACAAACTGGAAAAAAGTAATTTAGACAGGCTTCCAACTTATGCACCGGTGTTTGGCTTTCCACCGCTAGCCTCCCCTGAGGCTGAAAATTGGTTAGATGAAGGCGATGTTTTTTATCTCGGTGCCGAAAAATTGGAAATCCTATTTACGCCTGGACATTCAGCTGGAAGTATCTGTTTTTATTATCCTGCTGGAGGTTGGATTATTTCAGGTGATGTACTTTTCCGGGGCAGCATTGGCCGTACCGATTTGCCCGGTGGCGATTATGGCACACTCATTCATTCGGTGAAAGAAAAGCTGTTTAACCTACCTGATGAAACTGTGGTTTATCCCGGGCACGGTCCAGCTACTACTATTGGGTATGAAAAAAAGACTAATCCGTTCTTTCAGCCATAAAAAAAGCTGCAAGAAGCAGCTTTTATAGTAAAACAGCGTTATTTACTAGTCTCTAGATGCAAAAGCTTGTAAGTCGAATAATAGACTAAAGCGCAAGGTGTTTTCGAGTGGATTGCCACCTTGTAAATTGGTAGTGGGAACGAGATAGGAAAAATTAAGATTGAAGACATTGTACTTTAATCCTGCCCCCATGCTAAAAAACTGTCTTCCACCTTTGGTTGGGTGCTCGTAAAAATAGCCTCCACGAAGCGCGAACAGATTGTTGTACCAATATTCTACTCCTGCCGATACATTTATTTCGCGAAGTTCTTCTTGAAATCCACCGGGAGCGTCGTTGAAGGAAGAAAACACACCTTGAATGGGTGATTTTAAGTTAGGATCTTCGCCCTGTTCTATCTCTGGGTTTCCGTTTGCATCAAATATGATTCTGTTGGCGGAGTCAACTCTATAAATAGGATTGGTGGGTACTAAAAGCTTATTGATGTCGGCTGTAACAGTAATACTGTTGTATTCGTCGATTTGCATTTTTAAAGCACCTCCTAAACGAAGGTTACTAGGAATAAAGTTTTCGTTACCAGATTCGGTGTACGCAATTTTAGCGCCGAGGTTGGAGATGTTTAAACCAAATGAAAGCTCCGACTTTTTCTCTGCCACAGTGATAGGCTGCTGGTAATAAAACGATAAGTCGCCAGCAAAAGATTGACCGGCTTGTGTTTGTGCGTTGGCATCTAATCCACCAGCCAAATTGCTATAAATGTAGCGAAGTGCTACACCCACTGAAAAACGGTCACTAAGTTTACGGGCATATCCTCCGTCGACAGCAAACTCGTTAGGTGCGAAGGTGGCTATGGCGTCTCCATTGAGGTTGGTGAATGTAATATCTCCTAGAGAAAAATAACGCAAGGATGCTCCAAACGATTGAAGCTCATCGATTTGAACATATCCGCTGAGATAGGTAAGGGCAATATCTGGAACAAGGTTGCGTAGCCAAGGGGTATAGTTCATTGCTATGCCAACTTTGTCTTTGGCGAAGGCCATTTTAGCAGCATTCCAGTGCATGGCAGTAGCATCGGGTGATAGGGCTACGCCTGCATCACCCATGGCTCCTGAACGTGCATCGGGTGAAATCATCAAAAAAGGAACTGCAGTAGTTATTGTATTGAGACGGTTACCACCTCCTAGTTCGCCTGTTGAGATTTGTGCCTTAGCAAAAGATGGCCAGACAAGGAAGCCAACTATAGTGAAGGTCAGTAGTTTAGTAATTTGCATGCTAAAAGAATATTTGACAAATATAACTTCTTGAAATCATTGTCATCGTAGAATAACGAGCTTTTGCGATTCTATTGCACGTTCGCCTCGAGAAGTTTGAATTCTTAACTTGTAAATATACACTCCTCTACCAATTCGGTCGCCATAATCATCTAAACCGTCCCATACCAACTGGTCGGAATGGAAACCGTTAGTTATTATTTCTTGCCGAATGGTTTTGACCAACTTTCCGCTTACCGAGTACACTTGAAGCAAGGTTTCTAGGGTTTCACCAGGGCGATTGTGGTCGAAATGAAAGGTAGTCCGAGTTGTAAATGGATTCGGGTAATTAAGCAAATTAGCGATGCTCAAACCTGCATTATCGGAAACGATGAAGTCGAGTTCCCCGTCGCTGGCATTATTGAATGCATCCCAAATTTTGAGTTGAAGTTTATAATTTCCTGGCTCTAAGTCATCGAATGGATAGCGCACTTGACCACTCGTATAATCGTCGAGTGAGGCCTGGTAAAAATCGTTTAGAATGATAGGATTGCTCAGGTCGTTATTCCGAACTAAAGTAATATCGCGACCAATGCCACTTCCAACGGTATTGATTCCGCTACTGTCGGTCACATCGGCAAAAAATATAGGTTCTGGATTTGTAATACCGCCATTGACAAAACTGCGGTCGTTCATGTAAAGGCGCAATAAGGGACCGGTATCGTCTTGCACAAAATTCGTATCTGTACCACCAACAATTACGTTGCGGAAGTCGCCGGCTGCGTCGCGGCTTGAAGCTTGGGCATATAGATTTATTCTGCCATAGCCATAATTATAGGCGATATCGCGTGGGACAATAAACGTAAAGCTCCATTGTCCATTTTTTACACTTGCTGCTCCTTTAAAAAGTATGTTCCTAAACTCTCGAAAGGTGTACGGTCTTGAACCTTGGTCGTTTACTAGGGTGGTGATATTTGAAAATTTATCGAGTATAGTTGGATATAATACCCCGTTGAATGTGGTATCTATTAATCCATTTTGATCGGAAATATTACCGCTAATAGTAACTCTTGCCAGAGCTCGGATGGTATCAGGGGTTGCTCCAACACTCACATTATTGATTTTTAGAACATTTGAACGCTCCTCGGGATATGCTAAGCGCATGGAGGGATCGCCCAGAAGGCTGAAGTTTCGGGTATTGATAACTCCAAGAAGTGGGTTTGCCGAGCGCATCATCACATCGCCAAGTCGAGGGTATTCACCACTGCTTTTATTGAACAGGTTATCGTTATACATGAACCTGGTTATGTCAGCATTGTAATTGGTGAAGGTAACGCGTGTTGTAGTTAACAAGGCAATGGCACCTCCATTAGGATTTAGGAGGGTCCATTCGCCGGCAGACAAAAATCCCGGATCATCGAACCGAGCGAACTCGCAAGTGGCTGTCACCATGAGCATTAGCTTGTTACGATTGTTCCAGCTTTGGATTTCAGGTATGGTTAGTACTCGTTCTTCTGCTGCGCCGTTTACTCCGCCATGCCCACTGTAATTTAAAATGAGCATTCCACTATTGATTCTTGCATTCAGGTCACGATTCAAATCGGGGTACCTTGTTCCACCTGGCCGAGATTCTTGTCGGTAAGCATCAAAAAAATACTTGCGTACAATGGCCTGGGGGTATCGGCTCTCAACATAGTTTACGTTGGCTTCTGCATCGTTTAGATGTTGATTGTTGTCTTCATCGTCGGCTAAAAAGCCTACAACATTTCTCCAATCACCAAAGCCCTCTGGACTATCGTAGCGTTTAATTTTGGCAACAACGTCGGCAGCCTGTTGATTAGTAGTTACCGGAATACGCCCAATCCCTATGTCCATCCTTTCGGCACTGTTCACCTGAAAAGTCCCTTCGTTATTGTCGAGTAGCCCAAAATAGCTATCACTCGCATATGAACTTAGGGGGTCTAGGCTATAGTCACTTTGGAAGGAAGGCACAAAATTCGTATTTCCAGGGGTACGGTACTTAAAGTCGTAAGAAGCATCACCGAAAAGCAATAAGTATCGCGGTTCTTGGCCAGCCGGAGCGTTGTCGTATAGGTGTTTCATCAAGCTGCGAATTGCTGTTACGTCTTGGCGACCGGAGCTAAATTCGTTGTAGCACTGCTCCGGGGTGACCACTGTAACGGTTAAGCCATCTCGTTGGCGACGATGTGCAGCTAGCTCCTCTGCCTGAGCCAAAAACTGAGGATGACTTACGATAATCATGTCGGATGGTGGCAAACCATGTAAATTTTGGTTTGGGATCTTTCCTGCCGCAATTGGGGCAGGGAAGGAATTGCCATTAAAAGCGATGAATTTTTTTAAAGTATCTGTTTCTCTGACAAAGGTTCCGCTATTCACAACCATCGCCACAGCATTGGTGGGGTTACTAACATCCCATACCGCCCCACTAGGATCCAAGCCACTCACGGTAAAAGTGGTTACATTACCGAATCCAACGCTGGCTTTATCACTGAAATAAAGTTGATTGCCAATACCAGCCATATTCAAACTGCCTCTACCTTGCAACCAGATATAATCTAGATAGCCGATAGAGAACGTGTTTGGCTTGTTGTACGTCACTGTAAGCGTGACGTTTGACGATGAAATATTTAGGTTGGTTACTCCATTCGCACGTTTAGCATAATGATCAAGGTAATAGGAGGTAGTTGCAGCAACGGGCAGATTAAAAACTGTTGTACCATTAGCGGAAACGATAAAATTGGATGATACACCGAGGCTCCTCCCGGCTAAATCTACTTCCAGATTAACAGGCTGGGAAGTGATCAAATTTGGCAGGTTGAAATTGAAACTCCTTGTGGTTGTTAAGTCAAAACTTTCACCAAACCAAATACTTCCACTAGAAAGGAGATTCTTTTCATCTTTTTCATATTGAACTAGAAGGTCATATGCCGAACTTGATCGATTGGCAGCTGGAGGGGTAGATTGGTTTATTACCCTTTTAGCACTGCCTGGTGCTATTGTAATGAAGTAGTAATTTGTATCGCTGTAAATATTGGTAACATGGCTATACCTATTGGAGACTGAATTGTATTTCCATTCATTTGGCCCTTCACCGAAAAAGAGCACAAAGTCGCTTTCGTCAAAACGGCCATCAGCTTCACCAACAACGATAATAGCATTTTCTACCAAATCATCCCAGCGATGAACTGCATTAGCTGCTGGTAACATTCCTCCTCCATTACCGTATATGCGTATTTGACGTGGATCGATGGCGTCTGGGTTGATACCTATTCTCGAAAGGGCCTGCCTATCGATTTTGTACATGCCCGTTGATGGAATTCCAATCTTAAACCAGTCGCCTGAACTAAGTACTGAGCTGGTTGTAGTTGTGCGGAATGCTGCACGTTTTTGCAAATCAGCTGGAAGATTTCGGGAAATCACTTGAACACGGAAGGAAAGTAGCCGTTCAATCTGTCCTGTTGTTGAGTTTTTACGAAGTGTACTTATTTGGTAATTCGTTTCGAGTTGTTTACGTGCTAAACCACTTTGTTGATTTAATGTGAAATTTGTCGGAAGACTATCGATGTATTCTATCCCCTCAAGGAGCTCGCGGGGAACTACTTCAGAACGTAGATCAACAATTGCGACCTCAGAAGCCTCCCTGATGCTACCAACATAAATGGGCGGTGTTGTGCTACCTGCAGGGTAGGTGCAAGGTGAGCATTGCAGTTGACTTCTACTCCTAGTATCGCTTATTACTTCCTTATGACTACCCAGCCATTTTAGTGTTTGTAGCTCTCCTTGTGCAAGTACAAGCACGGGAAAAACTAAAATCAGGACTGGGAAGAGAAGGAATTTTTTCATTTCACCACTTTTTAACATTCTGAATAACTCCACCATACGGCCTTTATTACGTATAATTACAGACATATGACGGAATTTTAACCTCACGGTTTCCACAAAGGTTTTCAAATTTCAGTCGTATATGTTGATAAAACAGCGAAAAAGTTTAAAATTTACAGTTCGTTTAAATTCGCCGAATGCCCAAAAAGCTTCTTGCAGCTTGTTTACTGTTCCTTACTGCTTTCCAGGTGAAGGCACAGGACCCAAGCTTCTCCCAGTTTTACGCTAATCCTCTGTACTTGAATCCCGCATTCGCAGGGAGTGGTGTGGGGCCACGATTTAATTTGAATTATCGTAACCAATGGCCGTCACTAGCAGGCAATTTTGTAACCTACAGTGCGTCTTACGACCAGTATGTATCGGCTTTGAGCGGTGGTATCGGTGTTCATGTATTGGCCGATAGAATTGGAGATGCCGCATTTCGGCACAATCAATTTTCATTGATGTACTCGAATAATTTGGCTATCAACCAAAATTTGGTTTTAAAAACAGGTTTTCAATACACCTTTGCTCAAAAGTCGCTCAATTGGACGGGGTTAATATTTCCCGATGAAATAGATGCGCGATTAGGGGTACAGCCAGGAACTACAGCTGAAACGCTGCCGGTTGCCAACATGACGAATGCTAACATGCATGATTTTTCTGCTGGTGCAATACTTTTTTCGGAGATGTTTTATGGTGGTTTTGCTTTTCACCACTTGACTCAACCGAACCAGTCGATGATTCCTCCCGGGGTAGCGCCGTGGGATTTAAAAACTACCATTCACGCGGGGGCGAACTTTGAGGTGATTAGAGGTTCAAGAAATATGCCTGGTACCATGCTATCGCCCAATATCATCATGCAGTTTCAAGGAACAGCGCGCCAAATCAATGTTGGTACTTACGTAACAAGAGGACCCATTGTAGGCGGCTTGTGGTATAGGTTTGGCGACGCATTTATTTTATCGCTAGGTCTACAGCAAAACATTTTCCGATTTGGTTACAGTTACGATATAACTACCTCACGATTGAGGGCTGCAGCCATTGGATCGCATGAAATTTCGGCAGCCGTCCAGCTTGAACCATTCGAAAGAATTCCAAGAAGAAAGATGGTTAAAATAAAATGCCCCACTTTTTAGTTAAATTAGTCCGCGCAAAACGCAAAGCATAAATTTTTCTGCAATGAAAAATCTTAATCTGATCGCAGGTCTCGCACTCACCTCCTTGGTGCTGTCTGCCTGTTCGCAGAAATCTTCGAAAACGGGATGGAATTACAATGACCCGAAAAACGGAGGTTTCGAAGTAGTAAAATACAAGGAACAGGAAACGGGACCTGGTCTAGTGCTGATTCAAGGTGGTACTTATGTGATGGGTGCTACCGAACAAAATATCACCTACGACTTCGACAATACCCCACGTCGAGTAACGGTAGCTTCTTTCTATATGGATGAGACAGAAGTTTCGAATGTAGACTGGTTAGAATACCTGTACTGGCTCGAACGTGTATTTGGTGAAACGTATCCCGAAGTTTTTCGTGCGGCGCTACCCGATACTACAGTTTGGCGTCGTGATTTGGGTTATAATGAACCATTTGTGGCCAACTACCTGCGCCACCCGGCCTACCAAAACTATCCAGTGGTGGGTATTAGTTGGAAACAGGCAGCCGATTATTGCATCTGGCGTACCGACCGTGTGAACGAGCAAATCCTTGTTGACGCCGGATACATCAAACCAAATCCAAACCAGTCGGGTGAAGAAAACTTCAATACAGAAGCCTATCTCGCAGGCCTGTATCAGCCTGAGGTGAAAAAACCACGTAAAGATTTGAATCCGAACAACGATACCCGGAATATCCGTTTAACAGACGGCTTGCTTCTTCCCAGCTATCGCCTACCAACGGAAGCTGAATGGGAATATGCCGCGCAAGGTTTAATTGGTAATTCGGATCGTGAAAATGTAAGCGACCGTCGTATTTATCCTTGGAACGGACATGGTGTACGTTATGCTAAGGGAAGTAAACAAGGTGAAATTCAGGCTAACTTCAAACGTGGACGCGGTGACTTCATGGGTATTGCAAATGACCTCAACGATAACGCTGCGCCAACATCACCAGTGAAATATTATTGGCCTAATGATTACGGTTTGTACAATATTGCAGGAAACGTAAACGAGTGGGTGGCCGACGTTTATCGTCCGATGACCTATGTTGATGGAGAAGATTTTAACACCTTCAGAGGAAACGTGTATACCTTACCTGCAACAGATGCAGACGGTTTCTTGCAGAAAGACACCATGGGTAGAATAGTTCAAACACTCGACACGAAGCGTTATGCAAATCCGAACGTTATTGACTATTTGGACAGTTTAGCCATGTATAACGAGCGAAACAGCTTAATTACGAACCAAAGCCGCGTATACAAGGGCGGCGGATGGAGAGATTTAGCGTATTGGTTGAATCCTGGAACAAGACGTTATCTGGAGGAAGCTCAAGCTCGTGACGATATCGGATTCCGTTGTGCGATGACCAGAGTAGGGAAGCCTTCATCGAAGAAATAATTGATGAACGAATAGATAGAAACCGTCTTTGAAGCATTCAAAGACGGTTTTTTTTATGTCCAATGCTGCCTTGGAACAAAATAGGATTATTACTGCAATCACGTTTTGCTCAAGGCACCCGTATTGCTAGGTTAAAACACTTGGGACTGTATAGCTATACTAATGGTGTGGAACTGGGCTGGTATGTTCTGAACATAATCCCAATGGGGTCTAGGCCGTTCAGTTCATCGGCCTGATTTAAATTCCTGAAAATGATTTTTAGGATGACAAGGGTCCAATAGGTAACCTTCCTTGGGCGACCCAGAATAGGATTAGTTTCAATTTTTGATGAAACGCTCGAATTGATAGTGCCCATGGGTAAGTTTAACCTCTATCAAATAGAATCCAGTTTTTAAAGAGCTAGTTTCTAATTTATGAATATTGGAAGCCGATAAACTTAAATTCTGCCCGACCATGCGTCCGCTTATATCGTAAATTTTGTATCCGGTGATCAGTGTATTGTCGGTAAGCGACTCGAGGGTCAAAGTTTCATTCGCGGGATTGGGATATACCTTGATCAAATTGTCGACCACCAGCTCATCGATAGAAACCTGCAATGAGGTATTTCGGTAGTATTCAATACCTCCTCTCAAGCTTCCAGTAAACAAATCAGGTAAATTATCTCCTTCCATGTCTTTAGCTGCTAAACCTGTGAAGGCCCCCAAACGAGCATTGGTGGTTACATTGGTGTTAGGATAGTAAAATAGGGGATTAGATGAAGCGGTAGCTTTGTTAAATACGTTATTCCTGATATCGGGAAAAACTTGAATACTTCCCCATTCTCCAGCCGTTATTAAATCGGGAGAACCGTTATTGTTGAAGTCTGCAATGCGCACGGTAGCTTGTGAGATGAAATAACCTTCGCGCATGTCGATACGGCCAATAGAATCGGTAATTAAGCTAAATTGAGGTACTGTGGCAGAGCCCGTATTTTTAAAGTAGGCGATTCTTCCAACATTATTTCCTATTAGTAAATCGAGCAAGCCATCACCATCGATATCGGCTAGTTCCGGGCTCGTTTGTCCTCCAACTTGTATTTGCTGATAATCGGAACTTATCAATTGAAAACCTATAGTTCCGTTACTGCCTGTATTTTGAAAGTACATGAGCGGACCTGCAGTAGTGCCTACGAGCAAATCGGTTTTTCCATCGTTGTTCAAATCACCTGCTCCTAAGCGGATGCGTCCGGGGATTGATTTTGTTGGAAGAAAATTGGTATCAATGAGCTGGTATCCCCCTGCACTTTGTCCTTTTAATAAGAGGATAATTGGTTGATTCGCATTATTGACTTGAGCAATCAACAAATCTTCGATACCATCATTGTCTACATCGGCAAATTCAGGTGCTGAATAGCGACCATATTGCAGTATATCTTCAATCAGAAAGTTCTTATTCCGAAGTTGGAAGCTATCGCGCTGACCGGGTCTGTTCTCGTAAAGCCACACATGGTTACCCATAACTCCTGTAAATGGGTCATTGGTGGTTACTATCAAGTCTTTTTTAGCATTGCCAGTTAAATCCAGACTAAATCCAACAGGAAAGATGGGAACAAAAGCAGAAGTATCGTAGGCTGGGAAATTGGTTTGTTTTTGAACCATGATGGCAGAATCTCGTGTTCCGCCATTTAAGGCTAACGCTAAACCAGTGCCTTCAACGTCCCCAATCAAGAGGTCGGTCAAAGTGTCGGCATTAAACTTCATTGGCAAAAGGGAAGAGCCGAGGTGGTTAACACGTTGCTTTATCGGGCTATGGGTACGGGGAGAAGGTGGGTTTATGCAATCTGCAGTCAATCCGAGGATAAGTTCTGAATTTAGTTGGCTTTCAGCGAACCTGCCGTAACATCTGCTACCAACTACTAGGTCGAAGGTATCTCTTCGGTTGTAGCGCTCCACGGCCATATTCCGGTAATAGTTGATGAAGCCGATATCGAAATTATCGAAAGCAAGTACATCTATGTCGCCATCCCCATCGAGGTCATCTAAACCGGGGTAATCCATATTCATCACAAGTATGCGTATGGGAAATCCGAAACCGAAATCGGCATCCAGCCGGGTAAAGGTTAGGGCAAATTGAGGAACAGTGCCAGTACTGACATTTCGATAAACGTTAATGTTGCCATTTATCGCTGTAAACAAATCTACGCGGCCATCGCCATCGTAGTCAATGAGTCGTATCCAGTGCTCAGTTTTGGGGAAATTGCTTCCTAAGTCAGGGGCATAATGCCAAACCGTCTGTCCATTTTCAATCTTTCGAAGCCAGCATAAAAATCGACTATCACCTCGGTCGAATACAACGAGATCTAGTAGGCCATCGCTGTCGAGATCCATTTGCTGAAATTGCCCCGCCGAGATTCCACCCACCCAGGGATATTTGAGCAGCTGACCATTCAGCTTACGAACCGGAATTCCACTTCCAGGGCTAAATTGGAACTGTGCATACAAGGAATGAGACATCATCAAAAGAAAAAGCCCAAATATTATCCTTCCCATACCGGTTGTTTTTTTCGAATTTAGCTAACAAAACCGTGACTAAACACCTTTTAAGTTGAATTTAATAGAGCTTTACGAATTGTTCCGTTCTATAAACGGCCTTTTTTCGACCGATAGCCGTCAAATTGCTGTTGGAGGATTGTTTTTTGCACTAAAGGGAGATAAGTTTAATGGTAATGCTTATGCAGAAGCTGCCCTAAAAGATGGTGCTGCTTATGCAGTGGTGGATGAAGCTGCCTATTGTACGAACGAAAGGATGCTGTTGGTGGATGATGTACTTACCACCATGCAACAGCTCGCTGCATTGCACCGGAAATCGATACCGGGGCTGAAAGTTATTGGGGTTACGGGCTCGAATGGTAAGACTACCACTAAGGAATTACTTAAAGCGGTTATTGGTTCTCATTACCGCTGTTGGGCTACACCTGGTAATTTAAACAACCATATAGGTGTACCCATTACCTTACTTCGCATGCCGCTTGAAACCGAATATGCCATTGTGGAAATGGGAGCGAATCATCCGGGGGAAGTTGCCCCTTTATGTGAAATTGCTGATCCTGACTACGCAGTCGTTACTTCGGTGGGAAAAGAGCATTTAGAAGGTTTTGGAAGCCTCGAAAATATCATCCGAACCGAATGCGAAAACTACGAGTATGTCGCCAAAAAAGGCGGGATACTGTTTGTGCATTCGGAGAATGAAGACTTGATGAATTATACCAAGGAACTAGGTACCTGTATTTACTATGGAGAAAGCAAAGAAGCCGATTGTGTAGGTCGGTTGCTCGGTGCAGAATGGTTTGTTCGGATGCAATGGGAAAATAGCTATCGTTTAATGCTTAGGGCACCCACTGTGGAAACGAAACTTTTTGGTAGTTACAATTTTGTGAATTTGCTTGCAGCAGCCTGTATAGGGCGTTTTTGTAGCGTGCCGTACGAAAAAATCAATACGGCGTTAGCCATGTACCAACCTGCAAATAATCGCTCTCAGCTCATCGAACGAAATGGGAATAGGATAATTTTGGACGCTTACAACGCAAATCCACATAGTATGCATGCAGCTGTCGAAAATTTCTCGGCAGTTAATGAATCCGGAAAAATTTTGATTCTCGGTGATATGTTTGAACTCGGGGAGTCGGCATTTGATGAACATCAGCAATTGCTTGCTTTGATAGCCCAAAAGCGTTTTGATGCAGTTTGGTTGTGCGGACCATTATTTGCTCAACATGCTTCACGATATGGCGATTTCCATTTTTTTGAATCTCTAAATGCGCTTCAACTTGCTCAACCATTTTCGAGCCTGTCATCAAAAACGTTACTCATCAAGGGATCGAGAGGTATGCAGATGGAACGTTATTTAGAGTCTTAAACCATATATTTCTGGTGAAATTTCCACCATTTATCGGGTAGTTCATCCTTACCTGCCATCAAGTAGTCGTTGTAGGAACAGGGCACCAGATGCGTCCTGTCTTTCTTTGAGCCTTTAATCGGAGGTAAATGAACTTCCATCCACCAACGGCCTGACTTTTTGCTTTTATAAAAAACGAGGTCGTGTTTGCCCGCCTTTAAGGTAGTGGTGTATTTTATGAAGCTTTTATTTTTCACTCTGGGCAAATCACTCATTCGGTTCATAAACCCATCGGCGAAGTACCAAATGGCTTGAGCAAAAAGAGCCGCAGTAATACCGTGTTGATCGCGATGTGGATTGTATTCATAAAAACCAATTGAACTCAGTTTATCGCTTAAACCAGCATAACGGGCCAACTGACACAACTCGTGAGCAAAAAACCCATTCGGTGACGGTTTTGCTTGGCCGGGTGCTTCCGACCATCGTATGGCTGAAACATCAATCGTGAGCATATCCGCTGCTCTCAAATAAGGCTCCGCTTCTTCCAGCTGACTGCGTATTTCTCCAAGTCTAATCGCATCGAAGTACAACTTCTCGATTAGTCTGATCTCCTCTTGACTTACCAAATAAGTTTGATACCCAAGGTTGATATAGTTAAAAAGGTGAGTGGGTTGATGTGCGATTAGTTGATAGAGGTAATTGTGGGTATCGAGTTCTTCCTCTCGAGCTTCAAGATGGAACCGGCTGTCGATGCTCACGAGGTCGATTGTCTTATCGTAATTTTGATAGGCGAGGTATTGACCAAATGCAAGGTCGTGGCTCCCACCTATCAAAATGGGTACTATATTTTGACGAATGAGTTCCCAACAAACTGTTTTTACGGCAAAGCGGGTGTCGGCTATTGTGTGGCCAGCTTTGATATTCCCTAGGTCGACCCACGGAATTGGGTTGCCCATGAGTGCATACAAAGCATCGCGAACAGCGTCGGCAGCGTCGGCACTTCCTTCATTATCGGTATTTCCTCTACTGTCGTTGATCCCGACTATAGCCATTCCAATACCCTCCAAGTCAGGAAGTCGATCGAAGAATTTTGAGGTAGAGTGGCCTAGTGTTCCTTCTTTCCATTCTATTTCGAAGCGGTCTCGATCGAGCGGACTGAGCATTTCTGCGAGCATGGTGTTTGTTTTTTGCGAAAATAGAAAAGGCCTGTGGGATGCACAGGCCTTGTCCATAATTATGGCGATTTTATTTTACCAAGGTAAACGTAAGCGTTACAGGAACCACTGTTGCTGAATCTAGCTGATAACTAACAACCGTGTTCATGATTTGTAATTCATCTCTATTAGTTGTAGCAGTGAACACAAGTGTTTGTTGGGTAGCGGTATCAAGTACACTTACTGTACTAGCAGTATTCGTCCAAGTACCTGCACCTTGCACCCTTACCGTATCAATACCTGGAATGGGTACGTTGGGTAAAAAACGAACATCGTAGGTGCAAAACCGAGTTGGGGTATTGAAGTTCAATGTGCCTGCGTTTTGAGCAGTGCCTGTAATGGGTATTGGAAAGCCGCCAAGGTTAAGCGAAGCTGAATAGGTTAGCGTAGATACTTGCCAAGTTCCATTCAAACGGTTGGCATAGGCAGTTTCAGGGGGAGTAGTACTCGTTGGCTCATCTTTTTTACAAGCAGTAAAAGCAAGAGCACCCAAAACCATTAAAAACATCAGTTTTTTCATGACATAAGTTTGGTTAAAGATAAAAACTTGTTTTGATACATGTATACATTGGCATTGGTCGAAATAAATTCGTCTCTCGTCGATTCAGAAAGGCGAATAAAGTGGCCATATACAGCTAAAGCGTTGATTTTGATTATCGTGTATTACCGATTAATACAGCATTCATGTGGACTTAATGATTTCTTAATGTTGCTTATGGTTTTTTGCAGCGCAAATCAGGACGTATGTCGCGCACCATCGCCACCTTTATTTTTATCTTCTTAAGTTCTTTTTCTGTTGCATTCGCTCAGCCCGGTACCATCAAGGGTAAAGTAACTGATGCCAAAACGGGTGAAGGTTTACCTGGGGTAAACGTGATTTTGAAAGGAAAAACCATTGGAGCATCAACCGATTTTGATGGAAATTTCACCATCGCAAATGTTCCTGCCGGGTATTACAGCGTTTTCGCTTCCTACATCTCATACAAAAATTACGAACAGGACATCAAGCTTGAGGCTGGTAAAACCATCACGTTAAACATTAAACTCGAAGAGAGTAATGTAGAGCTTCAGGGGGTGGATGTTGTTGCTGAGCGGGTGAGAGCAACCGAATCGGCTGTTTTGATGGAAGCAAAAAAGAGTGATTTGGTGATCAATGCTATCTCAGCCCAACAAATCCAAAAATCGCAAGACCGCGATGCAGCTCAGGTTGTACGTCGTATTCCAGGTATCACAATTCAGGACGATCGTTTTGTAATTGTTCGAGGTTTGAGTGAGCGCTACAATACAGTCATGCTGAATGATGTGATTGCCCCATCAACCGAGCCCGACAAAAAGGCATTTTCATTTGATTTAGTGCCCTCCAACATGATTGAGCGAATGCTTGTATTCAAATCGGGTTCGAGTGAATTACCCGGTGAGTTTGGTGGAGCGGTAATTAAAATTTTTACCAAAAATCAGGTTGAAGAGAACTTCAACAACATAAGCATTAGCACAGGAGTACGTTTAGGGACCACGTTTGGAGATTTTCAATCAAGCTCGAGAAGCGCTACCGACCGGCTTGGTTTTGACGATGGTAGCCGTTCGTTACCTGCTCAATTCCCGTCGAATGTAAATAACCTAGGTTTTGATTTGGTAGCCGTAGCCGAAGCGACTAAGTTGTTGGAGAACGACTGGGCGGTAAATCAATCGATGGCTTTGCCCGACTTGCGTTTGCGTTACGACATGGGGCGTAAGTTGAAAATAAAGGGTAAAAGTTTAACTACATTAAACTCGATTACCTACTCGAATACCCGGCAAGCAATAGAGGTTGACCGCTGGCGTTTTGAAAACTATGCAATAGACAATACCAGCCAGCAACAATTTAATTACCGCGATTTTCAAAACACCAACAATGTACGGGTAGGTATAATTAGCAACTGGGCGTATCAAATTAATCCTAGAAACTTGATTGAGTTTCGGAACACATTTTCTCAGAATGGTAATATGGAAACCACCATTCGTACAGGCAAAGAGAATTTTCAGGGATTTGATGTAAACAACTATTCGCTTTATTACCAGCAACGACTTGTTTACAATGCTAACCTGCATGGTAAACACGAGCTAGGTGCTGCTACAACTTTAAACTGGACAGCATCCTACAGCCGCACTAATCGTAATGAACCCGACTGGCGCAGAGCGCGCACTCAACGTCAGATTGATACAAACGAGCCTTTCAGAGTGGTTATTCCACCAAGTTCTAATACGTTTGATGGTGCTCGTTTTTTCTCGGAGTTGAAAGAAAATATTTTTACTCAAACTTCCGAAATCGAGCATAAAATTGGCCCGAAGCCAGAAAATGCGAAGTTGACCCTACGTGCTGGTTATTATGCCGAATACAAACAACGAGACTTTGATGCGAGATGGATGGCTTATCGCCAATCGTCAACGCAGTTTAACGCTGCTTTACTCGATCTACCTTTGACTACCATTTTTGCCGATGAGAATATTGGTTTTCCGAATGGCTTCATTTTAAGTGAAGGCACCAACTTCACTGATTCATATACGGCAAAAAACACCTTATTGGCAGGCTATGCTGGTGCTACATGGAAGCCTACCACTCAATTAACTGTGGCAGGTGGTATTCGAAACGAGTTTAACCGCCAACAGCTTAACACGCGGATTTCTCCAACACAAAGAGTGGAAGTTGATAGTCTAATCAATAGCATATTGCCCTTTGTGAATGCCACTTTCGCACTTAGTGATTATCAGCAGTTTCGCTTTGCATATAGTCGATCGGTCAATCGCCCGGAGTTTAGAGAGTTAGCGCCTTTCAGCTTTTATGATTTTAACCTAGCCATTGATATTGTGGGTAATAGTGAACTCCAAATCGCTACTATCGACAACATTGATTTGAAGTATGAGTTTTATCCTTCTCCTTCAGAGCAGTTCACGGTTGGTGTGTTTTATAAGAATTTTACGAATCCCATCGAAACGTATATCATCACAGGAACCTCGAACCCAATCTTCGTTTTCCGTAATGCACAATCGGCCATTGCATACGGAGCTGAGGTGGAGTTACGTAAAAACTTCGGCTTGAACAATCCGGGCTCCTTCTTTAGCAGGTTCAATGGTGTTTTGAATGCTGCCTATATACGTTCGGAAATCAACTTGGGCAACGATCCAACACTTACCCAGCAGGCTAAACGCCCGCTTCAGGGACAATCGCCATACGTAGTGAATGCAGGTATTTACTACAACGACAGCGACCGCGGTTGGAGCATCAGTGCATTATACAATGTATACGGTCAGCGTATCTTCACGGTTGGCGATAATGAAATCAGAACCATCTACGAAATGCCGCGACATTTGGTGGATTTGAGTATTTCCAAACAAATAAATAAGCAGCTAACCGCCAAGTTGGGTGTTAGCGATTTGTTGAATTCGGCACTCGTATTTAAAGAGGACGGTGATTTTGATGAGAAGCTAAATGGCGCAGTTGATAAGACCGTAATAAGCAACCGTTTCGGACAGTACATAACCTTCGATTTGTCGTACCGGTTCTAAAAATTTAATAGAATGAAAAGGCCGCAATCGCGGCCTTTTTTCATTAAATAGCTGAATATAAGCTGTATACAAGATTACCATTTCATAACCACGGCTTAATATAGCGGTAACAAGGTGCAGGTACTTTTGTGCCAGTTAAACAAATAAACTAACTGTATGAACACTTTTAAAATGTTGCAACGTTTTGCTGCCATCGCTTTGTTGGCAGTGGTTTTTGTAGCCTGTGACGACGAAGAAGACGACATCGTTACGCCTCCTACTACTACAAATGTAGAAGTTCTTGAGGGAGATATCACGGCCAATCGTACCCTTGACGCCACTAAAAAATACCTCATTAAAGGTAAAGTGTTCGTACAGGCTCCAGCTACTTTAACCATTCCAGCTGGTACTATCCTTTTTGGTGACAAAGCATCTAAAGGTGCCCTTATCATCAACCGTGGTGCTAAAATCATGGCCGAAGGAACAGCAACTAATCCTATTATCTTCACATCAAACGCACCTGCTGGCTTCCGTAACCGTGGTGACTGGGCTGGTATCGTAATTTGCGGTAATGCCGACAACAACGGTAATGCTAACTCTACCATCGAAGGTATTTCGGCTACTGGAACTGAAAATGGTTTATACGGTCCAGGTGCTGGTGCAGCTATCAACGACCAGAACAGTGGTTCAATGAAATTTTGCCGTATCGAATTTGCTGGTCAAGAGCTTTCTCCTGATAACGAGCTTAACTCACTTACTATGGGTTCGGTTGGTTCGGGTACCGTAATCGAGAACATCATGGTTTCGTATGCTAACGACGACGCTTATGAGTGGTTCGGTGGTTTCAACAATCACAAATACCTCATTGCATACAGCACATGGGACGATGACTTCGACTCAGACCGTGGTTATTCTGGAAAAGTTCAGTTCGGTTTGATTATCCGTGACGCAAACATCGCTGACAAATCTGGTTCACGTGCATTCGAAGCTTCTTCGAATTCAAATGCTGGCGCAGCTCTTCAAAGTGCTTGTGAATTCGCTAACATCACAGTAGTTGGTCCACGCGTTTTCGCTTTTTCCATTAATGCGAACTATCAAGCAGCAGTTGAATTGAACAGCAACACGAAACTGAAACTTTACAACTCTATCCTTTCTGGTTTCACTACTGGTATCCGTTTCAACGGTTCAGGTGCTGATGCAGCTGTAACAGGCAACTATTTCTTCCGTAACGGAGCAAACACTTCTACCAGCGGTGGTTCTACAGTTCCTGCTAACTTCGCAACAACTAACACTGCTCTGGGTGATTCAGCTACCTTCGTAGGTGAAGTATGGTCGGCAACTCCAAGTTTTGCAAACTTCAACCCACTATTGAAGTCGGGCAGCCCACTTGCTACCGGTGCTAATGCAGTAGCTGGTTTTGAAGCAGTTCCTTACATCGGCGCTTTCGGTACATCGGCTGCTGCTGGTTGGAACTGGGGTACTGCATGGATCGAATTCGACGCAGTGAACAAAGCTTACTAAGATTTAACCAAATTTGAAGACGGAGTCCGGCGTATGCCGGACTCTTTTTATTTACTAACTTGATGAAATGAAATCAGTATTACTTTTTCTCTCGGTGTTGTTAATGGTTAGCTGTGGAAGCAATTATGAACCTGAAAGAACACTCTCAAACGAACAAATAGAGAATTATTTGCTTCAATTGGCTATTCATGTCGATACTCGCCCTGAAGAGATAAAGGCAAGTGAACGTTTCGATACGAGCCATTTAGGCTATTACCGAAAGTTGATTGACTTTCATGATAGCCAGTTGAGTGCATGGCATATAAAGGAGGACACCGTATTTTATTTGTACAAAAAACGAGATCCAAAAAGTTTATATGAACACTATCGTTTTGTAGGCGGGAAGCTTTTGACGAATGAGCAGGAAAAAATTGTTTGGTTAGATCAGCTGTTCGTTACCCCAAGGCTAGCCCCTGACCAATTAATACGGGGTGAAGTTCTGTATGAAGAAATGATCAAGACAGGAGGTGTAAGTTCTTTTTGGGCGAATGCAGATTATTTGGAATGGCCAGATGCCGACTACGTTTATAGTCCAGAACAAACCATGTGGGTTTTACAAGATACTTCTCGATTAAAGGGCATACTACCTTATATACAAGAATAGGAAGGGACTAAATATTTTTAATGTTTCAATCATTTTTTTAATAAACATCCCAACTTAAGGTATTGCTTCTTTACTTTATGTTTAGCTAAACCTTTTACTTCTGAGACTTATTATTTTTCGGTTCATAGTTTTATTTTTCTTGTTCACGGGACATTCCGTTTACGCTTGGGCAGAAGATGGTCCAGAGCCGAAGGAAGAGTTTGTGACGAGAATAATGAATCCTATAGAGATGGCCGAGTGGTTCAGCCACGACGAATGGCCAATGCAATTTTTGGATGAACGTTGGATAAATAAAGAAGAAACAAAATTTGATAAGCAACCTGGCTTTCGATGGACAAGAATAGCCTACGATTCATTAAAAAAGTATGTTGATTCCACAGGCTTGTCAAGCAGCACGCTTAAAGCCTCAACGATGGTTTTATACGGTCGACTTAGCGTTATTCATAAGGAAGTGGCGAATAATGAACTGTTGATTTCATTGCACGCCAAACAAAGCGAATATTTAGAACAGAATGAATCTTGGCAGATACATGTGATCTTGGGACAATTGTATTGTGAACAAGGTGAGAAGGAATTAAGTACCTATTACTTGCAGAAGGCGGTAGAGCTTGCAGGGGAGATAAATACACCCTTCGTTGAAATGCAAACTCTTTATGCAATTTTCAAGTGCTCGGAACGATTTAAGAGTGATCGACTAATTGAGCATTACACCAATTATCTGGAATCGAGAGACAGGCTTAGGGCATTGTGGTTGAAAAAACAGTTGAAGCATGATCTTGTTCTAGGACCACCTACTCTTCAGGAATCTTTGCGCAATCAAAAGGCATTCGTATTGCCAGAGGGTTCAAGTGCTAATCCGTGGTGGTATGTAGTGCTCGTATTTTTTCTAAGCGGTATAACGATAGTTGCTTATCAGCTTTTGAAGCCTAAATTAAAGCCTGGTTTGCCGCTCAGTGAAAGCTATGAGTTCCAGGCTGGATCATTTACTACAGCCGCAATAGAAGAAGTTGAGTCAACTGCCCATGTTGATTATGTCGCTCAAACAGATACTGAAATCCCTGTGAGTGATGAGAAGATCGAACTGATTTCGGTTATGCGTCAGATGAGGTTACTTACTGATGACGATTGGTCTGATTTCTTGAAACTTTTTGATGATGTTTACAAAGGATATCAATGGAGATTGAGACTTCGTTACGTGGATTTAACCAATTCAGAAATTCGTCTACTTTGTTTGTTAAGAGTGCATATGAGCAGTAAGGAAATCGCAAAACGACTTGGCATTTCTCCGCAAAGCGTCAACATAAGTCGTTACCGAATTCGTACAAAGCTTGGGCTAGCACATGGCGAACGTCTCGAGGAATTTATAATGAAAGTGTAGATAGGCGCTAAGCGCTTCTTTGAAGTTCTCTTACGAGAGCAGAAGGCTTGACATTAAATCGGTTTAAAAATTTAGATGAAAAGTAGGATGAGCTAGAAAATCCACAAAGTTCGCATACTTTGCTTACACTATGCTCGCCTGATTCCAGTAGTTTATAAGCCTTCAGTAGTCGTACTTCAGCCAAATAACTTTTTGGGGGCATATGAAAAAGTATGGAGCATTTTCTTTCCAATGTACTAATGCTCAGCCCCAATTGGCTGGCCATGTCGTTAATCGAGAATTTCTTATTCGTGATTGATTTTTGAATCAATAGATTTAGTCTTTCAACGAATCGAGCATTCGACTGCTCTTTATTCTCTGTCGTAATTTTGAAAATTGAAGAGGGGTTGCTTGAAGCAATAAGCTGATATACATACGTAACTACACTATTCAGTTGAGTACTTATGTTTGTAGCATTTAAATCATTGCAGCAGCATGAAATGGCACCAAGTTGATAGGCTTTTCTAATTTCTGCTCCTGTCAAAGAAGGGCAGTATAGCAATGCAGGGATAACAGGAGTGTTTTCTTGTTGATGGAACGACCGTAGGGTTACCCAAATTGAAGGATTTAACACATCCTCTATATATACTAATATATCAGGCCGATTTATCCGAGCTACCGCCATAGCGTCAATCGGATTATCAACGCATTTAACGTTGAGATTGGGCTTTAAATCGGAAGTAATGCGCTCGAATATTGATTCGTCTGGGCAAATGAATAGTGCACTTTGCTTTTTGATTTCTTCACCGTTGGTTGAATTTATCTCTATTTCACTTTCAATTTGAAGTTGAACTACACGAATAGAATCAGGCAATTTATCTTTTTCAGATTTCTTCAAATATCCCTTCGGCATAACTGTTCGTATTAGACGAACAAATGACTTATTTGTAATTGGATTAACCTAAAAACGCCACTATACAGTTTAATATACAATTTAAAAAAACCTCATTGGCGAGCTGTATTCAAGGTTTTTTGGAACAGATTTCAGCCACGATTTGAGGCAAAAGCTGTGGAAATTCTACTCGATGCGGGGCTGAATTTTCGAGCCAGTCACGAATATGTGATATTTTGTCATGGTCAAGTCGTACCAAATAGGTCGCCCCTATCCTTACTGCAGCTACCGAATTGGCAAGTTGTTCGTACTGTCCAGCAATGGGTACACACAGAACCCGCTTTCCCAAATACAACGCCTCGGCAGGAGCTTCAAATCCTCCCCCCGTTATGAGTCCATAGCAACTTTCAAGCATTTTCAGATAGTTGTCGTTATGAATTGGCTGAATTGAAATGTTGCCGTTAACTACAACAGATTTTGCGTATTTACTGAAAACTGTGAATTCAAATTCTGGAAAATTTTGAAATAGGGCCTGAAGAAAATCATCGGCGTATGCTGGGAGATAAACTACAACGCGATTTGTGCTGATTGGAACAAGTTTTCTTACCTCCTCACGAATAACTGGAGGGTAAATGTGTGTATCGTACTGTTGGAAGTGAAATGCCCGATATACGGTAACTGGTGCAAAGTAGCGGAAGAGGAATTCAGCGATTAGATCTTTTTTTGCAGGTCGAGGTGTTTTTTTACTCAAAAATGCCGCCTGATGACTAAGCCCGATGATTCTTCTTTTTTTTAGTTTCGCTGCCCATGCACTGATCGGTTCGAAGTCGTTCAGGATAAGATCATACTTGCCAAGATCGAGCGTGTAAATATCTCGTATAAACTGTACAAGATTTAAATTTTGCAGCGTAGCCCAATAATCCAGGCCTCCACTCTGGTTGTATTTAAATGAAATACCCGTAAGTCGGTACGTTGGTTCCCAAGGCAGGGCAAGGTCTAATTCGGTACCGCTTACTAGGATATCAACTTCTCCAAATTGTCGTACTAACGGTATGACATCACGTGCTCGACTAAGGTGTCCGTTACCAGTACCTTGGAAAGCATAAAGAATACGCATTAACTCGCTGCGGGGTATTTGGTAAGCTTACTAAAAAGTACGGCCTCCTCTAATTTGTGTTCGGCAAAAAGAGCGAAAATATCGGTCGTACGACTAAGTTCTTCAATAGGTACAGCTGCGTATTCTTCCGATTTGTGATAATAAACCTGCCATGCTCCGTCATGATATTCTAAGGAGGTGAGGTTCTCTATCCAATCGCCAGAGTTTAAGTAAACCGTACTACCTTTTTTATTGCTAATGGTACGTTGAGCGGGTTGGTGAATATGGCCACAAACCACGTAGGCATAGTGATTATCGATAGCTAATTCAGCAGCGACTTTTTCGAAATCATTGATGTACTTAACAGCGGTTTTAACACTGTCTTTAATTTTTTTGGAAAGTGAAATTTTGCCTCTTCCCAAACGCTCCGAGACCCAATTCACAAAACTATTGATAAGGATGAGTGTATCGTAGCCTATGGCACCCAATTTAGCCAGCCATTTCGAATAGCGCATGGTAACGTCAAAGACATCACCGTGAAACAACCAGGCTTTTTTGCCATCTAGCTCGATAACTAGCTTGTCTTTTAGATAAAAGTTGCCAAGTTGTAGACCGCTGAACCGTCGCAACATTTCATCGTGATTACCGGTGAGATAGTAAACAGGAACGCCCGCACTCAGAAATTCAAAGATCTTTTTAATCACCAACATATGTGACTTAGGCCAATACCGCTTTCTGAATTGCCAGATGTCGATGATATCGCCATTGAGGACGATGAGGCCAGGCTCAATGCTGTTGAGGTATTGTAGGAGCGCCGTGGCATGACAACCGTAGGTGCCCAGATGGACATCGGAAATGACCACCATATCAACCTTACGTTTTTGCATAACGAAGTTTTAGCGAATTACGGACTGCACTGTAAATCGCAGGTGAACTGGTCGTTATGCTTATATGAACTACATGGCCACGCTCAAGCGAAGTAATTCTGCCTCACTATGAACGCGATAACTGGCCCTGCTGTAGAACGCCAATCTTTTTGCCAGTAATTCCTCGAGTATTAACCGAATGTCGTCACTCTTTCGACTAGGGAAAAGTGGTCTTTCGTTACGTGAAAGTTTAATTCTTCGTGTAAGTTCTTCCAAGGGAATATCTATCCAAATAACCACCCCATGGTTTAACATCCAGCTCATATTATCTCCCCAAGCCGCAGTTCCACCACCACAGCCCACGACCAATTTGGTACTTTGTGCTGTTTCACGCAAACAACTCGATTCAATTTCACGGAAAGCCTCTTCGCCTTGTTGCTGGAAGATGGTTGCTATTTTGGTTTTGCTCCGAAGTTCAATCAGCTTGTCTAAGTCGATGTACCCTCTTCCAAGCTTTTTCGCAAATCGTTTCCCCGAAGTGGATTTCCCTGAGCCTGGGAGGCCAACTAAATAAATATTATTCATTGTAGCCGAATTCGCGGATCGAGCCAAGCGTATACAAAATCGACCAAAACGTTCACGAGTACAAATACCACGGAAATGAATAAAACAGACCCCATTACTACGGGCATATCAAATTTCATAAGGGCATCTACCGTCACTTTACCAAGCCCTTTCCAACCAAAGATATACTCCACAAAAACAGCCCCGGCAAGCAAGGAAGCAAACCAACCAGAAATAGCTGTTACCACTGGCCCCATCGCATTTCGCATGGCATGTTTGATTAAGACTTGCCTTGCATTAAGCCCTTTGGCACGCGCTGTTCGAATGTAATCCATGCCCAGTACTTCCAAAAATGTGTTTCTGCTCAATTGAACAATAATGGCTAGTGGACGAAGTCCAAGGGTAACGGCTGGAAGTATCAGATTTTCAAGGGCCAATTGTCGACCTTCGAAGGCATCAAAACGAAACAAGCTACCGGTCATTGAGAGGCCCGTAAAGTCGTGCCAGAGGTAACCAAATAGCCAAGCCACCAATATACTTGCGAAATAACTCGGTGCTGATATGCCCAGTATTGAAATGAACACAGATAGCCGATCGATCCAGCTTTGCGGGTACAGCGCCGACAATGCACCTAAAAACAAGCCTAAACCCGTTGCTAGAAGCATCGCCGCGAGGGCCAGAATTGCGGTGCCAGGTAGCGCCCCGGCCAGTATCGCATTTACCGTTTGTTTACTTTGGTAGGAGCGACGTAAATAGGGCTTTTTGACAACCAAATATTGGCTCTCACCTACCGAAAACAAGCGAGTATAAACATACTTCGCTCTATTGGCACTATCATCAACGTGCACACTGAAAGGACTTATATCGTTCAGGTAGCGGATGTACTGAATCTGTAGGGGCTGATCAAGTCCTAGTTCTTTATTTACTGCTTCGAGCGATGCTACGTCACTTCGTTGGCCAAGCGTCATTTGTGCGGCGTCGCCAGGAAGTACGTTAAAGAGGAAAAACACAATGGTCACCACGCCAAAAAGCACCGAAATGCCTGAAATTAATCGTTTGGCGAGATAGGAGCCCATTATTTAAGAAGTGCTTCGAGTTGATTTTGTGAAGGTAACGAGCTTGCTGGCCAAAGTCCTTTGACAGTCCCTTTTTTGAGCACCATTAACCCAGGATTCGACCGAATGATGGTTTTTAGGGTAGTGCCATCGGTAATATAAAACGGCCACTCGCCCGAATGGCTCTTTTGAAAATCGGCTAGCTGCTCCACGGTAGATGCGGTAAGAACAGCAGAACGGTACTGATTCAAATCGGCCCATTCTAAGAGTTCTTTTACTTCCGACCAGGCGCCTTCGTTGCTCTTCTTCAAATCGTAGGCAACAAAAATGATGGCAACCTCAGCTTGCAGGAATTCGTCGGTAAACTCCTCACCACTTTGGGGATCGGTAATATGAAAGTCGTGAATGGGCGGAGTATACCCTTTTTTGATTAGAACTGTTTTACGGTCAACAAATTCAGCCCCCGCAATATCCCAAGGTGCTTGTTCGGTGGTGTATTCGCCCACCTCTCCATTTACCTTGTAGTACCATGTGTCGCGATATTCATCGGCTGGTGCTCCTTCTGGTATGGCCATACCAGCAGGAATGTTGCTTCCCACTTTGTACGGGCGTAAGTCCCACAAGGGCAAGTAATACCAACTGTATAATGTAAACACAACGATGATAAGCTTGAACGCGCCGATAACTTTCCAGTCGTTTTGCTTGGTCAGTATGGGTTTAATGTGTTTATGACCAGCGATGAGAGCCCCTACCAGCACGAGTAAGACCACATCTTTACTGAACGATTCCCAAGGGGTGAGCTTCATAAAATCACCAAAACATCCGCAGTCGGTAACTACATTGAAGTAGGCAGACCAGAAAGTTAAAAAGGTGAAAAAGAGAATCATGAGCATCAACACGGTCAAGACCAAAATTTTCCGTGCACCTAAGAGCAAAGCGAAACCTACGATCATTTCTACCCACGTTATAAGCATGGCAATCGGGGTGGCCCAGGGGATGAATACATCGGTTCCAAATACACCAAAATACTCTTCTAGCTTATAAGCAAAACCTAGGGGGTCGTTGGCTTTGATGAAACCAGAAAATAAAAACAATCCACCAACTAGGATACGGAGTAGGGTAATGATCATGCGATGTAACCAGTTTTAATGAGTGCAAAAACAGAATAGTTGAGTATGTCGCGATAATTGGCATCAACGCCTTCGCTAACCAGCGTAAGCCCTGCATTATCTTCGATTTGTTTGATGCGAAGTAATTTCATCAGGATAAGATCGGTAAATGAAGAAACGCGCATATCCCTCCATGCCTCGCCGTAATCGTGATTTTTATCGAGCATCAGTTGCCTTGTATGAGCTACTTCCCGGTCGTAGAGGCGGATAGCCTCGTCGATGGGCAGGTTCACCTCTTCGGTACTACTACCCAATTCTAATTGAATTAGGGCCATGATGCAGTAATTTATCATGCCCACAAATTCTCCGTTTAAATCGTCAGCAATTTTCTGGCTGCCCTTTTCCTCTATACTTCTGATACGACTCGCTTTGATAAATATTTGGTCGGTAAGCGATTGGGTGCGCAAAATACGCCAAGCAGTGCCATAGTCTTTTGCTTTTTTGAGGAAGAGGCTTCTGCAGCGCTCAATAACAAGGTCGAATTCGAGTGTGGTTTGGGGATTCAAGCGGGAATAGGTTAACTTCGGGTGCTTTTTAAAAAGAAACTTTTTGCTGTCTAAAGATACGCTCTTCCCGCAAAATTATACGCTCAACTGCAGGGGCAGATTGGTTGATTTGTCGCATCCTACGGTCATGGCCATCCTCAATCTAACACCCGATTCTTTTTATGCAGGTAGTCGGATTTTAGGTTGGTCGGTACAGGAGGTAGTCGACCGTGCTGGAGAAGCATTGGCTGCAGGGGCCACATGGCTCGACCTAGGGGCGTGTTCAACGAGGCCGGGAGCACCGCAACCCGAAGTAGGAGCCGAACTAGATCGGCTTTTACCGGCACTGGTGGCCATTAGGCAAGCTTTCCCAGAAGCTTTGTTGTCGGTAGATACGTATCGTGCAGAGGTAGTTCGTGCAACACATCGTTTGGGGGTTGACTTAATTAACGATATCAGTGGAGGAGCACTCGACCCCGAAATGTGGACTGCTGTTGCAGCAACCAAACTACCTTATGTGCTCATGCACATGCGTGGTACGCCTGCAACCATGCAAAATCTTACCGATTACGAAGAATTGGTGAACGATATCTATGGTGAATTGGTGAGAAAGGTATTCGCCTTACGCGAGTTAGGCGTAGTGGATATAGTCCTTGATCCCGGATTTGGGTTTGCGAAGACTATTCCTCAAAATTTTGAGCTACTGCGAAGGCTGCAAGAATTTACGCCCATGGGCTTGCCTTTACTTGTTGGCCTATCGCGTAAATCGATGATATACCGTACCTTGGGGGTGAGTGCCGACGACGCATTGAACGGAAGTTCGGTGCTGCATGCTTGGGCATTGGAGCGTGGTGCCAAAATACTGCGAGTACACGATGTAAAACCGGCTGTAGAAGCCATTCAACTCTGGAAACGACTTGAAAATATTTGATTTAGGCTTTCTAACTTTTGAATTGCGCGATTTGATCGACATATCGCTCGTTGCTGTATTGTTGTACCAAGTTTATAAACTGGTTAAGGGCAGCCTTGCGGTGAATATTCTGATTGGGTTGGGCAGTATTTATTTGTTGTGGGTTGTTGTAGATGCCTTCGAGCTACGCCTGTTAAGTCAAATCTTAGGACAGTTTATTGGCGTAGGTGTTATCCTCCTGATTATCCTATTTCAACCCGAAATACGTCGGTTTTTGCTGATGATAGGTAAGAACACCAGCCTCAGTAATTACGGCTGGCTGCGAAGGTTCTTTTTCAAGGGCGTGCATGCCGAAGAGGAAGATGCCAGTTATTTGAGGGAAGCTTTGGAAGCAGCCGAAACCTTGGCCGCTCAGATGACTGGAGCACTGATAGTATTTGCTAGGACCTCAGAACTGCAGTTTTTTGCCAACAGCGGCACACCGCTCGACGCACAACTCACTGCGCGCCTACTTGAGAGTATCTTCCAGAAAAACAGCCCGCTTCACGATGGTGCTGTAATCGTTGCCAACAAGCGAATTAAAGCCGCAAGTTGTGTGCTGCCCGTTAGTGAGAACCAAGATTTACCAGAAGAGCTGGGTTTACGCCACCGCGCTGCAATTGGCATTTCCGAACATAGCGATGCTGTGGTTTTGATTGTATCGGAAGAAAATGGAACCATTTCGCTGGCCATGAACGGTCATTTAGAGCAAAATTTGACCCGCGACAAATTATACCGCAAGTTGTTGCGCGCCTTGCAAGAAACTAGCTCGGGAAATTGATTCGGTGTAATTCTTTTTAGCTTTGCGCATGTTTAGGCGCGACCACCCCTTTTTTCCATACCTCATTCTTCTTGTATTGTCGTTTATCTGGGGTAGCTCCTTCATCCTTATGAAACGGGGATTAGAAGTATTCAGTCCGGTTCAGGTTGGCGCATATCGGTTAAGTATAGCCGGTTTGGCTTTGCTTCCTGTGGTAATCCGGCATTGGAATCCGACTTTAAAATCGAAATTGCGCTACTTCTTAATTGTGGGCTTAATCGGTAATGGAATACCTGCATTTTTATTTTCTACAGCCCAAACGCGGCTCAACAGCTCAACAGCGGGAGCGTTGAATGCCTTAACCCCGCTGTTCACGCTTGTTCTTGGAGTATTTTTATTTTCTACCAAACTTACTACCAACAAAGTAATAGGTGTGCTTGTAGGTTTGGCGGGTGCGCTTATCCTTATCCTTCTAAAAGCTAATGGACTGGCCGAGCCTTATTGGGCTTATGGTCTTTTGATTGTGCTGGCAACTTTGATGTATGGTACAAGTGTAAATACCGTTGGTCGCTATTTGAACAACATTCGGCCTACCATTACTGCCGCGGTTCCCTTGGTTTTGGTGGCAGGTCCTTCGCTTATTTTATTGTTTTCGACCGACTTTGTACAGCGCATGTATCAACCCGGTGCTTGGACGGCATTAGGGTACATCAGTATATTGGGTTTGATTGGATCGGCTGCTTCTTTGGTGGCATTCAATAAGCTCATTCAAATGACTAGCCCAATCTTTGCCTCCACTACGACCTATTTGATGCCCATTGTGGCTTTGTTTTGGGGGCTGTTAGACGGGGAAGCTATGGGTTGGCCACAAATACTGGGCATGCTAAGCATTTTAGTGGGTATTTGGTTGGTTAATCGCAAGCGAAATGTTGTTTCACCCAAGACCATATGAGTGAGCGCATGCTATTGCGGCCTGTTGGTGAAGAGGATTTACCGGCCTTACGTGCGGCTATGAGGAGTCCCCAGGTAATGCAGTATTTGTCGATTCGCTTCACCTCCTCTGATCCGGGGTTAGAGCAGTTGGAGTGGTATCGCGAGCAGCTGAATTTAGGGACAGCGTTGTTCTTAACCGCCTTAAATGGCGATACGCTAGAATTTATGGGGGTATTTGGGGTGTATTTTTACCTAGAAGCACATCAACAAGCTGAGTGTGGTTATTGGTTATTACCCGAATTTTGGGGGAAAGGATATGCAACCGAAGGGGTTGCCCGGCTCATCCATATTGCAAGCACACGATTCAAGCTGCATAAACTCACTGCAACCATCGAAAGCAATCACGAACAAAGCCGAAGGGTACTTGAAAAATGTGGCTTTAGCTTCGAAGGCCGTCAGCGGGAAGCAGAATTGAAGCTAGATAAGTTTATAAGTTTAGATCATTACGGACTTATTTTCTAAAACTTAATAGAAGAGTAAACGCTCTTTTTCCCTCTCAAATCCTTGTTCACAATGCTATAAAGGCAATTACTGCTCATATAAACGTATTGTAAATGTCTGAATATCAGCAAATTACAATAAAAAATATATGTGCTAAAGCAAACAGAGTTTGCTGTTAAAGGTTGTTAAAGGCCTAAACCCCTCATTATGATGAAAGCATTTTTATTATTGAGTTCGACCCTTCAACCGGGCGATGTAACGGGCTTTACTTTTTTCGTAGGGCTCATGGCGATGTTTGCAGCGTCTGTCTTCTTCTTTTTTGAAAGAAGCCAAGTCGATGGCAAATGAAAAACCTCTTTGCTCGTATCTGGTTTGATCACCATGATTGCAGCAGCGCACTACTACTACATGCGCGATTATTATTTGGCTGCAATCGCAAACAACCTTGCGGGCGGTTTCGCTCCTGGAGCTGCTGGTTGGATTAACCCATCTCCCACGCAGTTCCGTTACATCGACTGGACACTTACAGTGCCTTTGATGTGCGTGGAGTTTTTCTTATTGCTCCGTCCTTACGGTGCTAAACAATCGTTGCTCTGGAAAATGATTGGTTACTCGGTACTCATGTTGGTAACGGGTTATATTGGAGAAGCTTTCGCACCTACAGCTGCCAATCCGGGCATGCACTCTATTCTTTGGGGAACCATTTCTACCATCGGATGGGCTGGTATTGTGTACGAAGCCACCTACGGTAGTGTAGCGAAATTGGCCGTTGCATCTGGCGATGCTAACCTGCAGAAAGCCATTCGTTTGCTGCGCAATTTCGTTCTTGTAGGTTGGGCGATTTACCCTATTGGTTACATGATGATGCCAGGCAACTTACTCGCAGGAATGAGCGGTAGCCTGAACATCGACCTCATCTACAACATTGGCGATGCTGTTAACAAAATTGGCTTTGGTTTGGTAGTCTACCAAATGGCTGTGAGCGCGTCGAAGAAATAAGATTTTTCAAGACATAAAAAAACCCTGTAAAGCAATTTACAGGGTTTTTTATTGTTCAATTCAAACGGATTATGGCGCAATGCGACCATACATGCGTGGAAACGGTATGGTTTCGCGAACGTGTGGCAGCTTACAAACCCAGGCAACCAAACGCTCAAGTCCTAAACCGAAACCTGAATGTGGGACCGAACCATAACGACGCAGGTCGAGATACCATTCAAATGCTTCCATGGGCAATTCATGCTCATTGATTTTTTCAACTAACCAGTCGAAATTGGTTTCCCTTTCTCCTCCTCCAACAATTTCTCCATATCCTTCGGGAGCCAGTACATCTACACCTTTGGCCCAACGCGGATCGTTTTCGTCACGCTTCATGTAGAAGGCTTTAACCTCGTGTGGCCAATTGTATACCATAATGGGGGTATTGAACAAGCGCGTGATTACAGTTTCGTCGCTACCGCCAAAATCGTTGCCCATTCGGAATTCACGAGCACTCTTCAGCCAAAGCGGGATGTTGCGTGCGGCCTCTTCCTGTTCGGCCAACTCTTCTTTGAGCTGCTGTACTTTGGCTTGATGAAAACCTATTTCTCCTTTTTTTAGACCTGGAGCAGCAAGTTTAGCTTCGCGGTCGGCAATGTCAACTTGAATCGCTGCAATTCGTTCATTTACTGCAAGCAAATCGTTTTCGAGAGTTTTGATGGCATTCTGACCATTCACCTCTTTTTCACCTTTGAGTATGGCCACTGCGTCGGCATACGGTATGCGTGGGAAAGCTTCTGTGATTTGCTTCAAAACTGCAGTATCCCGCCCAATCATGTCTAGCTCGTTGGTATTTTTCTCGAGCACTTTGAGGACCACAAAACGTAGAAAACGTTCAATCAAGTCCATGTTCATTTTGAGGTCGTGGAATGCCATTTCAGGCTCAATCATCCAAAATTCGCTGAGGTGGCGACGTGTTTTCGATTTTTCAGCCCTGAAGGTCGGGCCAAACGTATAGATTTTGCCAAAGGCCATCGCCATGGCTTCGCCGTAAAGTTGACCGCTCTGGCTGAGGTAGGCGGGTTCTCCGTAAAAATCGGTTCCGAATAAGGTGGATGTGCCCTCCACGGCATTGCCCGTAAAAATAGGTGCGTCGGTTTGTATGAAACCTTCTCCCTGAAAAAATTCGTGAATCGCCATGATGAGGGTATTGCGGATGCGCAGAATGGCCCATTGCCGCTTGCTTCGCAACCAGAGATGACGATGGTCCATCAAAAAGTCTACGCCGTGCTCTTTGGGAGTGATGGGGTAGTCTTGCGATAGGTGTATGATTTCTAGGCTATCTACTTGAAGTTCAAATCCGCCTATTTGACGCTCGTCGGCAATAACTGAGCCCCCTATACGCAATGAACTTTCTTGACTGATACGTTTCGCATCTTCAAATAGCTCTGGCGAAACCTTCGTTTCGTCGACTACACATTGGCACATTCCGCTTCCATCGCGAACTACCAGAAAAACAAGGCCTTTGCCGGTCCGTTTGCCCATAATCCAACCCTGTAGGGTGGTCCGTTGCCCAACAACGGTATGGAGTTGATCAATAGTCATAAAGACTTACACTTTTAAAATCGCGCTAAAATAGGCAAATGTGGGTTCAAATCGTATTTTAGCCTGTAGAAACCAAGTACTATGCTCAAGCAATCGCTTCAGCAAAAACTTCTGCAAAAATTATCGCCTCAGCAAATTCAGTTTATTAAGCTGCTGCAGGTGCCCACTGCCATGCTCGAACAGCGTGTGAAGGAAGAATTGGAAGAAAACCCCGCACTAGAAGAAGGGCAGTACGAAGAGTATGAAGTCAAGGACGAGTACAGCGATTTAGACGACGATCGGGAATTTGACAATACCGAACCCGACGAGTACAGCGAAGAATCGTCGGCCGACGATATAGATGTAAGCGAATACCTCGAAGATGATACGCCTTCGTACAAGTACGACGATAACAATTACTCACCCGACGACGAGGACAAAGATTTGCGACCAGCAGTAGTTGTGGTGAACAGTTTCCACGACCAGCTGATGGACCAGCTCGATATGCTCGAGCTCACAGAAAAACAGTTTATCATTGGGCGGCAGTTGGTGGGTAGTATCGACGAAGATGGTTACTTGCGTCGACCATTGGAAAGTGTAGGCGATGATTTGGCCTTTACAGCAAACATCAATTGCGAACTGCCTGAAATTGAAGCTATGTTGGTCGAAATTCAAAAGTTCGATCCTGCAGGCGTGGGTGCCCGTGATTTACAAGAATGTTTGCTGCTGCAGCTGAAACGAAAAAAGCAGAACTTATCGGTTAACCACGCCATCAGCATTGTCAGCAAATATTTCGACGAGTATACCCGTAAACATTTCGACAAAATCGCTCGTGTACTCGGCCTCGACGAAGAGAGTATGCGTTTGGCACACCAGGAGATTATCCGCTTAAATCCTCGTCCCGGAAATACGGCGCAAGACAACAGCAAGGCATTGCAAGTAATACCCGATTTTATCATCCATAACGAAGACGGTGAGCTGCAGTTACGTCTTAATTCAAGGAATGCTCCAGAATTGCGCATCAGTGAAACCTACAAGGACATGCTCCGCCATTACGAAAAAGCGGAAAAGAAAGACAAGAAGATGAAAGAGGCTGTGAGTTTTGTGAAACAAAAACTCGACTCAGCCAAATGGTTTATCGATGCCGTAAAGCAGCGCCAACATACACTTCTGAGCACCATGGAAGCCATCATGCAGCATCAGTACAGTTATTTTCTTACTGGCGACCAAGCGAAGCTAAAGCCCATGATTTTAAAAGATATTGCCGATGTGGTGCATCTCGATATCAGTACGATTTCGCGGGTAGCCAACAGTAAATATGTGCAAACCGAATTTGGCACTTTTCTCTTAAAAAGTTTTTTCAGCGAAGGCATCATGACCGACTCGGGCGAAGAAGCTTCGAGCAAAGAGGTAAAGAAAATACTGAGTGATTTGATCGCTGCTGAGAAGAAGAAAAATCCTTTGTCAGACGATAAGCTCATGCAGTTGCTCAATGAAAAGGGCTACAATATCGCTCGGCGTACGGTGGCCAAATACCGCGAACAGCTCGGTTTGCCGGTGGCACGTTTGCGTAAAGAACTCTGATGCGGACTATTGCTCTTTTTATCTCGGGAATGTTTCACCCGCTTTTTTTGCCCACCTACTTGGGCGCTTTGGCATTTTGGCTTCAACCCGCGGAGTCCTTTTATTACACAACCGAAGTACAACTTTATATTCTGTTGCAATTATTTCTGATTAGCTCTGTTTTGCCGATAGGGGCGGTACTTCTGCTAATTTGGGGCAAACAAGTGAGCGACATCATGGTGAGCGAAAGGAGCCAACGCAGCTTGCCTTACCTCATCAATGCAGTTTGTTTAGCGGCTTTGTTCTACAATTTTCGCAATCTTCAACTAGCCCCATTTATAACCAATAGCGTATTAGGGGCTCTGGTTTCGGTGCTAGCGGCCTATTTCATCAATTTTAGGTGGAAGATAAGTGCCCACGCGATAGCCATGGGAGGGGCATTAGGTCTTTTGTTGGCACTCTCTGGGAGTTTTCAGCGCCCATTATTGCCCGTATTTGCTGGTGTGGTTTTACTCACAGGTCTGGTTGGGACCAGCCGATTGCTGCTTCAAGCCCATACTCCTGGGCAGATTTACGCTGGCTATGCACTCGGCATGTTGAGTCTGTATATTTGTCTCGTTTAAAATTCACCTTATGTACAACAGCATACTGCTAACCGTCGAAAATGGCGTAGGTACCATTACACTCAACCGACCCGACGTATTTAATGCCTTTAACGACGAACAGAGCTACGAACTGCAGGATGCCTTCAAACAAGTGGCGAAAAACGACGAGGTGAGGGTGGTGGTGTTAACCGGTGCTGGTAAAGCCTTTTGTTCGGGACAAGATCTCAAAGCCATTGCTGGTGCTGAAAAGCGGAGCTTAGAAGAGTCGTTACATAAACGCTACAACCCCATCATTCGGGCCATGCGCAATTTACCAAAACCCATTATTGCACGAGTAAATGGCGTTGCTGCCGGTGCTGGTTGTTCCTTGGCTTTGGCGTGCGATATCGTGGTAGCTGCCGAAAGTGCAAAATTCATTGAAGTATTCGTAAACGTTGGCCTCGTGCTCGATAGCGGCTCGTCTTATTTTTTGCCTCGCCTGGTGGGGTCGGCCCGTGCATTTGAAATGAGTACTATGGCGAGTCGAATTTCGGCGCAACAAGCTTACGAATGGGGTATAGCCAACAAAGTTGTGCCCGATGCCGAGCTAGACGCGGCTGTAGCGCAATACACCGATTATTACCGCACAGCACCCACCAAGGCGATTGCTTTGATGAAAAAGATGCTCAACAAGAGCTTCCATAGCGATTTAGACACGATGCTAGATTACGAAGCACAATGTCAACAAATAGCAGGGAATAGCTCCGACTACAAAGAGGGAGTGCAGGCGTTCAATGAAAAACGAAAACCAGCATTTACAGGAAAGTAAATACAACCGACGAGAGCCGGTTTTTTGTTAGTATTCGAGCTTATGGTGTTATCTACAAAGTGAAATACTGCTTGAACGTTGAAGAAGAACGTGACAAATTTGACCGTTTAATCCACCTCTGCGTATATCCGCAAAATACGCTTAAGGCTAATGTCCAGTACATTATTCAATACTCGACCAATTGCGGTCGCAGTCCATACCATCTGTATTATTTTACTTCAAAGTCGAGTAGCTGTTTCCCGTTGAGTTTGCCTACCAAACGGTCACCAATCCGAACGGGACCAACTCCAGCTGGTGTGCCTGTATAAATCAGATCGCCTTGCCTTAAACTGAAGTAGCGCGACACAAAGCTTATGATGTGATTGAACGAAAACAGCATATCGGCTGTATTTCCATGCTGACGAGGTTCATCATTAATGAACAGCTCGAGTTCCCAGTTGCCTGCAGCTAATTCGTTTTTTGGGACTAAATCGCCCAATACCGCCGAGGAATCGAAAGCCTTGGCGAGTTCCCACGGCAAACCCTTGGTTTTAAGTTCATTTTGCAGCGTGCGTGCCGTAAAGTCGATACCCAGTCCAATTTGATCGTAATAATCGGGCGCAAATTTCTCGCTAATGTGTTTCCCGTTTTTGCAAATGCGGAGAACTATCTCGAGCTCATGATGAATCTCTCCAAGATGATCGGGCAAGTAAAAGGGTTTACCATCTTTCAACAAGGCGGTATCTGGTTTTAAAAAGATAACCGGTGATGATGGCACATCGTTTTTAAGCTCACGGGCATGATCGGCATAGTTGCGGCCTACGCAAATTATTTTCATACTGCAAATAAAAGGCTTCTAAACAAAAAAGCCCGTGTCTTTTCAACACGGGCTAGCATAATCATCATTCGGTTATTCAACTACCAAACGTAGCTGGCGTTGAGCTGTTCCCTGTTGCAAGCGCACAAGGTAAAGACCAGCCGCAAGCTCATCCAACTGAACTGTCGTTTTGCCTGGCTCTACACGAAGTTGTTTGACGCTACGTCCGTGAAGATCGATTAGCTCAACCGCGAGTGAGCTGCTGCTTTCAATGACGAAAGAACCCACAGCTGGGTTCGGATAAATGCGTGCTGCATTTATCGCCTCTTCCACCACACTCACATTGTTGATGCTAACGGTATCGCTATTTGGCGAAACACAGCCGTTTTGCGTCACGTTTACAAAGTAGTTGCCGTTTTGTGTCACGGTATAGGTTTGACCGGTGGCGTTCGGAATGGCTACACCATCTTTAAACCAACTGTTGCCCGATGTAGCCGAAGAGCTCAGCACGAAGCCAGTTTGTGAAATGGTAGGCTCAGCTGGTGCAGCTACCAAAGCAAATGCCGCACTTTCGGCGGTCATTGCTACGGGGGTGCTCGACTTCACGCGAATTTTAAAGCCGGTACCCGCAGTATTAGGCAGCTGAACGGTAACCGTGGTAGCAGTTTGAGTTGTGACGGTGAGAGCTGTTACTTGGTTTTGGGCATTGATGAGCTCTGCACTAAAACTGTTACCTCCGCCAAAGGTGCCAAAGGTAGTAAAACCGATTTGTGTGCTACTGCCTGCACAATATTGCGCTGCAGGTGCAGCAATGCTTGCAAACCCTGCCGTGATGTTAACGGCTTGCGAAATGCTTGGCGAACACCCTGAATTGGAGATGCCTGCAGTATAAGCACCTGCTTGTGTTGGAACGAAGGTGGAAGTAGTAGCACCGGCGATGGTATTCCCGTCGCGGAACCAGGTATAGGTACCACTGCCGCTGGCCGAGATGGTGCGACCATCGAATGTCAAGGTGGGTGCTGCTGCAGGCACCGAAATGCTGAATGTAGTGCTTGCGGTACCCGTGCTCACTGGGTTGCTTGAAACAATACGGATGCGATAACCTACACCAGCCACCGCTGAAGTGGGGATAGTAGCAGTTATTGCACCAGCTGTGGTGCTGGTGATGGTTCCTATACTGGTGGGGCTTACAAAACTTCCACTCGATGAACTCAACTCAGCTGTAAATACATTACCGCTGTTGAATGTGCCTGTAGTTGTAAAATTCACGGTGAGTTGTGATCCTGTACAAACTGCAGTAGGTGTAAATGTAGCAGCTGCAATAGAGGGTGCTGCAACTCCTTCGGCGAAGGCAAAGCTGTTGGTGTAAATACGGTCACCACTGGTACTGCTACTTCCGTCGGCGGCGTTGGCGGCTACATAAAAGGTTGCTGTGCCTGCACCGGCTGCTGGAGCTGTCCAACTCCAGCTGTAAACACGCTGATTGGTAGAAGTGGGCGCTGTTCCTCCCGAATTATGGGAGATATAGTTCCCGCTTAGCGAAGTTTGGTTAGGATTGGAATTAATCAATTGTCCGGCTGCGGTTCCATTAGCTCGTTTCACGGTTGCTTGAAATCCATACAGCTGGGCCACCGCACTAATCGTATAAGTTACCGTGTAGGTTTGTCCTGGGGTATAGGTCGTAATTGTAGGGTCGTTATTCAATACAAGCGTACGCGTTGCAGTGCCACTGTTTAATGCAAACGTATTGTGGCAGCTAGTACAATTTCCTTCACCGGGTGCTCCGGTAAGGTTATTACCAGGAGGCCCTCCCGAATTGGTTCTGGCTATCTGATAACCGAATAATAAAATAAAAACAAAAATGCTCGCTGCAGTAATTTTCCGAAGCATAGGGGTTGGGTTTAGATGAGTCTAAATTACCGTATTGCTCGGATGCCTGAATTAAAGCACTATTAAATATTTTGCGTCAAATCCTATTGAAAATCAGGACCTCAACACTTTGTTAATCTCATTTTGGGTGAATTCTAGCAAGGTCTTCAAGTAGTCGCTACGAAAGTCGAATGCGATGCCCGCTGCTGCATATACCTCGGGAATGGATGCGGTATACCCCAGGGCAAGTGCTTTTTTATAATCGCCAAGGGCTTGCGCGGGATTTTCAGTGTACTTTTTCCAAACGGCTAAGGCTCCTAATTGAGCAAAGCCATATTCGATGTAATAAAAGGGTACTTCAAAAATGTGCAGCTGCGATTGCCAACGTAATCCAATATTGGCTTCCAGGCCGCTCCAATCCACTTCTGGTGAACCGTACGCTTTGAACAATCGCGCCCATTCGGCATGCCGCTCGGCAACGGTATGGTTGGGGTTTAGGTACAACCAATGCTGGAAGGCATCTACATTCGCAATCCACGGCAACACACTAAGTGCACGTTGGAGTTGTTCGTAACGAGCTCGGCGTAATTCTTCAGCGCTCCCGAAAAATTGGGGATATTGATCCATAGAGATGAGCTCCATCGACATCGAGGCCAACTCGGCTACTTCAGAAGGTAATTCCTTAAAGGCTCGCAGGGGTAAATCTTTGCTCAAAAAGGAATGGATGGCATGGCCACCTTCGTGCATCATGGTTTCTAGGTCGCTCATGCTGCTGGCGGCGTTCATAAAAATGAAGGGGGCTCCCGTTTCCATCAATGGGTAATTGTAACCGCCAGGCGCCTTTCCTTTCCTCGATTCCAAATCGAAATGTCCGAGCTGGTCCATGGTGTAGAGGCAATCGCCAAAGTAAGGGTCGATGGCCGAAAAGGCGGCGATGCTTTTATGGATGAGATCGCGCTGGTCGGTAAAGGGCTTTAGTGGGGCTCGACCTTGAGGCTCGGCATCCAAATCCCATGGACGCAACTGCGCCAAGCCGAGTTCCTGCTTTTTGTGTGCATCAAAAGCGGCCTTGATGGGCACCACCCCAAGCCGGATGGCTTCATGAAAATCGAAACAATCTTGTGCGGTATAGTCAAAGCGGTTGAGTTCGGCAAAACGATAATCACGGTAATTCGCGAAACCCGCATTTTTAGCAATTTGGGTCCGTAAGGCGATGAGTTTGGTCAATAAATCGTCGAGTCGTGCTTGGTCGGCACGCCTTCGTTCGGCCATGAGGTGATACACGGCTTCCCGCTGCGCTCGATTGTCGCTTTTAAGAAGCTGGGCGGCTTGAGGTAAGGTATATTCTTGTCCTTCCCAGCGAATGGTCATGGCGCCCACCACGGCCCCATACTCGCTTTCGAGTTGCTTTTGCTGGGCTTGCAGCGACACATTCTCTTCACGGTATAAGGCTACTGCCGACTGCACACGCTTTAGGTACAAGCCAAAGCCTGGATAGTTTACCGAACTGAGGTTGGAAGCAGCAAGCAACTTTCGATTCAAACGGTCGTCGTAGGGTGCAGCGGCTGGAAAGATGTCGCGGATAAAAAGTTCGTAAGCCTCTCGCTTCTCGGTATTTTCGGTATCGCAGGTCATGCGTATATAACGCCAAGCCAAGTCCTCATCGAGAAATGCTTCCAACTCACTCCGGTCGGCCATCCACCTTTCTAGTGCCGCTATATCGTTGAGTTCTCGCTGTTCCAAATCCATAAAAAACGGCTCAAGATCGTCCCATCGGTTGAGTTGGAGATCGGCAGGCAAAAACTGACGTTTTTTCGGTAAGGGAATCAATTGCGGCATAGCGGGGAAGATTAACGCACAAAAATACTGCAGCACTTTCGCCTTGCAGCCTTTGTCTCGTTGAAACTTCAAATACGCTAAGAGGATGTTGTTTTCTACCTGAGTGAGCTGATAGTTCACAGGGGTAAAGTCTTACCAAAAGTTTGGAATTCACCTCCCTCAATTTGCCGACGAAGGTTGTATTTTCGCTGCATGAGTCAGTATGCCAAATGGCTGGGCGGCGGACTGGGCTGGGTGCTCGGTGGGCCCATAGGTGCAATCATTGGTTTTGTATTGGGAAATGCAGTAGATGCCCGCTCTAGCGATGGCAACCGACCGGCAAGCCAAAGCCCAGAAACTACGCCATCCGATTTTACCGTGAGTTTGTTGGTGCTCACAGCCGCAGTCATGAAGGCCGATGGCCGGGTGGTGAAGGCTGAACTCGACTACGTAAAGGAATTCCTAAAACGCAACTTCGGCATCGAACGGGCCAAGGACATGACGCTCATGCTGCGCGACATTGTTGAAAAAGACTTTGACCCCATACCGGTGTGCCGACAAATCGCCCAGCATATGGATCATCCCGGGAGGTTGGAGCTGCTGCACCTCCTTTTTGGCATCGCACAGGCCGATGGCAAAATTGACGAGGGCGAACTGCGACTACTCGAACAAATGGCCTTATCGATGCGGATTCGTCCGGTTGATTTTACTTCAATAAAAGCCATGTTTGTGGCCAATACCGACGATGCCTATCAAATTCTGGAAGTGCAACGCGAAGCAAGCGACGAAGAACTGAAAAAGGCTTACCGCCGCATGGCAACCAAATACCATCCCGATAAAGTAGCCCACCTGGGTGAAGATGTGCAGAAAGCCGCCAACGAGAAGTTTCAGAAGGTGAACGAAGCCTACGAAAAAATCAAAAAAGAACGCGGCATAAACTAAAAGGGGACTGCTTTCGCAGCCCCCTAAACCCAACTAAACTAATCCTAACGCTACTTATTGCCGGGAAACCCTAAACCCTTATTGGCAATACTGCGGATTAGCAACTATGAAACGTTACAAAGGTACTTTGAGTTTCGTATGCAAGCATATTTTTTAGATGAATTTTGACATTCTTCCGACGAATGCCTTTGAAAGTGAGTGAGATAGGAAGAATTCATCCTTCAAGTAGTTGTCTTTGGGATGGATGAAGATAGTTTTCGAGTGAATTATTGAAATAACATTTTCTTTGCGAAAATTGAATTGAATGTTAGCAAACAGGTATATTAGTATTTCGTAAAATCGCTTGATATTCCATAAAACTTATATGTTTTCAACGACGACTTGCGATGGACAGCTGGTTTAATTCATGGGATGAATAGGTGTGCTTTGGTCATTGTTTTTATTTTATGTATTTTTGCAACAAAAGTTGGAAATGGACAAACTAGCCCTGTAATTGCATTAAAGGACAGTGTTAAAATAGATTTAAAGCAAACTGCACTTGCAGTTGAAAAGCTTCGCTTGTCAAAGCTTATTAAGCAAGGAACGAAGCTATTTGTATTGACATCAGAAAATAGAAAGCTGTATGTTATTGACTTGTTGAAGGTTAATCCCGACACTATCCATGCTATTTCAGATGCTAGGGGTGTGAATAAGCCTGTCCTCAATTTCGAACTGAGCGACAATAGTGTTTTTGTAGCTGATTCGAGAATTGATTTTCTTCGTGAATACGATTTTAGTGGAAACCAGATTGGTAGAATTCGTTCGAACAGACAGCTTTCAAAGAGGTTTGTATCTGGCAGAGAAAATCTGGCTTACTGTGGTAAACGAAATAGCCTTTTTTTGAATCTAGATGAAAGTTCTCCTGAACGACAACTCGATACTAAACCAGAACTTGCAGCAAAGTATTTTCAGAGGAGTGATTTAATTGTAGAAATCGACCGCTCAGGGAAAAAAGTAAACTACTTCGGAACGTTCGACAGCTTGTATCGGCAGAATTTTTATTTCTACGGTATCAATTACAGCTTTTCTATGAATGAAAGTGGGGTTTTGGTTTTAAGTCAAGAGTTAAGTGCTGATGTTAAAGTATATGCTCCACCCTATACAAATGTCAAAACACTGTCTTTCAAAGGCAAGTTTATCAGTAAAGAAGAAAGCGAACTTCCAATTACAAAACACCCTTACCTTACGAATGAAGCCTACTATCACGATGTTATTAGCGCTTTTCAATATCAAAATGTAAATTTTCTAAACAATAGAAATTTATGTTATCGTACCTACGTGGATGCTACTTCGGACACGACATTGCAGAGGACTTATCCTCTAATTACCCATTCTAGCACTACAGGAAAGTGTAAAGCACCCTCATTAAGGATGCTTGACCAGCTAGAAATACTCAAATCAAAAAAGTTGTTCGTACAAATTTTTGATATAGAAACGGGGTTTGTACTCTACGATGGTCCATTCGTATTCAAGGGCAAATTCTTCTTACCGGCGAAAGAAGCGAGTTCTGACGAATTTTTCACTTACGACTGGAAAGATGGTGTTTTTACCCTGTATCGATACAAACTGGAACAGGAATAAGCTTAGTTCGGCTGTAAACGAACTACGCAGTAGAATAGAACCGAATCGAAACTTCATCATTTTGGCCAATCCAGAATAGATGAATCCGTGATTTATTCTTCACCATCCGCTCGATCGAGCAAACGTGAGTCGATTTGTTTCGAGCCCTTGGCACCGAGCTCCTTCAAACGTTCGGTTTTGCGAACCAAATTGTCTTTGCCTTCGGTAAGCTTTTTCATCGCCTCGGCATAGGTTTTTTGCGTGCCATCGAGCTGCACCCCCACTTTGATGAGGTCGTTGCTGAAATCCACAAACTTGTCGTACATATTGGCAGCCTGCCGGGCGATTTCTTGTGCATTTTGATTCTGCTTTTCGGTGCGCCACAAACTGGCAATGGTACGAAGCGTAGCCAGTAACGTGGATGTACTCACCAGCACAATGTTCTTATCAAAAGCATCACCGAAAAGATCGGCATCTTGTTGTAATGCAGCGTGGAATGCCGATTCGAGCGGAACAAACATGAGTACAAAGTCTGGACTACCGGCACCATGCAGATGTTCGTACTTCTTCTCGCTCAACCCTTTGATGTGCGCGCGCATCGACAAAACGTGACGTTTGAGTGCTGCAAGTTTTTCAGCTTCGTCCTCCGCCGATACAAATCGCTCGTAATCGGTAAGCGACACCTTGCTGTCGATGACTAAAAAACGCTCGCCAGGAAGCAGTATGGTAACGTCGGGTTGTACACGACGGCCCTCGTCGGTTTGCAACGATTCTTGAACACGATATTCTGCATCGCGACTCAAACCACTGCGTTCGAGTATGCGCTCAAGAATTAACTCTCCCCAATTACCCTGCGTTTTACTTTCACCTTTAAGCGCTCGTGTTAGGTTGCGAGCTTCTTCGCTCATGTTTTGGTTGAGCTCTCGCAAGTTGCGGAGTTCGTTAAACAAGCTCGCGTGTTTTTCGAGACTCTCCTTGTGGGTGCTGTCGACCTTGCTTTCAAATTCTTTCAGACGCTCGCGGAGCGGCGAAAGAAGAAGTTCGAGCTGTTGTTGGTTTTGGGTTGAAAAGGTTTTGCTCCGGCTTTCAAGTAGCTCGTTGGCAATGTTCTTAAACTCGAGCGTGAATTTTTCCCGAATTTGATCCATTTCTTGCTGCTGACGAGCAAGTTTTTCATCCTGGTAGTTTTGGCGTGCTTCAAGTGCCGACTTCTCCTGGCTCAAACGAATGAGTTGTTGTTGCTCCTGCTGCAATTGCTGCTCCAAACGCGACCGGTCGGCCAACAACTGCGCTGCCCGCGCTTCTTCCACCCCCAAGCGTGTACGCAATTCCATCAACTCGGTTGCTGTGCCATCGGATTGATTGCGTTTCCACAACAAAACGGCTAGCCCTCCAACGAGCAAGCCTGCTACAAGTAATAAAACTTCCATTAACGGTAAAGATACACCTGACCGGTCTTAATCGTAAATACCCGTTCTACATTCGTAAAATACCGGATTACATACGAGTAATACCCTTCTTCGGCATCGGTGCCGTTTACTTTACCGTTCCACCCATCGGCTACATTATTGGTGAAGTATACGCGCTGTCCCCATCGGTTATAAATCAAAAATTCATAACCTACATCCACCGCGGTAAGTAAAGGTTTGAAGGTGTCGTTTAAATTGTCGCCATTGGGTGTAAATGCATTGGGCACCAATACCTGCGTTGGGCACGAATAGCTCACCAAAATGGTATCGGTTACCAAACATCCTGCAGCCGTATTGATAATAACGCTGTAAGTGCCTGTATCGGCAACCGTTAACACTGGATCTAGTGAACCGGTCGACCACAAAAATGCGACCCCAAATGAACTAGCGTCGATGATTAGCTCGCCAATTTCGGGACACAGCGTGGTATCGTTCATCACATTCACACGGCCAAGGCTATCGGCAAATACAATGACGGTATCGGTGTCGGTGCAGCCTTGGAAACTTGCAGTAACCCAGAAGGTATCGGCCACACTTACACTGATGGTTTGTGAAGTAGCGCCAGTCGACCATAAATAGGTCGAACCTGGGTTACCCGCGTCGATGGTAACAGTTGCTCCTGGGCAAAGCAGAATATCGTTCCCCAGATTCACATCTACCGGCGTATTGTTGATGAGCACATAAATGCTGTCTTCACCGTCGCAGGCGCCATTATCGGCCGTAAGCCGGTACCACCCACTTGCATTTGGGCGAAGTGTGTTGGTGGTGTCGTTAGGTGATATTACCCAACTACCTGGGCTGCCCGTATACCACTGATACGTAGCAGTACCCACATTAGAACCAATGTTAAGGGTGTCGCCAATGCAAATGAATGCAGTATCATTGCCTAAATCAACGGGTAGGTTTAAGCCTATGGTCACTGGCTTTTCAATGGTGTCGCTCACCCCGCAGCCACGGTCGGCGATGAGACGAACGGTATAAGTACCGGGGGTGGTGTAGGTATGGGTAGGATTCCGTAAGGTAGATGTTGCAGTACCGGGATTGGCACGGTCAAAGTCCCACTGCCAACTTATGGCATTGCTTAGCGTAGAATCTCGGAATTGCATGGGATTGCCTATACACACGAATGTGAAGCTAAAATTGGCTTCAAAAGGTTTACTAAATTGATCATCCACAAAATTGGGTAGGCCGAGGCGACTTGTTCCGCTGGGCAGTATTAAAATGGTGTCGGTAAACTGATTTGACGCGCCAAAACCAGCAGGGTCGACGATGCTATGCAGGTGATCACGGAACTCCTGAGCCACGTATATGCGCCCATCGGGTGCGTTTTGAATGGCACCATATTTTCCTACCACTGTTTCGAGTTTGCTTTTTACCGTTACTCTGCTAGTCGATATGTTGGTAGCAAGCATGTCAAAAGCCATCACATTATTGAAGTAACGGGTAGTGGTACCCTGTACACTATCGCGCGACGAGGTCACAAATAATTTACCATTGTCGGGCGAAAAAGCAACCGCATATTCACCACCCATTGTAGGTAAAGTAATTGCGTCGCTCAATTGCCCGTCATCCTTATTGAATCGGAATAATTGAAGTACGTTATTGCTACGCTGAGCCGTAGCTACGGCAAGGCGTGTACCATCGGGCGAGAAGCGCATATATCCCTTGTTGGCACCCAAATTCGCCCCCACAGGCGCAGGATGTACAGCACCTATAGCTTGGTTTACAATAACACCTATTCCAGCTCCGGTTACGGGTATTCTAAAAAAAGCGTTGGTCCCAATGTAGTGCCCCATAACCCACCAATCCACACCATTACAATGTCGCGTAGCTGTAAGTTTTTCGGCCAAAGGTAATGCAGGCGGGTTGCCAGGCAAGACGTTGATGTTTTTTTGGCCTGTTACTACTCCGCCTTGACCACCGTTCAAGCTCATGTCGATGATGGAGTAGGAAAGCCCTGCCGTATCGTAGGTAGCGCCAAGGGTAAATAAAATGTACCGATTTGGTTGACCAGGAAAAGGCAATATCAGTGAGTTCTGGGAGGCAGTTTGTTTACCTAAAAGCCCAGTACCGTTCGCCATTAAGCCACCGCTACCGTGCCATATGTTTTCGCCGTTGGTGTAAAACAATAAATTACCCGTTACGGAGTCGGAAATGCTAGAGCTTCCCTCAAAAGCTTGAAATCCTGGAACATTCTGGCCTTGAGGTGCACCTGTGCTGAAGCTCAATCCACTCTGATTTCCGAAATGCCAATTTTGCGCAAAGGGTTGTGCAACCAACTCTTGCAGCAGACCACACAAAAAGATTAAAACAAGCTTAAAACGAAGTATTTGAGGCACTATTTACAGGCTGACAAACGCTAAAGATAGAGAGTTTTTGCCTTTAGTTGGTAACCATTGCTTTGCAAAACTTAAGCTTGGTTGCGAATACGGGCTTCAATGGCAGATGTACTATAACCCTCTACCAATGGTATGGTTTCAACTTTTCCGCCTGCGGCGAGTACTTCTTTGGCTCCAACTATAGTATCGAGGCTATAGTCGGCCCCTTTCACCAAGCAGTTCGGCAGCAATAAGGTGATTAATTCGAGCGGAGTTGGTTCGTCGAAGAGCGTTACAGCGTCGACACAAGCTAATGAAGCCATGATGTGCAATCTTGCATTTTCATCTTGCAGCGGCCTATGTGGTCCCTTTAATGCCGACACTGAGCGGTCGGTATTGAGGGCAACCACAAGTTTATCGCCCAAATCGGCTGCTCGGTTGAGGTAGTCTACATGCCCTAAATGCAATAAATCAAAACAACCATTGGTAAAAACTATCTTATTACCCGCAGCTTTCCATTCGGCTACAATTTTACTTAGCTGATCACGACTACAAATTTTGTCTTCAACCGATTTTTTGTATCCCATGGTGCTGTTTTTTGAGAAAAAGCCAGCCCATCGAAATGAGGCCAACTACCAGTATCAGTAACGTTTGGGCGGCATGGGTGAGGGTGGCAAAACTAAGTGCGTCGGATTGGCTGATAGCACGACCAGGTAACACGGTGAGTAGACTGCTAATAATCGCGTGATAGGCCCCTATACCACCTTGCACTGGCGCAACAATGCCAAAGCTACCTGCAACCAAAATGAGCAAACCTTCATTCGGGTTCAGCATGCTCGTGCTATCGAAAGCAAAAACACAGAGGTAGGTCATCAAATAATAACACAACCAAATTCCAGCCGAATAGGCCCAAAAAAGAACCGGTTTACGAAGCGCAGTAATGGACTTTAATCCCGTAATGATTCCCCGAAGAAAACCTTTCAGCTTGATGAAAAAAGGATGATCGAGATGCATTAACTTGCGACGGTACCACCACAAGGCGAGGAACCCGGCTGTAGTAAAAGCAATCAGCCAAAAGTACCAGGCAATACCCAATGGTTGGAGTTGTTGTAAGCGGTTAAGCGTATCGAAAAGTGGCTGTTTTAACAAGCCAAAGTTTAGTAAAACGGTTATCCCTGTGATGAGCAGCAATAAAATGAAGTCGATAGCCCGTTCAATAATTACTGTACCGATGATGCCATTTACAGGCAGTTTGCTGTGCCGGGCAACAGCACCGCAACGGGTTACTTCACCCATACGCGGGAACGCTAAGTTGGCCAGATAGCCAAACATAACTGCATGAAAAGTTGCCGTGTGCGTTGGTGGGTTACCGAGAGGTTGCATAAGCATATTCCAACGCAAGGCTCGTAACCAATGGCTCATTAATGCCGCCAAACTCGATGCTACGATCCAGCCATAGTGGGCATTAGCCAAGGTATTTCCGATGTGTTCAAGATCTTGATCCTTAAAAACGAACCACAGGATGACCACTCCAAGCAGGAATGGAACCACAAACTGCAAGGTTTTTTTGAGCCAGCTCGGCATAACTTACAGTACCAATTTATTGTCGGCGTCGGGAAAAACCAGCGATGGTTTAAAACGTTTGGCTTCTTCGAAGTCCATGCTAGCATAAGCGATGATGATGAGGATGTCGCCAACAGCAACTTTGCGTGCTGCGGGACCATTCATACAAATGGTTCCGCTACCACGTTCCCCTTTGATTACGTAGGTTTCTAAACGCTCGCCATTATTAATATTCACCACCTGTACCTTTTCGTTTTCGATAAGGTTTGCGGCGTCCATCAAAGCTTCGTCGATAGTAATGCTGCCTACATAGTGCAGTTCGGCCTGTGTAACGCGTACACGGTGAAGCTTCGACTTAAGGACCTGAATGTGCATGCTCTGAAAATTTCGCCGCAAAGTTACGGAATCAATACGGCATTATCGATGAGACGTATGCCTCCCACCTTGGCAGCTACCACAACCATCACCGGACGATGCTGGTTCCAGTCGGTGACTTCCTCGAGCGCTTCTCCTTCTACAAAAGCGAAGTACTCGGGTTCTACGCTAGGATGCTTGGCTAAACGTTCGAACATTTGTTTACTGAGTTCCGATGGGGAGTAGCTAGCTCGCAAAACCTTACATTCTTCCATAAAAGCATAAATGCAAGGGGCAATGGCGCGTGCTTCTGCACTCAACCGTTGATTTCGGCTGCTCATGGCCAAGCCATCTTCTTCCCTTTGTGTAGGACAAATGATTAACTCGGGCCGAGGGGAAAGCTCGATTTGCTTCAGTAACTGCGCAATGATACGACATTGTTGGAGGTCTTTCTGCCCCAAATACAAACGATTGGGTAGGGTTATTTCCAATAATTTGTTGACCACTATGCCTACACCACGAAAATGTCCGGGACGCATAGCGCCTTCCCAACGGCTTTCGAGCTCCCCGAAGCTAAAGCTTATGGGGTCCTCTCCTTTTGGATAAATATCGGAAACGCGAGGAACAAAAACGATGTCGCAAGCTGCACCTTCCAATAAAGCCAGATCAGCAGCCAAGGTACGCGGATAGTTGGCTAGATCTTTGGGGTCGTTGAACTGTGTGGGATTCACAAAGATGGAACATACCACCAGTTGATTTTCGTTGCGGGCACGTTCAACTAAAGAGAGATGTCCATCGTGTAAGGCTCCCATAGTCGGGACAAATCCGATGTGCAAACCGTTATTTCGGGCCTTATTAAGCTGCTTTTGCAGCGCAGCCGGGTCTTGTATAATGATCACTTCAGGCAGACTGAAGGGGTAAATCTAAAGGCTTTTCACTTTAATGACAGATTTTTTCTATATTTTTGTAATTCATTTTGTCTGAAGAAGACCTATTACCGCAATTTATGGATAGGAAAACCCGGATCCTTTTTGTTGCACACGAGATGCAACCTTATTTGAAACTTTCTGAAATCGCCAATTTGGCACTCGAACTTCCAAAATCTATGCAGGAAAAAGGCATGGAAATACGTGTTCTGATGCCGCGTTATGGCATGATCAACGAACGCCGTCACCGTTTACACGAGGTAGTACGCTTGTCGGGCATCAACATAGTTATTGGCGACAACGACAATCCTTTGATCATCAAAGTAGCTTCTTTGCCGCAAGCGAAGATGCAGGTGTATTTCCTCGATAACGAAGATTATTTCCATCGTAAGCATGCCCTGCGTGACGATAAAGACAAGTGGTTTGACGATAACCACGAACGTATGATTTTCTTCAATAAAGGCGTACTCGAAACGGTTCTCAAATTGGGTTGGTCGCCCGATATCATTCATTGTAGTGGTTGGATGACTTCCCTAATTCCTCTGTATCTGAAGAAGTTTTACAACCAAACACCGGTTTTCAAAGACAGCAAAGTTGTATTTGGTGTGCATGAAAACCAATTCACCGAAAAAATTCCAGCCGACTTCTTGGACAAGGCTACCATGGAAGACGTTGATTTAGCCGCACTGCAGCCCTTTGAAGGTCTTGACGTAGCCAGTTTGTACAAGGGCGGAGCAGCCTATGCCGATGCTGTTACCATTTGCTCACAAGGAGTTGACCCTGCTGTGAAGCAGTTTATTGATGGTCTCGACAAGCCTGTGCTTGAAAATGCACATCCGAGCACACAAGCCGACGAACATTTTGCGTTCTATCAAAAAGTGCTAGCAGCACAGCCGGTTTTGGTATGATAAAAAATGTGGGCTTAGGCCTTTTAGCGCTCTTTGGAGCGCTTTTTCTTGGTGCATGTAACGACGAAGGCTCTTTGGGCCTCGACCTCTTACCGAATGCCGATGGGATTGGTGTACACAAACAAGACACGTTCACCGTCGTGACCTACACGGTAGATGAAGACAGCGTACAGTCGCAGTTCCCGAGCAGGCATATTATGGGAGAGGTGAACGACCCTATTTTTGGCAATGCCAAAGCAGGATCGTATTTCCAGCTTCTGCTCGCTACTGAGAATATCAATTTAGGCACAAACATTACCATCGACTCCTTGGTGTTTTCGATGGTTATCGACAGTTACATGGGCGATACTACGCAGGAATTAAACGTACGGGTGTATGAGTTGGATGAATCACTCAGTCCAGATTCTACGTATTTCACGTCGCGCAAGCTGGCCGTAAAGCCAGCACCTATTGGAAATGCCACACTAACGATTCGACCCACTACCAATACAGAAATTAATGAGCCCTTGAGCTCTGGAGGAGATACGATAATCGCTTACCAGTCGCTACTTCGTGTTCGCCTCGACAATGCATTAGCGCAGCGTATCGTAAACGCTTCTGGAACCGCCGATTTAGCGAACAATGCGAATTGGCTGAATTTTTTCAAAGGCATCTACCTTGAAGCCAGTGTGGCTTCAGGGCAGCCAGGAATTATGGTTAACTTAACTCCTAGGACGTCTTTGAATGGCATGTTCCTCTATTATAAGAACGACACTATTCGCCGCCGTTTTGATATGGCCGCTCGGGGAAATATTGGTTTTTATAATTCTTTTACCTTCGATTATAGTGGAGCCACAGTAGCTTCGGCCATTGGTAATACCAGTCCGCTCATCGAAGAAAATTATGTGCAAGCTGGAACAGGGCTAAAAATGCGCATTGATATACCGTATTTGAAAGAGTTGGTTAAAAATTTCGATGTAGCCATCAACAAAGCAGAGATAGAGGTTTCGGTTATTCCTGCTAGTGCTACAACTGAACGTCCGGCACCTACGCGCATGTTTCTTTTACCTGCTGATTCTTTAAATGCGAATCAGATATCGGGCATGGACGATATCAACGAGCTCTACTACGACGGTAACCTCAAATCGGAAAAGTATCGCTTTGGAATAACTCGATATGTTCAGCGACAACTTAAGAGTAGTGAGCCCGATTATGGCTTACGCTTGATACCCATAAATACCGTATCTACGGTAAATCGCGCAGTGATTGCATCATCTAATCACCCCAACCCATTGCTGCGTCCAAAACTCATCATTACTTTTACGAAGCTTAAATAAAACCATATGTGTGGTATAGTAGCATATGTAGGCGACCAACAAGCGGCACCTATACTCATTAAAGGCCTCAAGCGGCTTGAATACCGAGGTTACGACAGCGCTGGTATCGCTTTACTCGACGACCATAAGAACATCAAGATATACAAGAAAGCCGGGAAGGTGAAAGCGTTAGAAGATTTAATGCTTCAACACGATCACGAAGGCAAAATTGGAATTGGACACACCCGTTGGGCAACCCATGGTGAGCCGAACGATGAAAATGCCCACCCCCACTTTGGTCAGAATGAAATATTGGCTCTTGTTCACAACGGCATCATCGAAAATTATGCTGCTGTAAAGGCCCAACTCTTGTCAAAAGATCATGTTTTTCATAGCCAAACCGATACGGAAGTATTGGTTCATTTGATTGAAGACATTTACAGCCACGAAAAGGTGAGCTTCGATGAAGCCGTTCGGTTGGCCTTGAATCAGGTACATGGCGCTTACGCCATTGTGGTAATTTCGAAGCTCGACCCTGAAATGATTGTAGCAGCACGAAAAGGTTCACCGCTGGTGGTAGGCGTTGGCAACAACGAATTCTTACTGGCCTCGGATGCTTCTCCGATTATCGAATACACCAAAAGCGTGGTTTATCTCAACGATAGTGAGATGGCCATCATCAAAGACCGGACGCTCTCCATTAAAACCATCACCAACGAGGTGAAATCGGCCTATGTTCAAGAGCTCGATTTACAACTCGAAGCCATTGAAAAGGGTGGTTTCGAGCACTTCATGCTGAAAGAGATTTACGAGCAACCGCGCTCAATTTTTGATTCTATGCGGGGCCGTATCGACAGTAAAACTGGCCATATCCATATGGGCGGCTTGAGCGAGTACCAGTACAAGCTCATGAATGCTAAACGTATCATCATTGCAGCCTGCGGTACGTCCTGGCATGCCGGTTTGGTGGCCGAATACCTCATCGAAGACTTTGCACGTATACCTGTAGAAGTGGAGTATGCTTCCGAGTTTCGTTATCGCGACCCAGTGATTATGCCGGATGACATACTAATTGCCATTTCGCAATCGGGTGAAACAGCCGATACCTTAGCGGCCATTGAACTGGCCAAGAGCAAAGGTGCAACCGTATTGGGCGTTTGTAATGTAGTGGGCTCTAGTATCCCACGCACTACCCATGCAGGAGCCTACACCCATGCCGGCCCAGAAATAGGCGTAGCTTCAACCAAAGCCTTTACCGCGCAAGTAACGGTATTGGCGGAGATTGCCTTGTGGGTTGGTTTTAAAAAGGGAACTCTATCGCAAAGCAAACTCAACGAGTATCTTTTTGAACTCGAGCAGATTCCTAGCCGTGTAGAGCGTGCACTTGAATCGAACGATTACATCAAAACCATTGCTGAACGTTTTAAGGATGCCGCAAACTTCCTTTATCTCGGTCGTGGTTATGAGTTTCCTGTAGCGCTCGAAGGAGCACTCAAACTCAAAGAAATTAGTTACATCCATGCTGAGGGCTATCCTGCTGCGGAAATGAAACACGGCCCCATTGCCTTGATCGACGAAAATATGCCGGTTGTGATTTTAGCTACGCAAAACTCACAATACGATAAAGTACTGAGCAATATTCAGGAAGTTAAAGCTCGTAAGGGCCGTATCATCGGAATTGTGACCGAGGGCGATACTGAAGTGAAAAAACTTTGTGACTACGTGATCGAAGTTCCATCAACGCTCGAACCTTTTATGCCATTGGTTACTACCATCCCATTGCAACTGCTATCGTACCACATTGCAGTCATGCGTGGATGTAATGTCGACCAACCGCGTAACCTCGCCAAGTCGGTTACTGTGGAGTAAGCAAAGTTTAACAGATTGAAAAAGCCCCAAAATGGGGCTTTTTTTATGGTATTTTACCGATTAAACTCGGTCATGGTCAGGCCGAGCCCGCGGGTCACGTAACTTTTGATGGCCGCAATCGATTTTTCAATGCCTTGTTCCACTGCTTCAATTTCCTGGTTCTCGAAGCGCCCGAGTACATAGTCGACTTGATGACCTTTGGCAAAGTTGCTTCCAATACCGAATCGCAGCCGTGGATATTGGTTATGACCTAGCAATTCTTCAATGTTGCGTAAGCCGTTGTGACCGCCGGCGCTGCCTTGGGCACGAATGCGAATTTTGCCAGCATCGAGCGATAAATCGTCGGTGACCACCAGCATATTTTCGGGTGATAGTTTTTCTTGTTCAAGCCAATAACGAACGGCCTTACCACTAAGATTCATGTAGGTGGTAGGCTTTATCAGTACCAAGGTGCGGCCGGCAAATTTGAGCTCGGCCCGGTAAGCATAACGGTCTTGCTGAAAAGAAATATTGGATGCCCCGATTGTCAGAGCATCCAATACCATAAAACCTATGTTGTGTCGGGTGGCTACATACTCGTTGCCGATATTGCCCAATCCAACAATCAGAAATTTCATTCGACTTATTCGCTAGCCATTTGGCCTTTGAGTGCACGTGGAATGGTCACGGCAGCTACAGGGTTGTTTGGTGCGTCGAGGATTTTATAGTCGGCGGCAGGAATGTCCTTCACGCGTACTACTTTACCTAGTTCGAGTGTGTTGATGTCGACCTGGATGTTGGCTGGTAACTTGCTAGGCAGACCTTTTACTTTGAGTTTACGCATGCGCGCGGTGAACTTACCACCGGCACGTACACCTGGCGACGAGCCTACGAACTCAACAGGAAGCTCTAAGCGAACTTCTTTGTCGGCAAATAATTGGAGAAAATCCACGTGCAGAATTGCTTCTGATAGTGGGTGGAACTGGGCCTCCTGCACGATTGCCTCGTGTTTGGTGCCATCAATGTCGAGAATGACTTTATAAGTCTCGGGCGTGTAAAGTACTGATTTGAGGTCGTAAGCATAAGCCCAGAAATGGGTTTGCTCATTTCCACCGTACAATACGCAAGGGATTTTCCCTTCGGCCCTTAACTGGTTAGCATCCGACTTCCCTACGTTCCCTCTAGAGGAACCGCTCAAATTGATAGATTTCATTGTTAAGGATTATTGTTGTTTTACTGTGATTTCGAAGAGGTGCGAAATGGAGTTGAACTCTTTTACGCTGCGAATACTTTTCGCGAATAAATCGGCTACGGATAGCACTTTGATTTTGTTGCTTTCCCGACGGAGAGGTAAGGTATCGGTAACCACCAACTCGGTGAGCTGTGAGTTTTCGATATTCTCGTAAGCCTTACCCGATAAAACGGGGTGGGTACAAAAGGCACGAACACTGTTGGCGCCATTTTTCATGATTTCATCGGCTACCTTACAAATGGTGCCTGCTGTATCTACAATATCGTCGACTATCACCACATCGCGACCTTGTACATCACCAATGATGGTGATGCGCTCCACCACATTGGCACGTGCACGGGTTTTGTCACAAACAATCATATCGCATTCGAGATGTTTGGTGAATACCTTGGCACGTGCTGCAGCGCCCATGTCGGGTGCAGCTATGGTAAGATTGGGTAGTTTGAGCGACTTGATGTACGGGATAAATACCGTTGATGAATCGAGGTGATCGACCGGCACATTGAAAAATCCCTGAATTTGGGCAGCGTGCAAATCCATGGTCATCACCCGAGTAATGCCAGCTGTAGTGAGCATATCGGCCACCAAACGAGCACCAATGGCTACACGTGGCTTATCTTTTCTGTCCTGACGAGCGAGACCGAAATAGGGGATGACCGCGGTAATGTAATGTGCCGAGGCACGCTTAGAAGCATCAATCATGAGCAAAAGCTCGAGCAGATTGTCTTGAGGAGCGAAAGTACTCTGAATGAGAAATACATCACATCCCCGTACCGATTCATTCAAACAAGGTTGAAATTCACCATCGCTGAACCGAAGGGTTGTCATATCACCCAGCTCTTTGCCGTAAGCATCGGCGATTTTGTGCGCCAAATAGCGTGTAGCTTCACCGCTAAATATCTTGGTATCGTGATATTTATGCGGAGGAATTTGGTTGTTTTCGCCTTTTGACACCGGGAGTTGCTCTTAAGAAGCCGCAAATATAAAGAAATCATGAACAACGACGAGGCTAATCGCCAGAATCTCAGAAAAAATAGTAAGTCATTTCCTGAAAATCAGCCGATTGGTTACCGTTTCATTTCGTGATCTAGTGCAAGCATCTTCTCCTTGATGGCAGCATCGATGGTGCCCAGGTATTTACGACTGTTTTTTTTGCTTACCCACGTCCAACCTTCCAAGGGCAACCCTTCGTTGTCGAGCAACAACGGCAAGCCGTTGCCGATATTCCGGTACCTGAATTTAGTAACAACCAAATCGTACGAAGTATCGGTACACAACAAGCTAATGCGCACTCTTATTTTGTGGGTCTCTCCTTGAAAGGGCGTATACTGCCAGTAGGTCATGAAGTCGGCATCGGCCTGAAAATAGCCCGAATCGGGTTTTTCAATCAACCACTTCACGTTCGCCTTATCAAAGTCGCGTTTGAGCCAATATCGGCCACGTTCGTACAATTTTGCCTGACTCGCACTATCGATCCGACCGCGTTGTTCGTAGTACACCAGGCTGTCGCGCAAGGGCATGGCGTTAAACAAACTGTCTTGTGCCAACAGTTTCGCGTTGCCTAGCATGAATAAGAGGAGCACTAAATTCAGGCGCATGCCCAAATTTAAGGCCCAATTAGTAATTCGCCTTGATGAACCTGAAAAACCAACGATTTGGTAACAGCCAACGTAGTGGAACCAACAAACCAGCAGGGTAGCCTACCATATATCGCATTTTTCGGCTTTGGTCGGTTGCGGCTTTGTAAATGACTTCCGCTACCTTTTCGGGTGCTGCCCCAGCTGCTCCAGCAGCTTGGTTTTTAGCACTTATTTTGGCAACATAGTCGGTATAAGGAAGGTCGTCGCGCTTGATAAACTCACGACTACGGCCATAGAAGTCGGTTTTTATAGCACCCGGTTCAACCAATTTTACTTGAATGTTGAAAGGCTCGAGTTCGAAATGTAAGGACTCGCTAAAACCTTCTACCGCCCATTTGGTGCCGTGGTAAATGCTGAATAGCGGAAAGGTAACTCGACCGCCCATGCTTGAAATTTGCACCAAAGTGCCTCCTTGCCCCGCACGCAGATAGGGAATGGCTTCGCGGGTTACACGCATCAAACCAAAAACGTTGGTGTTGAATTGTTTTTCGATGACCTCGTCCGACATGGCTTCAAATACACCATCCACACCATAGCCTGCATTATTGACAACCACATCTATTCCACCGAAATCGTGCGCCACTTGTTTGAAAGTATCGCCAATACTTTGAGCATTGGTTACATCGAGGGTATACCTGCGTACATGCGGATATGCCGCAAATGGATTTTCGTTGTCGATATTGCGCTGTGTGGCCGCTACTTGCCAGCCTTTTTGTGCAAAATATACGACAGCAGCTTTGCCTATGCCCGAACTGCTTCCGGTGATTAAAACAACTTTGTTTTTCATAATGGGTGAATATTTATTCATTAATTGATCAAATTTTTTTAGTTGAACAAACTTTTGCTGGCAAGAAGCCAGGCTTGCTCCTTGTGTTCGGCATCAAGGGTATAGCTTCCGTCGTAGGTCCAACTCACTACGCCTTGTACAGCACCGCATAAATGAGCCAGTATCAATTCTGGATCGCCATTCGTAAGCATGCCAGCTCGTTGACCTTCGTTAATCAGCTGACGGAAAGGGTCAAGTAATTCGTTGTTTTGCTCGAGTATGGTGAGTGTTGCAAAAGGTGAACGATAAAACTGTTCGAGAAAAACATTTTCGCGCGGATACGACGAAACAAAGTGTAGGTAGTTGAACCACATTTGTTTGATTCGTTCTTGATAATCTCCATCTGCTCCAATTTTCCCGCGTACTTCTGCCGTCATTTGGCGATTGTAGTGGAGGTACATGCGAGATAGAAGCTCTTCTTTGCTTTCGAAGTAGATGTAAAGGGTGCCGGCAGCCATACCTGCATTTTTGGCCAGCGCGCTCATTTTAAGGCCAGCAATCCCTTCCGAAAAAATCAGGTCGAGTGCTGCCTCCATAATTCGGAGTTCCTTTTGTTCGTCGCGGGGTCGCATGAGGGTGCAAATATAAGTGAATAATTATTCACTAAATAAAGTTTATGTTAATTCTCATCTTTGCCCCATGCTTACCCGACGCCAACGGATTGAACTCTTGGAGCAACATCTTAGCGAAACACGCAAGCTGCAGCTAAAGCGGGTGTTGGCGCTGCGTACACGCCGCTTAACTGTGGTGCTCGAAAATATTTATCACCCCGAAAATGCGAATGCAGTTTTGCGCACTGCCGAATGTGTGGGTTTGCAGGAAGTACATTTGATACAGGAGAAGTTTGCCTATAAATACAACCGTAACATTGCGAGAGGGGCAGGGAAATGGCTAGAAATCCACGAATCTGACAAGGGTTTGGATGTGCTCCGTGGCCTACAAAAGCGTGGTTTTGCACTGGTAGTCACGTCTGCAGCACCGGGCAGTTTGTCGCCAGAAGAACTACCGCTCGACCGGCCGATTGCCCTCATCTTTGGTAATGAAAGCGTTGGGGTAACTGTTGCTGCTGAAGCATTGGCCGATTATCGGGTACATATTCCCATGCAAGGTTTTACCGAAAGTTTCAATATTGCCGTGAGTAGCGGTATCCTATTGTACGCTTTAGCACACCGTATTCGCTCGGGCACAAGCGAAAGTTGGATGCTCTCCCCCGACGAGCAAGAAGCGTTGTACGAAGAGTGGCTTAAAAAAGCGATTAAGTTTTCGGGTCCTTTGCTCGAAAAACCCGGCTGAATCGCAACTATTTTTAATTTTGATACAGCATCGGGTACTAATTCTGTTAAAATGGTGTTGGTAGCAGATGCAGCAGGTAGTTGTACTCCTCAATTTCCTGTGACCCAGCTAAACCCACCCTCATGTTTGCCATACTCGTTGTAATTCCTGTGGTATTTATCGCCCTGGGTTTTCTCCTGACAGAAAAAAACGCACCCAACTTACTTTCGGGCTATTCGAGCCTCACCGACGAGGAAAAAGAAGATTATCCACTTCACGAGAATGTACAATTCTATCGTCGCTTCCACTTTTTGATGGGCGGATTCGCTTTAGGCGTTTCGTTGCTTTTGTACGGACTCGGTTTTGAGGATTATGCAGTTAACTGGGTAATCTTTTTTCCGTTGGTGTCCTATCTCTATTATATCGCTTACAGTCGCCGTTTTGCTCCACGCCGACAACACGGGTTGTTGTGGACTGCCTTTACCATGCTTGCTGTGGTGGTTGTAGGTGTATTGGCACTGATGAATTACGGCGATAAAACCAATCGATTGGCCATAGAAGGTGATAATTTGGTTATTGACGGCTTTTACGGCATAACGGTTCCCAAACAGCAAATCGATTCACTGGCTGTAACCAGCCAACTGCCCCCAATTCGTATGAAACGCGATGGCTTTGCCACGGGCGTAATTCGTAAAGGGCATTTCCGGACGGTAGATGGCCGTACCATACGCCTTTTGCTCAACAGCCAAGATGCACCCATGCTGTATATCCGATACAAAGGGGGTAAGGAACTCTATTACCAACCCGACGATTCGGAAATAGATTTGGTGTATCAAGCCCTCGAAAAGTGGCGGAAGGACTGAGGTATCGTATTTTTGCGAAAAACTAAGTTATTTCTTCTTCTCTACAGTACGATTTGGCCATTATTGGCGGGGGTGCGGCTGGCTTCTTTGCTGCTGTTAATGCTGCGCGCTTGCACAAAGGCTTACGCGTGGTTGTACTTGAAAAAACCGACAAATTATTAGCCAAGGTGCGCATTTCTGGGGGTGGAAGATGCAACGTAACCCACGCTTGTTTCGATCCGCGTGAGTTGGTAAAGTATTACCCGCGCGGTCAGAAGGAATTGGCTCAGCTGTTTGCGCGTTTTAGCAGTGGCGACACAGTGGCCTGGTTCGAAAATAGAGCTGTAAAACTCAAAACCGAATCGGATGGCCGCATGTTTCCGGTAAGCGACTCCAGCGAAACGATAATTGATTGTTTGCTTCAGGAGGCCAAACGTTACGGGGTTGAAATACGGTTGAAATCGGGTGTAAACCAGCTCCAAGTACGAGATAAGGGTTTTGTTTTACAACTCGATTCGGGCGAAATAAGGGCCGCCAAGGTACTCGTAGCAAGCGGTGGTCACCCTAAGCCTGAAGCTTATACGTGGTTGGCCGATTTGGGACATCGCATCGTGCCGCCTGTACCCTCTTTGTTTACGTTTAATTTACCCGGCAATCCCATTGTTAAACTTATGGGCGTAAGCGTAAATGGGGCGCGGATCAAACTCCCCGATTTTAAGCAAGAACAAATAGGGCCGCTGCTCATCACACACTGGGGCTTGAGTGGGCCAGCCATTATCAAGCTCTCGGCCATGGCCGCCCGGGAGTTGGCCGCTGCCGGGTACAAGTATCGCGTGGCGATAAATTGGGTGCCTGAAGAAGACGTTGATAGTTTGCGAAGTTTGTTGGAGGATTACCGTAAGTATGCCCCTACCGCCAAGGTGATCAATCGTTTAGAAGTAGCCCTTCCGCAGCGTTTAAAGGAGTGGCAGCTTGACCGTGCCGGATTTAGCGCCGACCAACGCTGGCAAGATAGCTCCAACAAACAAATCAATCGGCTCATCGAATTGCTAACCAACGACCAGTATTTAGCCTCAGGCAAGACAACCTTTAAAGAAGAGTTTGTGACCTCCGGTGGGGTTGATCGTCGCGATATCGATTTTCGCTCGATGGAGAGTAAGGTAATACCGGGTTTGTATTTTGCTGGAGAAGTAATTGATATCGATGCCTTAACGGGAGGATTTAACTTCCAAGCTGCTTGGAGTGCCGGTTGGGCGGTAGCCGAAGCAGTTACTGGGCAATAGCCGCCTGGATTCCCCGCTCCAGCAAGAGTTGTTGGGCAAATTGGTAGCAGAGTTGGTACATTTCCTTGCCTTTGTCGAGCGAAAACAAGTGGTACTCCTGCATTTTGCGAGGTTCAATGTAAAGGTCGATCATCGGAATACTCTTGGCCACATTGTTATGGATAGCAATGTTGAGCACCCTTTCGACCGTTTCCATAAAACTGTTCACACCCTCTACGGGAGCTATGGGGTTGATGTTGATGCCCACCACCTGCCTACATTGGCCATGGAGTGGTGTTGCGGGAAGATTATCGGTGAGACCACCATCGACAAACCAATGCTCATGGAGCCGCACAGGTGCAAAAAGCAGGGGGATACAACTCGAGGCTAACAAAGTATCGATTAGCGGGCCGCTGCTAAAATACCGCGCTTTACCAGTATTGAGCTCGGTAGCACAAACGATAAGCGGTTTCGGAAGTTCTTCGATGCTACGCGCTTTGAGGTGACGCTCGAGAGCTGCTTTTAGTCCATCCTGCTTAAGAAGTCCTGTTGCGCTGAACTTGAACTTGATCAGACTAAAATTTTTCTCCTTGTCGAATATCTCAACGATACCTGCGGGTTCGTGCCCTTCGGCAAGTAGTGCACCGATGATTGAGCCTACACTACTTCCCGATACTACATCGAACACAAAACCGGCCTCGTACAGCGCCTGCAAGGCACCCAAGTGGCCGTAACCCTTGGCGGCACCTCCAGAAAGTACAAGGCCGGTTTTGTAACTCGACATCGATTTAGTCTTCGCTCGGAGTATCGGCTACTGGAGCGGTTTTAGGTTTCACAAGCTCCTTAATTTTGAGCTCTATTTCTTCGGCTAAATCGGGATTGTCTTTGAACAGCTGTTTCACAGAATCGCGGCCTTGGCCCAATTTAGTGTCGCCGTAACTGTACCACGATCCCGATTTTTTGATCACGTTCAATTCGGTACCTAAATCTACGATTTCACCGTCTTTAGATACGCCTTCGCCATAAATGATGTCGAACTCACATTGTTTAAACGGAGGAGCTACTTTGTTTTTCACCACCTTCATCCGCACCCGGTTACCGGTTACATCTACGCCGTCTTTCAGCTGGCCGATACGACGGATATCGAGGCGAATAGAAGCGTAAAACTTCAAAGCATTACCACCCGTAGTTGTTTCGGGATTACCGAACATAACACCAATTTTCTCACGAAGCTGGTTGATGAAGATACATACGCAGCCTGTTCGGCTGATGGTACCCGTAAGTTTGCGCAGGGCTTGGCTCATCAGCCTGGCCTGCAAACCCATGGACGAATCGCCCATTTCGCCTTCGATTTCCGATTTAGGAACGAGTGCAGCTACCGAGTCGATGACAATAATGTCGATAGCACCCGAACGGATCAGGTTATCGGCTATTTCGAGGGCTTGCTCTCCATTATCGGGTTGTGAAATGAGCAAATTTTCAGTATCGATGCCTAAATTTTCGGCATAACCTTTATCGAAAGCATGCTCAGCATCGATAAACGCAGCAATACCGCCTTTTTTCTGGGCTTCGGCGATGGCATGCATGGCGATGGTGGTTTTACCCGACGATTCTGGACCATAAATTTCAACCACCCGGCCACGCGGGAAGCCGCCTATGCCTAGTGCTATATCGAGACCTAGCGAGCCTGTGGGTATAACATCCACATTTACGACCCGCGCATCGCCCATTTTCATCACTACGCCTTTACCGTACGATTTTTCCAACTTATCAAGCGTGAGCTGGAGGGCTTTTAATTTTTCATTCTGTACACTCATGGAGATACTTTAGTAGAATTCGCTGCGTTTGAGGGTTCTAAATTACACAAAAGGAACGGCCGATTTTGTCGCGTTTTCCGCAATCTTTGTTACAAATTACGCATGTGTTAGTGACATCTCTTGTCATACGATTCAAACCTATTGTAAGTCGCTTTTGTTGGAGCATTTACGGTAACTTTGTACGCGTGAACTACCTCATCCTTTTTATATTGGCTCTGGCCTTGCCAGTGCAGACTTTGGCACAGGAGCTCAACAAACCCAAGCCGGTGCAGCTCTCGGGCATTACCGTTACCGAAGACCAATCGATACTGCCTTTTGTGACCATATTGGTGAAAAACAGGTTCAAAGGAACTGTTTCCGATCAGCGCGGTTTCTTTTCGTTTGTTGCGCTCAAAGGCGATACGATACAGTTTTCGGAAGTGGGTTTTAAGCCCAACTACTTCATCATGCCCGAAACGCAAGCCGATTTATACACCTTGGTGATGCCGCTCGAAAGAGATACCATCGTATTACCCATGGCCAATATTTATCCGTGGCCGAGCAAAGAAGCGTTCCGCGATGCGTTCCTCAATGCACAGGTAGAGGACGATTTATACGACAAAGCACGAAAAAACTTAGAAGCGCAGATGCTGGCCGAAATTTCGGCGAAAATGGGCATGGACGGCAGTGAAAACCAAAAGTTGTACATGCAGCGGATGATTGCCCAAACGTATTATGCAGGTGGTCAACAACCGTTTGCGCAATTTGGCGGCCCCAACAGCTTGCCCATACCGAGTACATTGCTCAATCCTTTTGCTTGGGCCGAGTTTGTGAAGGCCTTGAAACGGGGCGACTTCAAAAAGAAATAAACCTTAGCATCAACAGGGTTTCGCAGTTACTGCTGCCAAACGCGGCGCAGGCCTTTTTGACAAACTGCCTGCTTTAGCGACGCTTTTGGAATGCCTTCGCAAAACGCATGCGGTAGTCGGCAGTAACAATACCACGTTTAATTTGATCAAGCTTTTTCTGTACCAGCCTCCGTTTGAGAGGATTCAAATGATCG